>Ga0194110_10002915_pt1 | contig 21450 bp, 17 predicted proteins | sample TA2Kig1200mmetaG_FD_146192 | JGI IMG/M metagenome (GOLD analysis project Ga0194110, IMG submission 146192) | Freshwater microbial communities from Lake Tanganyika, Tanzania - TA2015032 Kigoma Deep Cast 1200m | ecosystem: Environmental > Aquatic > Freshwater > Lake | place: Tanzania: Lake...
TAGGGGGCGAGCCGCTCGGCGGCGGGGGCATAGGCCGCGACGATCTCCTCGACGGTGAACGCCTTGGCCTCAAAGACCCGCTGCAGCTCCAGGTTCACCCTCTTGAGGGCGGCGCCCACCCCCTGGGCGAAGCGATCGCGGTCCAGCAGGTCCTGCACGCGCAGGCCGCGCCGGGCGAACTTGTCCGTGTAGGCGGGGCCGATGCCGCGCTTGGTGGTCCCCAGGGACTGGTCGCCGCGCAGCTTTTCCTCTAGCTCGTCGAGGAGGACGTGATAGGGCATGACCAGATGGGCGTTGGCGCTGATGTGCAGGTTGTCGGTGCTAAAGCCCTCGCCCTCCAGCATGTCCAGCTCCTCGACCAGGGCCGGCGGGTTGATGACCATCCCATGTCCCAGCACGGCGGCGACATGGGGCCGGGTGATGCCTGAGGGCACCTGGTGGAGCTTGAGCACCTTGTCCCCGATGGTCACCGTGTGGCCCGCGTTGTTGCCCCCCTGGTAGCGCACCACCGCCGCCGCCCGCTCGGCGAGGTGGTCAACGATCTTGCCTTTGCCTTCATCGCCCCATTGGGCGCCGATCACGATGGTCGCTGGCATAATGGGTGCTCCTCGTGCCCTTGGCCTCCAGGCTGCGCTGTAGAGCGTCCGTGCCGCGGGAGGCGTGCCCCCGCGTGAGCTAATGATAAGGCGCCCCCTCCGGCCTGCTGGCCCGTTCCAGAGGGGACGCCCCTGTCCAAAGAAGCCGACATAAGTCAAGTCTCTCTCTGCTCCGCGCGCAGTATAGCACAATCCGGACACGATGCCAACCCAACCAATTCCTGGGGGAGCAGTGCCAGATCTGGAGCCGAGTCCTCCTTTGCTGAACTTGACGCACAGCATCACCACGATGTAATCCTTGTGCTCGACGGGGTCGATGGTGCAGCGGCGGGCGTCGCAGGCAGCGCTGAGCCCGGGAAAGCGAGGCCCGCACCGGCGAACAGAGGTGTTCACATGGCAGCCGTGTGTGACGATGCTTCGATCAGGTCTCGCGCTGCGCTGTGCCCTGCTCAGTGACCGCTGGGATGTCCCCTGGCAGTCACTGGCTCCAGCACAAGTCACCTAATCCTTGGGACACACCCGGTTGCCAGGGGCCCATGGCAAAAATTGAGCAGGGGCGGGCTTTGCCCCTGTCGCTCCCGCTACTCCACGATGAGGTTGATGTCCGAGATGAGGCTCTCGTAATCCCAGCCGGAGGCATAGACGCGCACGCGCACGATCTTGTAGGGGCGGATGGGGAGGCTTTCCAGCAGGTTGCCCGACTCGTAAAGGAACCACCGATCCTGGGGGATCTGCAGGCCGTACATGGTCGGGTTGTTGCTCACGTTCTGATAGTAGAACCCCTGGATCCACTCCGCCTCGCTGTCATAGACGTCGCGGTAGGTGACGCGGATCATCAGCGGATACTCGGAGCTCAGATAGCCGCCGCCCGATAGGTTCTGGTAGCGCAGCTTGACCGTGGCCCGCACCACGAGGGAGGAGAGCGGGTCGGGCAGCTCCTTGTCAATGGCCTGTTCGAGGATCGTCTCGCAGTGATTGCCCTCGGCGTTCCGGCGCGAAAAGCGCACCGCGCGGCGCCCCTCATCCACGACGATATCCACGTGGCCATCCACCTCGCCGCCGTCGGTGCCCTGATCGTTGAACAGGCGCCAGCCGTTGGCCCTCGGCTCCCCCTCGGACGGCAACTCTGCGAACTCGTCATCCACGATCAGGCTGCGCGCCATGCCCATCGGCGCCTGGGGCGGCTGGCCGAGGGCGATGGCCGTGCGCTGGCGGGTCTCCAGGGCCACCGTCTGGCCCAGGGCGGTCACGGCGGCCTCGCCCCGATAGACGATCACCTCCGACAGCTCGTTGGTGGCCTCCACGGCAAAGCTCGCGTCGGCGTCCACCTGCACCTCGGCGTGCAACGTGGCCACCCGAAAGTCGAGCGCGGCGGCTATGGGCAGGGCGGTGCCTCCCTGGATCCGGCCCCCGAGGAGCTGGAGGTACACTCGGTTGGGGAGCGCGCTCGCCTCGAAGCGGGGCGCCCGCGAACGCTGCAGCCGCACGGTGGTCCCCGAGAAGAGGCGCATGAAGCTGTGATCAAAGAAGGTGATCGCCGCCTCGGAGGTCTCGTCCACGCGGATGGTACTGCCCTCGGAGACGGCCATGCTGCGCCCTTTGCTCAGCGGGATGGGGCCAGTCCCCAAGGCCGGCTCGACGACCACCGTGCCGACCAGTGACTCGACCAGGGCCTTTTGCTCTTTCTCGGAGTAGTGGATGTAGCGGCTGATGCCCAGGGGAATGGCCACGACGATGAGGCAGAAAACCCCAAAGGCGCAGAGCAGCACCACCCAGGCGACGCGTTCCGGGTTGCGCCTCATCTAGTAACCGTTGATGCTAGGGTTACAGAGCATACTGGGCGAAAAGGTTGGCGGGGATATCCGCTGCGCTACTAAAGCCCATGTCGGCCAAGACGATGCCAAGGCATCAGGCGAGCGCAGGCCCTTCTGCAGGGCTTCGCGCTCGGCTGGCGACAGCTCCCGGACAAACTCTGGTTTTCGCATGTCGCACAGTATACCACGTTTCTCACACCCTTGTCCGAGGCTACACTAATCCGCCTTGTCCATCTCTGCCAGGAGCGACTCGCAGACATAGTCCACCTGCTCCTCGCTCATGACGCTGGAGAAGGGGAGGGCCATCGTCCGCTGCGAGATCTCTTCCGTCACCGGCAGCGTCCCCGGGCGACAGCCGAGCGCGCTCATATAGTAGGGCTGTAGATGGATCGGCTTGAAATAGGGTCGCGCGGGCACTCCCCGCTCCGCCAATGCGGCCATGACCCTCTCCCGATTGGCCCTCCGCAGGCGCACCACGTAGAGGAACCAGCTCATCCGCGTCGTGTACGAGACCGGACGCGGGATCTCGACCAGCTCGGACCCCTCTAGGCGCTCGGCGTACCAGCCCGCCACCCGGGCGCGCTTGTCCAGGAGCTCGGGCAGGCGCTCCACCTGCGCCACCCCAAGGGCGGCGCTCAGCTCGTCCAACCGATAATTATAGCCCAGATGGACGTGGTTGAGCCAGGTGCCGGCCCTGTCGCGGCCCTGATTGCGCAGGCTACGAAAGAGCTCGGCCCAATCGTCGTCGTCGGTCACGATGACGCCGCCCTCGCCGGTGGTCATCTGCTTGTTCGGGTAAAAGGCAAAGACTGCGGCGCGCCCAAAGCCGCCGGCCTGGCGGCCGTTGTACTCGGCCCCGATGGCCTCACAAGCATCCTCGATGATCTCCAGGTCGTACTCTGAAGCCAGGGCCTCGAGCGGGTCCATGTCGCAGGTCTGGCCAAATATCTGCACGACGAGCAGCGCGCGGGCAGGAGTCCCCGCTTGCCGTAGTTCCTCGAGCTTGGCCCGCGTACAGGCCACATCCATGTTCAGCGTATCAGGGGCAATGTCCACAAAGGCGGGCATTCCGCGCTCGTACAGGATGCAGTTCGCCGAGGCCACAAAACTGAACGAGCTGGTGACCACCGGATCGCCTGGCTGAATATCCAGCGCGCGCATGCACAGATGCAGGCCGGCCGTCCCCGAGGAGACGGCGATAGCGTGCTTGCGGCCAGTGAACTCGGCGACCAGCCGCTCAAAGCGCTCCAGCATCGGGCCCAGGCTCAGATAGTTGGTCTGCAGAACCTGGTTCACCAGCTCGATCTCTCGCGGGGTGATGTCAGGGCCGGAGAGAGGGACTTGCATCAACAGCCTCCAGGGCAGGGAATCGGCAGGAAGTGTAGGCCGATCGCGGACCGCCGTCAATCGGCCCCCAATCGATCGCACCTCCTTTGCCGGGATCGCGCCGCATGATCTATAATGGGCGTCAACGCGCGCAACCCATAGAGGCACAGCACATGGAAGAAGAGCTCGATCTCTGGCGATACGTTGAGGTCCTGATCCGGCGATGGTATCTTGTCATCATTCCAGCCTTCTGCCTCGCCTTGCTAGAGGGGACCTGGACGCTGACCCGACCCCCAATGTACAAGGCGCGGGCCCTCGTGGCGCCGATGAAGACCGCCACGCAGATCTCGCTGGAGACCCCCATTAGAACCCTGTCGGAGAGCGAGCAACTGCTCACCGCCAACCGGAGCCAGAGGCTGGCGTCCTATGCCGAGCTGGCGACCAGCGCTGCCGTGGCGGAGAGGGTGCTCGCCGAGATGGGGCAGACGCTGCCCGAGGATCTGCGGGCCACGGCTGATCTGCTCGCCATCGTGCGGGCCGAGCTCGCCGGCAAGAGCGACCTGATCGCGATCACCGTCCGCCACCCGCAGGAGGGCGTCGCCCTGGCCGTCGCCGACGCGTGGGCGCGCGCCTACGTGCGGCATATCAACCAGCTCTATACGGCGGCGGCGGAGGAGCCCTACCTGGCCATCGTGGACGAGAAGGCCAGGGCCGAGCGAGCGTATGCTGAGAAGCAGCAGGCCCTGGAGGCGTTTGTCCGCCAGGACCCCAGGGCGGAGCTGGGCCGGCGGCTTCAGGAGCTGGACGGCCTGGCCGACGCCTTTAGAGACGCTCGCATAGGCGCCGTCTCGTCGCTCGTCGGCCGGCTGGAGCAGGTGGACGCGCTCCTGGCCTACGCGGAGGATATGCGCGATCAGGTGCAGGTCGGCGGCGCGTCGGCGCTGGACAGCAACGCGCTGGCGCTCTATCTCCTCAAGGTCGAGGCGCTGTCCCAGGCGCCGTCGTACGATCTAACCCTGCAGGCCGCCGCAGGTGGGGCGGACCTGACGCCGCTGGAGATGACCCGCGACCTGGACGCGCTCATCGGCGTGCTCCGGACGAGGCGAGATGCCCTCCGGCGGCAACTGGGCGAGGTCACCAGCACCGCGAGCCAGGGCGCAGCCTGGCCCGTCATGGGGCTCGGTTCCGAGGCGGATGGGGACCTGTCCCAGGCGGCCCTGCAGATCAACCAGGAGCTGCAGGCCTTGGAGGGGCAGTTGCGCGCCCTGCGCGCCGAGCACGAGCAAGCGACGTTCGAGTACACCCAACTCCAGGCTGAGCGGGACCTCGCCCAGGGGATGGCTGACGCGCTGAGAAGGAAGGAGGCCGAGCTCTTCCTGGCGACGCAGACCCAAGGGGTGGAGGTGCGCCTGGCGACGCCGCCCAGCGTCAAGCCGGAGCCTTCCGGCACGCTCAAGAACGCGGTCTTTGGCGGGCTGGCGGGGCTCGTGCTGGGCGCGCTGGCGGCGTTCATCATCGAGGTGGGCGCGAACTACCGCCTCCGTCTGGCGCGGGCCAGGGCCGTCGAGTCGGTCCGCTAGGGCCGACGTGGATCGAGGGCGCGCCGGATGACGCCCGATCGGCGAGCCGTCTGGCGCCTGCGCCCCAGCGACGTCATCCTGCTCCTCTTCGTCGCCTCGCTCGGCGTCAGCCTGCTCATCTCGCCCTTCCCGAACGAGTCCGTGGCCGCGCTCCCTCCTCTCGTGGGCGGCCTCATCGCCTACGTCGTCCTCGACAGGGCCCCCTGGTCGCGGCGCGCGCTGGGATGGCTCGGCTGGGCGCTGATCGGACTGGGAGCCTGCCTCGCGGGGATCGGGCTTCTCGGCATCGAGGACGCCCCGTCCGGCCTCCGACGCGACCTCCTGAGCCTGCCCGGCCTCTCGCACGTCCGCCAAGGTCTGCCCGGCGCGTTCAACGCCAACGTGATCGCGGGCGCGCTGGTCGCGATGTCCCCCTTTCCTTTGACCCTGATGGGGCGAAGCGCCGCATCGCCGGCCGGACGGGCCCTCGCCTGGGCGGCGGCCGCGGCAATGCTCTCAGTGCTGCTGATGACGGGCTCGCGTGGGGGCTATCTCGGCGCGGGGTGCGCCTTGGCGGCCTATGCCCTTCTATGGTGGCCCAGGGCCATGCGCTGGGCGGCGCCGTTGCTGCTGCTGGGTGTTCTGATCGGGGGCACAGTCGTCGGCTGGCGCGCGGTGTTGAGCGCTCTGCTCACAAGCGACACCATCGGCGACCTGAGCATGCGGCAGGAGATCTGGTCGCGCGCGCTCACCATGATGGCCGACTTTCCCTTTACCGGCATCGGCCTGGGCTGCTTTGAGCGCCTCATGGGGATGCTCTACCCGCTCTTTCTCGCGCCCAAGGGGACCGTCACTCACGCCCATAACCTGTTCCTGCAGGTGGGCGTGGATCTGGGCCTCCCCGGCCTGGCCGCCTTTGCGCTGCTGTTGGGCCTCGCCTTTCGGAGCGGGCTAAGAGCCCATCGGGCCTTGGCGCAGGAGCGGGTGGACGACCTCGCTGCGCTGGCGGCGGCCGGCGTGGCCTCGCTGGCGGGGATCTGCGCGCACGGGATGCTCGATGCCGCCGTGTGGAACAACAAGGGCGCGTTCCTGCCGTGGGTGGTGATGGGCCTGTGCGTCGCGCTGGGTGCGCTGCACCTTCCTGGGTGCGGCGCACCTCCTTTCGTTGGCCAGTAAGGAAAGGTGCGACGCACCTCAGAAGGTGCGTCGCACCTGGCGCCGCATCGTGCAGCGCGGGCGCTAGGAGCGCTCGATCGGTCGGGCGGGGACGCCAACGACGGTCAGGCCATCGGGGACAGAGCGGATCACGCAGGCGCCCGCGCCGATGGTCACGCCCTGGCCGATCACCAACGGGTTCTCCTCGGTGCCGTTGATGATGCTGGCCCCCGTGCCCACAAAGACCCCCTCGCCGATATGCACGTGACCGGCCACATGCACGCCGGGCGTGAGCGTGCAGAAATCCCCCAAAACGGCGTCATGGCCGACGGTGCAGCCGGGGTTGATGTGCACATGCTGTCCCAAGCGGATGTTCGTGGTCAGGACGCTCCCCGCGCAGATCACGCTGCCCTCGCCGATCTCCACCCAGCGAGAGCGTTCCACCCGCGGATGGATGAGCGTGGCAAAGGCGAAACCCAGGGCGCGCACGCGCTCCACGAGCATCTTGCGCATCTGTGGGTAGGCCACCCCCATGACCACCCGCGCGTCGGCATGCTGGCGATGCGCCTCGTCGAGGGAGAGGACGCGGATGCCGTTCAGTGCTCGCCCCTGCACGGCGGGATCGTCATCCACAAAGCAGACGACCTCGCACAGGCGCCCGTCCACCAGGCACTCTTCGGCGAGCCAGGCGGCCTCCCGGCCAAAGCCGCCCGCGCCATAGACGATGATCGGTGTCCTCGCTGCGCTCAACGCGCCTCCGCTTGCTCGCGCTAACTGCCGCGTGGCGTCTCGTCGGCCGCGCGGTCGGCCGCAGTGCCGCCGCTGCCCAAGAACTCGCGCGCTGTAGCCTGGCCCGGCTCGCTGATCCCCTCGCGCGTCAGGCTTTTCCAGACCGTCAGCAGCACGATCTTGAGATCGAGCCCCAGCGACCAGTGCTCGACGTACCACACATCCAGCTCGAACTTGTCCTCCCAGGTGATAGCGTTCCGCCCGTTGACCTGCGCCCAGCCGGTGATGCCCGGCCTGACCTCGTGCCGGCGCATCTGTCGCGGCGTGTAGCGCTCCAGATAGCGCATGAGGAGGGGCCGCGGCCCCACGATGCTCATCTCGCCCCGCAGCACGTTGACCAGCTCCGGCAGCTCGTCCAGGCTCAGGCTGCGCAGCAGGCGCCCGAGGCCCGTGAACCGCTCGGAGTCGGGCAACGGTTTGCCTTGGGCGTCGCGCGCCTCGGCCATGGTGCGGAACTTGAGCACGGTGAACGGCTTGCCGTGGAGACCTGGCCGCTCCTGCCGGAACAAGATCGGCGGACCCATGAGCAGCCAGATGAGGGCGCCGACGAGCAGCAGGAGCGGCGCCAGAACCACCAGGCCCAACGCTGCAACGGTCAGGTCAAACGCTCGCTTTAGCGCTCGGGATCGCAACATCGGTAGCCCTCATGGGACGCGCGGAGCGGCGCCCACGTCGCCGTCACGCCGAGAAGCCCCACGGCGGGGCGAGTACCCTCGCCCTGCCGCGTATGCGCGCTGGCCGGAGCGCGCCAGAATGGCGCGGCTACGGCTGCCGCCGCTGTCCTTAGCAGAAGCCCCATGGCGCGGCGCGCCATTCTGATGGCTGTGATATAACCCAGGCGCAAAGGTCGTTTTGGAGCATCAAGATGCTGCCTTGTACGGTTTTGTAGGGGCGGGTCTCAGACCCGCCCCTACAGAGACCCTTCGGACCCTCGCCATGCCGCAAGCGCACACCACAATCGCGCACTGCAGCGAGTGCCCTCGCCCTGGCGCGGCTACGGCTGCGAACTCACGGTATGGTAGATATCGAGCACCTCCGCCGCGGTGCGTCGCACATCAAAGAGCTCTTGCGCCAGGGCCTGCCCGCGCAGGGCCATCCCCCGCGCGCGAGCCGGATCGGCCAGCGCCTCCAGGATGGCCTCCGCCAGCCGCACCGGATCCTTGGGCGGAACGAGCCAGCCCGTCTCGCCCGGGCGGACGACGTCGGGAAAGCCGCCGACCTCCGTGGCGATGGTGGGCACGGCCTGCAGGTACGACTCGGCGGCTCCGCCGATGTTCTCCGAGTGGGAAGGGTGCACGACCACGTCGAAATCGGGATAGAGCTCGGCTACATCCGTGCGCGTGCCCAGGAACACGGCCCTCTTCCCGCAGCGCGCCCGGCCATAGGCGCGCACCTGCGACTCGTAGCGCGTCGCGTTGTTCCAGGCCCCGCCGACAAAGACGCCGAGGAGGTCCTTCCGCGTGCGCTGACAGATGGCCAGGGCGTCAATCAGATCCTCATGCCCCTTGATGCCGCGCCGCTGGCCCAGATACCACTTGGGCGCGTACATGTAGGCCACCATGCCGACGATGCGCGTATCCTCCGCGAGGCCCAGCTCGCGGCGGATCTTTCCCCCCGGGACGCTGGCCAGTCGCTCCACGTCGAACCCGTGGTAGGAGAGAAAGACGCGCTCCTCGGGCACGCCCGAGCGACGGTACCGGTCGCAGGTCCAGCGGCAGGAGCCGATCCACGAGTCGGCCGGCCCGGCGGTGGCCAGGTCCAACGTGCGGAAGAAAGCACTCTCGAGGTGGAGCGGTCCCGGCACCTGAAACACCCGCGCGATGGGGTGCGACTTGCCCAGCGCCAGGCGCATCGTCAGCGTGGTGCCGACAAAGTGGCTGTGGATCACGTCAGGCCGCACGAGCGCGACGAGCTGGCGGAACGCAGCGCACAGGGGCGCGATGCGCCAGGGGGCCCGCGTGGGCCAGTCCGTCTGCAGGAGATGCGTCATCACGCCGGCCTCGCGATAGCGCTCCACCAGGGGCCCGCCCGGCGGCAGGGCGACGTGCACCTGCACCCCGAGCTGGACCAGCTCGCGCATCTGCCGGTAGGCCCAGCTCGCGCCGACGGACGTCTTGACCAGGTGTAGAACTCTCACGATCGGCCCCTCGCGTGCAGCCATTTGGCGGTCTCCTCGCGCACATAGCGGTAGAACGCGGAACGCTCCGCCTGGAGGACCTCGGAGCGGTACTTGCCCGCCTCGGTCAGATTGCGCGCGGACATTCGGGCCATGCGCGGCGGATCGGCCAGCACCTCGCGGATCTTGTCGGCGAGGGCCCGCGAGTCCCCCGGCGGGACCATGTCCTCCGCAGGGAGCAGCTCCGGGATGCCGCCCGCCGTGGAGCCGATGCAGGGCAGCCCGCGAGCCATCGCCTCGAGCATCGCGCGGGGAATTCCGTCCGTCCGGGAGGGCAGCACAAAGAGGTCCGCCTGGTCGAGGCGCTCACGGACCGCTTGTCCAGCCGGCAGTTGTCCCAGGAAGCGCACCCGCTCCCCGAGGCCGAGGGCCGCCGCCTGGCGCTCCAATTGGGGGCGGTACTTGCCGTCGCCGATGAACGTGACGCGCAGGTCGAGCCCTCCCTCCACGCAGAAGCCAGCCGCCTCCAGCAGCACGTCGGGCGCCTTGTAGAGCTGCGCCAGGCTCCCCACGGAGACGAGCCGGAATGGCGCGGCGAGCTCGCCCAGAGCCCTCGGCGCCGGCGCATACGCGGCGGGCGGCAGCTCCACATCGGAGACGGCGACCGCATAGGCCGGGCAGGGGTAGCGCCTCTGCAGAGTGCGGTGTGTGACGTACAGCGCGGCGCAAGCCCTGGCGCACTCCCGCTGCAGGCGCCACGTGACCAGGAAGCGGATCGCCGGTCGCAACGGATGCTCCACCACCCCCGGCGCGAAAACCTCGTGGGGATCGCCCACCACCTCGACGGCGTAGGGCTTGCCATAGAGCCCCAGCCACCTCGCCAAGAGCGAGCCGACGGCCCCTGGCACGCGGAGGATAAAGGCCGCCTCCTCCTGGGCCGCGCGCCGCGCCTCCCGCACGAGGAGGGGCCAGGCGCGCAGGTACCCCCCGGCGCCGGTACAGTCCGGCAGGGGCCAGAACCGGACGCCGTCGCCGTCCACGCGCGCGGCGTCGGACGGCACGCTGGCCTGGTCGGAGGCTCTGGCGAAGAGGATCACCTCGTCAAAGGCGTCGAGGTAGCGCGACCAAAAGTCGTATCCGCCGATCGTGCGCGAGTAGTAGCCGTCGCCCGCCCGATCAAAGCGCTGCTCCGTCGCGATAAAGAGGCGCATCAGCGCTGCCGTCCGACCCGACCGCAGGCCACGGTCATGCCGCCCCCCTCATGGCCTCGACGGTGCATCGCAATCCCTCTTCGAAACCGACCACGGGCTCATAGCCCAGCCGCTCCCGCGCCCGCGCCAGGTCCGCGAACGAGTGCTTGACGTCCCCCGGCCGCGGGTCGGTGTAGATGGGCGCGGCGTGCGTGCCCAGGATCTCGTTGAGGTGCGCGACCAGCTCGTTCAGCGTGATCCGCGTGTGGCAGGCGCAGTTGATCGGCGCGCCGTCGGCGGTGGGCGCCGCGGCGGCGAGGAGGTTCGCCTCCACGACGTTGGCCACGTAGGTAAAATCGCGCGACTGCTCGCCATCCCCATAGATCACCGGCGACTCGCCGCGCAGCATGGCCTTGATGAACTTGGGGATGACGGCGGCGTACTGCGACTCGGGGTCCTGCCGGGGGCCAAAGACGTTAAAGTAGCGCAGCGGCACCGTCTCCAGGCCGTACACCCGCGAGAAAACCTGGCAATAGTGCTCGCCCGCCAGCTTGCTCGCGGCGTAGGGCGAGAGGGGATCGGGCGTCATGTCCTCGCGCTTGGGCAGGACCGGGCTGTCGCCATAGACCGAGGACGATGAGGCATACACGATGCGTCCCACGCCCTCCTCCCGGGCGGCCTGGAGGACGTGCAGCGTGCCGGTGACGTTCACCTCGTGGGAGGCCAGCGGCTGGCGGATGGATCGCGGCACCGAGGCGAGGGCCGCCTGGTGCAGGATCAGATCCATGCCGTGCGCAGCCCGGCGCACGACGTCATAGTCGCGGATGTCGCCCTCGATCAGCTCTACCCGATCGAGGAACGGGGCCAGGTTACCCCGCTTGCCCGTGGAGAAATCGTCCAGCACGCGCACCCACTCGCCGCGCGCCAGCAGCGCCTCCACGAGGTGCGAGCCGATAAAGCCGGCCCCGCCGGTCACAAGCAACTTCATGTCATGTCACCTTTATCAGAGGGCGATCCAGCGCCATCCTCGCCTCAGTCCTTGCGCACGATGAGGTACAGACTCACGTCCAGAAATCCCTCGTGGATACCTGGATACACACGCCTGAGAAGCGACTTGTAGGCCCTATCGAGCCCCGATCGCGTCACGCTGTAGCGCAGTCCCTCAAAGGAGGACAGGCTACTGACGACGCGCAGATCCCTCGCCGGCTTGATGGCCAGATCGAACTCATGGAAGCTGACGCCTCTCCCCCGCCGCATAAAGTGCTCGGCCGAATCGGCGTCGTACTGGCCATACAGCGTAGCATAGTTCTCTCTCGGACTGAAACGAGCGTACTGGAAAGCGAGTTCGTCTGGGAGCCAGTGGAAGAAGGGAAGCATCGAGGTGTGAAGGTCGCGATACCAGAGGCGGTTGGGGGTCTCCACAACCACAAGCAATCCGTCCTTGGGCAGCATCTCCCAGGCGTCGCGCAGCGCCGCCAGCCGCTCTGGAAGCGTCATGTGCTCAAGACAGGCGAAAAAGATGATCAGGTCGAATGCCGCTCCCCGGTAGACGCTGGCCATGTTCACGGCGTTCACAGCCTCGAGCTCTGCCTGTACGCCGTACACGCGGCAGCGGTCCTCGGCCACGCGCAGCGCGCCTTCATCCACATCGATCCCGATCACCTGAGCGCCCTGTTCGCCGAGGGCAACGGTGGAGGAGCCCGTCCCGCAGCCGATCTCTAGCACTCGGGCGCCCCGCAGCGGCCGGGCGGCGTCCAGCCAGGGCACGACCCTCCTGCGATCGGCGTCCAGCCTGTCGTGCACATGCGCCTGCAAGTCCACGCGGAACCGCTCGCCGGAGTATCGGGTCTCTTCCCTCCAGCCGGTGTAATAGTTCCGCTTTAGCGACTCTTCGATGACGAGCAGTCCTTCACTGTCCCGCTGGATGTGCCTCTGCGCGAGATGGCGCGGGATCGGGAAGAGCAGGCTCTTGCCAAGCCGTCGGAGCGGCTCCCGAATAGATGCTGTCACGCCCATGTCCTCCTGCGTTCACCGCGAGACACCAGACCCGACAAGCCGCGCCGCCCAATCCATCGCGATCGAAGGGCGGTTGCGCCTCGGCAACCCGCACGCTGGTGATGACTGTTGCGCACGTACGGCGCCTCCCTTTCGGGCAGCATCCGACGCGGCCGGTAAGTGCTTGACATGTCGCCATCATCGCCCATAATCACATGCATGGGACCGATGGCAGACAAGCTCGATCCTGTGACTGCGCCAGGGCATTCCGCGTAGCGCGGACACGGAACAGTGGCGGTTCCGAGTAGTGTTGCCAAGATCCAGCACAAGCGAACTACATTGAAACGGTAGTCAGCGCGACATCACACCCATGCTCGCGGTTATGGAGGCACTTATGTCTATCCACAGCAAGCTGGTGACTCTGTTCGACATGGCGGAATGCTTGATCAGGCGACCTGGAATGACCCTCAGGCTGTGGAGCAAATTGCCATGTACGGTCCGTGCCTTCAGTTATTCCCAGGTCTGGCAATCCGACGTTGCGAACCAGACTGCGCCTTTAGTCCCCGACTCTCAAACAACGACAGCCTCCACGAATCCCTTGGAGGCCTTCTTCCATTCCCACGAGAAAGGAAGAGGTATCTGGAAATGGCTGCACTACTTCGACATCTACCATCATCACTTTCAGAGGTTCGTAGGACGCGAGGTGCACGTGCTCGAGATAGGCGTGTACAGCGGTGGAAGCCTCGACATGTGGAGGCACTACTTCGGCTCCAAATGCCGCATCTATGGTGTTGACATAGAGGAAGCATGTAAGCAGTACGAGAACGAATACGCCCAGGTTTTCATCGGCGATCAGGCAGACCCACGATTCTGGAAAGCTTTCAAAGAGCGCGTTCCTACGATTGACGTCTTGATCGACGATGGCGGTCATCAGACTAGACAACAGATCGTGACGCTTGAGGAGATGCTTCCTCACCTTAGTCCCGGCGGTGTCTATCTGTGTGAGGATATTCATGGCGAACATAATGGATTTTCGGCCCTCATGCAAGGGATCGTCGCGAACTTGAACGCCAAGACATCCACGGGCCCAGAGTCTGGCGTCAACCCTACACACTTCCAGGCCTGCATCCGTTCGGTGCACTTTTACCCATACGTAACCGTGATAGAGAAAAACGAGGTACCGGTGCGACGATTTGTCGCTCCAAGGCACGGGACTGAGTGGCAGCCGTTTCTGTGAAGCGCGGCTAAGGTGCCCTAGCCCCAATCTTCGTCACCAGTAAGGCACTGTGCCTGACCGCCGCCAGGCAGCATTCGGTGCGTGGAGTGAGGCTCGCGGCGTAGGCACCCGACCTCCCGTGTAAGCCATACATGTTCCCCTGAAACCCATTCGCAGGCAAAGCCGTCTGTGGCGTTGTAGAAGCTGCGACTGCAGCCGGCCCTCATGCGATCGTGAAGCTCAACGATCAAGGTATCAACCCTCCCAATCCACAGCGAGGGATCCTGGAAAACCTCCTTCTCTGAGCCCTCGATATCGATCTTCAATACATCAATCGTCTCGAGTCCGTACTCTTGCATGAGCTGATCGACCGTCATCCCTCGTACCGCTGCCCCATGTCCGTACTCTCCAGGGGAGCACCTCTCTCTTGTCACAAAAGCCCATTCGCCCGAACCACTGTCAATGACAATAAGCTGTGTGTTCTTGTCCCATAGCGCAGCACGAATAGGCGTGATGTTGGTGTATGGGGCCGTATTCCGCTGAAGCATGTCGAAATTGTTTGCTTCAGGTTCTATGGCCAAGATCCTCGCCTCTGGGAATCGGATCGCCCAGTACACGGATACAAGGCCGATGTTAGCTCCGGCATCCACCATTGCTCGCGGCGTCCGAATCACCTCCAGCTCAAACTCTCCTTTCTCAAATACCTGATCGTACACTCCTATGTCGGCTGACGGGAACCTGAGGTAGATCGGATGCCTTGTCTCTGCTCTCCTAACCTGCAATACGCACGGAGTTCCGAGCGCCTTCGATCTGAGGACCGAAAACAGGCCCTGTAGCCCCGACGCGCGGAGGTAGTACCCGATTCTGGCAAGATCCACTACATCCTCCACACTTGACCGGCGATCGGTGCCGATGCGTTCTGTCGCCTGCTCCTGGAAGTACGGCATGGTGGGGCGACCCAGCGCGGTGCAGCATTCGGCTTAGCTGCCGCTGCCCACGAGACATCGAGGCGCACCGCAGCGATCACGACTGGCCGGTTCACAGCTCTTCTGCCTTGCTCGCGCGGATCATCATCCCCGCGGCCACCTCCCCCACGTACCCGACTTAGCCCTCCATGAAAGCGCCAGGACTGGGAGCTGATCGGAACCGTTCGATCACGCCGTAGCCTTGCGCAGTAGATCGCCGGAATCGCCTGCCGCTGACCCAGCGCGAGTTGCATACGCGGTAGAGAAGGTACAGAAGACGCATAGGGCACACGGCGCTCGCGATCTTCAGAAAAGCCACCTCACACCGATAATGGCTTGTTGGGTACAGCTCCTCGTACAAGACGCGCCTCAGCTCCCTACGGTCGCCGGTTCCGACGACACGCAGCGTGTTCTGTAGGAGCATCTTGTTCAGATACTCGCGAAGATCCGGCAATACCTCACTAGAGACTTCGCCATGATCCATCGCTCTTCGGGCCGTCAAGACGAAAGGTGGCATCTGTACGCGCCTTGCGAACTGACGCACGACCGTGCTTGCTTCAGTGTGATAGCTGGCTAGGATGCGAGTGTCGTAAGCTATAGTATGCTTGAGGGCGATCCGGCCCCACATGTCTCGGTCTGTGCCCACAACGCCTTCAGCGAAAGGCCCGATCTGCTCATATACCTGCCGGGGTACGGCCTGGGCAGAAGACCATACGAAAAAGTCCGCGAAGCGGGCCCTTCGGAAGTAGTCGCGCACGAGAGTCTGGGTGCCGCTTTCTGGGACAAGGGTCCGCTCGACCTCCAGACCACCCCTGTAGAGGCAACGATAGCCGGTGGCATAGATACCCGCATCTGGGAACGCGGCATACAGATCTACGATCGCGGCAAGAAAGCCGGGTTCCCATTCGTCGTCGGCATCTAGCATCGCGATAAGCGGGGCAACCGAATCCCGGATGCCTCTGTTCCGTGCAGCGCCCTCACCCTGATTCTCCTGATGGACAAGTCGGAGACGTGGCTCCTGGAGCCGAGCAACGATGTCTGCGCCGCCGTCCGTTGAGCCGTCGTCAATGACGACTATCTCATAGTCCTGGTACGACTGCCGGAGGATCGATTGGATCGCTCGGCGAACATAGGGCGCCTTGTTGTAGAGCGTTACGACGACCGAGACAAGCGGTTGAGTTGACATCTGCATCCATCCTTGGCGGATCAAGGAGAACCCTAGCCCCGCGCACTGAGGCAGCCATCGAAGGACTTGCCCACGCCGGCCGAGACGGCGCACCGAGACGGTACCTGCCAGACACAGGCAGCCGGATCTGGCACGGTGGAAGACCGCAACAGCCCGGAACCGGGGCCTCATGTGACGCTTGGTGGCACGCATGGTTCTCGCCTGGCTGGGACGTCTAGCGTCACGGACCACGTGTATCTCGACTATTGCCTGGTCATTGTCAGACAGAAGTGACTGTGGGTCAAATAGGCGGCCACGCGGTTGCGCAGCAGATGCTGTCCCACAAACGGCAGCTTGCGCGGCGTCGGGGACGCCCAGCGAATCCTCGCCCCGCCAAAGCCCACGCCTTCCAGAAGGCGCGCCCATACCTCGGGCGGCTGGTGCTTCTCCCACTCGATGGTCGGCGCAAAGGGGTTCCGGAGCCCGAGATCGCCCAGCAGGTTGCGCGGCGAGCAGTCGGCGGCGATCAGGGTGGCGCCCGGCCGCGCCAGGCGGCTCACCTTGGCCAGGATCTCGGTGTAGGCGGCTTTCGCCTCCTCATCGCGGGCGAGCCGCACGCACGCGGCCTCGTCCAGATGGTTGATCGAGTTGTGCAGCAGAACGATGCCAAATTCGCGCTCCTCGTCATATTCCTGGATGCCGAGAGGCGCGGCTCGGACGCGATCTCGCGCGGGGCAGGCCCTCCACAGTCGGTCGTACCCCTGCCGCTCGAAGGAGTCGGGGGCGCCCAGCGCGGGCTCGAGGCAGACGCACTGGCTCGCCCCCAGGGTGGCAGCCAGGAAGCTGAGGGCGCCCGCGCCCCCGCCGATGTCGAGCAGGGTCTGGCCGTCAAAGCGGATCCCATCGAAAAGATAGTCCAGGTAGAGGAGATCGGCGCGGCGGAACCCGATCTCCCCGGCGACAAAGGCACGGGCCGCGTCCCCCAGGCCGTCAAGATCCATGCGTTCCCTCCCCTTGTTCGCCCGCCTCGTAAACGGGCTGTCACCCCGAAGGCCGCACGGCGTCCACGCCGCAGCGGCCCTGAGGGGTCTCCGCCCACCCCTAGCGAGACCCCTCCTTGCGCCGCAGACGGCGCGCGTCGGGGTGACACAGGCGGCGCGGCATTCTCATCTGGCGCGGCGTCCTTCGGACATGGCGACTATCTCGACATCCGCAGATGGCGCAGATGCGCGCAGATTCGAAGATGTCCAGAAAAGGGCTCTGCATCCTGTCAATCCTGTTCATCCTGTCCGTTCTCATTTATTGTCGTGTCCTTCGGACAGGGCGACCCCCGAGGATCGGGAAACCCCGGGCGGAGCGCGCCGCAGGATCGGCCCAGCCAGCGCAACCCTCGCCAGAGGAGCGCCGACCCGCCGAGCGCCGAGAGCCCGACCAGGATCCAGAACGGCACAAAGATAAAGTCGTTGCGTATCTGGAGGGTCATGGGGATCATGACCACGGCGAGCACCGCGAGGCCACAGGCCGAGCCTGCCTTGCGCTCCAGCAGACGGAGGAAGTAGCCCCAGGCCAGCGAAAACAGCACGACCCCGGCCGTCCCCCCGTTGATGTACGCCTCGGCCACCGTGGAAAAGCCGATAGGCCCCGCGCGCTGCACCCACTCGTTGAGGATATATGGATCCTGGCTCACATCAGGGAGCGGCTCCCCCAGGGTGCGCATCAACCGCCGGTAGAGGGAGTAGACGTAGGTCGCCCCGTAGCGATAGTCCTCGGCCGGCTCCTGCAAGGCTTCAATGACCACATAGACGGGCCGCAGGCTGAATCCGAGCTCCATGACCCCGCGCACGGGGAGGGCGGACTCGCGCACCAGGGCGCCGTCGGAGGCAAAGGTCTCCAGCAGCCCGCCCATCCGCGCGGCCCGCACCACGGAGATGAGCGCGAGCAGGCCGATAGCCCCCGCCAGCAGCAAGGCGAGCGAGGGACGAAAGCCGCGTCGGGCCATCACCACGACGAGCACCACCAGCGAGACCATGGGCGAGTTGCGCTCCCCGGTGAGCATGACCGAGAGGATCAGGGGCAGCCACAGGATCGCCGCGGTGATCAACACGCGCCGGAGGGGGCGCCCGCCGGCGATCTGCAGCATCAGCCCCAGAGAGGCGAGATAGATGCCATAGGTGAAGGGGTTCTGGATCCAGGCAAAGTCGCCGTAGGACATCCGAAAGACGCCGATGCCGTACTGCGCCACCGCCTGACCATATATCGCGACGCCCCCCAGGAGGCAGATCCAGCCGGCCAGGACGATGGCGGGGACGGGCGGGCCCTTACGCAGCCGGCGCGTGCTCCGGCGCCCCGCGAGGCAGGCGCCCAGGAAGAAGCAGGCCAGGAACAGGAGCGAGAGGAGCGCCGCCTTTTGCGTCTCCGGCGCCTCCACCCAGGCGACATCCCACGGCCTGAACCAGTCCAGAAGGCCCGGGTCCAGCCCCACAGGAAGGACGAGGCCATAGTGGAAAAGCCAAAAGACCGCTGCATAGATGACGGTGGCGGAGAGCCAGTCGAGGCCTGCGAACAGGGAGGCGCCCGCGATGAGCACCAGGCCACTCGCGCCGGTCGCGATCCACAACACCCGCCGATGCTCCACGAGCGGCACGTCCACAGCGATCAGCGCCAGGAGGGCGACCGCGAGAGCGGCCAGGAGCACGGGGAACAGATCGCGCGCTCGAAGGAAGGAGCGCGCCGTGGCTCCCTCCGACGACCGGACCATGGCCCCGACATCTCGCACGCCAACGCTCATTGGGTCGCGGCCTCCCACTCCCCGGTGTAGATGCGGCACGTCTCGGCAATCGTGCTCTCGACATCAAAGCCTTGTGCCCTTAGCGCGGCAAAGGCCCGCTCCCGCGGCACGCGCGGCTCGCGGAGGAGACGGCGGATCGCCTCCGCCCAGGGGGCTGGCCCGGCCGAAAGGGGCAGGAACTCGACGGCGCCCGGCACGGCATCCGCCTCCGGGGTGATGACGTCCGAGAGGAGGCAGCACAGGCCCGCGGCCTGTGCCTCTACAGCCGCCCTGGGCAGGCCCTCGAACAGCGAAGGGAGACAGAACAGGTCCATGGCCCCCAGCAGGAGATCGGGCACGTCGGCGCGCTCGCCGGAAAAGGTGGTGCGCGGGGCGATGCCCAGCTCCTGGGCGCGGCGCTCGAGTTCGGCGCGCAGCGGGCCATCGCCCACCAGGAGGAGCCACGCCGAGGGCTCGCGAGCCAGGAGCTCCTGGCCCACTTCCAGGAAGAAGAAGGGGTTCTTTTGCGGCACCAGGCGCCCCACCAGGCCCACTACCTTGGCGCTCGCGGGGATGCCCAGGCTTGCTCGCAGGGACTCCCCGGCCACCTCGCGCTCGAACGGCGCCAGGTCGAGCCCCGAGTGCATCACGCGGTAGTGCGGATTCGCCTGCCAGTGCGGCCCGAACAGCTCCGCGGCGGCTGCCTCGGAGACGGCCAGCCCCGCCGTGGCGTAGCGTTCGATCCATCGCCGCATAAGGCCGTGATAGAGACAGCGCGGCAGAGAATCGCCTTCGCGCCCGAGGGCGATGCGGCTGTGCGCGATGCGGATCGGCACGCCCTGGCGCGCGGCGATGCGCAGGATGTAGCCGCTGAAATGCTGGACGTGGCTGTGCACCACGTCGTATCGCCCTTCCTTGAGGAGCGCCGCGAAGCGCCGCCCGAACGACCAGGGGTTCCGGCCGAGCGCGCAGCCAAAGGCCCTCCCGCCGAGGGAGGCGACCTCCTCCGCGCGGGGACCGGACTCGCCGTTCAGAGAGCAAATGTCCATGGCGCACTGCGCGCGGTCGGTGTGGCGCAGCAGGTTCAGGAGGCCCGTCTCCACGCCGCCCCGCGACATCACTTGCACCACGTGCAGAACCCTAATGGCCATGCTCTCCGCCCCGCGAGCCGGCCTCGCCACGAGCCCCCCATGCGCTGCGGTATGTCTGGCAAGTCGTCGCGACGGCGCTGTCCACATCAAAGCCGCCAGCGCGCAGCGCGGCCAAGGCCTCGGAGCGCGGGATGCGCGGCTCGCCGAGTCGGCGCGTGATCCGCTCCGCCCAGGCCGCGGCTCCGGCCTCCAGCGGCAGGAGGTCCACCGCGCCGGGGACGATGGCCGCCTCCGCCGTGATGGCGCTCGAAAGCACGCACGGGAGGCCGGCCGCCTGCGCCTCGACAGCCGCCACCGGCAGCCCCTCCGACCGGGACGGCAGGCAGAACAGATCCACGGCGCCCAGGAGGAGGTCCGGCACATCGGAGCGCGCGCCCGCAAAAGTGACGCGCGAGGCCATGCCCAGCTCGCGGACGCGACGCTCGACCCCGGGGCGGAGCGGGCCATCGCCGACGAGGAGGAGCCACACCTCGGGCGCGCGAGCGAAGGCCTCGCGGGCCATCTCCAGCAGGAAGAGGTGGTTCTTCTCCGGAACAAAGCGCGCCACGTGCCCGATCACGCGCGCGTCCGCCGGGATGCCCAACGCGCGGCGCAGGGCGGCGCCGTCCACGTCTCGATCAAAGGGCGACAGATCAATGCCCGGGTAGACCACGCAATAGCGCAAATCTCTCCGCCAGGCGTCTCCATAGAGCGCGGCTGCCGATTGGGCGGACACGGCCAGGCCCGCAGTCGCATACCGCCCTATCCACCGCCGCATGACCCGCCGATAGAGACGCCGCGGGGGGGACTCGCCCCGACCGCCGGAGGTACTATGGCTATGCGCCACCCGCGCGGGCACGCCCGCACGCCCCGCGAGGCGAAGGATGTATCCGCTAAAGCATTGGACGTGACTGTGCACCACGTCGTAACGCCCCTCGCGCAGGAGGGCGCGGAACCGCCGCGAAAAAGCCCAGAGGTTCGTGTCCAGGCGGAGCGGCAGGACCCGGCTCCCCAGCGCCTCGACCTCAGGCGCCCGAGGGCCGCGCTCGCCGCTCAGGCAGCAGAAATCCATGGCGAACGCGTCGCGGTCAACCCGCTTCAGCAGCCCGATGAGCATCGTCTCGACGCCCCCGCGGTTCATGCCCCCGAGCACGTGGAGCACCCTGATGGCCATCTACCCCGCTCCCTGACCCGCTGCCGCGGCGTAGATCGCCAAGGTGGCCGCGGTGGCGCTCTCCACGTCGAACCCCTGCGCGCGGATCGCCGCAAAGGCCTCCTCTCGCGGCACGCGCGGCTCGTCAAGGCGGCGGCAGATGGCCTCCGCCCAGGCAGACGGCCCGGCCGAGAGGGGCAGGAACTCGACCGCGCCGGGCACAACGGCCGTCTCCCGGGTGACGCTGTCGGAGAGGAGGCAGCGCAGCCCCGCAGCCTGCGCCTCGACCGCAGAGAGGGGCAGCCCCTCCCAGAGCGACGGCAGGCAAAAGAGGTCCACCGCCCCCAGGAGGAGGTCGGGCACGTCAGCCCGTCGGCCGGCGAACACGACGCGCGCGGCGATGCCCAGCTCGGCGGCGCGCGCCTCCAGTTGCGAGCGCAGCGGCCCATCTCCAACCAACAGGAGCCAGGCGTCGGGCCGCCGCGCGAACACCTCGCGGGCCACGTCGAGGAGG
>Ga0194110_10002918_pt1 | contig 21443 bp, 23 predicted proteins | sample TA2Kig1200mmetaG_FD_146192 | JGI IMG/M metagenome (GOLD analysis project Ga0194110, IMG submission 146192) | Freshwater microbial communities from Lake Tanganyika, Tanzania - TA2015032 Kigoma Deep Cast 1200m | ecosystem: Environmental > Aquatic > Freshwater > Lake | place: Tanzania: Lake...
GATGAGCACATTCCCCGTGCGTCGCCGCGGCTCTAAACCAATGCCCAAACTCGACCTCCATTTGGCTATTAATATATTAAATGAACAGTATTACCCCAAACCCCCACCCCCAATCCCTTAAGGTTAATAATTACCGGCATCCTGCCGGAATATTTTGGCCTATCTATAATCTTCTCCCCAACCTGATGAAACCAATGGTGGCACAGGCGTCCCGCCTGTGCTTAAAAACGGTTTTTTCAAAAGCGGGATCGCGCCGGGGCCCGCCCCACAACCCCGTCGCGTAGCCAGCAAAAATCCGATTTCATCCTTATCCGCCCTCAAAATCATTCGGCTTTGTGGCCAACCATTTGATAATTTAACCGATAATTTGTTTATACAATATAACTTATTAATTTAGATAATAAATTTTCTTGACATTTCTTAAAATTGGTGGAGATAATTCATTTAAATTAAGTGTAGTTTATGTTGGGCTGGGGCGGCCCCTTTACGAGAAGGGGAGTCGCTGGGCGCCTGAATTGAACCCCTACAGCCGTTCATGCCCCTTTTCCCACAACCCCCTCGATTGGCCTAAAGGATTGGGACGATTTTCCGGCAGCGGCAGGATTAAGGGAAAAATCCCGCCGAAGTGCTTTTAATCGCCCCGGCATGACCGCGGGCTTTGTCTTGGGGAGATCCTGCCATGAGACGGAGAATCATCTACCTCATCTTTGCCGCCTTCCTGACCCTGCCGAACCTATACCCCGCCCAGGCCCAAACCGAGTTCACCTTTACCGCCGACCCCAGCGGGGATTGGAGCGTGCCAGGCAACTGGAGCCCCTCCGGCGGCCCCCCAACAGCACCTCCCACCGAGCCATAATCCCGGATGGGAAAACGGTCCAGATGAATATGAGCCCCTACCTTAACTGACTGCAAAATTTCGGGGAAGTGTATCTGCAGAGCAACCAGTATATGTACCTGGGGAATAGCGGCAGTACAGACCCCTATATTCTCAACTCGGGGGCCGCCGATAAATTTCAGCTCAACGCCACGGGGGGAAGCAGCGCCGGTCTTTTAGCTTATTACGCCCCCGCCACCCTGACGGGGTCCGGCAAGGTGGTGCTGGGAGGTCCCGGCAATTATCTGGGATATTATGGGGAAGGATATTTCATCAACACCGCGGGGCACACCATCGAGGGGGGAGGCGCCATTTACGCCAAGGTGGTGAATGAGGGCCAGATCACCGCCAACAACGGGGTCCTGACCATCAGCGCTCCCATTACCGGCAGCGGCAATGTGGGGGTGGCGGACAACGCCACCCTCCAGGTGAACAGCACCCTGCAAACCGGCAACTTCACCATGAGCCGGCTGGCCGCCTTGAACGTGGCCTCCGGTTATTACCTGGATCTGAAAGGCAACTATAGCTTTGCGCAGGTGGATGAATCCAAATGGACCTGGGGCAGCCTCACCATGCTCCAGATGAGCGGCGGCGGCCTCTTCCAGGCCCTGGAGGTGGGGAGTGAAGATTTGGGCGCGGTCTTGGGCGGGTTCAGCAACAACTTCGATTTGGTGAAGCTTAGTCTGGTGGGGGCCGGCACTTATGCTTATCTCAACGACGCCATCGACAACGAGAACCGCCATTCCCCCGAGGCCCTGTATGCCGACGCCCTGTGGGTGGACCCGGACGCCACCTTGAACCTGTTCGGCAAGCATCTATATGTCTTGAAAGACGGCCTCCCCTATCTGGTGACCATCGCGGATGACCGCGCCTCCTGGCTGGGCGGTGGCCATATCATTGATGAGTCCATCTCCGTCACGCCCTTGCCCTCCACCCTGTTGCTCCTGTTCTCCGGTTTGATGGGCCTGTGGGCCCTGGGCCGGAGGAGCAGGAAGACTTAGCCGATTTTCTGCCACACCCTCCGGAAATTAATCCATTGAGTGCCAACATAATCAAGGGCGACCCAACGGGGTCGCCCCAATTTTTTACTCCTGGGGGCAGAAGGAATTTTTTCCCTCTGCCCTTTTATTTTGCTGAGAGTTTATTCAATGCTGGTGTCCCGAGTGATCAGACTGACCAGAAGGACCCTGGGTTGCGGGAGTCTGACCCGCGGGAGCGTTATATCCGGGAACCCAGGTGCCCGGCGCCGTTTGGCCGTGCATACCCCCAGGCATGGTCATCATGTGACCGCTTTGTCCTTGGTACCCTGGCCCCGGATTGACTGGATATCCGGGGTTGCCGGAACCAGACCCCATGTGGCCGGAACCCATCATGGCGCTGTGGTCCCCGCCGCCGCATCCACCCATGGCCTGAACCGTGTAGGGACTTCCTAAAGCCAGGACCAGAGCCAGGCTCAGGGTTAAACCGATGGATAACCAGGTATATCTCAACATGTTTGTTTCTCCTTAGGATTGGGAGCCGGGGGTCATAGACCTCCGGCCCCTTTCAGTTTTGATAAGCCGGGGCCGGGATTCCGGCTCCCGGCTTATCCGGCAGGGAGGGAATCCCACCCTGCCGGGTTAGTAGTTAACGCCGGCGCATGGAGCCAGCCCTTCCGGCGCCCCTGGGCCCCAGGGGACCCCGCAGGCTGGGACCACTGGTGGCTGGCCCCACAAAGGGGCTGCCGCCGCCCGGGTTGGACGGCGCGATGGCTCCAGAATTCCTCCGGCCCATTCCGGCTCCGGTCCCCTGGCCGGAACGCATGGTTCCCATCATGCCCGCCGTCCTGCCGGCCTGGGGGCTCATCTGGGAACCTGTTTGGCCGCCCATCTGGGCGCCGTTCTGGGAACCCATCATGGGGCCCATCTGGCCGCTCATCTGGCCGCCCATTTGGGGACCCATCATCTGGCCGCTGGACATCTGCGTATTCATCTGCCCAGGCGTATGAGGCATGTTAGTCATATGGGTGGCGGGGTCCATGGGCATCACCACCGGTGGCGTCGGTGAAGTAGTCTGAGCCTGAACGCCGGTGAGTCCCAGGGTGAACAGGGCCACCATCGCGCCCAGGCTCAACATAGCCATGACCGATATTTTCATGGAGTGATCTCCTTTTATAAGGTCTTCGATTCTTCCACCTTTCCCGAGAAAGGCGGGGAGTGTTCTCCGGGCCGCAGTTCCGTTTCCACTGCGCGTCGCACGTCGCTCGGTCATCCTGAAGGAGCGCAGGGACCGAAGAATCTCGGGCAAACCAGTTCCTGGCTCCACTCAGCCTGACAGCTGCGGTTGCCGCGGCTCCGGATGATTAAGAATTGGGGATGGATTAAAAAGGATCAGGACTTGGGGGGATGAAAAATATCCGCGGTAAACACTGGCGGCGATGGATTGGCCAGGCCCAAGAGAAAGGGGGTAGCTTGTTGGTTATACTGGAAAATCGAAGAAGTAACCAGGAAGGTCGATAAAGGTAAAACGATGCACTGGCAGGCGGAAATCTGCCCAGCCCCTGTGCCCTGGCAGCAATCGCCACACCCGGTGGAATGACAGCAGCTGTTGTTGCAGCCACCCATCACATCAGATGCGGCCATGGCCAAAGGCAAGATTGCCGCCCATAGGATCAGGCCATAAACCGCAATGCGATGACCTGACAATTTCGACATGGTTTATTTATACCAAAGCAGTAGGATTTGTCAAGGCAAAATTCTTCCTTGACATATGGAGATAAAAACCCTTAGAATTGTGAAAAATTTCTCAAGAGGTGGGTTATGCTTTTCCCCGTATCCGGCGTGGAAGTCAACCCGCTCATCCCGCCCCTGGTCGCTCTGGTGGTCTCCACCTTCACCTCCATGGGCGGCGTGTCCGGGGCCTTTTTGCTTCTGCCCTTCCAGGTCAGCATCCTCAACTTCACCAGCCCCGCGGTGAGTCCCACTAACCTGGTGTTTAACATCGTGGCCATTCCCAGCGGCGTTTACCGGTATATCCGGGAGGGCCGCATGAACTGGCCGGTGACCTGGGTGGTGATCGTGGGCACCCTGCCCGGCTTGCTGTTCGGGGCCTTGATCCGGGTCAACTGGCTGCCGGACCCACGGAACTTCAAGCTCTTCGTGGGCTGCGTGCTGCTCTACATCGGCGGGCGGCTGCTTTACGACCAGACCCCTCAAGCCAAGCGCAAGAAGGCCCGGATCCAGGAGTTTGAGGCCCGGGTCCAGGAGCGCCTGGCCAAGGTTATGAAGGAGGCCGGCCAGAGTGCGGGGCGGGGCCTGCCTCTCCAGGCCCGGGTCAAGACCCTGGGCTGGAGCTTCCGGCAGGTGTCCTTTGAATTCCTGGGGGAAACCTTTACCTTCAATGCCCCGGCCTTGTTGTTGTTAGCCCTGGTGGTGGGGCTCATCGGCGGCACCTACGGCATCGGCGGCGGCGCCATCATCGCCCCCTTCCTGGCCGCGGTCTTTCAATTGCCCATTTACACCATCGCCGGCGCGGCCCTCATGGGCACTCTCATCACCTCGGTGGCCGGGGTGGGGATCTACTATGGCCTGGCGCCTTTCTGCCCCGGCCAGGTGGTGGCCCCGGACCTGGCCCTGGGGGCGCTCTTCGGCATCGGCGGCTTCCTGGGCATGTATTGCGGCGCCCGCTTGCAGAAATTCTTCTCCGCCATCGCCATCCGCATCGGCCTGGGCGTTATCATCGCCGGCCTGGCTTTGCGGTATATAGTGGGATTTTTCCTGGGCTAAAATCGATGAAGTAGCTTCCAGGATTGAATACGTCAGGTGGCAGTTGCACAGTCGGCCCCGCCTATGGAGGCCACTGGTGCTCTCTCCAAACCTGTTTTACAACAGTTTCCCATTGATTTATCCGGCTCATTGTGGTTTTATTTTTTTAATTAAGCGTAAAGGAGGTTGTCATGAAATATCAACTTCCATCTGTATCTAATTTATTTCGCTGTATTAAAATTTCATTGCCCATTATAACCTGTATTATTGTATTATTTATAATGAGGAATTTAAGTGTTACTCATACAAAGCCAGTGCCTTTGCCAAAATCTCCTTGGGAAAATATTTCCAAATCAAATGACATAACTGCGTATGCAGCTTATTTCAAGCGGAATCCCAAAACAGAACACATTAATGAGCTTAAAAAATTGATTAATAACTTCCTGATAAATAAAATTAATCAGGAAAAGAAAGGGAAGGAATTAATAAAAAATCCACCAACTATTCCAGTTCCAGTCGCGGATTTACCTTTCGGTTTTCGTATTGGAGATAGTATTACATTGGATAGAGGCTACCATGCTATAATGAGAATGCAATGGTATAGCGACCCCACTAATCCCTTAAGCCTCAGGATGGAAGAAAATAGGGTCAAATACCTTAGTGGAAAAGGAATTGGAATAAAAGGGAATAAGATGTATACGTTTGGTTTCTGATGTTTTAATAATTTGAAGGGGCGCGATTGATTGGGCCCGTAACAGCCGGCGCGTTAAATTACGCCCATACATACGAATCCGCTAACCCTGAGACTTACGTGAACCTGGAATTTTCCGAAAAAGGCATCGTCTTTTTTCCCGACCCCTATCTTATCGGCACTCCGGCGGATTACGGCCTGGAATATGAGGAAGTCTGGTTTGAGGCCGCGGACGGGGTGAAGCTCCACGGCTGGTGGGTGCCCAAGGCCGGGGCCCCGGTGTTTTTATGGTTCCACGGCAACGCCGGCAACATCAGCCACCGCCTGGACAACTTAAGGCTGCTGTGGCATCTGGTGGGGGTCCAGGTGTTCATTTTCGACTACCGGGAGTATGGCCGCTCCCAGGGGCGCATCACCCGGGAAGGCACTTACCTGGACGCGGCCGCGGCTTACCAATATGTGGCCGAAAACCGCGCCATTCCCACCTCGGACATCATCCTCTTCGGCCGCTCCTTGGGCACCGCCCTGGCCACGGACTTGGCGGTGAGAGCCCCCTGCGGCGCGCTTATCCTGGAGTCGCCCTTCACCAACTCGGAGGACATGGCCCGGCTGTACGCGCCTTTTTTCTTTAACTGGCGCCCCTCAGTCCCTTATGACAACCTGGGGAAGATCGGCGAAGTCAACGCGCCGGTTATGGTCATCCACGGCGAGCATGACGAAATCATCCCGGTGGACATGGGCCGCCGGGTTTATGCCGCGGCCCCGGAGCCCAAGGAGCTTTACGTCATCCCCGGGGCCCACCACAATGATACTTATATCATCGGCGGCCAGGCTTATTTTGACCGGCTGCGGGACTTTATTAACCGCAGATGAACGCCGATAAACGCGAATTAAAAACCGCACGGGTCGCCTGCCCCAAAAATAATTCACTTCCAAGATACCAAATCCACCTCCCCCGGAAAACGGGAAACGGAAAACGGGATTTTATTGCTGGCTCTTGATGTCTTTGGCGGTTTGGTGGTGTATAATATAAAAATGACAAGCAATTTACAGCGACAAGCGCTTCTGCTGTCTTATATCACCGTGGGCTACAACGTCCTGGAGGGTGTTATTTCCATCCTCGCCGGGGCCTGGGCCGGGAGCATCGCTCTGGTGGGCTTCGGCCTGGACAGCTTCGTGGAATCCCTGTCCGGCGGCGTCATGATCTGGCGCTTCACCCGTACCGACGGCCTGTCCCCCGAGGACGAGGCCAGGCGGGAGCAGCAGGCCGTCAAAATCGTGGGCTACACCTTCTTTGTGCTGGGAGCTTACGTTCTTTATGAATCTGTGAAAAAGCTCTATTTCCAGGAGATGCCTGACCCCACCCTTCTGGGCCTCATCATCGCCGGGGTTTCTCTGGCGGCCATGCCGGCCCTCTTCTATCTGAAGTACCGCACCGGCCGCTCCCTGGGCAGCCGCAGCCTCATGGCCGACTCCAAGCAGACCCTGGCCTGCGCTTTTCTCTCCCTGGCATTGCTGGTGGGGTTGGGGCTGAATTACTGGTATGGCGTCTGGCAGGCGGACCCGGTCATCGGCCTGGTCATTGTGGTGGTTTTATTCCGGGAAGGTTACCAGGCATTGAAAGCGGGAAAATTGTGCACCTGTTGCACCTGCGGGGTATCTGAATAGGCGATCTGTCACCGGCCATCTTGCGGCAAGGCTCACCTTACTTTAAAATCCGGTAATTCTGCGAACAAAATCAGTCTTCTCCTGATTGTCGACCGCCATAATCCAGCATATAAATCAAGCCACCAATAGCTAAAAGCGGCTCCGGGCGCCGGAATCCCAGGCATGGCTCTTCCGGCAAATTACCTTCAGGGAACGCCCCGGCTTTTAAATTGGCCGACCGGGGAAGGGAGACTAATCATGGCCACATCCATCCAGCTATTTTGGAGAGATGAATACGGGGGCAGTGCGGTGGAATACAGCATTATCCTCGGGTTCATCGCCATGGTGGTGATAACCGGCATCACCGCCCTGGGGAACTCGGTGCTGAACCGCCTGTACACTCCCGTTGTATCGATGTTTCCATTATAAGTTTTACTCTTAAAGAGACAGTGGGAGATCATCTTAAGACCGCCGCCCTTATTTCCTCCGCCAACTCAGTATAAATTCTTAGGGCTTTGGTGTTTTGGCGTAATTTTTCCGGTTTAGCCCGTCAGCACCGCGCCCAGGTAACCCACGAAGCTGTCCCCGGGCATGACATCATAGCTGGTGTAATAATCCACCCGTATAGCTTTGGCCGCGCCCAGCTTTCTGGCCGCGGCCACCGCGGCCGCGGCGCCTCCGGCGCTGCAGGCGCTCTGGTCTTCGGCCCCGGCCCGGAGCATTTCCCCCGCGTCCAACTTCAGGGTGGCGTCGATAAAGCGCCTGTCATTAACTTCCTTAACCCATTTCACCGCCGCGGCGCCGAAACCTTTGGGGGCCCACCCGTAGTTGGGGCCGTAATGGGTCAGGTCGGTGGAGCCGAAGGCCAGGAGCGAAACTTTGAGCTCCTGGGCCACCGCGGCCACCGCTTCCCCCAGTTCCACCGCTTTGGCCGAATGAGGCCCCCGCAAGGCCAGGACCTTAGCCTTTGGAAAGAAATATTTCACCATGGGAAGCTGTACTTCGATGGTGTTGTCTCCGGGATATTCTTCCTTCAAGGTGAGGCGCTGCTTGAGGGGGTCGTAAAACTCCTTGGCCAGGGGGATATCTCCCAGGGGCGTCTCCCAGGCGTCATCCATGACCAGCAAGGGAGGCGAGTTGCCCCCCAAGTGGCCGCCAAACACCGCCACCACCTGGGGCTGGCTCAACCGGGAGGCCAGATAGAAGACCCGGGCCGCCAGTTTGCCGGAAAAAAACCAGCCGGCGTGGGGGACGATGCCGCCGAAAACCCTGGTCCCTTCCGGTAGAGGGTTAACCCCGGCCACGAATTTTTCGATTTCTTCCCGGCAGTTCCGCTCACTGCCGGGGTACCAGCCATAGGGCAACATCCGGGTCCGTTTAGACATTTGGTCCTCCCTATGAAGGGAAAAGTGATTTAAATCGGGCTAAAAAGGGGAAGAGAAGACTTAAAACATTTATCGTCATTTTTCCCCTCTTTTCACCTGTTAACTGGAAGGCCAGACCTTTGCAAGCCCGGATGACCCGGATGGCGCTCTCCCCCGGTTGGCCCCCATGACCATGCGAAACCGCGGCATTCCGCCAACCCTCTGAAAAATATAATCTTTTTCCCATTTTAATTCCCGGAATCCGGGGTTGTCAAGGTATCATTGGAAAATTGCCGGCTGGGTCACCTATACCCGGATAAGACCTCTGGCAAAAGTCGCCTAATTTATCTTTCTGATTTTTTTAAGCTGCTGCCTGCCGATTCTATCTAGGTATTTTTACCCAACAGTAAATAGGTATTTCTGCCGATATCATTCGCATCTGGGATTTATTAAATTTTCATCAATGAAAAAAACTGGCTGCCGCAGACACTTCGGTCTGGGCCAAGGCCAGAGAACTCGGCATTTCTTGCGCTGATTGGGACCAGGCAATTCTCGCGTCTCATGCTGCGTCCAAGGTGATGTATGAACGCCCCTTATTGCATACTGCTGGCGGAAGGCCATAGGCTGCTGCGCCAGGAAATAATAAGAATCATCGAAGAGATCCAGGGAACGAAAGTGGTGGGAGCGGTGGGGAGCGGTCCGGAACTGTTTGAGTTCCTGGAAATTTTTATCCCTGACCTGTTGATCCTGGATATTTCCCTGCCCCGGCTGCGGGCCCTGGAAGCCACCCGGGAGATCAGAGACCGCTTCCCGAACTTGGCGGTCCTGATTTTAACCTTAGACCGGGATGGAGAATATCCGGACCAGGCTTTGGCCGCCGGCGCCCAAGGCTGCCTCCTGAAGCAGGATGCCGACCTGGAACTCCCCCCGGCCATAAACGCCCTGCGTCAAGGGCGGATCTTCTTATCCGCCCGACTGGAGACCAACGGAGAGAAAAAAACTTCGCGCCTGTTCCTGCCCAGGATACCAACCGGAAACAACTTACCTTATTAATCTGAAGAGCTTAGGCATCCTATACATTAAATTTTCTACAAGAAAGCATTTTATAGGTAGTTTTACCTATTCTAAATTAGGCAATTCTGCCGATTGCATTGCCAATTGATTTATTATTTTATTAGGCCACTAAATGATCCGATTCATAGCTTAGATTGAGCGCAGCCAAAAGAAAAGAGGCGGACATGGACGGTTATGATATTCTGCTGGTGGGTGACGGGTCCAATCTGTTTTGGACTCTGACCTGGGCGCTGGGCCATAAAGGTTATCGCATCCGGTCGGCGGCGCAGCTGGAGGCGGCGCTGGAAGCCCTGGTGAAGAAGAACTTCGACTTGATCATAGCCAGGCTCACCAAGGAGGATAAGGATATTCTGGGAGTCCTGAAGCGGGCCAAGTTTTTGAACCCAGCAGCAAAAGTCATGGTGGTCAACGACCAACACCAGATTTTTCCTTGGGAAGCCTATGAAATGAACCTGGATGATTACGTCATGATGCCCATTACCCCGGCGGAGTTGCGGCGGCGGGTCTGCCGCTGCCTGGAGAAGGAGGCGCCGGAAAAGGTCGGGGGCCAAACCGCGGCGGCATCGCAGGTCAATGAACGGGTGCTACGCACCCTGAAGTGCATGTTTTGGGAGATTCGGGGCTCCATTGCCGCCACCATGGAGGGCCTGAGACGATTCGTTCAAGAGAAACACGGGGAGACCCACCAAACCGCGGCGGACCAGCTCTGGGAAGCAGCTTCCCGGCTGAATAGGATAATGAACCTCAGCGAAGATTTTTTTGTCAGAATCGGGACTCAAACCCCGAAGAAACCAGAGGAGCCGGAAATACTTGATCTGGTCCACCTGGCCGAACCGGTGGGTAATGAAGATTCCATCAAAGCCAAGGGCCGTACCCGCCAGGTTAAAAAAAGAGAGGCGGGGCGAAAAAAGGCCCCTTTTAAGGATGTGATCCAGAAGCAGGACTGCCATATGTGTTCCGAACCCCGGTACGGGATAAATTCCGTGATGACCGGGCCGGTGGGTTAATTTTGGGGCCGGGCGCGCCGGCCAGATTCCGTTAGGCTTGAAAAACCTAATCAGGCGCACCTTGGGTGCGCCTTTTTGTGTGCCCTGCCGGCTAAAGCTTTTGCGAAATTCGATTATTGCCTTTACTCCGAAAAGGAAGCCCTGGGAAGGTAAGATAGAATAAAATCTCTCTATTTCGAAATCTCAAATAATAAATAGTGGCACAGGCCTCCGGCCTGTGAGCGCCGCTTGTTCTCCCAAGCGCCTTTTCCACAGGCTGGGAGCTTGTGCCACTCATGCCATTATCTCTTTCTCATTTCAGCAAGAAACAGACGGGAATTAAAGCAGCAATCGATTGCGAAATTCCCTCAGTGATGAGGAATCTTGACTCGTAGTGACGTCGTCGTCTGAGGATGGTGTTCTGGCGCAATGGAAGCGGAGCCGGAGCCGGTTTGCGGCCTTACGCCGACGCGAAGTGGGTCGTGAGGTGGCGGCGCAAACGGCCGGCAGCGCCCAAGAGCCGTGGCGGTGGAGCCGCAGCCCGGGGCTCAGCTTCGCTACGCCTAGCTATGTCGATTACCCACAGATTGCACCGTTAAGCACAGGTCGGAATAAAAATATGATATTAACAAAATGGAAGCTATGAAGATTCTAACTGAATGGCGGACTTAAATTGAGCCATGAAATGCAAAACGGAAAACGGAAAATGAAAATAATGAATTTACATAACCTATTCATATTTCTCTTGTTGGCAATTACCACCCTCTCAGGCTGCGGCCTGCAGCAAATTCAACGGGCCCACGAACTTCAACCCCCTAAAGTTAAAGTCCAGGCGGTGGGCTTTGGGTTGCCCACCGGAGGCGGCTGGCCGGTGTCCTGCATCCTGCTTTTGGAAAATCCCAACCCCCAGACCTTGAGCATCAATGGCTACGATTATGAGTTGTGGCTGGAGGGAAGGAGAGTGGTCCAGGGGGGGAGTGACCGTCCGGTGACCTTGCCGGCCCTGGGACAGACCACGGTGGAGTTCCCCATGATGGTGAAATTTCCGGCCCTCCTGGGTTTGCTTCCCGCGGGGCTAAAAAACCCGGACCATAAGTTTCGCTATCAGCTCAGGGGCGGCGTCCGCCTGCCCATTTTCATCGGAAGCTGGCGCATCCCCTTCAACTTTAAGGGCGAGGTGGCCGCGGGGGAACTGCAAGACCGCCTCCAGGGCCTGGGGCTGAAGGGCAAACTGTTTTAAGGAGTTATTACTCAGGTCACTTAATTGTTCTCATTTCGCCATACTCAGTCCTCAGTCCTGCCTCGGATAATGGGAACAATTAATCGCTCCGAGTAATATGATAGGGAAGCGAATTGGACCCGAGCTCCCAAGTTTTATTTACTTTAAAAAGTTCTAGGCTGTACAGGCTGGAAAGCCTGTGCCATCAATACTTTTCATCATTGTAACAGCTACGGCGGCTAGCTTTAAGGGCAAGCTGAAGCCTGCGGCTTCATGCTCCAACCTCAGGCTCATTATCCCGGGCCAAAAAATCCGGTTAACCTCATAATTAAACTTCCAAATTTGTGCAAATGAATGTATATATGACCAACTAGGGTTTATATTAACGGAATTTCGAGTAGATTGACCGGCCGCAGAGCCGTAAGTGAAAGGAGGTTGCATGAAAGGGAAGAGCTTCTGCTTGTTGGTGGGTCTGGTGACCCTGGGTCTGGTCTTGGGATTTTCCCCTCTGGCCGGAGCCGCGGAAAAGACCGTAACCATCGGCTTCACCGCCTCCCAGACGGGGAAACTCAATGTGGAGGGCATGCGTCAGGTTAACGGCTTGAATCTGTGGGTGGACCAGGTAAACGCCAAGGGCGGCGTAAAGCTACCAGACGGCACCGTGGTTAAGTTTGCCGCCAAGTTTTACGACGACGAAAGCAAGAAGGAACGGGTGCAAGAGCTTTACACCAGGCTCATCAACCAGGACAAGGCCGACTTTCTCATCAGCCCGTATTCCAGCGGCCTGGCGGACGCCGCCGCGGTAATCTCGCAGCAAAACAACCGGATTCTGATCACCGCGGGCGCGGCCTCCGATTCCACTTATAAGAAAGGCTATTCCCTGGTCTTCCAGACCTACACCCCCGCGTCCCGCTATCTCACCGGCGCCATTGACATGCTGGCCAAGATGGACCCCCAGGCCAAAAAGGTGGCCATCGTCAATGAGAAGGACAAATTCTCCACCGACGTGGTGAACGCCCTTAAAGCCTATGCCACGGTCAAGGGCTACCAGGTGGTGTTATTCGAGGGCTATGAGCCCGGCGCCACGGACTTTGCGCCCTTTATCAATAAGATTCCCCCGGGGGTGGACGCGGTGATGGGCGGCGGCCATTTCTCCGACACCAGCACCTTTGCCAAACAGCTCTTTGAAAAAGGCATGAAGGCCAAAATGGTGGCGTTGCTGGTGGCCCCTCCGGAAGACAAATTCGCCGAACTGGGCGACGCCGCCCTGGGAGTGATCGGGCCTAGCCAGTGGGAGCCCCAGGCCCAGTACAGCCCCGAGACGGCCAAGGCTGAGGGCAAGGAATGGTACGGCCCCACGGTGGACGAGTTCACCAAAGCCTATCGGGCCAAGGCCAAGGTAGAGCCCACTTATCACAGCGCCGGGGGCTACGTGGCGGGTCTGCTGCTGCAGAAAGCCATCGAACAGTCCGGCTCCACCGACACCGCCAAGGTCAAAGCGGTGCTGGACGCCCTGGACATTTATACCTTTTACGGCCGGATCAAATTTGACGCCACTCCCAAGAATCACGGCCTCCAGTTGGGCCACGACATGATTTACATCCAGTGGCAGAAAGACGACAAAGGCAAACTGTTTAAACAGGTGGTATGGCCCGAAGCCAGCAAGACCGGAGCCGGGATTCCTTACCGCAAGTAAATAGTCAGTGAGCAGTAAGCAGAGGCAGTTGGCTTAAAAACTAACTGCTTGCTGCTTACAGCTCACTGCTCACTACTCAAAAGAGGTGTGTGGCGTGCTGGGACAATTGCTTTCTTCTTTAACCGACGGGCTGCTCCTGGGATTTGTCTATGGCCTGGCAGCCGTGGGGCTAACCCTTATCTGGGGGGTGATGACCGTCATCAACCTGAGCCACGGCCCGGTCATGGCCCTGGGAATGTTCGGCACTTACCTGCTGTTTCTCAAGGCCGGCTGGAACCCATACCTGGCCCTCCTGGCGGTGGCCGTTTTCGGTCTGGTTTTCGGCTTTCTCATATATGGCGTGGTAGTGCACCGGGTGATCAATGCGCCCCACCTCTCCACCCTGTTGGCCACCTTTGCGGTAAATATGATCTTGATCGGAGTGGGCACCGCGGTTTTCACCACTTCGCCCCATAACATCGACTTCTCCCTGGGGTCCCTGGAGGTGGGCCCCATCCACGTGCCTGCCACCCGCCTGGTAGCAGCCCTGGGCGCGGTCCTGTTCACCGCGGCCCTTTATCTTTTTCTGTACTTCACCCGGCCGGGCAAAGCCATCCGGGCCGTGGCCAACAACCGCAAGGCCGCGGAGCTCATGGGCATTCCGTCCGCCTGGATCCTGGCCCTGAGCTTCGGCATCGGCACCATGCTGGCCGCGGTGGCCGGGGGCCTGATTGCCACCTTTTTCCCTTTCACCATCTTGAGCGGCGGACCTTATGAGTTGAAGTCCTTTGTCATCTGCGTCCTGGGCGGCTTGGGCAATCCCCTGGGCGCGCTCATCGGCGGGTTGCTGCTGGGGGGACTGGAGGGCCTCATCCCGGCCTTCATGCCGGTGAGTTGGGTGCCGGTGGTGGAATTCGGCCTCTTTGTCCTGGTCCTGCTGTTTAAACCCAGCGGCCTGTTGGGGGCAAAATAGATGAGGGGCTGGAAAACCCCCGGTTTCTGGATCCCCTTGACCCTGCTGTTCGGGTGGGGCCTGATTATTTTAATTATGGGCCAGGACACCGCCCGGGAAACCGCGTTCACCCTGATGATGTTCGTGGCCATGGCTTCCAGCCTCAACATCCTTCTGGGCTATACCGGATACGTGAGCTTTGGCCACATCGTCTTTTTCGGCCTGGGGGGCTATTTCGGCTTTTACCTCTTGAGCCAGCACGACTGGAACATGTTTCTGGCCGCCATCGCCGGGGGTGCGTTGAGCGCGGTCATGGCGGGGCTGCTAGGGATGGCGGTGCTGCGACTGCGGGGGGCTTACTTCGCCCTGGCCACCATCGGGATCAATGAGGCGGCCCGGGCCTTTGTGAGCAATTTCGAGCCCTTCGGGGGGGCAACGGGCCTGTTTGTCAATTTCGTGGTTTACGAGCGGTACGGCGGCGCGGGGTCGGCTTTGTGGCTCACCTTCACCCTCCTCTGGGTGGTCACCCTGGTGTTGTTCCTGGTGAGCTTCCTGGTGAAGCACTCCCGGTTCGGCCTGGGGCTGATGGCCATCCGGGAGGACGAAGACGCGGCCATGGTCATGGGGGTGAAGGCCCCTCAGGCCAAGACCATCACCTTCATGATCTCCGCCTTCTTTCCCGGGGTGATCGGCACCCTGTACTTTTTCAAGAACGGCAACGTGGAGCCGGGGGACGCCTTTCAATTGCACATGTCCATTGAATCTCTGGTGATGGTCATGCTGGGCGGCCAGGGGCTGGTCCTGGGCCCCCTGGTGGGGGCCGTCACTTACCAGGGCCTGCGGGGCTATCTCCTCACCAGCCCTATTTTTAAGGACCTGCACCTGGCAGTGGCCGGGGTGTTCCTTCTCCTCATTATCCTTTTTGTGCCGGCGGGAGCAGTGGGCTGGGTGCGGGGCCGCTTCCCCCGTCTTCGGAGATTTCTGGAATGATGCTGCAAGTAAGAGGGGTCAGCAAACGTTTCGGGGGCCTTCAGGCCCTGACGGACGTTTCATTCGATCTGGCGGAAGGAGAAATCCTGGGACTCATCGGCCCCAACGGCGCGGGCAAGACCACCCTCTTTAATGCGGTTAATGGGGTTTACGCGCCGGAGGAAGGCAAGGTCATCTTCCGGGGGGAGGATATCACCGGTCTGCCTTCCTATGAAGTGGCCCGGCGAGGGATGAGCCGGGCCCACCAGGTGGTGCGACCCCTTCATGAACTCTCGGTGCTGGAAAACGTCATGGTGGGAGCCTGCTTTGGCCGGGAGGGGCTGTCATTGTCCGCCGCCGCCGTCAGAGCCAATGAAGCCCTGACCCAGGTGGGCCTCGTCGAACGCGCCCACCAACCCGCGGGTAGTCTCAACGTAGCCCAGAAGAAGCGCCTGGAGATGGCCCGAGCCCTGGCGGCCCAACCTTACCTTATCCTGCTGGACGAGGTGCTGGCGGGGCTTAATCCCTCAGAAATCACCGCCTTGCTGGACACCATCCGGGCCATCCGGGACCAGGGGATCACCATCCTGATGATCGAGCACGTCATGCAAGCGGTGATGAACGTCTCGGACCGGGTCCTGGTGCTGGACTACGGCGTTCTTATTTCTCAAGGGCTGCCCCAGGAGGTGGTTAACGACCCGCAAGTCATTGAGGCTTACCTGGGCGATCCGGAGATGACGGCCCGGTTGCTGGGGGAATAAAAAACAGTTTTCAGTTTTTAGTTTTCAGTTATCAGTTATTAATCGGGGCAGGAAAGTTTATGACCTTGCTGGAAGTCAACAACCTGGCTTCGGGATACGAAGAATTGCAGATTCTTTGGGGGGTGAATCTTCGCCTGGAAAAAGGCAAGCTCACCACCCTGGTGGGTTCCAACGGCGTGGGGAAGACCACCCTTTTGAGCACCATGATGGGGCTTCTCAAACCCCTGGATGGTTCGGTCATCTTCGGGGGCCGGGACGTGACCCATCTGACGGCCCATGCCCGGGCCAAGGCCGGGATGGTGCTGGTGCCGGAAGGGCGGCAGCTCTTCACCTCCATGACGGTTTATGAAAACCTGGAAATGGGCGCCTTCTCCCCCCGCTCCCGGGCAAAGTTCAGCCACAATCTGGAAAAAGTCTATGACCTCTTTCCCCGGCTGAAGGAGCGGACCGGCCAGAAAGCCGGCACCTTGAGCGGCGGCGAGCAGCAGATGGTGGCGGTGGCCCGGGGCCTGATGGCCGAACCGGAAATCCTCATGCTGGACGAACTATCCCTGGGCCTCTCCCCCCTGTTGGCCCTCACCCTGTTCGAAACCCTGGTCCGTCTTAAGGAAACGGGACTCACCATGCTGCTGGTGGAGCAGAACGTCACCATGGCCCTGGCGGTGAGCGATTACGCGTACGTCCTGGCCCAGGGCAAGATCTGGCTGGAAGGCGAAGCCCGCCAGATGATGAAAAACGATGAGATCCGCCAGGCTTACCTGGGAATAACCGGGCATTGAACCGGCAGAGGGAACTAATATAAGCTAATTCACCACCAAGACACCCAGGCGCCGTTTGCCGTCCTGTACTCCAGGACGGCAATTTTTATTCCGATTGTTGCCTTAACTCAATAAAGAGCCTCTGAGCTCGGTGGCCTCTTGCAGAAATGATAAAAATACAATGACACGAGTGCCACAGGCTTCCAGCCTGTGGGAAGGGTTCTTGGCAGAACAGACGGCGCCCACAGGCCAGAGGCTTGTGCCACTAATATTTTTCTGGTTGTTGGTCTCTCTCGAAATAGAAAGATTTTTCCTAAGATGCCCTACCTTGATTGCCTTTCCGGAGCAAAGGCAATAATCGATTTTTATTTTCCCGGTGTCCGCGGCAGCCGTCATTTATCCTCGCCCAGCAAAATTAAGTGATCCTTTTAAGCTGAAAGCTGAGAAATCCCCGACATCACCCCGGCCGGTATCGATCGATAAAAAAGAGATAGTTTCTCTCTCCGTTGCGGATCACTTCAAAAGAGGTGGAGCCGGTATCGCCATACTTGGTCTTATAGTCCAGGTCAAATTCAATAATAACGCTCTCCCTGTTGATAACCGGCCGGATGGAGCACTCTTTGACCGTGTTGGTTTTGTCCCGCATGAAACCTTCATAGGCCAGCAAATTGTGGAGAATCTCGCCGAAAATTATATCCCGGTTGCCGGAATAGCGGTGGGTATAATTTTTCGTCGGATTCGCCGCCGGGGATACGGGCATTTCCGCCAGCAACTGTTTCAGGTCCGGGTAATCGATAAAGGAACGTCCTGACCAGATTTTGTCCGCGTGTTTATATTTATTAAGAAAAGCCTCTTTGCCGTTGTTGCTCATGTGCGCTTACCTCCGGAACAGGTGGCTGGATCCCATCATCATTACCGGCTCCACCATAATCAAAAAGCCCGGCGTTGTCAATCCGAGGGCGGCGAAATTAACTGGCCCCGGGGCGCCTCCGGCGTGGGCCCGGCCGTCATGCAACAATTTTTCTTTTTATTTACCCTTGCAATCTGTTATATGGTAGGTATAATGTTTATAAGAGCATCGGGGCACAAAAACTCCCTTGCCGAAAATATTGAGGACGATTAATGATAGACGAACACGGTTGTGATCTTACCTATTCCGAGGAAAGACCCCCCATGGTGGCGGTGTTTCCTCATCCCCTGCACGGACGCCTGGTGGAGCGGGTTATCCTGATGGCCAGCAACTGCATTCAATTCAACGATTGCTGGTACACCTTCTCCTGGAAGGAAAACGGCACCGCCTATTATAAGCCGGTGGAATACTGCGAACCCGCCGTTTCTTGCTGCGGCCATTAAAACGCGGCATCTATAAACGATTGCATCTACGGGGCGGACATGGATGCTAGCCCCTTTTTTTTTCTTCAGGCGCACCGCTTCCGGGGCGCTCTTTCCCCCGCTGGGTTTAAACCTGGTCCGGCCCCTTCCCCCACCAATCCTTGCAGAAAAATATTTAGGGTGTATATTGTGAACGATAAGTCAAGGAAAACCCACCTGGGTATAGCCCTTGCCAGGGTTTCCGTTGGAAATGATAAGAGGTTGTCATGTTAAGCGAATCCGCGCAAGACCTGTTTTTCACCCCCGAGGAGAGCAAACTCCTGGTGGCGGTTTTCCCCCACCCCCTCCATGGCCGGCTCATCGAAAAGGTCCTGGTTATGCTCACCAGCCGCATAGAATACCTGGGGTTTAATTACCAGCTCAGCTGGCGGGACGGCAGCGTGGCCTTCTATGAGGTGGCAGGAGTAAGCCCCCGCAAACCGGTTAAGGCCCGGACCTGGGACCTGGCTTTTGATCCCCAGATTTTGTAGATTTTTCCAGATTTAATCAGTGCAGTTAGCAGTTAGTTTAATAGCGCTGCATTTGACTTTCAAAAGCTTAAGGCTGAAAGCTGACTGCCGAAAGCCCTCTAAAATCTGGGTCAATCTGTGAAATCTGTGGATACCTATCTTTTCGGCCCTTCATCCTTTTCTGCGTTCTCCAGCCCCTGCATGATGGCCTTCACAAACTTGTCGGCGTAGGCCTGAAAATCCCCCTCCACCACAAAGTTCTGCCGGATAAAGCTCTCCGTTTTATTTACTTTGGCATTCTTGACGACGATAAAAATATTGGGGTTGAGGGGGCCGGGGCCGCGGTAGCGGTAATAGAGGTTAGTTAGGGACTTGACGGGCCATGATTATCAGCCCGCTTTCATCCAGGATGGTGAGCTTTGGGTAAGTCTTGATCCCGGGGTCGGGTTTTTCGATGACCGCGCCCTTGGCGATCAGCCCGCCGCTTTCCTCCTTTAGGTTCTCCAAGGCCGCGTCAATCCGGGCCAGCAGTTTTTCTTTCTCCGGGACCGGCAATTTCTGGTACCGGTAAAAATAGCCCGGCGGCCAATGCCGGGCGGTGACTGAAGCCGGGGCAGCCCCGCCCGCAACGCGGCTCGTTAACAAGAAAATGACCGCGGCCAGGAATACCCTCGCGGTTATGGACCGGTCCCGCTTTTTTCTCAGGTGAAGCTCACTTCCTCGGCCGGCAATTCCAGTTCCGGGGGAAACGGTTTAAAGGGGAAGGGCTTCTCATTGTCGTTCAGGGTCACGAAGCGGATGAGCTGGTAGGCGTATGCCGCCAGCCGGTTGGCGAAGCCCCGCACCGGCTCGCTGGGCTCGAGGGTGACCAGGAGATAGACATATTGGAAGATCACCGTTAAATAGATCAAGCACTTCGTCATGCCCAAAATGAGGACAAAAAGCAGGGTGAAGAGCAGGCGGATGGCGATATTTTTCCGCATGGGAGCGGCAACTTCGGCTACTTCGTTCATAAACTCCTCCTTTTCAAATTTCACCACAAAGACACCAAAACACTAAGAAACACTAAAGTTACTCTCTTATGTCTGTGTGTCTTGATGGTTAAGAATTCAAGTTTCCAGAATCTGCTTTATCTGTACAAAACGCAGCAGGCTGGTCTTGGTGATCATCCCCACCATTCGGCCTTCCGTCATCACCAGGAGGCGGTCCGCGTCCTCCTGGACCATCCGGCTGAGGGCCTCGGCCAGGGAAGCGTCCGCGGCGATCACCAAGTCTTCCCGAAGCGGGGTCATCACATCCGCCACCATGGTCTTGGCCTGGTCCTCGGAAGAAACCCCCCGCACCGCGGTGACCGAGACCAGGCCCAGCACCGCATGGTCGGCCACCACCGGAAACCCCCGGTAAGTATAGTGGAGAAAGTAGTCGTGCACCAGTTGGTTCAGGGGCAGAGACGGAGGCACGGTGACCACGTCGGTAATCATGACTTCGCGGAGGGGCACGCCTTCCAGGGATTTGCGGATGATCAGCTCTTCATAGCCCCGTTCGGACATGCCCCGGAGGAACATGCCGATAAAGACCAGCCACAGTCCGCTGATGAGCATGCCGGAGAAGATCTGGAGCGCGCCCAGGATCATCAAGGCCACGGAGAAGGTTTTGCCGATGTCCGTGGCTACCTTGGTGGCCCGGGTGAGAGAGCCGGTCTTCCACCACCAGATGGCCCGCAGCACCCGGCCGCCGTCCAGGGGAAAGCCGGGGATGAGGTTGAAGACGCCCAGGGCCACGTTGATCCAGGACAGGTAGTGGAACACGGCCACCAGCAGAATGGGCAGACCGGAAAGAATTTTGGCCACCAACCCGAAGACCACGGCCAGAGCAAAGCTGCTCAACGGCCCCACCAGGGAAATCTTTAATTCCGTGCGAGGGTCTTTGGGCTCTTCGGAGAGCTTGGAGACGCCGCCGAAAATGAACAGGGTGATTTCGGGAATCTCGATGCCGCAGCGAATGGCCATGAGGGAGTGTGACAGCTCATGGATCAGCACCGAAGAGAAAAACAGCAGGGTGGCGACAAACCCGGCCAGCCAGTAGGTCTGGGTATCGTACCCGGGATAAGTCCTGGGAAAATAGCCCGCGGACAGGGCGAAGAGCACCAGGGCAAAGACGATGAACCAGGAGAAATCCAGACTGATGCGGATGCCCGCGATGCGAAACAGCCTTATGGCTCCCCGGGGGCGTTCATCGGCCATATCGGCCATCACATACTCCTTAACGTCAGTGATCAGTGAGCAGTAATCAGTGGCCAGTGGCCAGTTGTTTCAGTTGTTAAAGAAATCACTTTATTAAATCACTGGAGGCTCTTGCAAAATTCCCCTCTCGGCGGCAATTGTCATTCTGAGCGCAGCGAAGAATCTCATATTTTGGGATCCTTCACTTCGTTCAGGATGACAAACAGCCTCCCTTTTAATAAATAGGTCCCTGGGCGGAAGACCGCAAGGGGACGGTTCCCCAAAAGGGTGGTCTATTCGTTCCCCGGGCCCTCTGGCGATAACATAATATAATGGCGGGACGCCCGCAATATTATGATGACGATAAAGGCTTCAGTTTTTAGATTTCGGTTTTCGGTCAACAAAATTTCTCACCACCGGCCACCCCTCAATCCCCTACTCTATTTCCTCCCCCTGATCACTGATCACTGATCACTAATCACTGATTACTGATTACTGATTACTGGTCACTGATCACTGGTCACTGGTCACTGGCCACTGATCACTGGCCACTGGTCACTGATCTGCCGCTCACTTGCTTTTGCCTGGATAGTGGCTAAAATAAGCGCGAACCCATTTTCCGAGGTGCCTCATGGCCAACATGGCTTTCTTGTTTCCCGGACAAGGC
>Ga0194110_10002940_pt1 | contig 21348 bp, 18 predicted proteins | sample TA2Kig1200mmetaG_FD_146192 | JGI IMG/M metagenome (GOLD analysis project Ga0194110, IMG submission 146192) | Freshwater microbial communities from Lake Tanganyika, Tanzania - TA2015032 Kigoma Deep Cast 1200m | ecosystem: Environmental > Aquatic > Freshwater > Lake | place: Tanzania: Lake...
CCGGCCTGGAGGCCGGAACCAAACCGAAAAATGATACAATTACTTTGCCAAATCAATAAGATACAGATAAATTCTTGTTGAAAAAACCAGAAACTCAAATTCAGTAGCACAGGCTTCCAGCCTGTGCGCTGCACCGGCAAGATGCCGGCGCCACCAAGACTTTTCAAGACAATTACTCATGAGCCTGGGGCTCACCCATAAATTATGAAAAGTTAAGCATCCTTACGGTGCGCAGTGCGCACCCTACAAAAAACTTTTCGAAGCAGTTACTCATGGGCCTGAGGCCCACCCGCAAAGCATGAAAAGTTCTCCCCCTCACCCCAGCCCTCCATTGGCGCTAACTTAAGCAAGCAGTGGGTATCCCAAGGGTAACATGTTGAACAGTCAAGATAAATCCCCCCTTACCCCCCTTTGCCAAAGGGGGGAATGAGCAGTAGGTGACCCGAAGTCCCCCTTTGGAAAAGGGGGATTTAGGGGGATTTTATGTAAAATCGGTATGTTATGATGTAGACTGGTTTTTTCTTAAGTTAGCGCCAATGGGGGGTTGGGGGGAGGGGGATCAGTCGACCAACCGGTAGGCATATTTAACTTTTTCCACCCCCACCCTAGCCCTCCCCCATCCAGGGGGAGGGAACAAAAGGACTTTCCGGATGCACGCTGCCCAATAAATTTGGGCGCAGGCTTCAGCCTGCGTTGTCGGCACCCGCCTATTAATGGCGCGAGCGCACCGTGCATGGCCTCAAGTGGCCACCCCCGGATATGAAAACCTTATTGTAGGGGCGGGTTTCATACCCTCCCCTAAACGCCCCCTGATGGCGGCGGCCCCGGTGGTTTACAGCAGAGGCAGCCGTTCATCGTAGATGAATTCCCGGGTGTGCCGCGCCACCCGTTCAGGGTCCAGGGTCAGGCGGGCCACGCCGGTCTCCATGGCGGCCCGGGCGGTGGCCGCGGCCACCGCCGGCGGCACCCGGAAGTCCATGGCGCCGGGCAGGATGTAGTCCGGTCCCAGGCTGCTCCCCGCCAGGTCGGCGATGGCCCGGGCCGCGGCCAGGTTCATGGCGTCGTTGATGGCCCGGGCCCGCACGTCCAGCGCCCCCCGGAAGATGCCGGGGAAAGCCAGGCAGTTGTTCACCTGGTTGGGAAAATCAGAGCGCCCGGTGGCCACCACCGCCGCGCCCGCCTGCCGGGCCTCCTCGGGGTAAATCTCCGGGTCCGGGTTGGCCATGGCGAAGATGACGGGGTCTTTGGCCATGGTGCGGATCATTTCGCCGGTCAGGACCCCCGGCCCGGAAAGACCGATGAACACCTCGGCCCCCTTCAGGGCGTCGGCCAGGCTGCCCGTCAGGCGATCCGGGTTGGTGATAGCGGCGATCTCCTCCTTGAAGGGGTTCATGCCCCGGGCGCGGCCCGGGTAGATCACCCCCGTGGTGTCGCAGATCACCAGGTTTTTCGCCCCCGCCAGCAGGAGCAGCTTGGCCGTGGCGATGGCCGAAGCGCCGGCCCCGTTGAAGATGATCCTCACCTCGGCGAGATTTCGCCCCACCAGCTTGAGTGCGTTCATCAGGGCGCCCAGGGCCACTACCGCGGTGCCGTGCTGGTCGTCGTGAAATACGGGGATATCCAGGGACTCGGAGAGCCGCCGTTCGATGTCGAAACAGCGGGGGGAGGAGATGTCCTCCAGGTTGACGCCGCCGAACAGGGGGGAGATGTTCTCCACCAGACGCACCACCTCGTCCGGCTCCTGGGTGCTGATGCAGATGGGAAAGGCCTCCACCCCGCCGAAGGTCTTGAAGAGGACGGCCTTGCCCTCCATCACCGGCAGGGCCGCCCGGGGGCCGATGTTGCCGAGCCCCAGCACCGCACTGCCGTCGGTGACGATGGCCACCAGGTTGTTCTTCAGGGTGAAGTCGTACACCCCCATGGGGTCTTGCAGCATTTGCCGGCAGACCTGGGCCACGGCCTTGGGGGCGTAGAGCCGGTTGTAGATGACTTCATCCTTGATGGGCACCTTGGCGTAAATCCCCACCGCACCCTGGTAGCGGCGGTGCACCTCCAGGGCCTCCTCGTTGATGGAGAGCTTGCCGTAGTCCTGGCCTTCCGAGGGCAGCCAGGCCAGCTCCCCCTCGTAGATGTAGCGCTCGGTGCGTTCGTACACCAGGTCCGGAGAAACTTCGGCCGCGGTGAAATGGGCCACGCCGGCCGCCTGGGCCGCGGCGGCCACGGCCCGGGCGATGACCGGGGAGATGCGCCAGTCCATCTGCCGGGGAATGAGGTGGCTCCGGGACAACTGCTCCTCGGGAATCATCCCGGCCAGCGCCCGGGCCGCGGCCAGATACATGTCGATATTGACCCGGTTGGCCCCCACGTCCAGGCAGCCCCGGAAGAAGCCCGGGGTCACCAGGGAGGAGCGGATCTGGTTTTCGCTCTCCGCCAGCCCCGTGGCCACCACCGCGGCCCCCGCGGCTTGGGCCTCGGCTTCGGTGATCTCCGGCTCCGGCAGGGCCAGGGCGAAGACGATGGGGTCCGGGGCCATGGCGCCGATCATCTCCGGGGTGAGGAGCCCCTTGCCGGACAGGCCGATGAAGACGTCGGCGCCCTTCAGCACCTCCGCCAGGTCCCCCTTGACGTCCTGGGGGCCTACCAGCCGAGCGATTTCCGACTTGGCCCAGTTCATCCCCCGGGTGCGGTAAACCCTGAGCGCCCCCTGCCGGTCGCACAGGATGACGTTGCGGTTGCCGGCCACGATGAGGCCCTTGGCCACCCCGATGCCCGAGGCCCCGGCACCGTTGATGACGATGCGCAGCTTCTCAAAATCCTTGCCCACCACCTTGCAGGCGTTCATCAGCGCGGCCAGGACGATGATGCCCGCGGCGTGGAACTCGTGGTGCAGCACCGACACCCGCACCGCCCGGCGGATGCGGTTTTCGATGGTGAAACACTTGGGGGCGGCGATGCTCTCCAGGCAGAATCCGCCGAAGGTGGGGGCCAGCACCCGGACGATCTCCACGATCTCGGAGGAATCCTGCGTCTTGAGGGCGATGGGCACTGCGTCCACGTTGGCAAAGGTCTTGTAGACCACGCTCTTGGCTTCCAGCTTGGGCAGCACCGCCAGGGCTCCCAAGTTGCCGTATTCGTAAACGCTGCTGCCGTCGGAAATGAGGGCGATGGAATTGCCCCGGCAGGTGTAACGGTAGGAGGAGGCCGGGTTCCGGTCGATCTCCCGGCAAATGGCCCCCACTCCGGGCGTGTAGATGCGGCTCATCACCGACATGTCCCGGATGGGCATCTTGCTCTTGATGCCGATCAGACCCCGATAGCGGCGCCGGTAGGACAGGGCGTCGCCTCCCTTCGGTTCACTCATCGGCCGGCTCCCGCGGGGCCATCAGGCGGACATCGCCCCGGGTGATTTTTATTTCTGGAAGACCGTTACCCATCTCTCTCCTCCAAAGTATCCCGGTCTGCAAGATGTGCGATCCGGAAAACCGCCTCCACCCGGGGGACGGCCGCCGCCAGGGCTTCCCGCCCGCCCTCCTGACGGTCCACCAGCACCAGCGCCAGCACCACCTCCAGGCCGAAGTCCCGGGCGGCAAAGACCGCCTTGAGCGCGGAGCCCCCGGTGGTGATGACGTCTTCCAGAATCACCACCCGGTCGCCGGGGCGGACAGGGCCGACTATAAGGCCGCCGGCGCCATGCTCCTTGGCGACTTGCCGCACCGAGAAGGCATTGACGGGCTGCCCCTTCTGCCAGCTCACCAGGGCCGCGGCGTGGGCCAGGGGGTCGGCCCCCATGGTGAGACCGCCCACGGCCTGCACATCCAGGTCTTTGATGAGGTCAAAGATGATTTCCCCCAGCAGGGCCAGACCTTCGGCGCTGTGGGTCACGGGCCGGCAGTCCACATAATAGGGGCTCAGCCTTCCCGAAGCCAGTGTGAAGGGCGCCTCCGGTTGACAGCGAAAGGATTTTTCCCGCAGCAATGACAAAAGTCGCCGCCGTTGTGTCTCCACGTTTCCTCCTCACTCCGGCGGCGCCGGCGCGTTCCTGGGTGCTAAAGAGCCGGAGGGGCCTCCGCCTCTTTTTGCGGCCCCCGGCCCCGGGCCTGAAGTCACAGGCCCCCGCCGGGCTGCGGCAAAGCCGCCAGCAGGGCCGGCAGGATCTCACCGGCGGGGCCCTTTAACACATAATCACAGCGGAGGGACAAGGGGGTGGGTACGGGATTGATTTCCACCAGAACGGCGCCCGCCTGCTGGGCCCAGAGACCGAAGGCGGCGGCGGGCTGCACCACGGCCGAGGTGCCCGCCAGCAGCATCACCTGGGCCCGCACCAGGGCTTCCCGGACCTGCTCCAGCCGGACGGGGTCCAGGGCCTCCCCGAACCAGACCACGTTGGGCCGCAACAACCCTCCGCAGAGAGAGCAGGTGGGGAGAATGGGAATGGGCGCCCGCCGGTCCTCCCGGAGGTCGCCGCAGTCCAGGCAGCGCACCTCCCAGATGCTGCCGTGAATCTCCACGACCTGCCGGGAGCCGGCCCGGCGGTGGAGACCGTCCACGTTCTGGGTGATGAGGGTGAAGTCTTCGAAGCGGTCTTCCAGGGCCGCCAGGGCCAGGTGACCGGGGTTGGGCCGGGCCTCGGCGATGAGGCCCCGGCGCCAGTCGTACCACTCCCAGACCAGGCGCGGGTCTTTGGCGAAGGCCTCCGGAGTGGCCAGGTCCTCCGGACGGTGTTGACGCCAGAGACCGCCGGGCCCCCGGAAGGTGGGGACGCCGCTCTCCTGGGAGACGCCGGCGCCGGTGAGGACCGCCACCCGCCGGGCCTGCTGCAGCAGGCGGGCCACATTATGCAGCATCGCCATTTTCTGACCTGAATCGTTTTGTGGATGCGCAAGCCGCCGGCGAGACGCCGGCGCCTGGCAAACCGACTCTCTTTCCGCCTCCCCTTGCCCACAAGGGGGAAAAGTCTTAGAATGTGGTCCAGAGGTTATCGGCGTCGTTTATTGTACCTGTAAATCATCGTTTGGGCCAGCCGCATCGATCCTGCGAGCACATCATTTCTTCAAGATTTCTTTATGCGAGGCGGAACGCAACGTGAAGCCCCAATCTTTTCTCAGCCTCCTCCTCAGCCTGGCCATTGCCCTGCTGGGGGCCTCCTGCGCTCACGTGGCCAGAGGTCCCGAAACGCCGCCGACCCAAGCCGCAAGCGTCGGCGCCGACCAGATGCTACAGGAAGCCCGGCGCGAGCTCAGCGCTTACGAAAGGCGGCTGCCCGCTGAACAAGCCGAACGCGCCACGGTGCTCACCCAGGCCTGCCGTCTCTCCTTCCTGACGGGGGATCTGGCGGCCAAAGAGGAGAAAAGCAAGTATTTTGAAAAAGGGGAGCGCTATGCCGAAATGCTTCTCCAGGACCGGCCCGCCTGGGTCGACGGCCACTACTGGCTGGCCCTGAACCTTTGCGGCCAGGCCGAAAACGCCGGGGCCAAACAGGGCCTGCGCCTGCTGCCCCGGATTGTGGAGCACCTGGAAAAGGCCGCGGCCATTGACCCCACCTACGACCAGGGCGGGCCGCACCGGGTGTTGGGACGCATCTACCACGAGGCCCCGGCCTGGCCCATGTCCGTGGGGGACCCCCATAAGGCCCTGCACCATCTCACCAAGGCGGTGCAAATCGCCCCGGACAACAGCACCAACCACCTGTACCTGGGCGAGACGTTGCTGCTCCTGGGGAAGAAAAACGAGGCTCGGCAGGAGTTTGAGAAGGCGTTGCGCTGCCTCCGGCACGCCCTGGGACCACACGGGCTGGAGGAAGACCACCAGGAAGCCCGGCGCCATTTGGGCTATCCCGTCAAGTGAGGCTTAGGCATCTCATGAGAGCTGTTTTCCGAAGCGTCCTTCTGTCGGCTGCTTTGCTGGCGGTCCTGGTTTTTTCGGGTTGCGTCACCGTCAAGGTGAACCTTTTTGAGGAGGCGGAGCCCCTGAAGGAAAAGGTGGTGTCCGGCAAGGGCTGGGACAAAATCCTGCTCCTGGACATCTCCGGCATGATCATGGACAAGCCCCGGGGCAGGCTCTGGGGCCTCACCGGCGGCACCGGCCCCAGCCGGGTCAAGGAGGAGCTGGAGAAGGCGGCCCAGGACGGACGCATCAAGGCGGTGGTGGTGCGCATCAACTCCCCGGGCGGCACGGTGAACGGGGCGGACATGATCCACCACGAACTGGCGGCCTTTAAGGCAAAGCACCACGTTCCCGTGGTGGCCTGTTTCCTGGGTCTGGCCGCTTCCGGGGGCTATTACGTGGCCATGGCCGCGGACGTGATCGTGGCCCAGCCCGCAAACCTCACCGGGTCCATCGGCGTGCTGGCCATGAAGCCCAACCTCAAGGGCCTGATGGACAAGTTCGGGGTGGAGCAGGACGTGGTCAAAAGCGGCCAGTGGAAGGACTTCTGGTCGCCCTTCCGCCCGGCCAACGCGGCGGAAAAGCGCATGATGCAGGAGATTATCGACGACTACCACCGGCGCTTCGTGGAGGTGGTGGCGACGGGCCGGCGGCTGGACCAGCGCCAGGTGGCCAAGCTGGCGGACGGCCGCATCTACACTGCGGCCCGGGCCCGGGACCTGGGGCTGGTGGACAAGGTGGGCTATCTGGATGAGGCCATCGCCGAGGCCAAGGCCCGGGCGGGCCTGACCGAGGCCCGGGTGGTGGTCTATCACCGGCCCGGGACCTACCGGCCCACCATCTATTCCCTAGTGCCGGACCTGCTGGGGGATATGAGCCCCCAGTTCCTCTACCTCTGGTGGCCCGGGGAGCCGGGATGAGAGAGAGGAGTCATTGATGCGGGAGCGTGGGCCGTGGGCCGTAGGCCCCTTCTGCTCTCTAAGCAACTGAACGCTTTCTGTGGGGCCGGCGCCCGAACCGCCCCTTCCGTTTTCTGCCGGGGAGCTTGACGGCCGCCAGGGACGCCGGCCCCACCCTTTTTGCGATTTACGGGGCGGCCCTCGTATCACTCCACCTTGAAGGTAATTTCCTGTTGTTCCCCCGTTGACAGAGAAATGACGATTTTATAATTCCCCTGGGGCCAGCCCTTGGTGGGCTTGCTGAACCGGAAATTCATGGTCAGGTCCCCTCCCTGCTTGGCCTCTTCGGTGGTGGACAGGGGTTTGATCCACCCCTCCGGGGTCTGATAATGCATGTCGCCGGTGATCTTGGTCCCGGCCGCCACGCCCTCCAACTGGGCCACCGCGGCGATGATGGGGGTTTCCGGGGTGAAGACCGACTTGGCCTCCAGTTTGCCCGTCTCGGTCTGTTGACTCCCCAGCTTCACCTTTGCAAATTTGGCGGCGGCCGACAGCGGCAGCGGGGTCAGGGCCATCAGGACCAGGGCGGCCGTTCCCAGCGCCACCGCCAGGGCGTTGGGGGATTTTTTCATTCCACCGATCATGGCGTTCCTCCTGCTCTTGGAAAGGTTTAGGTGGGACACCCGCCCCCGGTTGTCCCGGCGCAGGCTGGAAGCCTGCGCCACCAGGGCTTTGCATGGTTTTGAGAAAGCCCCTGGCTCATGCGCGACTGGTATGGAAAGTTCTTGGTGGCACCGGCATCTTGCCGGTGCGGCGCACAGGCTGGAAGCCTGCGCCACCAAAGGCGGCGGGCGCGGAGGCCCGCCCCACCAGGACATTTTCGTTTAAAGCACGGCGCCTTGTCCGGTTAACCGGTTAAACTCCTTTCACTGCGCTCAGGGTGACCAAAAAACCGGCTTCGCAAAGAGGTCCTACGCCTCCGGCAGCGTCATCTCTTCGTCGGTATTGAGGGGATTGAGGATGAGGCCGGTCATCACCTTGGGATAGAAGTAGGTGGATTTCCGGGGCATGATGAGGCCGGCTTCGGCCACTTGCCGCACCTGCTCGATCTTGGTGGGGTTCAGGAAAAAAGCGCAGTTGGCCCGGCGCTCCTGGAGGGCGGCCAGCACCTCGGGAATTTTGCTGTCATAGGTGCAGGTTTCGGGATCGTCCAAGGCTTTGGCGTCCAACCCCAGGATGCGGTCGAAGATGAGGTAGTTGAGCACGGCCACGTCCAGTTGGGCCAGGGCCGGGTGCATCTGTTGGGCCAACAGCTCCTGACGCACGCCGGGACGCAGCTGCAGGCGCCAGGCTTTGAGCCCGAAGCCCAGGAAGACGAAAACGGTGTCGGCGGGGTCGGCGGCGTCCAACTGTTGCTGGATGAGGAGCTCGTAGGCGCCTGCCTCGCCCGCGGGCCGGGGAAGGGGGGTCACTTGGAAATAGTCCTCCAGCCGGGTCAACAGCCGGCCCTCCTCCAGGCGCTTGAGCAGTCGCCCCCCCAGCATGCGGTGGGCCATGAGGATAACCAGCTCCGTGTCGTAGAGATTGGCCAGATACATGAGGACGTAATGAAAGGGAGCCCGGGGGCCGGCTTGCGGGTAGAGGTCCTTCATCCACTTCTGAAAAGCCAGGGCTGTTTCATAGCGGTGGTGGCCGTCGGCGATGTAGAGGGGGAGCGGCGCGAGGGCTTGGAAGATCGACTGGAGACGCCGGGGCTCGGTGAGGCGGTAGAGTCTTTGGAGGCGGCCCTCCGCGTCGGTGCAGTGCACCAGGGGGTCGTCGGGCCGGAGTCGCTCCATCTCCCGGAGAATGTCGTCCTGGGGGTCGGGAAAGAGGGAAAAGATGGGAGAGAAGTGGGCCCGGGAGTGTTTGATGAGTTCCAGACGGTCTTCCTTGATCTGGGAGAAGGTCTGTTCGTGGGGCAGGATGACGCCGCGGCTGAAGGGCTCCAGCCGCACCAGGGCGGCGAAGGCCCGGCGGACAAAGGTGCGCCCCTGGTGCTGAAATTCCGTTTCCCAGTAATAATAAGCCGGTTCGGGATCCCGCAGGAAGACGTCCCGGCGCAGCCACTCGCGGAAGAGGGCGGCGGTCCGGGTGTAGCGGTTGTGCAAGCGGTTGTCGCCGGGCAGGGTCTGGGGCAGGATGAGGTGCACCATATTATGGGGGTGGCGGGCGGCGAAGTCGGCGCGCTGAGCCGGGCTGATCACATCGTATGGGGGGGTGACCACCTGGGTGAGGTCGGGTATCTGGGCGGGATTGAAATAAAGCCCGCGGAAGGGTACGACCTGAGCCACAGGGCTTCCTCCTGGAGCGGCAAAGGATGGGGCGGCCCGGCAAACACCGGCCGGAGATGGGCTCCTGCGGCCCCCTGCCCGACATTTCGGACAATTTTATTACTTTATCAGGGCATCTTGCCGCGTCAAGAGGCGAGGCATGAAAATCACGGCCTCCGGCGGCTTTATCTGGGCTGTGAATGAAAAAACTATTGACCGGGGGGGGTCGGCAAGTTATATAAGTTTGACTCTGCCCTAATCTGTCAGGAAGGCGGTGCGCCGCCGGCTGAAAGGCCCTTTCTCAAAAGGGAAAGGGTAATTTCTGTTTTGGCCCCCTGACGGCAGACGAGGCCCTCCTCACCCCCCGGCTGGCCGGGGCCGGGCGGGCCCAGCTGAAAGCCCCGGAAAGGCCGCTCCCTGTCCGGGGTGGCGCCGGTGGGCAGCGCCCACACATGAGCGGGTCCGGTTTCCTTAGTGAGGCCCATCATTGGTCGGAGGAGGGAGAGAAATTTGAAAAAGCCGGCGCTTGGCTACGGACAGCACCTGACCCTGGATGGTTATGACGCCGACCCGACGCGGCTGTCTGACCTGGACACCATTTACGAGTTTCTGGACCGCTGTCCGGAGCTCATCCACATGACCAAGATCATGCCTCCTTACGTGTTCAAGTATCACGCCCCGGCGCCGGCGGACTGGGGGGTGAGCGGCTTCGTGCTCATCGCTGAGAGTCACATCAGCATCCACACGTATCCGGAGCGGGGCTATCTGAGCATCGACATTTTTTCTTGCAAGGATTTTGATTCGCAGCAGGCCATCGACTTTGCCCGGGAAACCTTCGGCATCGGCCGCCACGAGCACCAACTGTTGGACCGTGGTCTGGAATTTCCCAGGGAAGTCAAGGTGGTGGAGCGTTTTCTCAGGCAAGAGCGGCGTCAGTTGAGAGGGTGATCATGGACGAGGGGGAAAGTCCCCGGCCCCACTTTTTTCGCCAACTCTGGCAACGCTGGTTCCGCGGCAAGGCTCCTTCTCAGCCCCAGGACCTGGAACGGGAAATATCCAGCATCATTGACGCTTACACCGAGAAGGGCCTCATCAGCCGCCAGGAAGGGGACCTGATCGAGAGCATCTTCGAGTTCAAGGACACCCTGGTCCGGGAAGTGATGGTGCCTCGTCTGGAGATCGTGGGCGTGGAGCGCCAAACCCCCTTGCAGCAGATCATCGGGGTGGTCCTGGAGCAGGGCCATTCCCGGCTGCCGGTGTACGAAGGCAACATCGACAACATCGTCGGCATGCTGCTGGCCAAAGACCTGCTGGTCTTCTGGCAAACGCCCCCCGAGGCCTGGGACCTGGAAAGGGTGCTCAGGCCTCCCTACTTCATCCCGGAAAGCAAGAAAATCAGCGATCTCCTCCGGGACCTGGTGGAGCGCAAGACCCAGATCTCCATCGTCATCGACGAGTACGGCGGCACCGCCGGCCTCATCACCCTGGAAGACATCCTGGAGGAGATCGTCGGCGAGATCTATGACGAGTACGACCGCCTGGAGCCCCGGCTGATGGCCCAGGACGACGGCACCGTGCTGGTGGACGCCCGCCTGGATGTGGAAGAACTGATGGACCACTTCGCCTGGCCCCGGCCCGAAGGCAAATTCGAGTCGGTGGGCGGCCTGCTCATCCACTATCTGGGCAAGGTCCCCCAGGTCAACGACACGGTGACGGTGGGTCCCCTGGAACTGAAAGTGCTCAGCGCCGACGCCCGGCGGGCCAAGCAGGTGCTGGTGCGGCGCCTGGAAACGGAAGAGAGCGGGTAATCCAGGGAAGGGCCGCGCAGGCATACTGCAGGGAAAGTCTGCTGGGGGGGGCGGGGGCAGGGATCATCAACCCCTGCCCCATCCCTCCCCTCAACCATACCATCAATCATGACCGCCAAATTCATCGCCGCCGTCTTTTCCGGCCTGTTGTTGGCCGCGGCCTTCCCCCGGTGGGACCAGGCCTACCTCTTGCCCGTGGCCCTGGTGCCGCTGTTCCTGGCGCTCCGGGGTCTTTCCCCCGGCGCCGCCTTTTGGGTGGGTCTGGTACATGGTCTGGCGGCCTTCGGGGGCATTCTCTACTGGATCGCTTACGTCACCAACGTCTTCGGCGGCTTGCCCCTCCCCGCGGCGGTGGGGGTCATGCTGCTGCTGGCCGGATACCTGGCCCTTTACCGGGGGCTGTGGTCCCTGGGAGTGGCCTGGGGAGAGAAGCGGGGGCTGGGGCTCCTCTGGTTCGCGCCGGTCCTGTGGGTTGCCCTGGAGTACCTGCAAACCTACATGTTGAGCGGCTTCCCGTGGGAGTTGCTGGGCTACGGGGTCTACCGGCACCCCATGCTCCTGCAGGTGGCCGACCTTACCGGGGTGTACGGCCTCTCCTTCCTTATCGTCCTGGTGAACGTCGCTGTCTGCCACCTCGTCTTTCCCCCCCGGGGCAAGGGGGGAGGACGCCTCCAGCCGGCCCTCCTCCTTCTCCTGGTGGCGGCGCTCTGGCTGGGCTACGGCTACTTCCGCCTGGGCGCGGTGCAGAAGCTGGCGGCCCAGGCCCCCAAAATCAAGGTGGCGGTGGTGCAGGGCAACATCAAGCAGGGCGAAAAGTGGAAAAAAGAGCTGGTGGAGGCCACCATCAAGCGGTACGCCGACCTCACCGCCAAGGCCGGCGGGGCCCGCCTGGTCATCTGGCCGGAGACCGCCGCGCCCTTCTTCTATTCGCACACCCCGGATCTGGCGGCCCAGGTGCAGGACATCGTCCGGAAAAACCACTCTTTCCTTTTGTTCGGCGCCCTGGCCATGGACAAAAAACCCGAGGGCGACATCTTTTACAACCGCGCCTACCTGCTGTCCCCCCAGGGCGAGACCCTGGGGCGTTACGATAAAGCCCACCTGGTGCCCTTCGGGGAGTATGTCCCCCTCAAAAGGATTCTATTTTTCGTAAATAAAATGGTGCCCATGATCGGAGACTTCGGCGAAGGGCCGGTGGGGGCCACGGTGCCGCTGCCCGAGGCCAAGGTGGGGCCCCTGATCTGCTTCGAATCCATCTTCGCCTATCTCAGCCGGGCCCAGGTGGAGGGCGGCGCCAGACTGCTGGTCAACATCACCAACGACGCCTGGTTCGGCACCACCAGCGCCCCCTACCAGCACCTGGCCATGGGCGTGCTCCGGGCCGTGGAGGGACGGGTCAGCCTGGCCCGGGCGGCCAACACCGGGTTTTCCGCCTTTGTGGACCCGGCCGGGCGGCTCCTTTGGCGCTCCGGGCTGTTCGAGCCGGACTCCCGAGTGGAGGAACTGCCCCTGATGCCCGGAGGCAGCCTCTATACCCGCTACGGCGACGTCTTCGCCTGGGCCTGCGTCATCCTCGCCGCCCTGGCCCTGGTTTTCAAGCGGCGGCGTTTCCGGGAGCGGGATTGATCAGGTGCCAGGTGTCAGGTTTTAGGTTCTGGGTTCCGGGTTTCGGGTTCCTCCTCGTTCCCAAGCTCCTCGGGCTGTTGTCCAAACCTTTTTCCACCTCGTTCCCAAGCTCCTGCTTGGGAACGCCCCTGTCCGCCAAGCTCTGCTTGGCCGGAGCATCACCGGACATCAGGTGAGGTCGGGTGCCTCGCAAGGTTCCCAGGCAAAGCGTGGGAGGAAATCTTTGCAGCGGGCAGGAGCGGGAAGACGGGCGCCAAGCGCCCTGCCAGTTCCTGGTGGCGCAGGCTTCCAGCCTGCGCAGGGACCTGATAAAAATATCAGAACATACCCACCAGCTTTCCCATGACCCAGCCTCCTGATTTCAAATGCGGCGCCGTCGCCCTCATCGGCTTTCCCAACGTGGGCAAGTCCACCCTGCTCAATCGGTTGGTGGGGGAGAAGCTGGCCATTACTTCGCCCAAACCCCAGACCACCCGGCAGTCGCTGTTGGGCATTTTGCACCTGCCTCAGGCTCAACTGTTGTTTCTGGACACTCCGGGCGTGCTGGAGCCCGCGGGCCCCCTCAACGCCGCCCTGGTCAGAGGGGCCATGAGCGCCCTGGCAGAGGCGGACGTGGTGGTGTGGCTGGTGGACCCCCGGGCCGGACAGCCGGAGGACCGCGTGTTGTATCCTGAGCTCCGGCGCCTGTCCCGGCCGCTGATCATCGCCCTCAACAAAATCGACTTGGTGGACAAGCGGGCGCTCCTGCCTCTCATGGCCCGCTTCCACGAGCTGTTTCCCCGGACCCCCCTGGTGCCGGTGTCGGCCCTGACGGGGGAGGGGCTGGCGGCGTTGTTGGAGGAAATCGTCAGGCTCCTGCCCCAGGGCCCGCCCCTGTATCCCGAGGACCAGGTTACGGACCGCACCGAGCGCTTTCTGGCCGCGGAGCTCATCCGCCAGCGCCTGCTGCACCACCTGGGGGAGGAGGTCCCCCACGCGGTGGCGGTGGCCGTGGAGGAGTTCGACGAACGGGAGCGCCCCCGCCTGGTGCGCCTCCGGGCCGTGGTTTTCGTGGAAAAGGAGTCCCAGAAAGGCATCGTCATCGGCAAGCAGGGCCGGCTGCTCAAGGCCGTAGGCCAGGAGGCCCGGACCGAGATCGAGGCGCTGCTGGGATGCCGGGTCTTCCTGGACCTGTGGGTCAAGGTCTGGAAAAACTGGCGCCGCGATCCCCGAGCCCTGCGCCAGTTGGGGCTGTCGTGAAGAGTCAGTTGCGGGTTAGGGAGGCTCCACCGGCGGGACGCCGGCGCCACCAGCGCCTTTGCTGGTCCTGGCGTCCATCCAGAACCCGGAACCCAAAACCTCACGCCGGCACCTGACCCCCGGCCCCTGACACCTGCCCCCTGCCCCAGCCCATTGACAACTGCCTGCTTCTCGCCAATAATGAAATGAACAAGACCGTCATCAACCCGGCGCGGCAGCGGATGGGGCACGGGGGCCCTTCCCTGCCTGCACCGCCACGTTTGAGGGCCACACCATGTCGGGCCGATCCCTGCCCCTGGCCGCCACCATCTTCGGGGCGCTCCTCCTGTACTCCCCCCGCCCAGCCCTGGCCGCCTGGTTCCAATGGGGGACGGAGGGTTCTTATGTCCATCAGACCGCCCACTTCCTATTTGCCATGGCCATGCTCTTTTTCCTGTACGAGATGCACCAGGGAGGGTTGTCGACATTCCAGGGCTTCAGGCGTCTCCGGTGGGCCTGCTGGCTGCTGGTGGTCTGGAACCTGGACGCCATCGCGGGCCACTCCCTGGAGTGGGCGCTCCTCAACCCGGTGATCATGGGACAGGGCCTGGGGCAGCGTCTGCTGATGGAGGACCTCCATACCTGGGCCTACTACTTCACCCGCTTCACTCACTACAGCCTGCTGCCGCCGGCTTTTTATCTCTTTTACCGGGGGGTGAAGGAATTCGCCCAGGAAACCCGGTCCCGATCAAAATGATAACCCTGCCTCTGTTTCCGGTATGGATTTTTCAGGTGGTGGGGTCGGCCCTGACGGTGCTCTGCGCGGTTCTTTCTTACCGCCAGACCCTGCGCCTGACGGCGCGGGATCCAGAAAATGCGCTGTGGCTCTTTCTCAACTGGCTCAGCATCACCTTTCTCATTTTTTCCATTTCCCACACCATTTCCCACACCATCCAGGAAATCATCAACAATGTGGGCGCCACTGCGACTTTGTGGCGCCTGCGCCGTTTTATCGGCGGCTTCGACTCCATCATCTACGTGGTCATCACCACCATCACCCTGTTCTTTCACCGCATGCAGCGGCTTTATCGCCGCATGGAGGAGGACCATCACCACCTGGAGGCGACCAGCCACGAGATTCTGGCCCTCAACCGGGAAATGGAGGCCCTGGTGATGGAGCGCACCATGGCCGAGATGGCCCTGGGGATGGCCCACGGCATCCGCAATCCGCTGCACATCATCGGAGGTTTCAGTCACCGCCTGTTGAAAAAAACGGATGAAGCCGACCCCACCCGGGCCTGGCTCAAGGCCATTACCGAGGAGGCCCGCCGCATCGAGCAGATGGTGGAGCGCTTCGAAACCCTGGCCCAGCGCAAGACCTCCTTCTTTGCGCAGGAGGACTTGAATGAACTGGTGGAGAACACCCTGGAGCTGCTGACGCCGGAATTCCGCCTCAAGAACATCAGGGTGCAAAGGGAGATCTCTCCGCAACCCCTGGTCGGCCGCTTCAACACTCATCTTCTCAAGGTGGCCCTGGCCCATCTGCTCCGCAACGCCGTGGAGGCCTGCAATCCTAACGGCATCATCTGTATCCGCACCTTATTGGAGAAGGACCTGGCCGTGCTGGTGATCCAGGACAACGGGCGGGGTATGCCCCCGGATGTGGTGGACAAGGTCTTCGTCCCCTTCTACACCACCAAGATCGGCGGCACCGGTCTGGGCATGGTCTTTGTGCGCCAGATCGTGGAAGAGCACCGGGGCGCCATCAACCTGAGCAGCCAGCTGGGCCGCGGCACCACCGTGACCATCCGCCTGCCCCTGCGCTTCGCCGAGGCCCCCGGGGTTTCCCAGGATATGCCCCCTGAATCCTCCCAACCCTCCGAATTCCTCCCTCCCAGCCAATGAGCAGGAGGTGGGGATGGGGGCGCCGAGACCCTAACCCTACTTTTGGGTTGATTTATTCACAAAAGCTGACAGAATAAGAAGACGGGCTGAGATATCTCGCATGTTGCCGTGCGTCCCGCGTCCCCGAGCCGCCCGCCAGTCCCAGCAGGGCCTGTTTGTTTCTTGAGCAAGGAGAATTTCCATGTTTCTCGACCCCATCTTAGGCTGGTTCTCCAACGACCTGGCCATCGACCTGGGCACCGCCAACACCCTGGTGTACGTCAAGGGCAAAGGCATCGTGCTCTCCGAACCTTCGGTGGTGGCGGTTAGGAAAAATGCCCGGGACCGCAATCGGGTGCTGGCCGTGGGACGGGAGGCCAAGATGATGCTGGGCCGCACCCCGGGCAACATCATCGCCATCCGCCCCATGAAGGACGGGGTCATCGCCGACTTTGAGATCACCGAGGCCATGCTGCGACATTTCATCCGCAAGGTGCACAACCGCCGGTCGCTCATCCGGCCCCGCATCATCGTCTGCGTGCCCTCGGGCATCACCCCGGTGGAAAAGCGGGCCGTCCGGGAGTCCGCCGAATCCGCCGGCGCCCGGGAAGTCTACCTCATCGAAGAGCCCATGGCCGCGGCCATCGGCGCCGGCCTGCCCATCACCGAGCCCATCTGCAACATGGTGGTGGACATCGGCGGGGGCACCACCGAAGTGGCCGTCATCTCCCTGGCGGGCATCGTCTATTCCAAATCCGTGCGCGTGGGCGGCGACAAGATGGACGAGTCCATCCTGCAATATATCAAGCGCACCTACAACCTGGCCATCGGCGAGCGCACCTCGGAGATCATCAAAACCACCATCGGCAATGCCTACCCGGGCGAGACCGAGACCATGGACGTCAAAGGCCGGGACCTGGTCACCGGCATCCCCAAGATCATCACCATCAACTCCGATGAGGTGCGCCAGGCCATCCAGGAGCAGATCGACACCATCGTCGCCACGGTGAAAACGGCTCTGGAGCAGACCCCGCCGGAGCTGGCCGCGGACATCGTCGACCGGGGCATCCACCTCACGGGGGGCGGGGCCCTGCTCAAATTTTTGGACATTTTGCTGCACCAGGAGACGGGCCTGCCCATCAAGATCACCGAGGACCCCCTGGCCACCGTGGTGTTGGGCTCCGGTATCGCCCTGGACAACCTGAGCATCCTCAAAGAAATCATGGTGGATTGAGGCCGCTGGATGTGCGCCCCCGGACCCGTCTCCGCTCGCCGCTGATCGTCGCCCTCTCGCTTCTGCTGATCTTCACCGTCTTGTCCCTCAGCCTCAAGCGGATGCCGCTCATGAAGACGGTGGAGGCCTTCCTGGTGAGCGTCAGCGCCCCGCTCCTCAAGGGGCTGCAATCCGCCGCCGGCGCGGTCTCCCGGGTATGGCGGGGGTATTTTTACCTGATGGGGGTGCAGCAGGAGAACCAGGAGCTGAAGCGACGCCTGGAGGAGTACCGGCAAAAGGACGCCCGCTTCGAGGAGACCCTCCTGGCTCTGGGGCGCCTGGAGGCCCTCCTCAACCTGAAAAAGCAGATCGCCCTGCCGGTCATCGGCGCCCGGGTCATCGCCTATGACCCCTCCCTCTGGTCCCGCTGCGCCCTGGTGGACCAGGGGAAGGAGCAGGGAGTGCGCCTCGGCCTGCCCGTGCTGGCCTCGGGGGGCATCGTGGGCCGGGTGGTGGATGCTTACAGCGGCTACGCCAAGGTCATGCTTATCGTCGACCGCAACAGCGCCGCCGACGCCGTGGTGCAGCGCACCCGGGTGCGGGGCATCCTCCAGGGCAAGGGGGGTAACCGTTGCTCCCTGGAATACGTTCCTAAAAACGCCGACGTCGTGGTGGGCGACCTGGTGGTGGCCTCGGGTCTGGGGGGCATCTACCCGGCGGGACTCATCTTCGGCCGCATCACCCAGGCCAGCAAAAAGACCGGGGGGGTTTTCCAGGAAGTGGAGGTGACCCCCGCCGCGGACCTCTCCGCCTTGGAGGAGGTCCTCATCGTCAAGGCCGCCAAGCTGGCCCTCACCCCCTGAGCTATGCTGGGCGCCACCATCGTCTTCACCCTGGCGGGTCTGGTCCTCTTCCTCCTGGAAAACCTGTTGGCCTTCTCCCAGGTGTACATCAGGCCCCTGGCGCTGCTCCTGTTTTACCTGGGGCTGGACGAAGCGCTGGCTCCGGCTTTTCTTCTGGCGGTTTTTTTCGGTCTCCTACAGGACAGCTACGCGCTCACCCCCTTCGGCCTGCATCTGGTGGGCGCCCTTTTTGTCGTGCTGGCGGCCCGGTTCTGCCGACGCCGTTTTCTGCTGCGCACGGTGCTGCCGCAAATGCTGGCCAGCCTGGCGGTGTTGGTCTCCCAGGATGCGGTCCTGCGTCTCAGCCTGGTGTTGCTGGGGGCCCGGCGCTCCTTGCCGGAGGACCTGGCCTCGCCCCTGGTGTTGGAGATGGCGGCCACCGCCGCGGTCTCCCCGGTGCTGTTCGCGCTCCTGGGAGGCCTGCAGCGTCTGATGCGTCGCTCCCGGCGTCCCCGCCGCGCGGCGGACGCCGAGCTGTCGTGAGAAACTGATGGTGCAGCCACGGCATCCTCTCCACCTGGACGAAAACGAGCCGCGATTCCAATCGGGACGCCTGGGCATCGATGCGCCGACGGAAGAGCTGGACCGAAGCCGGCGCACCTTCGCCCACTGGGCTCTCATCATCATCGTGCTTTTCGGCCTCCTCCAACTGCGCCTCTGGTATCTCCAACTGGTGCAGGGGGAAGAGTTGCGCCGACGGTCGGAAACCAACCGTCTGCGCCTCCAGGACCTGCCGCCCTGGCGGGGCATGATCCTGGACCGGAACGGCGAAGTCCTGGTGGCCAACCGTCCCAGTTTCGACCTCCAGGCGGTCCTGGAGGACGTCAACGACCTCCCCTTGTTGAGCCGCCGGCTGGCCTCCCTCCTGAAACTGGACGCCGGCCAGACCGCCGCCCTGCTGGAAAGCGCCCGCCGCGCCAACCTCACCCAGGTGCGGGTCCGGGGCGACCTCTCCTGGGCGGAAATGGCCCTGGTGGAAACTTATAAGGCCGAACTGCCGGGAGTGCTCATCGTGGTGCAACCCAAACGGGAATACCGCTACGGCTCCGCCGCCTGCCACGTCCTGGGATACCTGGGGGAGATCACCGATAGCCAGATCAAAAGCGGCCGGTACAGCACCTACAAGATGGGCGACTACATCGGCAAGTGCGGCGTGGAATCGGGGTGGGAGGAATTCCTGCGCGGCGGCCGGGGCTTCCGCCGCATCGAGGTGGACGCCTACGGCCGGGAGTTGGGCCAACTGGACCAGCAGCTCTCCTCCCCCGGAGCCAATATCCACCTGACCCTGGACCTGCGCCTGCAACTGGAGGCCGAAGTCTGTCTCAAGGGCAAGGTGGGGGCCATCGTCGCCCTGGAACCCAAAACCGGCAAAATTCTGGCCCTGGCCTCTTCTCCCCCCTACTCCCAGGAGTCTTTTGAAAAGGGCCTGAGCGCCGCCGAATGGCAGAAGCTCAGCACCCGCAAGGACCACCCCCTGGAAAACCGGGTGCTTAAGGGGCAGTACCCCCCGGGGTCCACTTTCAAGCTCATCATGGCCATCGCCGGGCTGGAGGAAAAGGTCATTACCCCCGGCTCCGTCATCAGTTGCGGGGGCGCCATGGCCTTCGGCAATCATATCTTTCGCTGCTGGAACCGGCGGGGACACGGCGGCATGAATCTGCACAGCGCCCTGGTGCACTCCTGTGACGTTTATTTCTATACGGTGGGCCGGCGGCTGGGCATCGAGCGCATCGCCAAATGGAGCCGCAAATTCGGCCTGGGCGCGCCTACGGCCCTCCGGCTGGACAAGGAGATGCCGGGGCTGGTGGCCTCCAGCGCCTGGAAGCTGAAACGCTTCAAGGCCCCCTGGCAGGAGGGCGACACCATCTCCGTGGCCATCGGCCAGGGCTATAACCTGGCCACCCCCCTGCAGATGGCCCGAGCCACCGCGGCCATCGCCAACGGCGGCCTGGTGTTGCAACCCCACGTGGTGGACAAGGTGGAAAGCCCGGCAGGAGAGATTCTCTTCCAGGCCCAGCCGGTGGTGCAGCACCGGCTGGACGCCAAGCCGCAACACCTCGCCCTGGTGCAGAAGGCCTTGCGCGCCGTGGTTTCCAGCGGCACGGGCAAGAACGCCAAACTCCCCCAGGTGGAGGTGGCGGGCAAGACGGGCACCTCCCAGGTGGTTTCCCTGGAAAAGGAAAAGCTGAGCAAGGCCTTCGCCAACCACGCCTGGTTCGTGGCCTACGCCCCGGCGGACAATCCCCAACTGGCGGTGGCGGTGATCATCGAACACGGCGGCGGCGGCGGGGCCGTGGCCGCGCCCATCGCCCGGCGCCTCCTGGCCAAGCGCTTCCCGGACAGCCGCATCGCCACGGGGCGGTAGGAGGCAGGCGCCGGGCGATGGAGGTCCATGACCCCCGGCCCCTCATTTCCCCTTCTTCTCACCCTCCGGTCCGTACACCCCCTCCAGCACCTCCTCCACCGCCCGATCCAGCAGTTCCAGGTAGGTCCGGGTGTCGTAGGCTTCCAGGTCGTCCAGAAAGGGCGCGGCTTGGACGCGGCATTCCCTGGGACCGCGGCGCTCCCGGTGCACGTAGCGCACCTTTTCGCCCGGCCGCAGTTCTATCCCCCCCGCGGCCAGTTGCCGGGCCGCCAGCGCGGTGGGGGTGTCCACCCGGTAGTCGGCCACGGGCTGGGACAACACCCGGGTGACGACCAGTTCCCGGGGGTCGAGCCCGCCCTCCCGGAGGCGCTGGCGGAAGCCTTGGGCGGCCTCGTCGAGCTGCTCTTTGAGGGCGGGCAGGTCCTCCCGCGTGGTTGCCGCGGCCAGGATGTCCAACAGCGCCTCCTGGGCTTGGCGCACGAAGGGCGGCGTGTCCCGGCGGCGGCAGGCCAGACCCCGCACCTTGAGGGAGCCGTCCGCGAAGACGCCGAAATAGCGCGTGGCCACGGGGCGCTCCCGGTTCCGGCGGGAGGGCAGGAAGGCGATCCAGCGGTAGCGGCCTTCCAGGGCCAGCCTGACGCCGGTCCGCCGCGTCACCTCCCGACACAATTCCTCCAACTCTGCCTCGCTCATACCCGGTTTTTTGATCCACAGGCAATCGGTGAGGCCGTGCAGCACCTCAAAGCCCGCCGCTTCGCAGATCTCCTTGGCGGTGAGCAGCTTGTCCCGCCCGAAGGCCGTCACCGCCTCATGCGCCTCGATGCGGCCGAAGCGGGCGTTCTTGTAGCCCAGATAGCCGAAACAGGTGACCAGCATCCACTTGAGGGCGTTCTGGCGCTCCCGATAGCCCTGGGCCTCCTCCCCCGCCGCCTCCTTTGCCCTGGCTTTCAACTGCTCCCGCAAGAGGAGAATGGGCCGGAGCGTCCGGGGCGCCAGCCCTTCCCGGCGCCGGCAGAGCCGGAAGCCGGCCTCGGGGACGAGGCTTGAGGGGAGGGCCGGGGGACCACAGGTCCCCCGCCCCCACCTCAAACTCCCCTCCCAACCCCCTTTAAGGGATGGGGGGAGGGGGTGTGGGGGCATAAGCGCTAACTTAAGCGCTTGCAAAATATGGTTAAGCTATTATAATCGTCACCCAAGGAGGTGGCGATGAAAAAATTGATTTTTCCAAGACATGAGGA
>Ga0194110_10002944_pt1 | contig 21331 bp, 13 predicted proteins | sample TA2Kig1200mmetaG_FD_146192 | JGI IMG/M metagenome (GOLD analysis project Ga0194110, IMG submission 146192) | Freshwater microbial communities from Lake Tanganyika, Tanzania - TA2015032 Kigoma Deep Cast 1200m | ecosystem: Environmental > Aquatic > Freshwater > Lake | place: Tanzania: Lake...
ACGGATGCCACGGAGGGGATGAGCGGGTCTCGCGGCTGGCGGAGATGGTCGGGCCGCGGGGGAGCTAGACACGGATGCGGGTGCGGATGCCACGGAGGAGCTGAGCAGGTCTCGCGACTGGCGCGGACGGTCGGGCCGCGGGGAGCCTGACACGGATGCGGGTACGGATGCCACGGAGGAGCTGAGCAGGTCTCGCGGCTGGCGGGACTGGTCGGGCTGCAGGGAAGCCTGACACGGATGCGGCTACGGATGCCACGGAGGACGATGCTTGGCCCGCCACGCCATACGCAGTACGGAATACGCAATACGACGTACTACTCAGGAGGGAAACGTGAGCAGAAAAGTCATCGGTCCCCACGAGGAACTAACCTTTCGCATCATCGGCGCGGCGATGGCGGTGCACAATCGCCTCGGCCCCGGTCACAAGGAGGAGGTCTACCAACGCGCCCTGGAGGCGCAAAGCGTGGCCGATGGCCTGGTCTTCGAGGCGCAGAAACAGTTGGAGGTATACGACAATGGCCTCCTCGTGGGCTACTATATCCCCGACTTCATCTACGAGGAAAAGGTCATTGTCGAGATCAAGGCCTTTGCCGTTCTACCCCGCAAGTACCTGGGCCAGGTCGTCACCTACCTCAACCATACCGGTCTCCAGATCGGCCTTCTCCTCAATTTCGGCGAACGTCGTCTGGCCCCGCAGCGCGTCTTCCCATCATCGCAACCCGCCAGATATCCAGTGCAATACCAGTGGCTCTTTATCCCCGACTGGCTCAAAGCCGACCGCGCCGCCCATCCTCCGCCGCCGCCATCCGCGGCATCCGTACCCCCATCCGTGTCTGGCCCATCCGTGGCATCCGTACCGTCATCCGTGTCAGGCTCCGTGGCATCCGTGGCATCCGTACCATCATCCGTGTCAGGCTCCGTGGCATCCGTACCATCATCCGTGTCAGGCTCCGTGGCATCCGTACCGTCATCCGTGTCTGGCTCCATCATCCCCCGTCTCATCGCCGCCCCACGGCTGTCCGGCCGCATCGCCGATGTCCGCATCGGCGCGCACTGGACCGTGGTCGTCGCCGCCACAGAACGCAGGCCGCGCGCTGGCCTGGCTGCCACGCAGAGCGCACGCGCTCTTGAGCATGGACGCCCGGCCGTGCACGATGCGGGGAAGCTGATCGGCAAGGAGGCGACCGAGCTACTCGCGCTGGCGCTGTCCGACAGCCCCACCGAACGCAGCATCGGCTTCGCGACCCTCAATGCCTTGCTCGAAGTAGATGAGTCGGCCTGCATGGAGCTGAACGCAGCGGAATTGATCCTGGCGCACGGCCGCGACCGCCGCATTGCGATCGTCGGCCATTTTCCCTTCGTGCCGGCCGTGCGTGAGGCAGCCACAGCGTGCTGGGTGCTCGAACTGGACCCACGACCGGGCGACCTGCCTGCCGGCCGCGCCTCCGAGATCATCCCACAGGCCGATGTCGTCGCCATGACCGGCCAGACGCTGGTCAACGGAACGTTCGAAGGGCTGGCCGCACTTGTGCGCCCTGGGGCCTACTGTGTGGTCCTGGGCGCTACGACCCCTCTTTCGCGGGTGTTGTTCGATTACCCGATTGACGCAATCTCTGGTACGATATTGACCGACATTCCCGGTGCGCTGGCCGCCGTGAGCCAGGGCGCGAACTTCAGGCAGATACCAGGCAAGCGCCTGGTGACGATGACCCGATGAAGCTGTGTTTCGATCACTTCGCTTTTCTTGCGCGTTGGTACGACCGCGTCATCTCGGCGCCGGCAGACGGCAGGCTGCAGGAGCTTCTGGCCGCCGAGCCCGGCCAGATCGTCCTGGACGTGGGCGGGGGCACCGGCCGGCACGCGACCGCGCTCAGCGAGGCCGGCGCACGCGTGATCGTCTGCGACGCGTCGCTGGCGATGGTTCTCTGGGCGCGTGCGAAGGGCTTGCCCGCGCTCGTTTGCAGCGCCGTGGCCTTGCCGTTTGCATCCGCCGCCGCCGAACGCATCCTGGTCGTGGACGCCTTCCATCATTTCGTGACGCCGTCGCCGCAAGCTGCTCAGCGCCAGGCTGCCGACGAGCTCTTACGCGTCCTCGACCCCGTCGGCCGGCTGGTGATCGAGGAGCCGGATATCCGTCACGTCGGAGTCAAGCTGATTGCCCTGATGGAGAAGGTCTTGCTGATGGGCAGCCGCTTTCTGGCCGCCGATGAACTGGCCAACCTGTTCGCAACTGCTGGCGGCCGCCGGGTTACGATACACCATGACGACATGAGCATACGCCTGGTCGTCGGTGACGAACAGCTACCGTGAACGTATCTTCTCAACAATTTCACCGGAACTAGGAGGATAGCATGAAAGCACGCTTCGGTCGGACTTCCGTCTTCGCACTACTGGCGGTCTTACTTCTGGTCGTTGCGACGATTTCACTTTCGGCAGCCTGGGCCGCGCCCGGCTCCCCGCAGATCAACGCCGAATATGCACCGGGGCGATTGATCGTCATCTTCCGAACCGGAACCACCTCCGATGTGATGAGCGCGGCCCTGGCCCAACACGATCTGGCGACCATCAGACAGATACCGGCGGTGAATGCCGTAGTAGTGGCTGCGCCGGCCGGCCAGGAACTGAGCCTGGCCCAACAGTTGCGGCGCCATCGAGCCGTTCATCAGGTCGAGCCAGACTATCTCGTCCGGGCATTGCGCGTGCCCAACGATCCCTACTTCGCGACCGAGCAGTGGAACCTGACGCAGATCAATCTGCCGGCCGCCTGGAACCTGACGACCGGCGCCGCCGAAGTGATCATCGCCTTTGTGGATACCGGCGTTGACCTGGGCCATCCGGACCTGGCGGCCAAGATCGTGCCCGGCCATGACTTCGTCAACGACGATGAAAGCGCCCAAGATGACGAAGGCCACGGCACGCACGTCGCCGGCATCGCCGCCGCGGTCAGCGATAATGGCGTGGGCGTGACCGGGGTCTCTTGGGGCGCGCGCATCATGCCGGTGAAGGCGCTCGACAGCAGCGGCAGCGGCTACACCAGCGATGTGGTGGCGGGCATCACCTGGGCCGCCGACCGCGGCGCGCGCATCATCAACCTGAGCCTGGGCGGGCCGGGCGCCAGCACCGCCTTGCAGGATGCCGTCAACTATGCCTTTGTCAAAGGCGCCCTGATTGTGGCCGCAGCCGGCAACGAATACAGCTCCGGCAGCCCAACCATCTATCCAGCGGCCTGCCAGAATGTGATCGGCGTCGCCGCCACCAACGACCAGGACGGCCACGCCTCCTATTCCAGCGCGGGGAGTTGGGTGGATGTGGCTGCGCCCGGCGGCGATCCAACCAGCGCCTCTGACCCCAACCCGCGCCACTGGATCATGAGCACCTATCTGCGCAGTGCGGCCGCCAGCCTCAGCAAGCAGAGCATCCAGGCGGCCTATGAACGGGCGCACGGTACCTCGATGTCCACGCCGCACGTGGCCGGGCTGGCCGCGCTGGTCTGGTCACGCCACCCCGATTGGACGAACGCTCAGGTGGAATGGGCCATCAAGTCCACTGCAGTGGACCGCGGCGCGCCGGGCCGCGATAACCTTTTCGGGTATGGCCGCATCGACGCCCACGCCGCAGTCGCCCTGGCGGTGCTCCAGCCGACGCCGACCCCAACGCCGTCATCCTGCCTGGCCGAGTCGGATCATCCCTACGCCAACAATACCGACCGCACCTGGACCATCACAAACCCTGATCCCGCAGCCGCCTATTCTCGCGTGCACTTCTCCCGCATCGAGACCGAATCGCGCTATGACTTCGTCATCATCCGAGACGGGAGCGGAACCGAAATCCAACGCCTCTCCGGCAGCTACGCTGCCGGGGTCTGGAGCAACCCTGTTCCGGGCGCGACTGTGCGGGTGCAACTGCTGACCGATAGCTCAGTGACCTATTGGGGTTTCTGCGCCGACCGCATCGAGACCACAGCCGCGCCCCCCTGGGCGATACGCGCGTCGCTCGGCGTGCCGCGCAGCCGTCTGGCAGCCGCGACAGCCGGCGGCAAGCTCTACGCCATCGCTGGCGAATCTTCTGACACGGGGACCGGGCAGGCGCGCTCACCCGCAGGACTCTACCGCGAGCCGGTGGGGACAGCGGCTCTGCTGGGTGCTGTCGAAGAATATGATCCGGCCGCCAACACCTGGACTCGTAAGGCGCCCATGCCCACGGCTGTGAGCAATGTCAGCGCCGCGATGATTGACGGCAAGATCTACGTGCCGGCCGGCTACGCCGCGAGCGGCTACTCGCTGGCGCTCCAGGTGTATGACCCCGCCACGAACGCGTGGACCACGCGCGCGCCTGTGCCGGCGCCTCGTGCCGGCCCGGCCGTGACCGCGATCGGCGGCAAGCTCTACATGTTCGGCGGGGCAGATGACGCCGACATCTTCAACACCTGCTCCCGCTACGACCCGGCCCTCAATGCCTGGTCGGGATGCGCCGCCATGCAGTATCCGCGGGCCTTTGCGGCCGCCGGCGTGCTGAACGGCAAAGTCTACGTCGCGGGCGGCGTGAATGCCGCGGGCAGCGATGTCAACTATGTCGAGGAGTACGACCCGGTCGCCGATCGCTGGACCACAAAGGCGCCGATGCGCGTCGCCCGCGGCGGCGCGGCCGCCGGCAGCCTGGACGGATACCTGTATGTTGCAGGCGGAGGCTGGTCAAGCTATCTGGCTTCCGTCGAGCGCTACGATCCGGCCGCCAACCGCTGGGAGAACGTGGACCCCATGAATGTCGGCCGCCGAACCCTCGGCCTGGCAGAGCTGGGCGGCAAGCTGTACACCGTCGGCGGCTGGAACGGCTCCTTCTCCGCAGTGACCGAGGCCTATACGCCGCCGGGTCCTGCCCAGCACCCCGACATTGCGGTTTCGCCGGCCGCGCTGGACGCGACCGTCCCCCCTGGCCAGACCGCGGCCCGCACGTTGACCATCAGCAACACCGGTCAGGCCGCGCTCAGCTTCACCATCTCAGATGTGGATACCACCCCGCCTGTCACCACAACCGTTCACCTTCCGCCGCGGGCAGCCGCGCCTGGGCTGGCGGGCCTCAAGACCCAGCCTCGTCAGAGCGACAGGCCCTCGCAGGTTCTTCACATCCCGCTGGGCCGGCCCGCGCAGACCCGCATCAAGGTGCTGATCGTCACTTCGGATGACGACGTCAGCAACGTGACCGATCTGCTCAGCGCCTACCCCGATCTGGAAGTGGCCGTGTACGATGCGGCGGCCACGCCGACGCTGGCCCAGTTGCAGGCGCACAAAGTGGTCGTGACCAGCGACAACCGCTACTGGTCAGCCGGCGGCATTGATCCGGTCGCGCTCGGCAATGTGCTGGCAGACTACGTGGATGGCGGCGGCAAGGTCATCGTCGCCAACTATGGGTACGACTATGCCCAGTGGGCCATCCAGGGCCGCTTCCTGGATCAGGACTACGGCCCCTTCGAACGCGCCACAGCCGACCTTCAGAATCCTGTGGCGCTGGGCGACTTCGTGGCCAGCCATCCGATCATGCAGGGCGTGACGACGCTGGCCGAAGAAGCGATTCACCAAGATCAGACCGTGGCCAGCGGCGCTGAGTTGGTCGCGAGTTGGGACGACGGCACGCCCCTCCTGGCCGTCAAGCCGGATGTGGTGGGGCTGAATCTGCTGTTGAGCCTGGGCAACGGCGACCACAACTGGACCGGCGACGCGCCGACCCTGCTCTACAACGCCATCGTCTGGCTCGTCGAGGGCGACAACGGCGCTGTGGATGCCCCCTGGCTGACCGCCGAGCCGGCGACCGGCGCAATCGCGCCAGGCGTCAGCCGTGCGATAACCGTCGCCTTCAACGCGGCAGGGCTGGCGCAGGGTGTGTACACCGCCAACCTGCTGATCGCCAGCAACGACCCCGACGAGAGCCAGCTGATCGTCCCGGTGACGATGACGGTCGGCGCGCCGCCCGCGCGGGTCGTCATCGTGGTGGCTCCTGCGTGGAAGCTGGCGGGGCCAGGAGGGATCTTCACGCTCGACCTGGTGATCTCGACCGGCCAGCAGTTCGTGGATGCAGCCGATGCCTACCTGAGCTTCGATCCGGCCTACCTGCGCGTGGTCGATGAAGCGGGGGACGAGGCTTCGACCATCATGCCAGCTGCGACTCTGCCGCTAGTGCTGCAGAACGTGGCCGACAACGCCGCCGGCCGCATCGCGTTCAGCGCGGGCCGGCCGTTCAGCAACACGCTGCCGCGCGGCGACTTCACCCTGGCGACGATCCGATTCAAGGCCCTGGCAGAGACGTCTGAGACGGGCGCGCCGGTGCAATTCGTGACCGATACGGCGATCTTCTTCAAAGGCGACTCGATCCTGGAGGCTGCCCGCGATGGCGTCGTCGTCATCCGGCCGCCCGTGCTGGCAGGTCAAGTCGCTCTGCAGGGCCGCGGCGCTGCCCCCAGCCCACGGTGGGCAGGCTACGATGTGAGGGTGACGCTATACCCAACCGGCGTCGCAACCCCCACCGCCGTCTTCCCCGCAACGGTGGACAGCTCCGGCAAGTTCACGGTGACCGGCATGGATGCGGGTGTGTTCGACGTCGTCGTCAAAGGCCCGCATTCGCTGGGAGTGCGCAAGGTCGGCATCCCTTTGCCGAGCGAGACGCTGCCCATCGTCTTCGGCTTGCTGCTGGAGGGGGATGCCAACGACGATGACCTGGTGGCCGGCGATGACTTCTCCATCCTCGCCACCGCGTATGCGACCAGCCCTGGTCGGCCCAACCTGTCCTGGCGAAGCCAGGGCTGGGATCCCCGCGCCGATTTCAACGGCGATCTGGTGATCAACGCCGCGGACTTCTCGCTCCTGGCCACGAACTACGGCCGCCAGGGGCCGATCGCCGTCGCCAGGCCCCGGGGCGAGTTGCGTGCGTCAGCCGGCCGGCCCAGCCCATCCTCAAGCGCACACCTCTGGATCGAGATGTCGCCTGAAGTCACGTCGTCTGACGCGCTGCTCGACGCAGCCATCTGGCTGGAGACGGGCGCGGGCGGCGTGGACAGCGCCGACATCTACGTCAAGTTCGACCCTGCCCATCTGCGCGTGGTGGATGCCGAGGGGGATGAGGCTGACGCGGTTGCGCCTGCGCCTGCACTGCCGTTGGTGTTGCAGAACCACGCGGACAGCGCGGCCGGACGCATCGCGTTCAGCGCAGGACGACAGCTCGGCGCCGCAGCGCCGAGCGGCCGGCTGCTGCTCGCGACCATCCATTTCAGGGCGCTGGCGGCGACCAATGCTGAGGGCGCAACCGTGCGCTTTGTGCCGCGCACGGGCGTCTTCAGCGCCGGCGCCTCAGTGCCCGGCGAACAGACCGACGGCGTGGTGGTTATCTCGCCGCGGTTCGATCACCGCTGGTATCTGCCGCAGGTGGGGCGGTAGGGGCGGCGAGCTCTTCGCCCAACGCAGCGATCTCGCGCTGCACCGCCGCGACCGCCTGATCGAGCGCCGCGATCGTCTTCTCAGCACGATCGCGGCGCTTGATCTCGACGCCGCCCTCGCGCAGCGAACGCTTGCCCAGCGTCAGGCGGATCGGAATCCCGATCAGATCGGCGTCGTTGAACTTCACGCCCGCGGTCTCCTCGCGATCATCGAAGAGGACTTCCTCGCCGGCCGCGGACAGCGCCCCGTACAGGGCTTCCGCTTCGACCTCGGCGCCGGGAAGCATAACCAAGTAGACGCTGTACGGTGCGACCGTGATCGGCCAGATCAGCCCCTTGTCGTCGTGGTGTTCTTCGGCGATACACGCCAACAGCCGGCCGCTGCCGATGCCGTAGGAACCCATGATAACCGGCTGGTGCTGGCCCGTACGATCCAGATAGGTGACGCCGACTGCGTCCGAGTAGCGCGTGCCCAGTTGGAAGATGTTGCCCACCTCCACCCCGCGCGCCGTGCGCAGAGGGCCACTGCAGTTCGGACACGGGTCGCCATCGCGCGCAGCCACGATATCGCAGACCAGCGCCGCGGCGTAGTCGCGGCCGTAGTTGACGTTTCGCAGGTGGTAGCCTTCTTCGTTCGCGCCCGCGACCAGGTTCGGGGAGATGGGTATCAGGTCGTCCACGACGACGAGCAGCGGCGGCGCCGCCAGACCAATCGGCGATGCGTAGCCCGGCTCTGCGCCCACCGCGCGGATTTCGGCGTCGGTCGCGGGACGCAGCGTCCTGGCGCGCACCGCATTCGCCAGCTTGGTCTCGTTGACCTCCATGTCGCCCCGCACCACTGCGAACACGAACCGCTCGCCGCCGCTCCCGGTCTCCAGGCTGGACGGCCGGGCATCCTCCTGCACTGCGGCCATCATGAAGACGGCCTTAGCCGTGCGCGACTCTGGCACGCCGAGCAGAACGGCCAGGTCTGCAATGGTCGCCGTATGGGGCGTGGGGATCTTCTCGATGGGCTGCGGCGCCTCGGCCGCGGGCGTGGGCTTGCGGAAGGTCGCCACCTGGCGGTTCGCGGTGTAGCCGCAAGCATCGCACAGCGCCAGCGTGTCCTCGCCGATGGACGTCAGATACATGAACTCGTGCGCCAGCTTGCCGCCCATCATCCCCACATCCGATCTGACGGCGATCACCGGCAGGCCGCAGCGGCCGAAGATGTTGAAGTAAGCCCGGTAGTGGTCGTGATACTGCCGATCGAGCCCCGCCCAGTCCGCATCGAGGCTGTATGAGTCGAGCATGGTGAACTCGCGCACCCGAATCAGCCCGGCGCGCGGCCGCGGATCATCGCGCCACTTGGTCTGGATGTGGTAGATCAGCGCGGGCAGTTGCCGATAGGAGCGGATTTCCCCGCGCGCCAGATCGGCGACCACCTCCTCGTGGGTCATCGCCAGCGCCATATCATGACCGCTCTTGTCCTTGAAGCGGCCCATCTCCGAGCCGATCTGATACCAGCGGCCGGTCTGCTGCCACAGGTCAGCCGGATGGATCACCGGCATGGTGACCTCCTGGCCGCCGATGGCGTTGATCTCGGCCCGCATGATGTTCTCGATCTTGGTCAGCGTGCGCCGCGCCAGCGGCAGATAGCTGAAGATGCCGGCGCCGAGCTGGCGGATGAAACCGCCGCGCAACAACAGACGATGGCTGACAACCTCGGCGTCGCCGGGCGCGTCGCGCCAGGTCTGGCTGAAAAGACGACTCATTCGCATGGGACTTCCCCTCCCGTTGGCTTGACTGAACGCTCCTGGTCATAGCGCCATTGTAATGCATCCGGGCGAAAAATCCTGAATCGGGATACAGCGGAGAGGAGTTGTCAGGTCAGACGTCCCCGTTTGGGAGATGGCTCTCTGATATGATAGAATAGCCTGTTGCCGACTGGCTGGCAAGGTCGTCAACTTGCCAGATCGCCGGCTCCGTGATATAGTATGATAGTACATTCGTTCTACTCGCTCCCCCTGTGAGGATCTATGGCGCAAGACAAACTCATCGTGCGCGGCGCGCGCGAACACAACCTCAAGAACATCGACCTCGAGTTGCCGCGCGACCGGCTGATCGTCATCACCGGGCTATCCGGCTCCGGCAAATCCAGCCTGGCGTTCGATACGATCTATGCCGAGGGCCAGCGGCGTTATGTCGAATCCTTGTCGGCCTATGCCCGGCAATTTCTGGGTCTCATGGAAAAACCAGATGTAGACCAGATCGAGGGCTTGAGCCCTGCCATCTCGATTGACCAGCGTGGGGCTTCCCGAAACCCACGCTCGACCGTCGGCACCATCACCGAGATTTACGACTACTTGCGTCTGCTCTTTGCGCGCATTGGCGTGCCCCACTGCCCGCAATGTGGCCGCGAGATCAGCGCGCAGACGGTGCAGCAGATCGTGGACGGCATTCTGGCCTATCCCGAAGGCAGCCGTCTGCTGATCCTGGCGCCGCTGATCCTGGATCGCAAAGGTGAGCATAAGGCTGTTTTCGAGGATGTGCGCAAGGCCGGCTTCGTGCGCGTCCGGGTGGATGGGCAGGTCCACGAAGCAGAGACTCCGCCCGATCTCGACCGCTACAAGAACCACACCATCGAGGCTGTGGTGGATCGGCTGATCGTCAGGGGTCTCGAGTCAGGGGTCAGGGGTCAGATGTCAGAAGATGGTGCGGACGGGCTGAGGGGAAGATTGGCGGATTCGATCGAGACTGCCCTGCGGTTGGGCGGCGGCGTGGTCTTTGTCTCTGATGTCAGCGACGGCGAGAAGCCGCGCGATCGGCTCTTCTCAGAACGGTTCGCCTGCCCTGTATGCGGCATCAGCCTGGCCGAGATCGAGCCGCGCACCTTCAGCTTCAACAGCCCGCACGGCGCTTGCCCCACCTGTACCGGCCTGGGCAGCCAGATGGAGTTCGACGCCGATCTGATCGTGCCCGACAGGAGCAAAAGCCTGGCCCAGGGCGCGGTCAAGCCGTGGAACCGCGACACCCAGACGATCTACCACTCGATGCTGGAATCGGTTTCTAAACACTACCACATCCCTTTCAGCGTGCCGGTCGGTGAGCTCAGCAAGCATCAGATGGACATCATCCTGTACGGCGGCAAGAAGGGCGACCCGATCGTGGTCAACTACGTCAACAACGAGGGCCACGACCGCCGCTTCCAGACCAACTACGAGGGGGTGATCCCGAATCTGCAGCGCCGCTATCGCGAGACCACCTCTGACTATATCCGGGGTGAACTGGAACGCTTTATGACCAGCCGGCCGTGCCCCACCTGCGAGGGCAAACGCCTTCGCCGCGAGGCTTTGGCCGTCACCGTCACTGGCCTGGACATTGACCGCGTGACGCACATGTCGGTCACCGATGCCTTGCGGTGGATCGAGGAACTGGCAGGGATTCGCGATGCATCGAAAGGCGCATTGGCAGACGACGGACTACGCAATACGCAATACGCAACACACACTACGCAATACGCAACCCAGAGGATCGGTTCGGCCGAACAAGTCCCGCCCGGCTCGCCGCTGTCGCAACGTGACTATACCATCGCACGCCAGATCCTCAAGGAGCTTCATGCCCGGCTGCGCTTCCTGACCGATGTCGGCCTGGAGTACCTGACCCTCGACCGGATGGCCGCCACCCTTTCGGGCGGCGAGGCGCAGCGCATCCGGCTGGCCACCCAGATCGGCTCGCAACTGATGGGGGTGCTCTACATCCTGGATGAGCCGAGCATCGGCCTGCACCAGCGCGACAACGCCCGGCTGATCCGCACCCTGCTTGACCTGCGTGACCTGGGCAACACGGTGCTGGTGATCGAGCACGATGAAGAGACGATGCGTTCGGCCGACTGGATCGTTGACCTGGGGCCGGGCGCAGGCGAGAGCGGCGGTCGCGTCGTTTGCTCCGCGCCGCGAGACGAGTTCATGGGTTGCGCCGAGAGCCTGACCGCGCAGTACCTGCGCGGGGAGAAACGGATCGCCATCCCGGAAATCCGCCGTCCCGGCAACGGCGAGTACCTGATCGTGCGCGACGCTTCCGAGAACAACCTGAAGCATGTGGACGTCCGCTTCCCCCTGGGCAAGTTCATCTGCGTCACCGGCGTGAGCGGCAGCGGCAAATCGTCGCTGGTCAACGAGGTGCTCTACAAGGCGCTCAACATGCGCATGTACCGCGCGAAAGACCGGCCTGGCAAACACGGCCACATCGAGGGGATCGAGAATTTGGACAAGGTGGTGGACATCGATCAGTCGCCGATCGGCCGCACCCCGCGCTCGAACCCGGCCACCTACACCAATCTGTTTACCGACATTCGAGACCTCTTCGCCGGGCTGCCGGAAGCCAGGATGCGCGGCTACAAAGCAGGACGCTTCAGCTTCAACGTGAAGGGCGGCCGCTGCGAGGCGTGCACCGGCGACGGCATCATCCGCATCGAGATGCAATTCCTGCCCGATGTGTACGTGCCGTGCGAGGTATGTCACGGGAAACGTTACAACCGCGAGGCGCTGGAGATCAAGTACAAGGGCGAGAGCATCGCCGACGTGCTCGACATGACCGTAGACGAGGCGCTGGCGTTCTTCCAGCACATCCCGCCCGTGCGCCACAAGCTGACTACCCTTCAGGAGGTCGGCCTGGGCTACATCAAGTTGGGGCAGTCGGCCACCACCCTCTCGGGCGGCGAGGCGCAACGCGTGAAACTGAGCAAGGAGCTCAGCCGGCGGGCCACGGGCAAGACATTCTACATTCTGGATGAGCCGACGACCGGGCTGCACTTCGACGACGTGCTCAAGCTGCTGACGGTGCTCCAAAGGCTGGTGGATCAGGGCAACACGGTCGTCGTGATCGAGCACAACCTGGACGTGATCAAGTGCGCCGACTGGGTCATAGACCTGGGGCCGGCCGGCGGCGACGCGGGCGGCTGGGTCATCGCCGAAGGCACGCCCGAAGGGGTGGCGCACGTGGCAAAATCTCACACCGGCCTCTTCCTGCGGCCGGTCCTGGCTGGCCATGAGGCGCTACAGCCCGGCGAGGTGATCGCGGCGCTGGCGAAGAACAAGGAAGCCACCAAAGAAGATGATGGAGGAGGAATCCCATGAAAATCACCCACCTGACTATGCCCCCGCTCAACACGACCCTGATCGGCGTCTTGAAGGGAGCGGCGGCCTACTTCGGTCTGGCGCACAGCGACCCGATGCTCTTCGGCGCGTCGGGACATGCGTTCCTCATCAACGTCCATGAGCAGTTATGCCCCAGCGGGCCGTACTGTTGGAACACCGCCGGGTTCGACCGGCTGATCGGCAATCTGGGGGTGCGCCGCACCGATCTGGGGTTTTTCGGGCCAGACAGCCGCGCGCAAGATCGCGGCCAGGTCGAGGCGCAACTGCGTTCGGCCCTGGATCAGGGCATCCCATGCGCGCTGCTTAACCTGGAAAATCAGTTGATCACTGGCTACATACGCCAACTGGAAGGCCGCGATACCGGAGTTCGGCGCCAGCCACGGCCAATGGTGGAACGCGACCGTGTGGTGGGAGTGCCGGCGCATGGCTGCCGCCTACTTCGCCGAGATCGCGGGCCTGATCCCGGCGGCCGATTCTGCGGCCGCCGCGCTTGCGCGCGCCTATGCCGAGATCGCCGATCTGTTGGGGCGACTGCGCGACAAAGGACTGCCCGCGGCGGACAAAATCGCCTTGCTCGACCGGGCGGCCGCAGCCGAAACCCAGGCGATTGATCAGATCACCCCCCTGGCCGCGCAATTGCGAGGAACAAACGCATGAATGGCAAGCACCCCTGGTCAGAAGCCGAGATCACCCACGCCACCTGCTATCGCACCCGCGGCCCGATCCGCGTAGACGGCCGCCTGGATGAGACGGCCTGGCTGAAAGCGCCCCAATCGCCTCGCTTCGTGGATATGGCGTCCGGCGCGGCCGGCTTCTACGACACGCGCGTCGCGACCTTGTGGGACGATGAAAACTTCTACGTCGGCTTCTGGATCGAGGAACCGTTCGTCGCGGCGCAGCACACCGAGCGGGATGCGATCATCTTCCAGGAGAACGATGTCGAGGTCTTCATTGACGGCGGCGACTGCTACTACGAGTTCGAGATCAACGCGCTGAACACGATCTATGAGATCCTCTTCATCTGGCGCGACGCGTACACGCGCGGCTCGCGCTTCGATGTGCCCGAATTCGACCTGCTCGCGCGCAAAGCCGTCACCTTCGGCGGCGATTACGACCGCCAGCCGGCGACCTTCTGGTGGGGCACGCATCCGCGCGGGCTGCGCTGGGCATTCCTGGATTGGGATTTTCCGGGCGTGCGCTCGGCGGTGCAGGTGGATGGGGTGATCAACGACCCGACGACGGTTGATCGGGGCTGGTTCGTCGAACTGGCCTTCCCCTGGGCCGGGATGACGTGGCTGGCGCACGGCCGGTCGCTGCCTCCGCAGGATGGCGACACGTGGCGCATGTTCTTCGGCCGCTTCGAGAAGCTGCTCGCCGGCGGCGCGGAGATCAGCCCGCACCCGGCCTGGGCGCTGAACAGCCACGGCGTGTACGATACGCACCTGCCGGATCGGTGGTCGTTCGTGCATTTTTCGGAGAGCTACGTCGAGGAGCAATAATCCCGCGTGCTCAGTTCTTGCCCCAATGTGTATAGTGTGTATAATATGCTCAAGACAAGCCGCGAGATCATCGCCAGACTGAAACAAGAGGGCTGGTTGTTGGCGCACATACGTGGCAGCCATCAGCAATACAAGCATCCGACAAAGCCAGGTCGCGTGACTGTCCCGCATCCGCAGCGAGACATACCGATTGGCACGGTCAGGAGCATCTATCGTCAGGCTGGTTGGCCATGGACGGAGGAATAGCGCGATGCGATATCCGATAGTGATTCACAAAGATGCTGATAGCGACTACGGCGTAACCGTGCCAGATCTGCCGGGGTGCTTCAGCGCGGGTGAAACTGTGGACGAGGCGCTTAGCCAGGCTGTGGAAGCCATCGAATGCCATATCGAAGGCTTGTTGCTCGACGGTGAGCCGATCCCGCCGCCCACAAGCATCGAGGCGCATCATCGAAACCCAGACTACACGGACGGTGTCTGGGCGCTTGTCCCCGTAGATGTGACCAGGTTGTCCGGCAAGACCAAACGTGTCAATGTAACCATTCCTGAGCGACTACTTGCCATGATGGATGACTTTGCCAGCCGGCGCGGCGAGACGCGTTCCGGGTTGATCGCTCAAGCGACGTTGTCATACATCTCATCACATAGCTGAAATAAACCGTAGATGAAACACTACCACATCTGGACCATCGGCTGCCAGATGAACGAGGCCGATTCCGGCCGCGTGGCGGCTGAGTTGGATGCGCTCGGCTACGCGCCCACCGACCGGGTCGCCGATGCCGACGTGATCGTGCTCAACACCTGCGTGGTGCGCCAGAGCGCCGAAGACAAGGCGGTCGGCCACCTCTCCTCGCTCAAACCGCTGAAGACCCAAAACCCAAACCGCGTCATCGCGTTGATGGGGTGTCTGGTCGGCGTCAAGCCGAACCTCGCGCTCGTCCAACGCTTCCCGTTCGTGGATGTCTTCATGCCCCCCTCGGAGCCGGGGCCGCTGGTGAGCTATTTGACGGAGGCCAAGGCTAAGGTTGAGGTCAAGGCTGAGGTTAAGGTTGAGGCTAAGGTCAAGGCTGAGGTTGAGGTTGAGGCCGAGTCAAGGGCGCTTGACGCGCAGTGGACGGCAGTGCGGCACGCCCTTCAGGATGACGCCAGCCCCGAAGCCGCCGCGATCGGCCTGGTGGACGATTTCGGATTTCGGATTTCGGATTTCGGATTGGAACCCTCTGTTCAAGGGGAAGACCAATCGCCAATCGCCAATCGCCAATCCGCAATCGCCAATCCGCAATCGCCAATCCGCAATCGCCAATCCGCAATCCTCCAGTCCGTCCGCCACCTCTCGCTGAGCGGCGAGACGCCAGTGACCGCTAATGTCCCCATCGTGTATGGCTGCTCGCACGCGTGCACGTTCTGCATCATCCCCTACCGCCGCGGGGTCGAACGCAGCCGGCCGCTGGCTGAGATCGTCGCGGAGGTGCGCGGGTTGGTGGCGCAGGGGGTGCGCGAGGTGACGCTGCTGGGGCAGATCGTGGATCGCTACGGCAAGGACTTCCCCGGCCTGCGGCCCGATCTGGCCGACCTGCTGGCCGCAGTGCACGAAATCGAGGGGTTATGGCGCATCCGCTTCCTCACCAGCCACCCCAACTACATGACCGACCGCATTTTGGTCGCGGTGGCCGAGCTGCCGAAGGTGTGCGAGCAGATCGAAGTCCCGGCGCAGGCGGGCGACGACGATGTGCTGGCGAACATGAAGCGCGGCTACACCCAGGCCGACTACCGCCGCCTGATCGGCCACATCCGGGAGACGGTCCCGCACGCCGCGATCCACACGGACATCATCGTCGGCTTCCCCGGCGAAACCGCCGCGCAGTTCCTGCAGACCTACGATCTGCTGGCCGAGCTGAAGCTGGACAAGGCCCATCTGGCCATGTACTCCCCGCGGCCCGGTACCGTCAGCGAACGACGCATGACCGACGACGTGCCGCCGGAGGAGAAAAAGCGTCGCTGGGACGCCCTGGACAGGCTTCAGGAACAGGTGGTCGGCGAGATCAACCGCCGGTTGTTGGAGCAGACGGTCGAGGTGCTGGTGGAAGACCTCCACAAGGGCAAATGGCGCGGCCGCACTCGCGCCAACAAGCTGGTCTTCTTCGCCGACCCCCAGGACTGGCGCGGCCGGCTGGCGCAGGTGCGTATCACGTGGGCCGGACCATGGTCGATGATCGGCGAGGTGGTCCAGCAGTAGCGCAGGAGGCAGCGATGAACTGCAGCCGCCTCGTGCTCGTCGTGGACGACGAACCGGGCGTGCGCGACGTGGCCCAAATGTACCTGGCGCGCGAGGGTTTCCGGGTCGCCCTGGCCGCGGACGGCCCGGCCGCGCTGGCCGCCGTCGAGCGTGAGCCTCCCGACCTGATCATCCTCGATCTGATGCTGCCGGGGCTGGACGGCTTCGAGGTGTGCCGGCGTCTGCGCCGCGCGTCCAATATGCCGATCATTATGCTGACGGCCCGCGACGAAGACGTGGACGTGATCGTCGGCCTTGAGCTGGGCGCAGACGATTACATCACCAAGCCGTTCAATCCGCGTGAACTGGTCGCGCGCGCCAGAGCCGTGCTGCGCAGGACCGCCGCCGAACGCTCTGTCGCCTCAGCCCCAACATCGGCGACCGCCGCCCAGACGATCCAGGTCGGAGGGCTGGCGGTCAATCCGGCCGGCCGCACGGCCGCCCTCCACGGTCAGCCCCTGGAGCTCACCCCGCGCGAGTTCGACCTGCTCTTGACCCTCGTGCGCCACCGGGGGCAGGCGCTGAGCCGCGAGCAACTCCTGGCACAGGCCTGGGGCTACGACTTCGCCGGCGGCACGCGCACGGTGGACATGCACGTGGCGCAACTGCGCAAGAAGCTGGCCGCGACGCGCAGCGACGATGCTGTGACGATCGCCACCGTGCAGCGCGTGGGCTATCGGCTGGAGGGATGATGCGCAGCTATCGCAACCGTCTCCTGCTCGCCTTCCTGGCCGTGACGCTGGCCTCGCTGGCGCTCTTCGCGGGCCTGGCCGCCGCCCAGGTGATCCGCTACAGCCGTCAGGCGCGCGGCGAGGAGCTGCGGATGCGCCTCAAGCTGGTAAGCAACTGGCTGGACCCCGCCGCCCCGGCCGGCCAGGAGGCGCTGCACCGGCTGAGCGCCGACCTGGGCGCTGCGATCCTCGTGATCTTCCCCGACGACCGGCCGCGCTTCTACGCGGCCGATGGCTACGCGCTCACGCCCGCGGACATCGCAGAGGCGCGCCGGGTGGCCGCCGAGGCCGCGTTGCGCCTGCCGGCCTCCACGATCCAACGCAGTGGGTTGGCGATCGCGGTGCAGCCGTTCCCCCTGGCCGATGGGACGACCGCGCTGTTGATCGCTGCGGAACCGGCCGCCAGGCTGGAGGTGGGTTGGCGCCGATTGCTCGATGCCCTGGCCTACGCCGGACTGCTTGGGCTGGCCGGCTCGCTGCTGTTGGCGCTGCTCCTGGCCCGTTCGATCAGCCGGCCTGTTGGCCGGCTGATCGCCGCAGCGGACCGCGTGGCGCAGGGGGTCTACGATGACCCGCCGCTGCCCGCCGGCGCCGACGAGTTGGGCCGGCTGACGGCCGCGTTCGACGCCATGCGCGAGCGGGTGCGCCAGGGCCAGCAGATCCAACGCGACTTTCTGGCCGGCGTCTCCCACGACCTCAAGACCCCGCTTACCGTGATCCAGGGTTACGCGACCGCGCTGGCCGACGGCGTGGCGGCCGAATCTGGCGCAAGCGCCGCGGATCAGGAGCCTGCGCTCCGCCGCGCGGCCGCCGGCATCCAGCGTGAAGCCGAGCGGATGGCGCGACTCATCGCGGCCCTGCTGGAGCTGGCCCGCCTGGAGGCTGGCCTGACCCCGTTTCACCCGCAGCCGCTCGACCTGGCTGCGCTGGCCCGCGGGTCGCTGGCCGACCTGGCAGCGCAGGCGGCCGAGGCCGGCGTGCGGCTCGAGGACGCGCTGCCCGCCAGCCTCCCCCTCGTGCCAGCAGACGCCGGCCAGCTCGAACGCGTGCTCGCCAACCTGCTCGAGAACGCAATCCGCTACACCCCGGCCGGCGCGGCCGTGATCGTGGGCGGCGAGCAGCGCCGGACAGACGTCGCCATCTGGGTGGAGGACGCCGGCCCTGGCATCCCCGCCGAAGCCCTGCCGCGCGTCTTCGATCGCTTCTACCAGGCTGATCCCGCGCGCGCGGCCGGCCGGCGGGGCAGCGGCCTGGGGCTGGCCATCGCGCGCGAGATCGTGCTGCGCCACACCGGCGCGCTCTCCGCCGAGAACCGTCCCCCGCGCGGCGCCCGCTTCACCGTCGCCCTCCCTCTGGCCGGCGAAGGCTGACCTGAAAATACTCGACGCCGGTCTCACGCAAAGACGCCAAGACGCTAGACGCTAAGGCGCCTGGAAGAACTGATCTATTCCTTGCGTCCTTTGCGGCTTTGCGTGCGGTTTTCATTCGCCGTCCAACACCCTTACAACATCCTTACAACGCCCTTACACGACCCACGCGCAGCCATGACATCCTTCAGGTAGGATCGGGGCGACCCTGCGCATCGAGCGCGGGGCCAACGGCCAAGACGGCCCAACCCATCATCTTCAGGAGGCGCGCGATGAAAACCTCGATCTTCTATCGGCTCTTGATCTTCTCACTGCTCGCGCTCGCGCTGTGCCCGGGACAGGCGCAAAGCGCGGTCACGGGCGGGCAGGCGCAAGGCGCTGCCCCTACGGTGGCGCAGACTGCTGTCCTCTCGGAGCTGTTCGTGGACGTCAACGACCCTGCGTGCGACGACGCCAACCCCGGCACGGCGGGGCAGCCCCTGTGCCACATCCAGGCCGCCGCCGACCGCGCGGCCCCCGGCATGACCGTGCAAGTGCGGGCGGGGGTCTACCGCGAGATGGTGTTGGTGCGTCGCTCAGGCACAGCCGCCGCGCCGATCCGCTTCGTCGCGGCCGACGATGCGCACGTCGTCGTGGACTCTCCCGGCCACGCGTGCTTCGACCTGCAAGGGGTGGAATACATCAAGATCCACGGCTTCGAGCTGACCGGCGCGTGGGGCGGCGTGGGGACGCCGGTTGCGCACGGCGCAGGCATCCGCGCCTACCCGGCCGATCCCGCGGGCTACGGCGTGCAGCGCAGCGTCTTCACCGACAACGTCATCCACCACAACGACGCCGGCGTGTGGCTGGTCTACAGCGACGACAACTTGATCCAGGACAACGTGCTCTATCGAAACGGCGAGGCGCCGATCCGCATCAAGCGCGGGCATCGCAACGAGATCGCCAACAACCTCGCCTTCGACAACGGCACGGTCGAGCGGTGGGGCGTCACATTCTACTGCGTCGAGGGGACGCACGTCCACCACAACACGGTCGTTGAACGCAGCGGCGGCGCACTCTACATCTACGAAGGCACCTCCAACCTGGGCGATCCGCCGACGCTGCCCGGCGATCCCGGCTTTTGCGTCCCCAGCAACCACACCTCGGTCCACGACAACATCGGGGTGGTTGCCGGCGACACGGTCGGAGACAGCGCCAGCCTGGTGATCGGCAGCAGCACGACGACCGACCGCGACCCGCTGCTCGACGCGCTTTACGGCCCGCTCGATAACCGCTATCACCACAACCTCTGGTATCACAAGGCCCAACCGGATGCGATCGTGAGCTGGGGCGACCTGGCGGAGCGCCGCACCTTCCCCCACTATGCGCTGTTGAACCTGGCCGGGTTCGGTCGAAAGGGCCCGGGCTACGGCGCCGGCTCGCTGGCGGCCGATCCCCGGTTCGTGGATCCGGCCAGGTACGATTTCCGGCTGGCGGCCGACAGCCCGGCCCGCGGGGCCGGCTCCGACGGCCGCGACCTGGGGGTGGACTTCGCCGCCCTGCCCCCCTTCCCGCGGCGGCCTGCCCTGCCGACCAGCCCATCGGCGCCGGCCGCATCGCTGACCCCTATCGTGCTGGCGGACCGGCCGGCCGGACTGGAGCTGATCGCCGCGCCGCGGGCCATCTCCCTGACCGTCGGCCACGTCGCCTATCTACCCGTAGAGGTGCAGGGCTACCGCCGGCCGATCACCGTGACCGCGCGAACGCAGATTCACACTTATGTCAATGAACATACCGCGTCTCAGCCCGGCGCGGCCGCGGTCTTCGGCGTCGGGACGCTCAACGGGCCGGCCGGCGAGCTCAAGCTGCAGACGCTCCGCATGTACGACCACCCGTTGGCGCTGGCGTTCGAGGTGAGAGACAACGCCGTCACGGTTCCGCTGACGATCACGGCAAACGTGGCCCCGCGCACGCCCCTCTTCGGCCTGGACGCGGCCGGCTGGTTTCCCCTGCCCTTCGCGCAGATCTACGGGCCAGACTGCACGCCGTGCGGCGACCCGCTCACTGAGGACCGCGCCTGCTATCGCCGCGTGGCAGACCAGAGTCGCTGCCGGCCGTGGGATGTGCGCTTCGCCGAGGAGCGCGCGGCCGAGACGTTGTCCGCGGCCCTGGACGTGCAGCGCTACGCCAGCCAGGTGACGCGCGACGCGCCTACCGTACAGGGGCACGTCTTCACCGACCCCGGCCGCTTCGTCTGGCGGCAGACCGACTGGGTATTCGGGTGGCGCAAAGAAATAATCCTCCCAGGCTAAGCCGGACTGGGGCGGATGGTGACAAACCATTTTTCCAACGTTGGCAGGCGCTCGATCAAGGCTTCACAGGCTTGCATGGCCTGTTTCGTCAGCTTAACGCCGGTAGTGTAGGTCTGCGTTACCAGACTCACGGTGGGATGATGGCCGTGCCAGGTCATGGTCTTGGCGAATTCAACGACGGCCTGCACGGTCTCCAGCAGATCGCCGTTCCAATGTTGTTCGAGCGTCGCCCAGCAGCGCTCAATCGGATTGTACTTGCTGTGATAGGGCGGGTAGTAGGCTAACGCCAACGTGAGGCCCGTGGCGTTGGCGAAGGCGATCAGGCGGGCAATGAACTGGGTGCGATGGCTGTGATTCTCGGGGCCATTATCGCAGTCGAGTTGCAAGGTCTTGACGTGCGGGAAGCGGGGTTGCAAGCGCGTCCAGCAGTCGGTCAGCGCATCGACGATGAAATCGCTGGTCACTTTGGAGGTCGCCAAGTAGAGAAACAGTTCATCCAGTTCCGGCAGTAAGAGCATGTTTTAGAAGTTTTACTGCGCTTTCACAGGTATACGGCAGGGTTGCGGGCAAGGCGCTGCAACATGAGCTGTACCATGCCAGCGTAGAT
>Ga0194110_10002954_pt1 | contig 21309 bp, 13 predicted proteins | sample TA2Kig1200mmetaG_FD_146192 | JGI IMG/M metagenome (GOLD analysis project Ga0194110, IMG submission 146192) | Freshwater microbial communities from Lake Tanganyika, Tanzania - TA2015032 Kigoma Deep Cast 1200m | ecosystem: Environmental > Aquatic > Freshwater > Lake | place: Tanzania: Lake...
AGACCGACCCCATGCGCCCGAAGAGGAACCAGTCGGGCCCCTCGATCATCCCCGCCCCCCAGCCGCTTAGCGGGCCGTCGGTGAAGTTCACGCAGTTGAGGATGTGCGAGCCCAGGTGCTTCTCGGCAGCGAGGCGCCCCTCGCGGACAAGGCGGGCGTTCGTCCAGTCGCGGTACTCGATGCTCCAGTAATGCAGGCGGCGGGTCGGGGCGTCGGTCGCCTGATCGCGAGGAACGGGCTTGAGCGCGTCCCAGGTCGCCGCGCCGAAGTCCGCCGGCGTGAGGCCGTGCTCCCGGAGGAACGTGCGGAACGCAGCCGAGCAGTGGGGGCACTCGGCCAGATGCTTCAGGTCGCTCGTGCCGGGCTCATCCTGCAGGATGTTGCGATAGCAGCGCGCGAGGCCCTCGGGATCCTCGGCGCGGATGTCCGCCGCGATGCGGGCGAAGTGATCGTCCATCATCTTCGGCAGGTCGGGCGACATGGGGCAACCCCAGGCCTGGTAAGGCACCCACTGGCTCATGAAGCCGGCCTTGATCCCCAGCCCCTCGCCGATCTCCCGCCGGACACCATACAGGTCATTGACCGCGCTCGCGCCGAGGAGGCGCGTGGTCTCCATCTCCAGCGCGAGGATCTTGCGCGAGCGGAAGGAGTTCCCCCAGCCGGAGATCCATAGCTCGCGCTGGATGGACGGCTTGGGCAGAGCACGCTCTGCCCCTACCAACGGCAGGGGCGGCAGGCCGAGGGCCTTGGCGGTCGCGAGATGGCGCGCCGAGAGTTCCGAGGCGAGGGCTGGGAGGTCCGGGTACTTGCGCAGGTTCCCCGGCAGCGAGAGGCTCACGATCTCGCCATCGAGGTCCTCGCTGAAGGTGCGCGCCTGGGCCTCGTCGGGCTCGGGGGCGACCTGCAGGTCAGCCTTCACGCTCGGGAGGGGCTTGTCGCCGGCCATGAACCGCAGCTTCACCGTCGTGAGCCACTTGTCGGCATCCATCCAGGGGCTGATCTCCACCCACGGTGACCATGTGTCCGGCGGCAGCGGGTCGGCGCTGCCGAGGCCCGTCGCGCCGATCGTGCCCGGCTCGCCATACCACACCGGCGCGCGGTGCTGGTAGGTGCTGACCCGTACGGAGACGGCTTGTTCAGGCTCAATCAGCCTCACGCGGAGGAAGACCTGCGGGGCGAAGTCGCGGTAGTTCGGTTCATACGTGAGGTTGGGCGTCAGCAGCACGCAGTCGATGCGCTGGCGGATGCCGGGCTGCTTGATGTAGAGCGTCAGCTTCGCGGGACCGGCGACGAGCCCCGCCTCGAACTTCTCCCACATCGGCTTCCAGTCGGCGCCCTCGGGCTTCGTTCGGTACTCCGCATCGAGCGCAACCTGACCGTTCTGTTCGACCCGCAGGCCGAAGGTGCCCGCGTACGCGCCGACCTTGAGATACCGCACCCAGGCGTTGTACGTGCCATCGGCCGGGATGACAACGTCCTTGGTCGCTTCACCCTTCCCTCCGTCGTTGGCGAGCACCGCATTGCCCGAGTTCGCCTCGTAGATGTCGTCCCTCCAGCCCTCACCCGCCACCCACTCCGGCCCGGTCGGGACGAAGTCCTCGCCCTCGACGAAGACGGAAGTGCGGCGGAGAGCCTCGTCGGCCCGGGCGGAGACACCCGTGGTGAGGATTGCACCCAGCATCAGGGCACGCAGCATGAGGCCTCCTCGTGCGGGGCCCGTCATCCGGGCCACTTGGTCGGCTGCCAGTCGCGCGGGTAGCTGTAGATCGTGTACATGAGGTCGATGATGTCGGCGGCCTCGATCTCGCGGGTGTGGGAGTCGATGACGCGCCAGCCCTCGCCGGGCTTCTCCTCGTCCCAGGTCGGGTCTACGCGCTCGTCGCGGAAGACGATGGGGCTCTCCAGCTTCAGGGGCTCGACCTTGTCCACGACATCCATCGCGCGTTTCGCGCCCTCGCGGATCAGCTCGCAGGAGCGCGCGGGCGGGACCTGGAGGGCGGACTGGCGGCTCATGCCGATCTTCACGGGGACGGTGACGATGCCGGGGATGAGGGCCTCCATCTCACGGCAGGCATGGAGGTCACCGGTCGCGAGGACGAAGGGGACGTCGTAGCGCCCGGCGATGGCGGCCTGCAGGCCCATCTCGCCGAGGGAGAGGCCGTTGAAGGTCCAGTTGCGGATGGGAGTGCTCATCGTGTGGTAGAGGCAGCCGCTGGGTGTGCCGGCCTTCGCGTGGCCGCCGACGATGCCGGTCGCGTCGCAGGTCTCGTCGAGATACGGCAGCCAGAAGGGCCGCTCGAGGCCGTTGATGATGTCGGCCCGCGGATCGACATGATCGAGGTCGATCGTGTAGCCCGCACCGTGGCCGTCGTTGACGATCACATGCGACGCGCCGCCCGCGAGGCAGCCATCCACGGCCGCCGAGACCTCCTGCGCGAGCCAGCGGCGCTGGCGCATCCGCATCTCGAAGTTGGCGGGGCCCTCGTCGCTGCGCGGCTCCCAGGTGTACACTCCCGCAACGCCTTCAAGGTCGGTCATCAGGTAGACTCGCACGTCGCTGCCTCCGGTCGGTTGGCGGCTGGTGGTGTTCGGAGAGTCAGTTCGCATCCCAAACGCGCGAACCTCCTGGGACGGCAGTCCGAAGTCCGGAGTTAGAGGCAACGGCGACCACCACTGCCGGCAAGGGTGCCGGCGCTCCCAGCAACGGCAACGGCATGCCGGCGAGACGCCGGCGGTCCCAGCAGACGTCAGAGGCAACGGCGTGCGCGCAAGGGGTTTCCTTGACACCCCGAATCGAAAGGCTTAGAATCCTCGGACTCTTGCGCGCGGGTGACAGTCACGGGCGATACTCGGGGCGCGGGGAATCGGAGGTTTGGGTGCGGCTTGAACCGGCGTTGGAGGTCGTTGGGGCGCTGAAGCGTCGGTTCGGGGAGCCGATGACGGTGACGGACATCTGCCGGCTCGTGCCGCTGTCCTACCAGCCGGTGTACGAGTACGTGCGGGGGCTGGCGAAGGCGCAGGCGGTGTCGCTCCGCAAGGAGGGGCAGCGGCTCCTGTGCGAGCCGGCGGCGACGGCGGCGGGGAGTCTGTGGCTCGCGCAGTGGTCGGTGCGGGAGTTGCAGACGACCCGCGATCCATTGCTCAGGGAACTCGCCGAGGCTCTGGAAGGTCGCATCAGGGATCATGCCGCCATTGCCGCTTGCGACCTGCTGGGGCGCGGCCGCATCGAGGTGTATCTCACGGAGGCCCGGAGCGAGGGCTTGCCTGCCGCGGCGCGTGTTCAGGTGGTGTCGCCCGACGAGCTGGCTGACTGCCTCAGAGGACCCGACGGGCTGTGGGCTCTCGCGCGGCGGATCGTGCCGGTGGTCGGGCATCAGCAGTTCTGGGCGCTGGCCCTGACTGCGCGGGAGCAGGCGGCGGGCCGCGTGGTGAGGCCTGAGAGGACGCCCGTTCGAAGACGGTCGGTGTTCATAGACTGAGCAAGGGGCTCCGAAACTGGGGCCGGATGCTCGCCTGCAAACAGCGGCAGGCTTGCATGCGGCCCCTCCCAACGGCGAAGTTCCGGAGTCCGCTCACAGGCCCCGGCGGCCATGAGGAGGCGCGGCAGTGTCCCTCCGCCATCGACAACACCGTGTGGCGCTCATCCCGCAGGATGACCGCCCTGTGTTCAGCAAGTCCCCGCGGACGCTCTCGCGGCTGGTGGACTACGATGTGAGCACGCCGCCGGCCGAGATGGTCGGGCGGTTCGACTCGCCGGGCGATCCCGAGGCGCTGATCCACTGGCTGACGGGCATCATGCCCGAGGTGGACACGGCGCTCGTCTCGCTGGACATGCTGGCCTACGGCGGGCACGTGGCGTCGCGTCAGCCGCACGTACGGCAGGACACGGCGTTGCAGCGGCTGGAGTTCCTCGCCGAGCTGCGTCGCAGCAGCCCCGACTACACGATCCTGGCGTTGGCGACCATTCCGGCTCCCGAGGGGATGCCGCTGGTGGGCCGCGATGTGAGCGAGTCCCGCGCGGTCGCAGTGCAGAGCGCCGCCGAGCCCCCGGAGCCGGAGGACGACTTGGGGCTCCTGCGGGCGCGCGTCTCGCCGGACTTCTGGAGCCGGTACCACGAGATGCGACGCCGCAACCTCAACGTGAACCTGCGGGCGGTCGAGCTGGTGGCGGACGGGGTGATCGATTTCCTGCTGGTTGCCCAGGAGAGTTCGGCTCACGAGGGGCCGCACGTGGCGGAGGGGGAGGACATCCTGTCACTGGTCGCCACGCGGGGCCTGTCGGACTCGGTGCTGGCCGTGGATGGGATGAGCCAGAGCTTCGCGGTGCTGCTGGTGAGGTTCATCCACTCCCACATGGCGACGAGCCCGGCCATCGCGGCAGTGTACTCCTCCGCGCCGGCCTCCCCCGGCCTGCGGGAGATCGTGAGTTCCCAGATCGTGGGGATCGGCGCGTCGGAGGTTGATGAGCCGGCCGATGCCGACATCTGCCTGTACGTGAACGCGCCGGTCGGGTCGGGCGGTCAGGACCTACGGCCGGGAACCGAGGCCTTCCATCGGCGGAAGCACGACCTGCACGGGTTCGCCATCGACCTGAGCGGCTGGGTGGCGTCGGATCGGCTGGCGGCGCTGGCCGACGCAGCGTCTCCGGGCCGGGCCGACGAGGCCTTGATGCAGGCGCTGCATGAGGTGAAGGTCGATCTGACGCGGTTGGGCGGCTTTGCGGCAAGGGAGTCGGTCGGGGCGACCGTGGGGTCGGCTCTGGCGCATGCGTGTCTGCGGCGGATTGGTCTGCAGGACAAGGCGGCCTTCGACCTCGCACGAGCGGTGGGGGACCTGCGTCCGATGCAGTACCTGGAGCTGCTGGACTCGCTGATCGACAGCGAGCGCGCCCACATCGGGATGCTGTTCAGCCGGTTCGTGGAGGACTACCTGTACCAGACGCGGCTGAGGGGCCGGGCCGCCAAGCACCTGTCCGATCTGATCGCGAACTCGCCGATCAGCCTGACGGAGATCGCGAACAGCGCGGAGGAGTACGTCCGCAGCGAACTGAGCCGCGCGGCGGGCGAGTTCTACATCGAGCACTTCCTGGGCCGGCAGGCGGTCGCCATCGGTCGGGATGCCCACCTGAGCGGCCTGACGCTCTGTGAGCTGGAGGAGACGCGCATCGAGCTTCCGTGGCGGCGTCTCGCCGAGGTGCATGTTGATCCAGACTTCGATATCCAACTTGCCATCGAGCCCCCGAATGAAGAGTCTGCATAGGACGAAATTAGGGACAGGCCCCAATTTCCGACGGAGGTCATGTCGGAAATTGGGGCCTGTCCCTAATTTCGTCTTCCTCCTTGCGGCGTGTGCGCTCGCTTCCCCTCAGAGCAGCCTCGTCACGAACGGCGAATTCGACCAGCGCGGGCCCGATGGGTGGGCCGAGGGCTGGGAGAAGCTGCAGCTGACCGCCGACTGCACGGTGGACATGGTGGAGTCGGACACCGAGCCCGGCACGTGGGCGGTGCGGATCGCCGGGCAGTCGCGGCTGTCGAAGGGTGGGCTGCGGGCGCCGCTGGCGGCGTTCGAGGGTCCGCCGGTGGTGCGGGTGTCGCTGCGCTACCAGGGGTGGCAGGGCAAGCAGTCAGTGATCGTTCGGCCACAGGGCACCGACCCGAAGGACACGAAGGTCGGGGAGCGGCTGCTTCTGGAGCCGAGCCGCACCTGGCGTCCGGGTGGCGGGATACTGGCGCTGAAGCCAGGCTCGGGCGAGGCGCCGGGCGCGCTGGAGATCGTCCTGCTGCACGAGGGCCCGGGTGAGACGTGGTTCGACGGTTTGCAGGTCTCCGCGGGAGAAGGGGGACCCCGGCCGGCTCAGCCCACAATGGCACCCATGGCCGCGCTCCCTCCCGGCCCGTACCTCGTGGGCTTCTACCCCGAGGATACGTCAACGGTCGTCGTGAACCCGCCGCGCTTCCGCTGGCCGGGCCAACCCGGAAGCGTCTACACGCTCGAATGGTCGCAATCACCGGACTTCCCCGCCGACAGCACGCAGAAGGCCGAGGCCCTGACGCTCAACGTGTACATCCCGCCTGAGCCGCTCGCGCCCGGGCAGTGGTACTGGCGCGTGACGGCGGGGAGCGGCGTCGTTCCCGGTCCCGGGCCGGGGGAGACGCCCCCGGAGGAGGGGGGGGGCAAGGTCGAGACGGGCGCGGAGGAGATGCAGCCGGCGGACGAGGGGGCGGAGACAGAGGAGACGCCCGCCAAGCCTCCGCCAAAGAAGAAGCCCGAGAGGAAGCGCCCACCCAAGGAGGCCAGCCCGATCCTCCTGAGTGTGCCGGTGTTTGGCCAGGAGGCTCCCCCCGAACAGCCGCCGCCGGCCCCGAAGCCGCGCAAGCCGAGGAAGCCCAAGCCGGGTCAGCAGGAGACGACGCCGACCCCGCCGGATGAGACGGCCGCGCCTGCGGAGGAGGAGGGTGCACCGCCCGAAGACATGGGCACGGAGGAACCCGGCGAGGAGCCTGACTTCGGCCAGCCGCCGGTCAGGCCGCCGCCGACCGCCACCTCGTCGGCGCGGGCCTTCCGGATCGACGAGTCGGCGGTGTCGATTCCGGTGCCGGAGATGGAGCGGCTCCTCAACGACCTGCCCCCGCATCCGCGCATCTGGGTCACGGTGGACAGCCTGCTGGCGTTGCGCAGCCTGATCGCGGGGCCGCTGAAGGCCGACTGGGACGCTCTGCTGACGCGGCTGAATGCGGCCAAGGGCGCCGAGTTGGCTACGGAGCCCAAGACCAAGGGCAAGTGGCGGAACCCGTCGCCGAAGGACCTGGAGAACAACGACGCGATCTTCGAGACGGCGTCGAAGGAGGCGTGGCTGGTGCGGGACTTCGCCTTCGTGGCGCTGGTCAGTGGGGACCAGGCGTACGCGGATGAGGCGAAGCGGCGGGCGTTGAGCCTGGCGGCGTGGGATGTGAAGGGCTCGACCGGATACGTCAGCCACGATCAGGCCTTCCGCGAGATACTGCTCTCGCTGGCGCTGGTGGAGGACTGGCTGCCGCAGTCGCTCACCGAGGAGGAGAAGCAGAAGGTCTCTCAGGCCGTCATCGCGCGGGGCAATGAGCTGCACTCGGTGCTGAGCACCGGGCTCCGGCCGATCAACCTCTATCCGCTCAGCTCGCACGGGCAGACGGCCGTGGGTTTCCTGACGGTGGTCGCACTCGCCGTTGCGGGGGACACGGCCGAGGCCGATGAGTGGCTGCGGTTTGCGCTGCCGACGGCCGTCGGGCTCTTCGCGCCGTGGGCGGGAGACGACGGGGGATGGATGCAGGGGGAGACGTACTGGAAGCGTTCGGCGCCATTCACGTTCGAGCTTTTCGACGCGCTGAAGACGACGGCGGGCATCGACCTGTACCAGCTCCCGTGGACGCGGAACACCGCGAAGTACAAGACCTACATGCAGCCGCCGTACAGCACGCGCGGGGGCTTCGGGGATGGGCCGGAGATGCCGCCGGATGCCGGGGATCGCCTGGCGATGTGGCGCCTGGCCTCGGCGCTCAACGACCCCAGGGCCGCGTGGTATGCGGCGAACGTGACGGCGCCGACGGCGGAGGTCACGGTCTTCGACCTCCTGTGGCACGACCCCAACATCCAGCCCCAGGCGCCCGAGAGCCTGCCGCCATCGGCCGCGTTCATGGACAGCGGCCTGTTTGCGATGGACTCGTCGCTGGTCGATCCGCGCGGCGTGCGCATCCGCGGGCGCGCGAGTCGATTCGGCTCGTTCAACCACGCCCACGCCGATCAGGGGCACTTCACGCTGGAGGCCTTCGGCGAGCCGCTGCTCATCGACGCGGGCTACTACGACTTCTACCGCAGCCCGCACGCCAGCTCGTTCTCGCGCACCACGCTCGCACATAACACGCTGCTGGTGAATGGGAACCTCGGCCAGCGCACCGACGACATCACGGCGCGCGGGAAGATCGAGAGCTTCCTGCACACGCAGGCCGTAGACACCGCGCTCGTCCAGGCCGCCGAGGCCTATCCGCCGCAACTGCTGGAATCGTACCGGCGCCGGTTCGTGTTCCTGCGGCCGGACCGGCTGGTGATCTTCGACCGCGTCGAAGCCCCGCAGAAGGCACGCTACGCCTGGCTGCTGCACTCGCTGGAGCAGCCGACGCTGGACGCGGCTGCCTCGACGGCTCTCATCCGCAAGGGGAGTGCCGCGGCCCTGGTCGGCGCCTTCGGTCCAGGCAAGCTGGCGTGGAGCACGAGCAAGGCCTTCCCCAAGAACCCGCGCTTTACCGAGACCGACGTCGCAGCGCCCGCCCAGTGGCATACGAGCATCAAGAGCGCGACCGCGACGGAGGCCGAGGACCTGATCCTGCTGGTGCTCCCGTTCGAGGGTGAGACGGCGCCCGTGGCCAAGGCGCTGGAAGTGACCAACGGTAAGGGCGCCGAAGCGACCAGCGGACAGGCGCGGCTGATCGCGATGTTCCGTAAGCCGCCGCCTCCCCCACCTCCGCCCAAGCCCGTCCGCCAACCGAAGCCGAAGCCCCCGCCCAAGCCCAAGCCGCCGCCCAAGGGCGAGACCCCGAGGCCAGAACAACCGGGAGCGGCGCCCGCCGAGGGCGCCCCCGCCGGCGAGGCGACTCCTCCGCCGGAAGGCGAGGCCGGTGCGGCGGCGGCTGAGCCGGAGGAAGCTACGCCGAACCGGGAGTCCGGGCAATCCGGGGACACGATCCCAGTTCGCACACGACGCGAACTGGGTCATGTCCCCGGATTGCCCGAGGTTCCCGCGGACGAGGAAGGCGTGGAACCAGGGCCTGCGGGGCCGCCGCCGCCGATGGTCGCGGGCGACCTGAAGGTGGATGCGGACCGGCTCGCGCTGGCGACAGCCGCCGACGGGACCGAGACCCTCTTCGTCGAGGGTCTGAAGCTGCTCTCACGCGCTGAGACGCCGCTGATCTCCTGCTCCCTGCCCGCGCTGGTGGTGGGCACGCTGGGCGCGACCCCGGTGCTCACCATCGAGGCCAGCGCACCCATGACGCTGACCCTGGCCCTCCCGGCACAACCGGCGAAGGTGCTGGTGGATGGCGTCGAGCAGACGGCAACCTACACCGACGGCGTGCTCACCATCGAGCTGAGACCGGGGAGGCATGAAGTGAGGGTGGAGGCGTAGGAACGGGAACAAGGGACAGTCCATGCGTCTCGATCCCGCAAGCGGGATCGAGACTTGGACAGTCCCTGGATTCCCTACTTGCCGAAGAGGTCGCCCGGCTTGTCCTGAGGGTTGGGGTGCTGCTCGACCTTGCCACCAAGGCTCGTGAAGCGGTCGATGATCCTCTTCCCCTCGTTCTTGGTCCAGAACTCCGCCGTCTTACAGTGACCCGGGTACTTCGAGACATCGAGGATGAGCGTGTCGGCACGGCGCTTGCCTGACCGGTCGTAGAGCGCGGCGGCGAGGTAGTCGGGTGGGAAGGCGATCTTCGTGTCGATGGCGGCAGGTGAGGGGCGGCCCCTGTAGGCAGCGAACGTACCCTTGCTCCAAGTGACGACGATGGTCTTCGCTTTGCCGGCGAACGTGGGCTCACCGTAGGAGAAGGGGCGCGAAGGCGGCTGGAGGGGACCGACGGTGGACACCCACGCCCCCGGCGACCCCGTCTCGAGCGTGCGTTCCTGGCCGGGCTTCAGCTCGACCACTTCCCCGCTCAGCATCCTGACCCGCAGCGGATGCTCGCCCTCGACGCGGAGCTTGACCTGAGTGCCCTCGCCCGCCTTGGTGAACTCCGCGTGCAAGACGCTCTGACCACAGTGGATGTTGCGGACCTTCAAGGGCACGGTCCACGGCTGAAGCCCGACCGTGCGGGAGACCGGATCGGTCCACAACCAGGTCAACGCGTAGACGAGGGCCTCCGCGTTGATACCTCCCTCCCACGGGCGGACGCGGTTCTTGCCCCAGTGCTTGTCGGTGGGGTTGTCATCCGGCGCGATCATCTCCGAGTACTCGCCCGCGGGGGAGGCCGCGTTCAGCAGGCCCTCGATGGCTTGATCGAGCGAGCCATGTCGCTTGGCCGCGAGGTTCCAGACGGCGTAGCCCGGCGTCATGCCGACATAGTACGCGCAACCCGGCGTCGTCTTGACCGTTCCTGAGTCCTTCCAGAGCCACCCCATCGCCGTCAGGGCGGACATCAACGGGTAGGTGTCATCAGGCTTCCACCAGCGCAGGTCGGCGTTCAGCCAGACCGGAGAGAGGTTGACGTTCGCGAAGGGGTAGCGGTACTGCTCGCCCGAGAAGTCACTGATGGCGGGTGCGTAGTAGCCGCGGTCGTCCATCCGAAAGTCGCGGTCCAGGGCATCGCGGACCTTCATCGCGAGGCGTTCATACTCCGCCGCCTCGTCGGCTTTGCCGAGGATCTCCGCCCACTCGTGTAGCGCACCCGCGGCGGCGATGTACTCCCAGGCCGAGTCGGCGCTCAGCAGGTCCATCGAGACCCAGTCGGTGGGTTCTTTCTGCGTCGCCTCGAAGATCTGATAGCCCGGGAAACGGTAGGTCTCATCCCCGTGGAAGGGCAGGCGCCCCTGCTCGTCCACGCGCTGGCCGAGGAGGTTGCGGCGGAGGTAATCCCAGTGCTCCTTGATCGGCGTGAGGTCGCCGCTCTGCTGCCAGTACCAGTAGTGCTGCAGGATGAGGAAGCTCGCGACCTCCGCGCGCTCGGTGGGGGCGTGGGACCAGTCGGTTCTTGCCTCACCCCCGGCCCCTCTCCTGAAGGGAGAGGGGGGAAAGGCAGCCTCACCCCCGGCTCCTCTCCTGAAGGGAGAGGGGGGAAAGGCAGCCTCACCCCCGGCCCCTCTCCCAGAGGGAGAGGGGGGAACGGCAAGGTCCAAGGGCCAGTTCATCGGGATCCGCTTTTCCCGGGCGCAGCAGGCGTAGTAGTAGTCGAGGTAGCGCTTGACCTCCTCGAACTTGCCGCTTTGGGTCATGAAGCGGACCGGACCATTCGAGTCACGCACCCAGCAGGTGGTGTACATGTACATCGGGGAGTAGCCGCCGAGTTCGGCCTGCTGGATGCGGCAGAGGTACTGCTGAACCGGGATGAACTCGTTGATGCGCTCGTCGGGCGTCTCGAGGGCAAGCGCATCGGCGTACCACTTCTGCCACCAGTCGCGGCTCTCTTGCAGGACACCGAAGCCGACCTCGCCGAGGCGTTTCCCGTCCGCATCAGCCTGCTGCGCGCTCGGCGCGATGATCATGTAGGCGAGGGCCGCGGCGCTCTGGCCGCGCTTGAGCGTGCCGAGGGGGCAGAGGACGCTGCTGCCGCCCGCGTCCGCTGGGGTCTTGTTCACCGCCTGCGCGGCGTCGGGGAGCGGCATGGCGTAGAGCGCCTCGGCGGTCTTCGCGCGTGCTCGCGCGAAGCCGAGGCGGACCCAGCGGCGAGGGCCGTCGGAGACGAGCCGGTCGCCCTTCGGGCCGCCGATCGCCCCGGAATGGCTTACGGCGACAGCGACGTTCCGCAGGGGGCGTTTCGAATCGTTGCTCACAAGCAGGACGCGGCAGATGGAGTAGCCCTCGGGCGGGATGCAGTCGTAGATGTCGAGCCGCACGCCGGCGGGATCGCCCAACTGTGTGTGGACGACGCCGGAGCGCATGACGTACTCCATACGCTGGAGAGGGAGCGCGCGCGGCTTGCCGCCGACGAGAAGGACCACCTCCTGGCGCCCGAGGGAGCCCTGGTTCTTCTGGTACGTCGGGCCGAAGATGTTGCTCATGGCGCCGAAGGGATAGCGCAGGCCCTCGGTCGCGAAGACCCGCCCGTTGCCCAGCGCGAAGCAACCCAACTCCGAGTAACCGCGCACCTTGCCGGAGGCCAGGTCAACGTCCTGCTCCCAGTGCTTGCTGGTCTCCGAGAGCCAAGGGTAGGCCTGCCGGAGCGAGGCGGCGGTGAGGGCCTGCTTGCGGTTGAGCGTGGCTCCGCGATCGCAGCCGAGGAGGAGAGGGAGGGCTAGGAGGACTAGCGAGAGACAATGAGGGAGAGCGTGCCGAGGACGGCGCGGCAGCGGCAACAAGGGACAGTCCTCGTTCCCGCCCAGACGACGGGCAGGAACGGGACAGTCCCGAACGTCCCACCGCGGCTCGCGGTTGTGTGTGTTGGCCTGCATGTTCTCTACAACGATTCCGGCGGGCGAGGGTATTCCGGTTCAGGCGGTGCGGTGGAGGACGAGGGCGGCGAGGTCGTCGCGGTGGTCGCCGACGGCGTCGGCCGCGGCGCCGCGGACGAGGGCTTCGGCGATCTGGGACGGGGTCCTCGCCGCGTTCTGAGAGACGAGGCGGCGGACCCAGTCGTAGCGCTCGTCGAGGTTGTTGGTGCGCACGGCGTCGATGACGCCATCGGTAGCGACGGCCAGGTGGTCGCCCTCGCCGAGCGTCACGGTCCGCTCTTCGTAGGCGTGGCCGCCGAAGAGGCCGAGGGCCGGACCGGTCGGCGCGAGGAGGCCCTCGCCCGTTCGCCCCTCACCCCCTCCCCCTCTCCCAACGGGAGAGGGGCGACACAGCACCGCCGGGCAATGGCCGGCGTTCACGTAGCGCAGCTCGGAGGTGCGGGGGTTGGCGACGCCGTGAAAGAGGGTAACGAACCAGCCGGGCGGCGTCTCGGTGAAGAGGATGTCGTTGAGCGCCGTGACGGCGTCGTTCAGGCGGCAGTGCTGGCGGCAGAGGACGCGGAGCGCCGTGCGGACCATCACCATGAAGTAGGCGGCGGCGAGGCCGTGGCCTGAGACATCGCCGATTACGAAGCCCAGCTCGCGGCCATCATCCCAGGCGACGTAGTCGTAGAAGTCCCCGGAAGCGATGACGCTGGGCACGAGAGAGGCGCCTACCGTCAGGTTCCCCAGGCGGAACTCGCCCGCGGGCAGCATCCGCCGCTGGAAGTCCCCGAGCAGCCGGACGGCATCGCCGATCTCGGCCCCGTCGTGGGGGTCGATGAGGTCGTGGAGCGCCTGCATCAGCGGCGCGGCGAACTGCAGCGGGCGCGTGCGCTGGACGGCACGGTCGATGATCGCGAGCAACTCCTCGGGGGCACAGCCCTTCGGCAGGAAGTGGTCGGCGCCAGACTGGTAGCTCTCCGCGCGGTACTCCACGTCGGTGTGCTCGGTCAGCATGACCACCGGCAGGTGGCTGAGGCTTGGGTCGGCGCGCAGGCGCTTCACCATCGCCGGCCCCGTCAACCGAGGCATGCTCCAATCGGCGATGATGAGGTCGGGCCGGGTCTCCTGCGCCTTCGCGAGGCCGGTCTCGCCGTCGGGCGCCTCGACCACCGTCCAGTCCGGCAGGTACCGGCGCAGCAATGTCCGGATCACTGGATCGTCATCGACGATCAGGATCACGCCGCGCGTGGATGCGTTGGTCGAGGCCACCTGCAGACCTCCGGGCCGCTCGTCGCCACGCCTGCGGCCCAAGCAGGCGAGGTGCGGGAGAGTTCGCCCGGCGACGCGGGAGACCTGCACGGATGCATCGGCGAGGGGCAGGTGGCGGGAGACGCGTCCGGCATACATGAAACGACGGACCCTTGGAGGGTCCGCCGCCGAGTAAGAGGGAGATCAGTGCGGCGAGTGAGAGCGGCTCGACCTGCCACTCTTACCCGCCTGAGGCTGGTTTCACGCTGTAGGTCATATTCGCTGTCCGCAGCAGAACTCCTTCTTGTGGGAAACTCTTTTTCGGGAGCGTTTTCGACGCAACACAGGTCTGTGGCTCGGAGGCCACCATCCCTATTGCCTGACCACGCCTCTATCGGGGAGCAGGAAGCCGAGGAGGGCGTTGGAGACAGACCGTTGGGCGCCATCGCTAGGATGGTTGGCGAGGCGGCCATCGACGACGAAGGTCGTGGAGCCGCCGCCATCGAGGTTCATGGCCTCCTTGCAGCCGAGCTTGATGAGGAAGAGCGCCAGTTCGCCCAGCGTCATGCCCGCGCTGTAGCCGGGCTGGCGGCCGTCAACTGCAATGAAGAGAGCGTCGCCGTTGGGGAGGATGCCGACCGCGCTCCGCGGCGCAGCGCCCTGGGCGACGTCCGAGCGGAAGTGCTCGGTGGTGGAGGTGACGTAGGGCTTGCCGTTGGCGACGAGGCGCGGCCCGCCGCCAATGGCGTGGCGCAGGCCCGGCCAGGCGGGATCGGTGCCGAGGTTGATGGCCGCGACGGCGCCGACAGTGGCCTTGGCCGCGCTTGCGGCTCGCGGACCGACCACGCTCAGCACGCAGCCGCCCTCGGGGATGGTCATGCCCCGGCCCTCGGCGTTCACCACGAGGATCTGGTTCGCCGCGGAGATCATGACGCGCGTGGCCTTGGCCTCGCCCTTGTCGGCGGTCGCGGTTCCCCAACGGCGGCTGTAGAGCACGGCCTCGTCGGAAGTGGAGTGGCCAGCATTGAGCGCGTTGAGGGTGAAGGTCCCGGCGCCCGGCAGCGTGACCGTCGAGGCGAAGCGCACATTGCCCATCTGCAGCGAACCGTCTTGCATGACGCCCAGGACCGTTCGCCCGAGGATCGGCGCCTTGATCCACTCGCCGTCGATCACCAGCATTCCCAGGGGCGAGCCATCGGAGGCGTAGAAGCCCCCGTTGAGTGCGGCGAAGGCCTTGGTCGCTGAGGCGATCGCCGACACCGTTCGGCGGCTATGCACCGTGCTATTCGCCAGCGCCGGCCGGATCTGCGCGGCTCGCTTGCCCGTCGGCAGGAGGATGCTGTAGGCGACGACCGGGCCCGACGTGGTCGTGAGCCGATGCACCGTCCACGGTCGGACGCGATTGTACTCCAGGTCCTCCGGCGCGGTCGGAGGGCCGGGGACCGTCGGCGGCTTGCGAGGGAAGTCGATGACGATGCGGTCGGGATCGCTGAGCGTGAACACGAGCGCATCCGTCGGGCAGCGATGGGCGATGGTGATGTTCGTCCCTCCGCCCGCCGCGGGCTCCTGGACGATCTCGGGGGCAAGCGGATCGGGAAAGGTCTGCGACTGGAACGTGTCGCCCGTGGCCGCGGGGTCGCCCGACACGAAGACGGTCAGCATGTCCGGGTACTGCACCCAGTAGAACGGCGCGGGGGCGCTGACGTCGATCACAAGGCGCACGAAGTCGGGATGCGAGCCCTGCCGCACCGCCTGCACGGTCGCGTTCGGCCCGGTGATCTCCAGGCTGCCCGCGAACGGCCCCTTCACCTCGAAGGGGAAGTTGGCCGCCAGCGTCGAGACGGGCACCTGCATCTGCCCGCCCTGGATCAGCGGCGGGTTGGCTGCCTCGGACTCCACCCCGTCGCGGACGAACCGCGTCGTGTTGGCGCGGATGTAGACGTGCGTTCCGTAGGCCGACACCACCCACATCCCTGTGAGCTTCGTCGGCAGCACCGCAACGCCCAGCTTGTGGGTGAGCACGTCGGCGGAGAGGTACACCTCGCCATCTTTGACGAGCGGCGCGGGGTCGAGGGGCGTCGGCTGGCCGTTGACCAGCAGCGTGAACGCCGCGGCATGGCTTGCCGTTGCGACGGCGAGGAGGGACAAGGCTGCGAGAAGGGTGCGTGGTTTGCTGCGATGGAGGAGTGTGTTCATTGGTTTGGGATTCGCTTGGCCTTTCCTACCCCCCTGCCCCCCTTCCTTCAGAAGGGGGGAAACGGCAGCGGCGCAGTCGTTAGGTGTTCCCCCCTTCTGAAGGAAGGGGGGCAGGGGGTAGGACATCATACCACGATGTTCAGCAGCTTGTTGGGAACGCAGATCACCTTCTTCGGCGGTTTGCCGTCCATCGCGCGGGCCACGCGGTCGTCGGCCAGCGCCATCTCGACGAGCGTCTCCTGGCTGGTGTCTTTGGGCACGGTCAGGCGCGCGCGTAGCTTGCCGTTGACCTGCACGACGACCAGTGCGTCCTCGGTTTCCAGGAACTTCGGGTCGTAGTGCGGCCAAGGCTGATCGTGCACGGAGTACTTCAGGCCCAGCATCTCCCACGCTTCCTCGGCGATGATCGGGCAGATCGGCGCCAGCAGGCGGACGAAGACACTCCACGCCTCCCGCGAGCGCTCGTGGTCCTCGCGCGCGCGGTTCAGGTAAGCCATCAACGCGGCAATGGCCGTGTTGTAGCGGAAGGCCTCTAGGTCCTCGGTCACCTGCTTGATCGCCGCGTGCAGGTCGCGCAGGCAGGGGGCTTTGGGCGGGTCATCGGTCACGCCGCCCGACAGGTGCGTGTAGACGCGGTCCAGGAACCGCCGGACGCCGGCGATCGCCTCGTCGCTGAAGTCGCCGCCCTGGTCATAGGGCCCCAGGAACATCAGGTACGCGCGGAAGGTATCGGCCCCGTACTTGTCGATGTACTCGTCGGGGTTCACCACGTTGCCGCGCGACTTGCTCATCTTGGCGCCGCCCCTGACGATGACCCCGTGGGCGAAGAAGCGCTCGAACGGCTCCTCGCACGGCAGCAGGCCCAGATCGTGCAGGGCCATCGTCAGGAAGCGCGTGTAGAGCAAGTGCAGGCAGGCGTGCTCCTTCCCGCCGATGTACATGCTCACCGGCATCCACTTGGCCGTTAGTTCAGGGTCCCACGCGATGTCATCCCGGCCGCTCGACGGGTAGCGCAGGAAGTACCAGGCGCTGTCGAGGAAGTTGTCCATCACATCGACCTCGCGCCGCGCCTCCCCGCCGCACGCCGGGCACCTGGCCCGCGAGAACTCCGGGTGCCGCGCCAGCGGAGGCAGCCCGGAGTCGTCGGGCTGGTAGTCCTCCATCTCCGGCAGCATCACCGGCAGCTCATCTAGAGGCACCGCCTGATACCCGCACCGCTCGCAGTGCACGACCGGCACCGGCGGGCCCCAGTAGCGCTGGCGGCTGAGGCACCAGTCGCGCAGGCGGTACTGCACGCGGGGCTCGGCCTTGCCCTGTGCCGCGAGCCAGTCGGTGATTCGCCGCTTCGCCTTGGGGGTCTCGAGGCCGTTGAAGTCAGCCCTACCCCCCTGCCCCCCTTCCTTCAGAAGGGGGGATAGGTCGCGCGTGTTCAGTTGTTGGTTTTTCCCCCCTTCTGAAGGAAGGGGGGCAGGGGGGTAGGAGCAGTTCATGCTCAACCCGTCGCCGGTCCAGGCGGCCTCGGTGAGGTCAAAGTCATCGGGGCAGGTGACGACCTGGACGATCGGCAGGTCGAAGGTCTTGGCGAAGTCGAAGTCGCGCTGGTCGTGGGCGGGGACCGCCATGATCGCACCGCTGCCGTAGCCGATCAGCACGTAATCAGCCACCCAGATCGGGATGCGCCAGCCCGTCGCCGGGTTGAGGCAGTACGCTCCCGTGAACTTGCCGGTCTTCTCGCCCGAGCCCTCGATCCGCTCCTGCTCGGTGCGAGCGGTCGCCCAGGTGACGTAGGCCTCGACCTCCGCGCGGCGGTCGCTCGTGGTCAGCTCCGGCAGCAGCGGGTGCTCCGGCGCCAGGACCATGTACGTCGCACCGAAGACCGTGTCCGGCCTCGTGGTGAAGACGTCCAGCGTCTCCTCGCGGTCCTCGATTCCGAACCGCAGCACCGCGCCCTCGGAGCGGCCGATCCAGTTGCGCTGCGCGGTCTTGATGACCTCGGACCAGTTGATCCACTCCAGGTTGTCCAGCAGGCGCTGCGCGAAGTCGGTGATCTTCAGGAACCACTGCTCCAGGTTCCGCCCCTCCACCGGCACGCCGTGGCGCTCGCACAGGCCGCCCTCCGTCTGCTCGTCCGCCAGCACCGTCTTGCACAACGGGCACCAGTTCACGCGCGCGGCCTTCTTGTACGCCAGACCGGCGTTGAAGAGCTGCGTGAAAACCCACTGGGTCCACTTGTAGTAGGCGGGATCGGTGGTGCTGACCTCGTGGCTCCAGTCGAACATCGCCCCGAGCCGCTTGAGCTGGTTCTCGCGGAAGTTCGCAACGTTCCGCTCGATCAAGCGCGCCGGGTGCTCGCCGATGGTCATCGCGTAGTTCTCGGAGTGAATCCCGAACGCGTCAAACCCCATCGGCTCGAACACATCGTGCCCGCGCATCCGCCAGTAGCGGCCCTGGATGTCCGCCCCCGTGAACGCGAACACGTTCCCCACATGCAGCCCCTCGGCCGACGGGTACGGGAACATCATCAGGTTGTAGAACGGCCGCGGCGCATTCGCCAGATCGACCTCGTAGAGCCGATCGGCCTCCCACCGCGACCGCCACTTGTCGGCAGCCGCAGCGTGATCGAAGGCGACGCGCGGAGATGGTCTGTCGGGCATCTGCTCACTCTCCGATTGCTGTCGTGGGAGGGGCCTCGGCGCCGACCCGTAGATCCTCAGTGCCCCAGAGCGCGGCCAGGCTGACCGCTTCCGCCTCTTCACCCAACTGGGTACGCAGGACTTCCCAGAAGCAGTTCTGCCGCTGCGTCTCGGTGAGGCCGTTGAACCGGCTCGACACTACCAGGACGTAGGCGCGGCCCTGGCTGCCCTCAGACACCTCAATCGTGTCATGCGGGAATGCGCGTCGCAGGCCTTCCAGCACCCGTGGTGCCACCACCTCATAGTCGAATACGCGCGCGATCACTGCAGGCCTCCCTTCTACGCCAACTGCCGACGCTGGTCGTTGATCCACTCACATACCTCCCCAGCCGCGTCCACAACCACCTGCGCGGCGCTTCGGGTGGTGAAGTCCTTCGGGTTGTAGCGCCACCACGGCTTCCAACGGAGGCAGATGGCCCACCGCGTCCGCAGCAGGAAGTCTGGACCCATACGTGCATCGAGGTCCGTGGCTCGCAACAGGAGGCCGAGATTGTGGCTGCGTGCACCCCGGAAGTCAAGCGGTCTGCCTTGAGGATCAGACAGGGCGGCCACAGCCTCGGTGAACGTCTCCTTGGGGGGTGCACTGGCGATGATATAGGCCTTGAGAGCGCACTCAACCGCATACCCGGCGAGGTAGACTGCCCCGCGCAGGTGACGGTGTCCCGCGTCCTGAGCAAGACTGTCGAGCGTCGGGTGCTGTAGCAGTTCCCGCGCATCAGCCAGCCGCTTCGCCCCCGCCCTGACGTAGTCCTCGGTTCGGTCGTGTTCGAGCATCAAGCATCGCTCCGGCTATCATGAGGCTCACGGCAGCACCCAAGGGGGGTGCCTAGCCAAGCCACCCTCGCTCCGCTGTGGGCGGGCGGAAGAGCCGCTGCATTGTACCACGAAAGGCGCGTGGAGGGGGAGGGGTGCTCAAGCAAGCGCGGCTCGCCGCGGGCGCAGACACGCGCCCCACACATAACCGTTGACACCCTCAGCCGAGTCGCGTACTGTAGCAGAGGGCGCACTGCATGATGCACTGCCCAACGGCCCCCAAGGGGCGGAGGGCGTCGGCCCCACAGGTGGCGACCTCGTGCGTCCGGGGGGGGCGGTGCCGGTCGCGGGCAGAAGGGGTGAACCGCGTGGACAGCCAACCGAAGGCGTTCGTGCTCATGCCCTTCGACGAGGCGTTCGACAACGCCTACGAATACCTGATCTTCCCGTCCCTCACAGAGGCTGGCTATGAGGTTGGGCGAGCGGACTCGCCGCCTGACCAACACCAGGTACTCAAGACAGTCGTCGAAGGCATCGCGCGCGCCGACCTCGTCGTCGCCGACCTGACAGGCCTCAACCCCAACGTCTTCTATGAGCTTGGGATCGCCCATGGGCTGCAGAAGCCGACAGTCATCGTCACCCAGTGCCTTGAGTCGGTGCCCTTCGACTTAAGGGCCTATCGAGTCGAGCGGTACCTGCTACAGGTCCCCGAGTCCGAGACCTTCAAACGCCGCCTCAAGGAGATCGCCGACCTACATCGGCAAGGGGCCGTTGCCTTTGGCAGTCCTGTGACCGACTTCGGGCCTGACTGGGCGAGGAGAGAGATCGCCCGCTCCCTGCCCGCGTCCCTCGAGGGCGGCAGGGATGGGGGCGGTGACGAGGAGCGGGGACGGCTCGATTACGTTGAGGACCTCGAGGCCAGCACCAAGGTGATGCTCAGGGTCCTTGAGGAGATCAGCGAAGACACGGTCAGCCTCGGGGGCAAGATGAACGTGCACACCGAGCGCCTCGTGGCAATGCGTCAGCGGCCAGTGCAGCCATCCGCTCGAGAGGTGCGCGAGGTGGCGAGCGCAGCGGCCGCGGACATGGAGGAGTCAGCAAAGAGGCTGGCCTCGTTGGTCCCTCAGATGGATGAGGCCATCGACGGCGTGTCGCAGAACACGGAGCAACTCCTGGGCCTTGCCTCTCCATCCGAGTCGGCGGAGGAAAGGGAACAACTGTCCGACTACATGGGCTCATCGCAGCAGCTTCTCGACGCTACCACGGAAGCCCTGAAGCAAGTCCGCCAGTACCGTGACGTTATAGGCGGGCTGAAGGGCATCAGCGCCGATGTGACACGAGCCAGCAGACGCCTCACGAACGGCCTCGACAGGGTTATCGCGAGCATGGAGAAGGTTCAGGCGTTCGCGTCGAGGACGATGCTGCTGCTCGAAGAGAAGCTGCAGGCGGGAGCCCCAGCGCCAGCACCCGAGAGCACCCCATAGCCTGCCCCTACTCTCCGGCTCGCGTCCATGTGGCCTCGAAGAGCGTGATGAAGACCTGTCCCGTCTCCGGCGGCGGAGGGAACTCCTCCACGTACAGCTCCGTCGCTTCCTTCAGGCTCGCGATAGCTTCCTCGATGGTGCGGCCTTGGCTCACCGTGCCGACCTGAGGGCAATCGGCCACGTACCTCTCGCTCTCCCTGTGGATCACCGCGTAGAACGTTCGCGTGGGCACTGGACACCTCCCTCAGGTCGCCGCGGCGGATCTGCGCCGCCGATGTGGGCGTGACAACGGCAGTAGGCGCAGCTCGACCCGCATGTCCAGCGCCGTCGCGATTCGCGTCAGGACTGGGACGAGGGGCCCGTCGTAGTCCGCGTCTTCGAGGGCCGCGATGGCGCCGCGGGGTGTGCCGGCGCGCTTGGCGAGTTGCTGGCGCGTGAGGCTAGCGGCCTCGCGGGCGTCGTAGACGAGCTGGGCGATCTGGAGCTTGAGTTCCTCCTCGACGAGCATCCGCCGCATCTCGGGGTCGTCGCCGATCATCCGATCAATGATCTCGAGAGCATCGGACGTCCTACCCGGCTTCCTACTCATCGAGGTGCCTCCTCTTCGGGCGGGCCCTCCGCTCTGTGGATGAGGGCGTTGATGCGGCGGTAGCGGGAGATGCCGAAGGCGAGGACGGCGAGGCCGATGGGGATGAAGATCCAGCCGACTACGGTCGCGGGGAGTGAGTCAAAGAACTTGATGAGCGAGGCGCCGACCACGAACAGCGTGAGGGCGGTGCGGATGTAGGCCAGGAAGGTGCGCTCGTTGGCGAGGACCG
>Ga0194110_10002962_pt1 | contig 21291 bp, 18 predicted proteins | sample TA2Kig1200mmetaG_FD_146192 | JGI IMG/M metagenome (GOLD analysis project Ga0194110, IMG submission 146192) | Freshwater microbial communities from Lake Tanganyika, Tanzania - TA2015032 Kigoma Deep Cast 1200m | ecosystem: Environmental > Aquatic > Freshwater > Lake | place: Tanzania: Lake...
CGAAGTTTACCAAATTCTTTGGTGATTCCCTGAGTCTGAAGAAACATGGTTAAGATGACCCCTTGGTTAATTTCCCTCTCTCCTGTCTCTCCTTGATCTTCACTTTGGCAAACTCAAGGATTCCGCCAGGCAGGACAAAAATGATGATCAGGATGATCGTCCCCATGATGATCGGCCAAAAATGAGTGAATCCTAAGATATAAGCATGGATGAACGTCATGATGAACATACCCAAAACGGGGCCAAAAAAAGTGGAAGGGCCCCCGAGAATGGCAGCCATCACCGGTTCGCCCGATTTAATCCAAGTCAGGTATGACGGTGCGACGGAACGGTAAAAGGGTGCCCAGAGCGCACCTGCCAGGCCGGCAAATGCTGCAGCAATGACAAAGGTGATGAGCTGGTATCTCGCGATATGAATACCTAAGAACTCCGTCCGCTCAGGGTTTTCTCGCATGGCCTTGAGGGTATGGCCAAAAGGGGAGTTGACGATTCGCCATAAGATGAAAGCGGAGATAATGAAAACAACGAGGATAAAATAATAGTAGACTATTGGAATTTTAAGAATCCCGGGCGGAAAGACCCCCTGGATCCCGTCATCTCCTCCAGTGAAATTATGCCATTTAAAGATGATGACGAAAATGAGCTGACCAAAAGCAAGGGTCAGGATAGAAAAGTAGATTCCTTTCAAACGAACGCAAAAATATCCAACAATTAAACCCATGATGCTTGCCACCCCGACCCCTGCCAAAATACTGAGCCAGAAGCTAAATTGCAGCTTCGTAATGAGCATGGCGACGGTATATCCACCCAGTCCATAGAAGGCAGCCTGGCCGAAGGAGAGTTGTCCCATGTAGCCAAAGAGCAGATTGAAGCTCAAAGCAAAGAGGCTCATAATGAGAGCCTCCCCCAGGATGACCAGATAAAATTCAGAGATCACATGAGGGGCGATGATCGCTAAAGCCAATAGAAGAATCAGCCACCATCCTCTCTTCATCCATAAACTGTTTTCCCCAGATTGGATTATTCTCATCTCTATCCCAAGTTGAAAGGAACTCCACAAATTCGAAATCCGAATATCGAAATCCGAAACAAATTCAAATCACAAAAATTCGAAACAAGTTTGGATCATTAGAATTTTGGATTTAGAAATTGTTTCGAGGTTCGAATTTCGTGCTTCGAATTTTCGCATTAACGTTATCTTTCCGGCCTTCCGAATATACCCCAGGGCCGTATGATCAGAACAGCGGCCATGACCATAAAGATAAAGGCAAGCGCCAGCTCTGGTTTATACATAATGCCAAAAGAATAAACCTGCCCAACGATAAATGAGCCCAGAAGGGTTCCAGGAAGGCTTCCCATTCCCCCAATAACAACGACTGCAAAACATTCAACAATGATTTCAATATCCATGCCTAAAGCAATCGATCCATACGGTCCTGCCACGCCTCCACTCAGACCGGCGATCATGGCGCCCAGGACAAATATCCATGTAAAAAGCCATGGGATAGGTATGCCTAAGGCGGAGACCATCTCCCGGTCGTGGGCGGCTGCCCGGATAATGTCACCGAGACGGGTACGATAAACGAGCCACCATAAAATGATCACAAGGGCTAAACCCAGCAAGATGACGAAAAAATTATATGAGGGAAATGGGAAACCAAAAAGAAGAACAGCGCCCTTGAAGGGGACAGGTCTTGGAATGGAGAGGAACTCTCCGCCCCATCCAAACTTGACGATATCAGTGATAATGAGAACCACTGCATAGGTAGCCAGAAGCTGTTCAGGCCATCCCCTGGAATAAAGGCGTCTGAGCAAGAAAAATTCTATGACGATGCCAATCGCTCCCATCACTAAAGCGGCGAGGAATGTTGCAATATAGAAACCGACTACCGGAATAAGAAGGGCTTTCCAGATGTTGTAGGTAATAAAGGCACCGAGCATGTAGAGAGAGCCATGGGCGAAATTGAGAACTCTCAACACGCCAAAGGTGAGGGAGAGGCCCGAGGCGACCAGAAAGAGAAGGGCCGCCCGGGCAATCCCACTCATGAACTGATTAAAGAGAACATCAAAAGACATCGCTTAAAATCCTTAAATCCGAAATTTGAATATCGAAACTCGAAACAAATCCGAATTACCGAAATTCTGAATCCGAAACAAAAAATCAGGTTCCGAACATTTTATATTTGAATTTTGATATTGTTTCGGATTTCGATATTCGTGCTTCGAATTTCCGTTTTCAACGGGTGACACCTGTTTTCTTCCAAACCTCTCGAACGCTCTGCTCAGAACGCATAATCTGATCCCCTGGTGTTCGAACGATATCTTTCCAGGTCTTAAACGGATAATTAGGATCTTTTGCAATCGTTCCCTGATAACTCGGGACACTGCCCATATGATCGAGAGGTCGAATCGTAAATTTACCTCTCAGACTATCGAGTGTTATTCCTTCCAATGCTTTAATGACTGCCTCTGTTTCAGTAGTCTTGGCTTTTTCAATTCCTGCCTTTAGCAGATAAACAGCATCATAAGCCTGGACCGCCCATCCATCAGGATAGGCACCACGGGCTTTTCTATTTTTTTCAACAAACTCTAACATCTTTGGATTTGGATCCTGGAAGAAATCACCTCTTGCAAACGCAAAAGTTCCTTCAGGTGCATCCGCTCCCAGAGCGATGAGAACAGGAAGATCAAAGAGGGCAATGAAGGGGGTCTTCTCAAAAAAACCGTAGGGGATAGCCTGTTTCGTGAAGGCAATTAAGTCTGCGCCAAAAAGGGAACTCTGGACCGCTTCTGGTTTCTTTGCCATAATAGCTGTGATGAATGCGGTATAATCCTTTTCTCCCCCTTTTGGCCAGGCTTCGTAGAGGATTTCAGAATCGGGCACTAACCTTTTAATTTCTTCAGCAAAGGCGGCGAATTCCCGGCGCCCAAATTCATAGTCCGGATTGATGGTAGCAAACTTTTTAGCAGTGGGGACCTTCTTATTGAGATAACGTGTTGCAGCAATCCCTTCCATATAAGTGTTAGGGACAATCTGAAAAATATAGGGAGTAAATTTATCGACTACCTGACCTTCGGTATTAGACATAGTGGCCACACGGACGACTTTATACTCAGAATGGACCACCTGCATTGCCAATCCAACACCGCTGCTACACGGGCCAATAAGGAAGTCAACTTTTTCTCTCAGGATCAAATCTTTTGTCTCCCGAGCTCCAATATCCACCTTCATCTCGGTGTCCCGGACGACCACATCCACCTTTCTTCCCAGGATTCCGCCCTTTGCATTGATCTCGTCGGCTGCGATCTTTATGCCAATGATGGCTGATTCGGAATACATGTAGCAGGGTCCGGCGAAGCAGTAGATGGCTCCAAATTTGATGGGCTCTTTGGTGGCGGCGGGTTTAGGTGCTGGTTTGGCGGGCGCCTTGGCTGGTTCTTTGGCCGGGGCGGGTTTCGCCTGGGCCATCACCATTGAGGCTGAAATGATACTTAGTGTAAAAACTAAAGCCGTTAAAATTGCAAACTTCTTCATACTCGTCCTCCTTTCTTGTTGAATAATATTTTAATAGAAAACGTCTTCCCCCCCACCCAGAAGGTTTTGCAAGAATATATTGAATAAGAAAAAATGTCAATACTTTTTATAGATTGTGAAAAGATTATCTTTTGCTTTTTAGAATTTCTTCCCTCAATTCCCGTTTAAGAATCTTACCGGTCGGTCCTTGAGGAAGCGATTTTACAAACTCGACCAATCTTGGGGCTTTATATTTCGCAATACGACTTCTAACGAATTCGATGATCTCCTGTTCTGTTGTTGATTCTCCTGGTTTCAACACGATATAGGCCTTAGCCAACTCGCCCTTCACTTTATCCGGAATTCCGATCACAGCAGCCATGGCCACTTTGGGATGAGTATAGATGATCTGTTCTACTTCAACCGGGTATATATTCTGCCCTCCAGTAATGATGAGGTCGGCTTTTCGGTCGGTGATGTAGAGATAACCATCCTCATCCAGATAGCCCATGTCGCCACTATAAAACCACCCCCCTCGGTAGCTTTTTGTATTGGCTTCAGAATTATTCCAATAACAATGAATGGAATGATGATCCCCCTTATCGCAGATTTCCCCCACCGTCCCCTTGGGTACTTCTTGATCATAGTCATCCACCACTTTGACCCGGATGTTTGATATAGGAATTCCCACAGAATTCTTCTTTCGAATTCCAACGAGAGGGGAAAGGGTTGAAAACCCACATCCTTCGGTAAAACCATATCCATCCAAAAAGTCTGCCCCAAATTTATCCTCAAAATCCTTGATGACTTCATAGGGACAATGGGCGCCGCCGCTATTCACCACCCGCAGGGATTGTAAGTTATGGATCTTTGGATCAAGGTGTTCCAAAAGATAAATATACATGGTGGGGGTTCCAGCATAGTAGGTTCCTTTGAATCGGGAGAGCCGATCGAGGACTTTTCCGGCCTCAAAGCGGTCCACCAATACCATACTCCCTCCGATAAAAAATGTTGGCATCAATAGAACGCTGAGAGCGAAATTATTAAAAAGAGGCAAAGCACATACGAGACGATCTGACGAGGTCAACTTGTTGGCAGCAATATCTCCAATGACATTCATATAGATTGACCGATGAGTCTGAGTCGCTCCTTTGGGCTTCCCCGTTGTCCCTGAGGTATAAATGATGGAAACAATGTCATCCACGGAGGCATCGGGTTTCCTGAAGGTGGTCCCGGCCTTTGAAATTAAGGACTGAAAGGAAAGGGTCCCTTCGGGAATCGTCTCTCCCAAGACGATAACATATTTCAAGGTTGGGATTTGCGGCATGCATTCAAGAACGATTGGAAAGAGGTGGGACTCTGTAACGATCCCTTTTGCCTGAGTATCATTAGCGATATAAACGATTTCGTAGGGTTTATACATTACGTTTATAGGAACGGCTGTGGCACCGGATTTAATAATGCCGAAATGGGAAATAACAAATTCAATCCGGTTCGTCATGAATTCCAATATTCTTTCCCCAGGTTCGATTCCCATTTCCTGGAGTCCATTGGTCATCTTATCCGTCAACTCCTTCAACTCTTGGTAAGTTACTTCCTTTTCTTCAAAGAGGACCGCCGGTTTTTCTTTTGATTCCTTGGCACTTCTCTCAAACATTTCGCTTAATAATTGCATCCTTCTTAACCTCAGGGGCTTGTATCAAATGGACTCATACCATTGTTTTTCATGGATTCAAAAGAATCTACCTGTAAATCTCAGGATGGGTCTGAATCTCTTTAATGAAATCTCCTACCGTTTCTTTTAGAAAATGCTTGGTCTTCCAACCCCATTCTTCAGCGGCTTTCGTCTCCCTGAGGTATTTTGGCCAACTCCGAACGATTTCTGTCAATTCACGATCTGGCTTAAACTTAATGTCAGCATTCGGGAGGATCCTTTTTATTTCATCATAGATCTCTTTAGCTGTAGGAGAAAAGCCGGCAATGGCGTAGACCCTTCTTTTTAATTTGGCATTGTCCGCCTCATATAAACCGATCAGACAATCAACACAGTCCTTGATATAAAGCAGGGGCATGATGACATCTTCTTCAACGGTCACGGCATAAGGTCTTTTTAATGCCGGCTCTGAAATCATCAACGTGCTATAGGCTGAAGCTCCACCGGCTCCTCTTCCTGGTCCGATAATTGACGGAAGCCGAACTGCTCGAAAATCGATCCCAAATTTTCTGTTGTAGTATTCCCCGAGCCTTTCAGAGAAGACTTTGGTGACTCCATACATGGAAATAGGCATCTGGATAGTATCTTCATCAACGGTATGGAGGCCCAGGCCATAACTGGCAATGGTACTCGTAAAGATGACTCGTTTCACATTAAACAACCTTGCAGCCTCAAGGATGTTAAATGTTCCTCCTGCGTTTACGTTGTAGGCGGTTATCGGTTTTTCTTCTGCGGAAGCAGAGAGAAGGGCGCCTGTGTGATAGATCCCGTCAACCTTATTCCGGCCGACCACTTCCATGACTTCTGCCCATGAGGCAAGGTCGCCCTGAACGATTTTCACTTTATCCTTAATATTATGAATGAGCGGAGATTTTGTGACGACATCAAAGAGGACTACTTCTTCTCCTTTTTTCAACAGAGCATGAGCAAGGTAAACTCCGATAAAACCCATTCCACCCGTTATCAGTTTAGCCATATTCTTCTCCTTTCAAGAGCTCATCTGGAGGATCCCATTTTCTGGCTCCCTCCTTGATAGGGCATTTCTATTGAAAATTAAAAATAATGTCAATAATGAATTCCTCATCTTACTCTTCTGGATTCACCGACCCAGTATTTTTCACGAAGTTCCCTCTTGAGAACTTTACCGTAAGGATTTTTAGGTATTTCTTTGATGAACTCTACGGACTTGGGCTTCTTATAACTTGCTAAGTTATCTTTACAAAAATTAATGATCTCCTCTTCCGTAGTCGTTTGTCCTTGTTTCAGAGAGACAATGGCCTTCACTGCCTCTCCCCATTTCTCATCCGGCACTCCAATGACTGCCACTTCATGAATGGCAGGATGCTTCAAGATTATGTCTTCGATCTCCCTTGAGTAGATATTTTCGCCACCACTGATGATCATGTCCTTTGCCCGATCGAGGATATAGACATAACCCTTTTCATCCATCACTCCAAGATCACCGGTATGGACCCAGCCTCCACGGAGGGTTTCGGCTGTGGCTTTTGGATTTCTCCAATAGCCTTTCATCATCACCTCTCCGCGAACAACGATCTCGCCCATTTGCCCTGGCGGAAGTTCATGGTCATGCTCATCGAAAATCTTGACTTCTACATCTGTCCTTGGGATTCCGGCGGATGTCAACCGCTTCATCTGTTCTTCCGTACCCTTCAGGAGATGCTCCTCTTTGCGAAGGTAGGAAATGGTCATCGGGCATTCTGCCTGGCCGAAAAGTTGAACAAAGACTTGGCCCATCTTTCGAACTGCCTCCTTCATGTCTTCTACATAGATGGGGGCTCCTCCATAATTAATACATTTGATGGAGCTGAGATCGTATCGATCGATCTCCGGAGAGGTGACCAGTCGTTTGATCATGGCGGGAGCCATAAACATATTGGTGACTCTTCTTCGCTGGATCGTTTCAAATACGGTTTTCGGATCGAAGGTTTTTACATGCAAAATAACATTGGCCGCTCCTTTGGCCACGTTGGGTATCCCATAAAGACCGCTCCCATGGCTTAAGGGTGCAGCGTGAAGGATGACGTCGTCAGGACCCAGCGACGCCATATCGGCAAAAAAGTTCATGGTCATCATCATGAGGACATGATGAGTGAGCATCGCTCCTTTAGGTTGCCCGGTTGTGCCGGACGTATAAAAGAGCCAGGCTAGGTCATCCCGCTCAACATCGACATCGACAAATGTTGGAGATTTGTCTTTGATTAGGGTCTCATAATGAAGCATCCCTTCCAGAGGCTTAGCCACACAAATGTAATGTTTCACCCGAGGCATTTCATTCTTTAAGGCATAAAGGGAATCCCTGAAGTCGTCCCCTAAAACGACAGCCACTGCTTCGGAATTGTCGATGATGAAGGCGCATTCTTTTGGGTGAAGACGAAAATTGATAGGAACTGTACCGATTCCAGCTTTGAAACAGGCAAAGAGGACTTCGATGAACTCCGGGCAGTTGTGTAAAAGGAGAGCCACATTCTCTCCTTTTTTAATTCCTAAACTTAAGAGCCTATTCGCCATCCTGTTGATTCGTTCGTTTGCCTGCTGATAGGTTAATTCGTAATCCCCATAGGCGATGGCTAATCTTTCCGGGAAAGTCCTTGCGGCTTTTGTAAAAAGCGTTCCAAGGTTCATTGCCATAGAAGTGCTTCCCCCCTTCCTTGATGTTTATTAAATAGAAATGTCTCTCCTCAAGCGAATTTACAGGTGATTCCTCCATCAACAACAAGTTGGGCGCCTGTCACATACTTGGCTTCATCTGAAGCAAGAAAGAGAGCAGCTTCTGCTACGTCCCAGGCATCCCCCATTTTCCCCGTGGGACATTGTTTATTGCGGATGTCGATCATCTTCTCCACATCTCCGGCAGCATAGGCCCCTTTGAGGGGTTCGACAATCATGGGTGTATGCATTAATCCAGGCAGGATTGCATTGGCGCGAATATTTTTCCCCGCATATTGGAGCGCGATTCCCTGAGTAAATCCAAGAATACCGGCCTTGGTCGTATAATAGGTGATATAAGGGACGCCGGTGTATCGGATTGCTGCAATGGAGGATATGTTGATAATCACGCCCCCTCCCTGTTTCTCCATCTGGGGGAGAACGTATTTGCAGGTCAGGAACATGCTCTTGAGGTTGACGGCCATGACCTGATCCCAGGTCTCTTCACTGGTCTCTACTGGACCGCCCACTACCACAATGCCGACATTGTTATGAAGGATGTCGATGCGGCCGTAAGTTTCGAGGCAATGGGCCACCATCGCTTTGACCTGATCGGCTTTTGACACATCAACCTTGTGGACAGTACACGTCCCTCCCTCCTTATCGATGATCGATTTTGTTTCCTCTGCGGCCGCAAGGTTAAGGTCTGTTGCAAAAACTTTTGCTCCCTCCCTGGCGAATATTACGGAGGTGGCTTTGCCATTTCCCCATCCTGGGCCAACGGAACCAGCTCCTGTCACGATGGCCACCTTATTTTTTAATCGTTCCCCCATGGTATCCACCTCCACCTGTAATTTAAAATTTTGGTTCTGCTCTATCGTAAAAAGAGGTTTTTATCAATCCCATCTCTCTTCATTAGAGAAACCCTTTAAGGTTTGGGAAAGGGATGGCCTCTATGAATTCTTCCTGAAAATTTTTCTCAAGAGTGAGTTCGAGATACTCCACCTTTCTTGCAATTTCCTCAGCCTTTCCTCTCTTCTCCCTGTTCAGCAGGGCGATCATCGCGCCCTCACCAGCTGCATTGCCAACAGCAATTACATTGTTCAGATCACATTCCGGGAACATCCCTATCCTCATTGCCCTCTCAGCATCGATATGGGTTCCGAAGGAGCCTGCGAGCATGACACGATCGAGTTTTTGGACTCCGCATCGTTTCATCATCAATCTGGCGCCCGCATAAAGGGCGGCTTTTGCCAGTTGAATATTCCGTATATCCTGCTGGGTCAGAGTGATCTCTTTCCCATGCGTGGTTTCATCTTTTTCAGCGATAACAAATTCAGCTCCTTCATCAGATGTCTTCAAACGTGGCATCGATCGTTCTTTTTTAAGACGTCCGCTTTTTTCAATGATCCCATTCCAATACAATTCAGCCACTGCATCGAGGATGCCTGAACCGCATATACCCTTCGCCTTTACGGATTTAGATTCCGATTTCCATTGGGTCTCTCCTACAACTTTGAAGTCCACCTTCAGGGTTTCCGGATCAATCCTCACCTTTTCGATGGCTCCGTTTGTGGCCCTCATTCCGAATTTAATATGGGCTCCTTCCAGAGCAGGTCCTGTGGCACAGGAAGAGGAGAGGAGACGGTTTCTATTCCCAAGTACCAGCTCGCCGTTTGTTCCAACGTCGATGATGAGAACCATCTGATCCTGGTTGTAAGGCTCTTGAGCAATCAATACGCCCACGTTGTCTGCCCCCACAAACCCTGCTTCAATGGGTAATAGATAAACATTGGCTGAAGGATGGACCTTCAATCCCAGATCCCTTGCCTTAATATTGATGGATTGGTGAACTGTTGGGGTAAAGGGGGAAACCCCCAGGTATTGAGGATCGATCTTGAGAAAGAGATGGTGCATGGCTGTATTGCCAACGACCGTCAGGTCCAGGATGTCCTTAGAAAAAAGGGAACATCCCTCAACGATCGCTTTGATGAGTTGGTTCAATCCATTGATGATCGACCGGTGAAGCTTTTCAAGGCCATCTGCATGAGTCGCCGTATAGGTGATCCTGGACATCACATCCTCACCGTAGACGACCTGAGGATTCATCATGGATTGAGTGGCAATCAGTTCTCCATTTTGAAGATCGCACAGGTAACCTGCAATCGTCGTTGTCCCTATATCAATGGCCAGCCCATAGAAATGATCCGATCGGCCGGGTCTGACATCAAGAATTTCCTTCTCCATCCAAATGGATGCTGTGACTTTCCAATCTTTCTCTCTGAGAGCATGAGATAGTTTCAAGAGGGTAGGATAGTCAATATCCAAGCCGTGGAGATGGTATTTCTCCCAAAGTCCATTTTTAAGTCGGTCAACATCTGCAGTCAGGTCATTTAAGGAAGCAGGAGGCAGTTCCACGTAATAGGGGAGAATGGCAGGATTTAATCCAATAGTTCTTTCGGCGACTGCCTTTCTTAATCCCTGTTTCTCAATCCTGCTTATTTCAGGGACGAAAATTTGGACATCGGATAATATCTGGGCCACACAGGCTAACCTGTATCCGTTTGCCTTTTCGCAATCCGGAATGAATTTGGACTCGTCATCTGTGAATGGAGAGAGTGTCCCATCCAATAATTGAACCTTGCATTTTCCGCAATTTCTGAGGCCTCCGCAGAGTGATTCGACCTCAACCCCGGACTCCCTTGCAGCCTCCAGGACCGTCTCTCCTTCAATAATCTCCCTCTCTTTACGAGAAGGAAGAAAAGTCACTTTGAATTTTCTCATGTCCAGTCATTCTATTCAGCCCTAAAGGGCTGAGTTACATAAACTTGTAACTCAAGGCTTTAGCCTTGATTAAAAGGATCCACTTGGGCCGATGTGTTAATCAGGCTGAAGAGTATAGCTGAAAAGTATAAAGGGTTTATAGAAGATTCAAAAGAAGATGTCAAAAAAAATCTATTTCTCTGCTTGGTGTAACTGAACTACCAACCCTGGCGAGCGGCTTCGACGATGGCTTTCAGGTTGGCAATGGGGGTTTGGAGGGGGACAGCGCATTCCGGAGCGAGAACATCGACACCCGCTTCGATGCTGTAACGGGTCTGCTTATAGACATCCTCCGGGGTTCCTCCGAAGAGGACATTCTTGTTAGCGATGTTACCGATGAGCGACATTTCATGGTTGACCGTCTGGACTGCTTTTTTAGCATCTACCTGCCATTCAAAGTGATAGACATCAAAGCGAGCTTCTACGAAGAGGCGAAGCCGGTCGGAGCAGTTTCCGCAAATGTGAAGGTCCTTGTTGGCGGAGCGCCGGTGACCGCCTCCTTTGCAGAAAGTATCGGAGCAGATGGTTATGCCCCTGATGCTGGTTCAGCCGTGGATATGGCCCGTGAACTTACCATGTAACCGCTTTACTCATGGGAGTTGGGTTGCCATTGGAGGATGAGGGGGGAGATTCCGTTGATAGTAATGGGATTCGATGCATTTGTATTGAAATTCCTTTGGCTATCCTGCGTTGAGACCGAGAAGATGGGATCTACATCCATATTGAACTCGAGACAATATCTTCAGAAATTGGCCATCCCAATTTAATATTGCCTCACCCACTGATCGATTCGAAGATGACAAACATGCGGATCTCCTTTCAGGAATAGCGTCTTTTTGCCAAACACTGAACCCGGATAAGATGGTTTCAAAGCAAAACCTTTTAAGCTTCACAGATGTATTTTGGTTAACCATGCTTCTGCGTCTTTGAATAAGACCATTTTTTTGCCGATGCCAAATTTTTTCGCATTTTGAAAGACGCGGAAGGCCTCAGAAAGATCGTGGATACCCAAGCCAATGGGGTTAAAAAAGGCTCTCTGTCTTCGATCCGTCCTTCCTTTCTTTTTACCGACAACAATCTCACCAAGATTACCAGTTAATTTACTTTCATCGATCATGCCATCTCGAACAGCCCGCCAGGAAACATCGACACCGTGGTGTTTTACTTGATACCAGTCGTCAACAACGATCAAATCCATGACACGCAGGGCTTCAGGAGGAGTATCCCAGAAGGAACTCTCCGCGTGGAAGACTCCTTCTTTATACCATTCGGGTTTAACATAAGAGGAACTGGCAATGGTAACGGTACTGACAATATCCGCACCCCGAAAAGCTTCTTCTGCACTTTTCACCACCTCAATCTTCATCTGAGCGCAGTCAGTCATGTCCGTTGAGAATTTTTCAGCTATTTTCCTATTTAGATCATAGACTCTACACAATTCTAAAGAAGGAATCGCCTTCTTCATGGCCATGATCTGCGTATGCCCCTGGACACTTGCACCAACGAGCCCAAAAATTTTGGAGTCGGGATTGGCCAGGTATTTTGCGGCCACACCCGAAGCTGCACCCGTGCGCATGGCACTGGCGATTGCCGCATCCATGACGCAAGCAGGAATGAGCGTCTCCTGATCAACAATAATGATCAAACCGCTTCCCCTGGGAAGTCCGTGCTTATCGGGATTCCAAGGACGACTGGAAATAAACTTAATCCCGGCCGTATTCACCGGACCTAAAAGGCCTCTTTCTCTCAACTCCTCTCTATACGACTCTCCTCCTAACCATGATGGCATAGACATAATACGCCCGCTTGTTTCTTCTGTTTCTGGGCCTCCCCATCGGATGACCGGTTTTCCAGGCTGGATAAAATCACCCTTCCCATGGAGGAAAAAAGACCTTTCCACTGCTTTCATGGCGCCGCCCATATCCGTCCCTCCGGCGGCTATACAGTCTTCCTGACTTAAATAGAGCAATTCCCATTTTTTGGTTTTTTTGGCCATGGCCTTTGTGCCTCCTTTAACTTTTTTTCTCCAACTCTGTCACTTTCAATTTAGAGCCGGATATCAAACTTTTTACGAATCTCCCGATCGATATTTGAATCCAGCCTCTTGGGAGAATGAATTTTAAGGATTTCCCGCGCTTTTATTCGCGCCCTCACCCGGCCGTCCAGAGATCCTGATTTCTCCCAGGCCTCCCGGTTCTGACGGTCCGCGAGGCTTGGGCGGAGATACTCCTGCCTCATAAATCTGACCGTATGCATGGAAGAAAGAAAATTTCCAGCGGGACCCATTTCACGAACGGCCTCAAGCCCCAAGGTCTCTTCGTTAACGTGAATTCCTTTGAGAAGACGAAGTACCATTCCGATGATCTCATCATCGATGACAAACTGTTCGTAAGCAACGGTTCTCATCGATTCCAGCATTCCTGCCGCGTGATGGATATAATTGGAACCTGCCATCGCACAGAGGCAAATCGAAAAAGCCTTCTCATAGCCGGCCTGGATGTCAGGGAGTTTTGAATCGGTTAAGGATGCTGAATTGTAATTGGGAACCCGGATATATTGGGCCATCTGAGATATCGCCGCGTTCATCATTCCAAATTCGATCCCTCCACCAACATAGCCCATCGTTCTCATGTCGGCCATGGAGGGAATGGCGCCGTAAAGTACAGGTGAGCCAGGGTTCGCTAATTGTGTGAGGACGATTCCGGAGAGTTGTTCTGCATGAGACTGCACCAATGTTCCGGCCAGGGTAATAGGGGAAGTAGACCCTGCCATGGGGGCTGAGGAAAGGGCGACGGGAATCTTATTGCGGACCACTTCCAACAGGACACGTGTCGTCCCCGTGGCAAAATGGAGAGGGCTAATCATCCAGCTTGTGATAAAGGAGAGGATCGGTCTATTGCTCAAGGCCTCCTTCCCCCCGGCAATAATTCGGGCCATTTCAATGATTTCTTTTGCATATTGAACGGATTGGGCTGCTCCCATGACATGTTTGGTCGTATTGCAGAGGGAAGCGTAAAATTGGTTGATATCCATGGCCTCTTTGGGAATGTCCTGAGGAATGCAAGGTCTTAGATAAAAATGGACATTTTCCAATGCATCCACAAGTCTTGCTAATAGGGCGATATCCTGAAGACCTCCGGGTCGTGCTTCTCCTGTCTCCAGATCGAGAACGGTAAGAGCCGCTCCTCCCGTGCCAAGGTAGACCCGTTTGCCTCCGAGATAAAGGTCATGTTTCTCCTCGCGACCAGCCATCACAAATTCATGTGGGACAATTTGTAATGCCTGTTCCACCAAGGAAGGAGGAATCCTGACGATTGTTCCATCCACCTTTGCCCCATGATTTTTAAATATCTTAAGGACTTCCTCGAGTTCTACCTTTACTCCGACCTCATCAAGAACTCTTAGGGAGGTTTGATGGATTATTTGGATTTGCTCTTCCGTGAGCGGTTTGTAATGCCCTCCAACCAGTCCTTCCATATTTCTCCTCCTCTAAATGTTTTTAAGAATCTACGGCTTTCTCTCTCGATAGCAGGCCACAAAATGCCCTTTTGAGGCTTCAATAAGCGGTGGAGGGTTCTGGCTGCAGCCGTGCTGGATATATTGACATCGGGTTCGAAAGCGACACCCCGAAGGAGGGTTCATCGGGCTCGGCACCTCTCCACTCAGGATAATCTGTTTTTTCTCAAAGGTAGGATCTGGGACAGGAACAGCTGAAAGAAGTGCCTCGGTATAGGGATGCAGAGGATGGCTGTAAAGTTCCTCGGTTTCGGCTAATTCAACAATCACTCCCAGATACATGACCGCTACCCTGTTGGAGATATGTTTGATGACGCTTAAATCATGGGCGATGAAGAGATAGGTGAGATCGAGTTTAGCCTGAAGATCTTCCAGAAGATTGATCACCTGGGCTTGGATAGAGACGTCTAGGGCTGAAACGGGTTCATCGCAGACGATCAGCTTGGGATTGAGAGATAATGCTCGCGCGATCCCAATCCTTTGTCGTTGGCCTCCACTGAATTCATGGGGGTACCGATTTTTATAACGGGGATCCATGCCAACAATCTCGAGAAGATGAGAGACGCGGTCCCCTCTTTCTTTTCCTGAAGCGGTGCGGTGAATTAAAAGAGGCTCTCCAATGATTCCACCAATGGTCATTCGAGGGTTGAGAGAAGCATAGGGATCCTGGAAAATAATCTGCATATTTCTTCTCAGTTGCCGGAGCGCTCTTTTTTCCAATTGGCTGATGTTGACCCCTTCAAAGTAGATATCTCCTTTTGTAGGTTCGATGAGTCCCAGGATGAGTCTCCCAACGGTTGTCTTCCCGCATCCGGATTCTCCCACGAGGCCCAGGACCTCTCCACGATTGATACAGAAGCTGACCCCGTCCACAGCCTGAACATATCCTGTGACCTTAGAAAAGAGGCCACTCCGGATGGGATAGTGTTTCTTTAAGTATTTAACTTCAAGTAAAATAATTTCTGGCAAAATTCTCGTTCCTTAAAAATATCGCCCCTTCTGTTGATTATAAATAAAGCAGCGTACCTGATGGCTGCTATTGACTTCTTCTAATGGAGGTTCTTCTTCCTTACAGAAAGATTTGGCAAATTTACAGCGAGGATGAAAACGGCACCCCGATGGGAAATCGAGGGGATTGGGAACGATTCCCGAAATGACCTCCAGCCGTCTCTTTTTCGTATCGGTGAGACGGGGAATGGAGTCATAGAGGGCCTGTGTATAAGGGTGCTTCGGGTGTTTAAAGATCGTTTTAACATCCGCATACTCCACGGCTTTTCCCGCATAAGCAACCACGACATCATCGGCCACTTCTGCAATGACGCCCAGGTCATGGGTGATCATCATCACCGACATTCCGGTCTCTTCTTTAATCTTTTTGATGAGGTTGAGGATCTGGGCCTGAATCGTCACATCCAGGGCGGTTGTTGGCTCATCGGCAATGAGGAGTTTCGGTTCGCAGGACAGGGCCATGGCGATCATCGCCCTCTGTCTCATCCCTCCGCTGAGCTGATGGGGATACTCATCCACCCGTTTCTCCGGAGAGGAAATCCCCACCAGATCCAGCATCCGGATGACCTTTTGATGAGCTTCTCCTCGGCTCAGATTCTGGTGCCAAAGGATGGACTCCATAATCTGATTCCCAATGGTATAAACAGGGTTTAAAGAGGTCATGGGCTCCTGAAAGATCATGGAAATTTTATTTCCCCGGATCTTCCGAATCTCCGAGAAGCCTTTTTGTAATAGGTCTTCGCCTTCAAAGAGAATTTCCCCCTCCACAATCTTTCCCGGAGGGCTGTTGATCAGCTGTAAGATGGAGAGGGCAGAAACGCTTTTACCGCATCCGGACTCTCCAATCATGCCGAGCGTTTTCCCTTTACGAATCTGGAAATCCATTCCATCAACGGCCCGGGCAATCCCTTCGTCCATATAGAAATAAGTTTTAAGATTCTTGACTTCGAGCAATAGGTTTTGCATGTGCTTCAGGCCGGGAATCTGATCAAATCTCTGACAGGGTATTTTTCAAAATGCTTGGCGAACTCGATGCCATGGCAATCCTTTTTACTTAGGCCCCTCTCAGTTTTGGGTCCGTGATATCCCGGATTCCGTCTCCTAACATGTTAAAAGAAAGGATCGCGATTAAAATGCTCAAACCTGCAAGGATGGAGATCCATGGCGCATTAATCAGAACATCAACGCCTTCTCGCGTCATATTGCCCCAAGTGGGCGTTGGAGGTTGAACTCCCAATCCGATAAAGGCAAGATTGGCTTCGAGTCGAATCGCCTCTCCTACCCATAATGTTCCAGCAACTAAAAGCTCCCCAAAAATATTCGGAAAGATGTGGCGGAGAAGAATCCTCGGAACACTGGCCCCGATCGCCTGAGCGGCAACCACATATTCGCTTTCTTTTAGCGTCAAAACGATTCCATAGGACAAACGGGCAAATCTTGGCGTCATGACGATTCCGATGGTGATGATCAGGTTCAATAGGTTCGCTCCAAGTGCCGCGGTTACCGCAACCGCCAGGATGAGATCGGGAAAACATAAGGAGACATCGACGGTCCTCATGATCAGGCTTTCGATTTTCCCCCGATAGTAACCCGCAATCATTCCCAGAGTCGTTCCAAAGATCATTCCGAACAGGACAGACATGCTTCCAATAATGAGAGAGACTCGGCTTCCCCAGATGATTCGTGAAAGGACATCCCGTCCAAAATCATCCGTTCCCAGCCAGTGTTTCGAACTGCTCCAGGTAAGACGAAGGCTGGAATCCTGTTCCAGGGGATCGAGCGGGGAAAGCCATGGGGCGAAGAGAGCGACGGAGACGACGATCAGGGCAATGATGCCCCCGATCAGAGCCGTCTTATTTTTTAAGAAAGTGGTCCACATTCTTCTGCTTTGTGAAATCTCTTTCATCGTTCTCTCTATCTATACTGAATCCTCGGGTCAATGAACCCATAAACGAGGTCGGTCAAAAGGTTGAGAATGACCACCATCACGGAATAGATAACCATCACGGATTGAAGGGTTGTGTAGTCTCTCTGTTTAATGGCCCCGACCATTAAACTTCCCAACCCTGGACGGGAAAAAACAATTTCTGTCATCACGGAAGATCCGATGAGAACGATGGCGTAGACTCCCCCGAGAGCCACAATCGGAATGAGAGCATTTCTCAGAGCATGTTTAAAGAGGACCACTCGTTCCGTTATTCCCTTCGAGCGGGCTGTCCGTACATAATCTTCCCGAAGGATATTGAGAAGGGAGGAACGGGTCATCCGGGTGATATAAGCAGTCATGATCAACCCGAGGGAAAGAGCGGGCAGAAAGAGGTGGCGAAGATTGCTGGATAGATCGGACAGATTCCCTCCACCTACTACAGGAAAGAGTTTTAATTTTATGGAAAAAAGAAACATAAGAAGAATGCCAAGATAAAAGGCCGGGATCGATAGACCGATTAAAGAAAAAATACGGTTAAAATAGTCGATAAAACTGTTCCTTCGGACCGCAGCCGGGATTCCTAAGGGAATTCCTAAAAAATAGCCTATGAATATGGCGCTGATCGTGAGTTCCAATGTATAGGGAAGGACATTGAGAATCTGAGAGGTGACGGGGTAACCCATAATCGATTTTCCAAGGTCGCCTTTGCAGAGATTCTTTAGAAATTTGAGGTATTGCAGCCAGAGAGGAGCGTCCAATCCCATTTTCTCCCGGAGGGCTTGAACCGATTCCTTGCTGGCATAATCTCCGAGGAAAGCCACAGCAGGGTCACCCGGCAATATCCGGACGACTACAAAGACCAGAGTCAATACTACCAGGAGAATGGGAATGCTCTGAAAAATCCTGCGAATCGAATATTGAAACATGAGGGAGCTTCCTCTTGTCCAGTAATTTCAGACCCATCCCTCTTCCCGCAGGAAGAGAGATAGGTCTGAACAAAGTATAACTGAGATTGCCGTCTCCTTATTTGGCCAGAATCCTTGTTTTTTCTGTAATCTGCGGAGCATAAGTGGCCCAGCTAAACTCCAGAGGATTTCCCAGGTCCACACTGGCCCTCATAGGAAAGGCATACTTCAGACGAATGATCGGCACCACTACGACATCTTTAAGGAGTTTAATCTGGGCTTCTTTCCAGAGTGCCATCTGTTTTTTGGCGTCCAGCTCCCATCTGGCCTTTTCGATCAGTTCATCAACGCTATCCGTTTTCCCATCTCCGTTCGCATCAACCAGTCCGTAGTGAGAGAAATTGGTGTCTGGTTTTTTCCCTTTTTTAACAACGGAATCGGAGTGATAGAAACGCGTGAGAAATACATCGACATTTGGTCGCCATGCCGCATAATAAACGATAGGACTTGCATCTTCACGGATTAAGCTATGGAATGAAGAATGATCTACAACTTTTAAGGCCATATCGATCCCTACCTTTTTAAGCTGTGCCTGAATCGCAATCATTGGCTTTTTGTAACTGCTTTCCATTTCGCTGATGATGACTTCCGTTTTAAACCCATTGGGGTAGCCCGCTTCGGCCAATAGCTTCTTCGCTTCTGCGATATTATCTTCGTAAACAACTTCCGCCTTCAATGTTTCTTCTTTCGTTAACGCCCCAGGTGCAGGAGGCGCTTGAGCGGGTGAGTAAATCGGAACGGCCAATCCTTTTCCCATAAAGGTTGCGACCTCCTCCCGGGAGATGGCATACGATATAGCTTTACGAACCCTGATATCGTTAAAGGGCTCCTTATTCATATTGAAATGGAGCATCTGGGTTTCGCAAGGGCCAAAAGCTTTCACTTTTACATCAGGAAGAGCTGCAATTTTTTCTACCCATTTATCCTCTTTAAGTCCTTCGATGATCTGCAACTCCCCGGTCTGAAGGCCCATTTCGCGGGAGCTGACACTCGGCATATACCTGATGACAACTTCTTTCAAGATTGGCGCCCCTCGAAAATAGTTCTTGTTCGGAACCAGAACGGTTTTCTGTCTTGGTTCATAGGATTTGAATATAAAAGGCCCTGTTCCCACCGGATTCATTTTAAACCACTCAGCCCCTTTTTCTTCTATTGCCTTCTTAGACACGATGAAACCACCGGCATAACTGGCCACTTTGGCCAAGAAAAGCGGTTCAGATACGGGTTTTTCAATCGTTATTTTGACAGTGTTTGGACCTACTGCCTCAAAGGTCATTCCACTATATTCACCCGCATAAGAGGAATGATCTGGAGTAGAGGCTCGCTTGAATGAATAGACCACATCTTCTGAAGTCAGTTCATAACCATTGGGATAACCCGGAAAGGGATGGAAAAAGACACCTTTTCTCAGCTCAAAAGTCCAGATCTTACCGTCTTTTGAAACTTTCCAAGATTTGGCCAGATCTGGTTCAACGGCTACCTGGTTCCCAGGTGGATATCGGACAAGACCGTTAAATACCATATCTGCAATGGGTCGATCGCCCGTAGCGGCTGCCCGATGAGGTTCAAACGTTTTTGCATCTCCAACATCAAAGGCGATCGTTATAACTTGATCCTTTGACAACTTTTCAGCGGCTCCAACGCCAAAAACACCGATTAAAACCACGATTAAAATGGATACGATTAAACAATAAGGCAAATATCCCTTTTTCATATGTTTCTCCTTTCTGGAAATGCTTGTTCTTCCCTGAGTCTTTCGAAATAGGGCTACATCACCTCCTTTCGGCCCATTTCATAAAATAGTTTCGACTCCTTTACAAAATCCTCAAATCCTCCAAGGCAGGCAAAAGATTTTTTTTGATGACGAACGGCCACTTCTGCAATTAGAGCTGCCATCAAAGTCAAAGGGGCAGAATAAAGATCGACGAAGGTCACCAGTTCTGAGAGGGTGAGAAGGGTGGGGCGGCATCGCCTGGCGATGGGAGAAACGATCCTATCCGTGATTCCGGCAACCCGCATCTTCAAATGGGTGGCAAAATCGACTAACTCGACCGTTTCACGGGGATACCTGGGAAAGGCAATGGCGATCAGGAGATCTTTTGGGCCTCCCTCACGGATGAGGTCCCAGGATTCCTTTCCTCCGTGTATAATCCCTGTGACATTCTTTCGGATCCTTCGAAGTTGAAAAGTAAAGTATTGAGCGAGACAGGTAGATGCCCTGAGCCCCGCGATGAATATCTTTTCTGATGTTGAAATAACATCCACCATTGCCCTGAAATCGTCGGGCGATATATTTTTATAGGCTTCTTGGATATTGTTAACCTCCTTGAGGAAAGTTCGGTTGAAGAGATTATTCTTCGATTCGGAATGGATGGAAATCTCGAGTCGTTCGGTGGATGTCAGTTGATCGACGATAATGTTCCGAAGATCCCCCTGGAATTCAGGATAGCCCTTATAACCGAGTGAGGTGGCAAGCCGAATGACCGTTGACTCGCTGACCTTTACCTCCGATGCGAGTTGGGCGGCAGTTAAAAAAGCCACTTTATTATAGTTACTTAAAATGTAGTCTGCGATCTTTGCTTGCTTGACGGTGAGATCTGCACTGTTTTCCTTAATATTTTTCAGAAAAGCGATCTGGTGGATGAGTTTATTCCTGCATTTTAATTTCATGATGCAATTTTTCCGTCAAAATATGTTAAAAAAAATTTATTGTCAAGCACTATTTACTATATCTGTGAGCGGGTGGTTATTCTTTTAGTTTATATTGCTTTGCCAGCTCTTCGCTATATTTAGCCTTTCTGCCTTCACATTCTTCCCTCTGGCATAATTGGCAGCTGTAAAATGTCACTTCTGAAGGGAAGTAGATGCCCGAGACTGTTTTTCTCGGAATCATAAGCAGATTTTCGGTCAGATGAACCCCAATCGAATGTTCTGCTCCCTTGAAAAGTGAAAAGAGGGGTTTTTGTTCTTCAATGGGCCAGTCCGATAGTGACCCCGGACTCATATAGGAGAGGCAGGCCATGGAAAATAAAGAGCGCAAATACTCTTCAAGATGATTTCGAGCATTGATGAGAGCAAGATTTCCAATGATATCGATGTAATATTGTTCAAGCAGGTCTGCGCAATTTCTCACCTCATCTTCCAATCTTGATCCGAT
>Ga0194110_10002967_pt1 | contig 21270 bp, 23 predicted proteins | sample TA2Kig1200mmetaG_FD_146192 | JGI IMG/M metagenome (GOLD analysis project Ga0194110, IMG submission 146192) | Freshwater microbial communities from Lake Tanganyika, Tanzania - TA2015032 Kigoma Deep Cast 1200m | ecosystem: Environmental > Aquatic > Freshwater > Lake | place: Tanzania: Lake...
GGCTCCCATCGTCTAGCGGCCTAGGACACAGCCCTCTCAAGGCTGCGGCACGGGTTCAAATCCCGTTGGGAGTGCCACGCCGAACAGCCCGGCCGATTGCATTTCAGCGAGGCAGCAGGCTCGGCAATTCGCGCAGGCACTCGTAGTCCGCCACCTCGTTGTACAAAAATGCCGATAACCGCACGCCGGTGACACCGCCGGGGCTGGTGATTGCAATCTCGGCACCGAGTCGCTCGCGGGCGGCAACGATGAGCGAATCTTCTTGTGCCGTGGTCAAGTGACGAGCCCCAGGCAGTGGCACGATGCGCATGCACGGGGCGCGCAGTTCCGGGTGGGTCGGCAACGTGACACCCCATGCATCAGCGAGCATCTCGGCTGCAGCGTCGACTGTGCCGCGGCAATGCTTGTCGCGCACCTCGCGGGGCCATCGCGCGAGAAAATCGAATGCGGCAGGTGTCGCAAGATACGCCGACAAGTCGGCGGTGCCCTGCGTGTCGAACGAGAGCGGATAGCCACGTTCGGTGTTCCAACTGCCGGCAAGCGGTTCGAGCACGCTGGCCGCCCGCTCGGAAACTGCCACCAATGCCGCCGACGGTCGGGGAGCCGCAACCCACTTGTGGAAGTTGCTCACCCACGCATCCACACCGGTCGGCAATGGCGGGTGCACCTGACCCGCCACGTGGGCTGCATCCACCACGATGAAGCAGTCGGGCCGCACCGCTCGAACAGCCCTGGCAATCGCTGCGACGGGGTTCAGTTGTGCGCTGGTGGCCACAATGTGGTCGATTACCAAGACGTCTGCGTCACCAAGATGCGCAACCACCTCATCGACGCAGGACGCGGGCGTCGCAGCCGACGGCGGCAACGACGGCAGTTCGCGTAACTCAGCCTCGGCGCGCTGCACCAAGGCGCGCAGCCCGAGCACCACGCCGCCGTAATTCGACGTCATGGTCGCCACCTTCGTGCCGCGTCGTACTACGGCCGCGGCGGCCGCGATCACCCCCTGCGACGCGTTCGGCACGAATGCAAGGCGATCCTCGACGGTGCCGAGTTCGGCGGCGCATCGCGCGCGGGCAGCCCGCAACAGGCCGGGCAGTTGGGTGCGAAAGAACAAGTTCGGGTTGTGATCCATCTGCTCACGAATCGCCTGCTGGGCAGCGAGCACCGACGTCGGCACAGCACCGAACGAGCCGTGGTTGAGGTAGCGAACCGAGGAGTCAAGACTCCACTCAGCGCGCGATGCGAGGGTCATTGAGCACCCTCGCGCCGGCGGGGCAGCGCGATTACTCGCACCCGCCGCCGCCGGCGACGAAGAAAGAGCGGGTTAGCGCTTCTTCTTGGCGGGTTTCTTCGCTGGGGCCGGAGCCTTGTGCGTGGTATTCAACTTCGGAGCAGGAGCAACGCCCAAGGCGATGTCTTTGAAGCCCTTCAGCGCGGTGATCTTGGCGACGGTCTTCGCCTTGATCTGGATCTGCTCACCGGTCGCTGGGTTGCGGCCGATGCGCGCTGGGCGCTTCTTCTTGAAGAACTTGGCGAAGCCCGAGATGTTGACGATCTCACCCTTGGCCACGTTGGCCAGGATGACATCGACCGTTCCCTCGATGACGGCTTTCGCCACCTTCCTCTCGACACCGGAATGGAGTGCTACTGCGTTGATAAGTTCGTTTTTCTTCATAGACCCTCACCCTATTACACGGGTGGTGGATGGATGCGTGATGCCGGTGGCGGGGCTTCGCCGCGCGAGGGGGCGCCTAGAACCGCACGCGACAGATACGCGGCCCGTGCACCTGACCGCCTGCCCAGGTAACCGCCGCGGGGTCGATCAGCGAGAACTCGGGGATGCGCTCGAGCCACACCTGCAGGGCGACCCGCAGTTCCAACCGGGCGAGGTTCGAGCCCGCACAGCGGTGGATACCCGAGCCGAAGGCCACATGGCGGTTGTGTTCGCGGTCGAGGATGACCTCGTTCGGGCGCTCGAATTGCCGCGGGTCGCGATTGGCGGCCGGGAACGACATAAGAATGCGGTCGCCGGCCTTCATCGGGCAGCCCTGAAACTCGGTGTCTCGGTCGACGATGCGGGCCATCGTGACGGGTGAGTAGGCGCGCAACAGTTCCTCAACGGCCGTGGGCCACAGTTCGGGGTTGGCGCGCAACTGCTGGCGATGTTCGGGGTGCTGGGCCAGATGCCAGAGCGACGAGCCAATCGCACTCCAGGTGGTGTCGATGCCGGCTACGAGCATCAGGTTGCACACACCGAGCACGTACTGATCGGTGACCGGATACTTGTCGCCCGAGTTGAGCAGGTCGGTGATGAGGTCGTTCTCGCGCGGGTTCTTCTTGCGATCCTCGAGTTGTTGCTTGAAGAACGTGATGATGCTGATGCGGTTTTCCAGTCGCACCTTGGGGTCGGTGAGGCCGATCTCCAACACGCCGCGCACCCAGCTGGTGAACTCGTCGGACATCTCGATTGGCACGCCGAGCATTGTGGCGATGACACGCACCGGAATCTGTTGGGCGTAGTCGGTGGCGGCGTCGCCCTCGCCGGAGTCGATGAACTTGTCGATGAGTTGGTTGCACAGATCGCGCGTGCTCTGCTCGTATTTCGCCACGGCTTGCGGCGCAAAGACGGGGAGGATGAGTCGGCGGTGCCAGTGGTGATCGGGCGGGTCGCTCGTGATCGGCGGCGCGGCGACACCGGCGTAGGCACCTTCGGAGATTGGGGCGGCACGCGGCACCACCACGACGTCGCGTGAGGTGAAGATTTCGTGTTCTTGCGCGATGGAAACGACATCCTCGTAACGAGTCGGGAACCACGAGCCACCCCAGCGGTCACTGTGGGCAATCGGGCACTTCGACTCACGAATCTCGTGCATCGTCGGGTATGGATCGCGCACGAACTCCGGGTCGAAGATGTTGTAGTCGGTGGTCGGATCGTTGACGGGGCCGGCGTTTTCTTCGAGTGTGGTCATTGGCTACTCCTCGATGATGATGGCGTCTTCAGGGCAGTTCGCCTGCGCACGACGCGCCTTGCCGTGCAGTTCGGCAGGCAAGTCACCCGGGATGAGCACGGTGGCGTGACCCAACTCGTCGCTACCGAACACCTCGGGCGCGGCAATCGAACACATTTGTTGCCCCTGACACGAGGCTTCATCAACTCGCACGCGCACGAGCCGAGGTTAGTGGCGTCGGTGGGTGCGGGCTGGGTCGGGAACGCGTTTGGCGATCAATCAAGCGCCGTCGGCGTAAAACTCTTCCATGGTTGGGCGGTTTCGAGTTGCGCAGCCACTCGCAACAACAGGTCTTCGCGGCCGTAGGCCGCCACGAGTTGCACGCCGACGGGCAGACCGCTTGCGGTACGAGCGAGCGGCAGGCTGATGGCGGGCTGGCCCGACATGTTGAACTGTGCGGTGAACCGTACCCACTCGCTCGCCAAGCGTGAGGGCTTGAGTGGGTCACTCGGGTCGTTGACGAACGAGCCGACGGGGAATGGAATTCGCGCCAGCGTCGGCGTGAGCAATAAGTCGAAACCGTCGTGCCACCACTGGGCAAGTGCGCGGCGAAACATCGCGGCGGTGGCGACCGACTTCGCGTAGTCGAGCGCCGAGGCCTTCGATGCACGCTCGGCTTGTGCCCAATTCACAGCTTCGATGTCGGCAGCAGTGGCGGGGCGACCAAGCAGCGCCGAGAGTGAGTCACGGCTCACCGCTTGAATCGTCGCCCACATCGCGCCGAAGCGGGGCGGAAACGATGCGTCCGCCATCGCGGCGGGGTACGACTCTTCGACATGGTGGCCGAGCGACTCGAGCAGTTTTGCGGTTGCGCGCGCAGCATCGCGGCACTCGGTGTCGACGTGCACACCGTGGGGGTCATGGTCGAGCACACCGATGCGCAGACGCTCCACATTCGCACCGACTTCTTCCACATATGGTCGCCGTGGCGGTGGGGCAACGACGCCGTCACCGATTCCGGCGCCGTGCACGGCGTCGAGTAGTGCCGCGGTATCGGCGACGGTGTGCGTCACGGCGAGTTGCACGCTGAAACCTGCTTCATCACCGAGTGGTGCAAGCGACACGCGGCCACGACTCGGTTTCAAGCCGACGAGCCCGTTGCATGAAGCAGGGATGCGAATGCTTCCACCACCGTCACTCGCATGAGCGACGGGCACGATGCCTGCCGCAACCGCGGCACCAGCACCGCCGCTCGAACCACCACACGTGCGCGACAGATCGTGCGGGTTGCGCGTCGGGCCCCACGCTTCGGGCTCGGTGACGGGCAGGCTGCCCCATTCGCAACTATTCGTGCGTCCGAAGGGGATGAGGCCCGCGGCCACGAAGCGGGCGGCAAGTTCCGAGGTTTGATTCGGTACGTAGTTCATCGCCTTGATCGCCTTGTTGCCTTGCGACAGACGCTGGCCGGCGTACATGAGCCCAAGATCCTTGAACAACGTCGGCACGCCGTGGAACGGCGCGTCGCTGCGCTGTGAGTCTGCTTTCTTCGCCAGTTCTCGCGCGTGTTCGAGCCACACGATGTTCACTGCGTTGATCTTCGGGTTGTATTCCTCGTATCGCTCGATTGCGGCGTTGAGCAATTCAAGTGCCGACACTTTTTTGTCGCGCACCAACTTCGCTTGTTCGGTCGCCGGCATGAATCGTGTCTCGCGAGCAAGCGGTGACAACGGCACGATTCACTAACCTAGTGAGGTCGTGGTGCCGCAACATTCATCGGGGCGCCGCTCGGTGTTCGAGGTGTTGCGGGCGCCTTCCGTTGGTGCGTACATCGGCGCAAACGTGTTGCTGTACATCGGGTTGTCATTGCAGGTCACCACACTGGCCAAACAGGTGTATGACATCACACGTCGCGAACTCGACCTCGGGTTCTTGGGGCTTGCGGAATTCCTGCCGATCGCACTGCTGGTGTTCGTAACCGGCACCGTCGCCGACCGCTTCAACCGAAAGCGCATCTCGCAGATTGCGATGGCTGGCGAACTCGCGTCGGCGCTGTTGCTGATGTGGTACGCGTCAACCAAGCCAACGAGCGTGTTCCCGATTTTTGTGATCGCAGTTCTCTACGGCAGTTCACGGGCGTTCTTGGCCCCATCGATGCGGCCGATTGCTGCAGCGATTGCCCCCGAGGGTCGGTTGCCGCAGATGATCGCGCTGTATTCCACGGTGTGGACATCGGCGGGCATCGTCGGGCCGGCAATGTCGGGGTTTTTGTATTCGGCATCACCGGTGATCGCCTACGGCACTGGCTCGGCCTTGATTCTCATTGCCCTCGCGACATTCTCGGCTGTTCGTGTGCCTGCCACGCAGCGCGGCGCTGATGCGAATGAACGCCCGACGCTCCGTTCTGCGGTGGAAGGTCTCCGCTACATCCGTCGCACGCCGATTTTGTTCGCCGCGATTGCCCTCGACTTGTTCGCCGTGCTTTTTGGCGGAGCCGTTGCACTCTTGCCGGTGATCGCCGAAGAGCGCCTCGGCGTCGGCAACATCGCCTACGGCTGGTTGCGCGCTGCGGCTGGCATTGGTGCGGGTGTCGTCGCCTTGTTGCTGGCGGTTCGGCCGTTGCGCCGCAACGTCGGTCGCTGGCTCTTGGTCGCAGTTGCGGTGTTCGGCGTTGGCACCATCGTGCTTGGTCTCACGCGCACGTATTGGATCGCGTTCGTGGCGGTACTCGTCATTCACGGCGCCGACATGGTGAGTGTGTTCGTGCGCGGTTCGATCGTGCCGCTCGTGACGCCAGACGACAAGCGCGGCCGCGTGTCTGCGGTGGAGAACGTCTTCATCGGGGCGACGAACGAACTTGGCGCGTTCGAGTCGGGCGTGGCGGCACAGGCCGTTGGAGTTCCAGCGACGGTGGTCGGTGGCGGTGTGCTGACGCTGGGCATCGTCGGCGTCTGGTGGGTGAAGTTCAAGCAGTTGCGTGACGTCGATCGCTTCGAGGACTTGAAGCCCGCGTGACCGCATGACTCGCAGCGACCGCGAGAATGGATTCGTGAAGCGCCTCGTGGTTGCACTCGCGCTGTCGGCGTGCACGATTGCGAGTTGTGCGACAGAACAATCGTCCACGAGCGAGCCCGGCGTGTTGGATGGCATCGGGCGGTTGCCTGGCTACGACTTTTGGGCGCCCGTCACGTTGCCCGACGGTGCGGAGTTGGAGTTGCCGATGCCCGAAGGGGGCCCGGTCGGCGGTCGAGTGGATGGCAATCGCGTGCTGTTGGTGGGCGACTCGATCTTGGCGTCGACGGCGAAGCGCTACGGCAACGATATGTGTGAGGCGCTGAAACCGCTCGGTTGGCAGGCGGCAGTTGAAGCCGAGCCGGGACGCTTCGCCGATTTCGGTGTGGAAGTGCTCAACCGTCGCATCGGTGCGGTGTGGGATGTGGTGTTCATCTACTTGGGCAGCAACTTTGACGGCAACGAAGCCAAGTTGCGCCAGAACTTCGACAGGATGTTCGAAATCACACGCGGGGTGGAGACCGTGGTGTTCACCACTGGTGAATTCCGCGATGCACAGAAGAAGGTGAACAAGATCATCAAGGCATCAGCCGCCGAACATGACCATGTGCACGTGCTCGACTGGGCGCGTATCGCCACTTTGCGGGGCGTGACGATCAAGGACAAGATCCACTTGTCTGACACCGGTCGTGCGGTGTTGGCCCAGACGGTGGCGCGTGCCCTCGATTACGCGCCGTATCGCGAGGCGGAGTGTTTGGACCCGCGATTCCGCGACGACTCAGGCATCAGGGCTGCGACGTCGACGACGAATCCGTAGTCGTATCCGCCGAGTTCGCCGCGGCTTGCTTCGCGGCGCGGCGCAATGCGGCCCGTTCTTTCGCCTGTGCCGTCGTGATTTCGCGATGATGGGCGTGGCACAACACCTCGAGCCCACCGATGCCGTTGCTATCGGGGTTCAGATGATGATGACAACCCGGCCCATAACCGCCGCCCTGCCGCGCGGCCTTGTGGTTGACTTCGCAATCGCGGCGCGCCGCGCCACAACCCGGTCGCTCGCAGAAGTATTTTGCCCGCCGCTTGGCGGCCGCGCGGGCGAATCGCCAGATGTGGTTGCGCTGCCAGGCCCGCGCACAGGTGTTGCTGCACCAGGTGCGGCGGCGCGGCGAATCGATCTTGTCGTTGCACCATTGACAGCGCCCCGCTTCGCCTGACCAGGCCGACAGCGAGCAGGTGATGCGCTCGCGCTCGAGGGCGCTCAGTTCGCCCGGTGCGCTGGCAGCCGGCCGTGTTGTGCGGCGCTGTGTTGTGCGGCGGCGACGAATTCTGCCGCGACGCTTACGAGCGGAGGTTGACCGGCGTCGCGCGCGTCGCATCGACCATGTCGAAGAAATCGTTGCCCTTGTCGTCGATCACGATGAAGGCGGGGAAGTCACGCACCTCGATCTTCCACACTGCCTCCATGCCCAGCTCTGCGTGCTCCAACACTTCCACCTTGGTGATGCAATCCTGTGCGAGTCGGGCCGCCGGGCCGCCGATTGAGCCGAGATAAAAGCCACCGAACTCTTTGCACGCATCGGTGACCTGACGCGAGCGGTTGCCCTTGGCGAGCATCACGAAACTTCCGCCCGCCCGCTGAAAATCGGCCACGTACGAATCCATGCGGCCCGCGGTCGTCGGCCCGAAGGCGCCAGACGCAAACCCGGCTGGTGTCTTGGCGGGGCCTGCGTAATACACGCAGTGATCCTTGAAGTAGTCGGGTAGTGATCCATCGCGTTCGAGTCGCTCGCGCAACTTGGCGTGTGCAATGTCGCGCGCCACCACCATCGGTCCGGTCAGCATCACTCGCGTCTTGACGGGGTGCTTGGAGAGTTCTCGTCGAATGTCGGCCATCGGGCGGTTCAGGTCGATGCGCACGACCTCGCCACCCAAGTCATTGAAGTCGATATCGGGCATGAATCGCGCGGGATCGGTTTCGAGACGCTCGAGGAACACGCCGTCGCGCGTGATCTTGCCGAGCGCCTGGCGGTCGGCGCTGCACGACACGGCCATCGCCACCGGACAACTTGCGCCGTGGCGTGGTAGGCGAATCACGCGCACGTCGTGGCAGAAGTACTTGCCACCGAATTGCGCACCGATGCCGGTTTGCTGCGCGAGTTTCAACACCTTGGCCTCGAGGTCGAGGTCGCGGAAACCGTGACCCGTCTTGCTGCCAGACGTCGGCAGTGAGTCGAGATAGCGCGTGCTCGCCAACTTGGCGACTTCGACGGCGTACTCGGCGGAAGTTCCACCAATCACCACTGCGAGGTGATACGGCGGGCACGCCGCGGTGCCGAGTGTCTTCATCTTTTCGAACAACCACGGCAGGAGCGTCTTTTCATTCAGAAGCGCCTTCGTCTCTTGAAAGAGATAGCTCTTGTTCGCCGAGCCGCCACCTTTGGCGATGAAGAGAAACTTGTACTCGTCGCCGTCGACCGCAGCGATCTTGATTTCTGCCGGCAAGTTCGTGTTGGTGTTCGACTCTTCGTACATCGACAGCGGCGCGAGTTGGCTGTAGCGCAAGTTGCTGGTGAGAAACGTGTCGTACACGCCGCGCGAGATGGCGGCTTCGTCACCGCCGCTGGTCATGACGAACTGACCCTTCTTTGCCTTCACGATCGCGGTGCCCGTGTCTTGGCACATCGGCAACACGCCACCAGCGGCAATCGAGGCATTCTTCAAAAGGTCGAGGGCGACGAAGCGGTCGTTCTCACTTGCCTCGGGGTCGCGCAGGATGTCGGCGAGTTGTTGTAGGTGGTCGGGGCGCAAGAAGTGCGAGATGTCGCGCATCGCCTCGGCGGTCAGACGTGTGATGGCGCTGGCATCAACGCGGAGAAATTCGCCGAGTTCGGTTTTCGCGGTAGAGACGCCGTCGCGCGTGACGAGTCGGTATTCGGTGGTGTCTTTGCCCAGCGGAAGAAGATCGACGTGCGCGAACGGTTCGGGGGTCGGCATCACGACACCTCCCGCATCAGACGAGGGCCGGTGTTCCGGCGAATGCGCCGGGGTCGCCCGGCGCCGGAATCAACGGCTTGCTCCACGCCACCGTGCGCGCGACTTCGTCGGCGACCGTGCGCCATTCGAGCGGGTTCCAACCTTCTGCACTCGCGACCACGTTGCCGTCGATGCGCAAGAAGACGAAGGCCGGCAGTCTTTGCAGGTGGAGTTGCTTCACGAACGTGCGGTCGGCGTCGCAGAACACGATGGTTTCGTCGGCGAGCACCCCGAGGAATTCCCGGGCCTCCTCTGGCCGAGCGGTGACCACATAGTTGGTGCGCACGCTCGAGCCGGCAAATTGGGCGAGCACGCGCCGCGCGGTCTTTAACACCCAGCCACTCTCTTTGGTATACGGGTCAATGACGACGGAGAGAAGGTGGAAGGTGGTGAGCCACTCGTGCAGGGCACGCTGCCCACCGTGCAGTGGATGCAACACCGTGTCTGGTGACGGCGTAACCACAAAAGAAACGGTAGCAAGCCGCAAGTATTCTCTTCGTTATGCACCCGATCGAAAGGTTGCGATATGTGGCACGCGCCGACGGTGCCGGGCCGGCATTGCTCGTGCGCGAAACCGCGCTCGCGTTGTGCGAGATGGAGTTCGACCCGCAGTCGCTGGTGCTCGCGTGTCGGCGCATCGTCGAGAGGCATCCGACCATGGCGCAGTTGTGGTGGCTGTGCGCTCATGTGCTGGCTGCACCAGAGCCGTTCGTGCGGGCGCGTGAACTAGCGCTCGTTATCGAGCGTGACGACACCCCCGCTCATCTCGACGATGCGACGCCCGACAACGCGCAAGTGCTGATCGTTGGTTGGCCGTTCACGACGGTGAAATGTTTGGTGCAGCGCGGCGACGCCACGATGTTGGTCGTCGACAGTCACGGTGAGGGTGAGGCGCTCGTCGAGCGCCTGCATGACGCGGATATCGCTGCCGAACTCGTGCCGTTCGAATGCCTTGCCGCCGCAATCGCGCAGTGCGACGTTGTATTGGTCGAAGCTCTCGCCGCGGGCGCCGCGTCGGTGCTGGCGGTCGGTGGCTCGCGGGGAGTCGTCGAGACTGCGCGCGCACATGGCAAACCGACATGGCTCGTCACCGGTGCCGGCACGCGACTGCCCTCCGTGTTGTGGGACGGCATGTGTGCCGCCCTGCAACTCGACACCGACTGGCAGGCGGGTCTCGATGTGATTGATGTCGCGCGCTTCACGCGCGTGATCGGGCCAAGTGGCGCATCTGACGACACCACCGCTGCACTCACACCCGAGTGTCCGCCCACCAGCGAATTGTTGCGACGCAGCGCCATCTAGCCTGCAAGTCATGTCTCCTCGCTCTCGCGACCTGCCCCGCCGTTCGTGTCTCTCCATTCCGGGTTCGTCGGAAAAAATGCTCGGTAAGGGCCCGGGCATCCCGGCCGACATGGTGTTCTTGGATCTCGAAGACGCCGTCGCCCCGAAAGAAAAGGAGGCGTCGCGCGCACGCGTGGCACATGCAATCAAGTCGCAGGAGTGGGGCGACAAGGTCTTGTGCGTGCGTGTGAATGACTGGAGCACCAAGTGGACCGCCTACGACATCATCGAAGTGGTCGGCGGTGCGGGTGCACGGCTCGACGAGATCATGCTGCCCAAAGTGGAGTCGGCCGCGCAGATCGTCGCCACCGACATGTTGTTGCGTCAGGTGGAAATCGCGAGTGGTCTCCCCGTCGGCCACATCGGCATCGAGGCCCAGATCGAAACTGCGCGCGGTCTGATCAACGTCGAAGAGATTTGTGCGGCGAGCCCGCGCATCGAAACGATCATCTTTGGCCCCGCCGATTTTGCGGCGAGCATGGAGATGCCGGTGCTCACCGGTGGCGTGCAGATTGCCGATTATCCGGGCGACCACTTCCACTACGTGTTCAACAAAATCCTGATGGCTGGTCGCGCCAACGGCTTGCAGGTGATCGACGGGCCGTACCTCTATATACGTGACGCCGACGGATTCCGCGACTACTGCAAGCGCACCCGCACGTTGGGTTACGACGGCAAGTGGGCGTTGCACCCCGACCAAGTGACGATTCTCAATGAGGTGTTCTCACCGACGCAGGAACAGTTCGATCGGGCATGTGCGATTCTCGACGCGTACGAAAAGGCCACCGAAGGCGAAGGCAAGGGTGCGGTGATGTTCGGCGACGAGATGATCGATGAAGCGAGCCGCAAGATGGCGCTCAAGTTCATCTCGCGCGGCACTCGCGCCGGACTTTCGCGTTCGAAGTAGACGTCTCGCAATGACGAAGCACCAGTAGGCGAATTGCCGTGACCAAGCGCTTCGACGCCGTGCTGTTTGATGCCGGGGGAATCTTCGTCATCCCCGATCCCGTGGCGACCGGCATGGCGATCTCGCCGTTCGGTGGTTCCAGCGACAACAACACGCTGGTGCGCTGTCATTATGCCGGCATGGAGGCTCTCGATGCCGTTGCCAGCAAACGCACCGACCGCTCGATCGACAAGGTCACCTGGGATGTCTACCGACGGGCCTATGTGCAGGCGGCAGGCGTGCGTGATGGGGAAGTGGATGCCGCCGCGCAAGCGATGCGCAGATTGTTCTCGCCGTACTACTGGCGCTTCCCGATGCTCGAATCGGTCGCCGCACTCGACAAGTTATACCGCAGCAAGGTGCCCATCGGTGTGGTGTCGAATGCCAGCGGGCAGATCGAGCAGACGCTCGCCAACTTGTGCATCTGTCAGGTGGGTGCCGGCGCCGGCGTGCCAGTGAGCATCGTCACCGACTCACATGTGATCGGGTACGCCAAGCCCGACCCGCGCATCTTCGGAGACGCGATTGCCGCGCTCGGGATTGCACCCGAACGAATCGCCTACGTCGGTGACTCGTACGTGAACGACGTCGGTGGTGCGCACGCCGCCGGATTGGTGCCGTTGTTGTACGACCCGTTCGACGATCACGCCGGTTACGACTGCGAGCGACTGCACTCGCTGCACCAGTTGCTTGACTTCGTCGCCTGACGCTGCAGTGTCGCCTGACGCTGCAGATCGCCGACGCTGTAGTTCGCCGACGCCTGCGCTCGCGTCTAGGCCTGGGCGGACTCCACGAGTCGGCGGGCAATCACTTTTAGGCACAGTGTTTCGTCGGCTCCTTCAAAGATCGACAACACGCGAGCGTCGACGTACATGCGACTGACGGGGTATTCCTCGGCGTAGCCGTAGCCACCATGGATTTGCATCGCTTCGCGCGTGACCCATTCGGCGGCCTTGCAGACGTACGCCTTCACCATGCTCGCTTCCATCGCGCCTTCGCCCTTGCCCATCATTTTGGCGACGGCGTAACTGAACTGGCGGGCCGCCTGAATGATGATGGCCATGCGACCGAGTTTCACCTGCGTGAGTTGGTACTCGGCGACGTTCTTGCCGAACACGTTGCGATTGTTCGCATAGTCGAGCGCCGCCTCGTAGGCCGCCTGCATGAGGCCGACGGCGCGTGCTGCAGTTTGCAGACGGCCGTTCTCGAAACCTTCCATCTGGAAGTAGAAACCCTTGCCGAGGCCGTCGTTCTCGCCGATCAAGTGGTTGGCAGGCACGAACCAGTTCTCGATTGCGATTTCGTAGGAGTGCATGCCGCGATAACCGATGGTGTCGATCGGGCGACCCTCCATCTTTCCGCCACCGGGTTGCTGGAACATGAAGCCATGCGCTTCGCCGAGCGGCTTGGGCACGATGAAGAGGCTCAATCCACGGTGAGTCTTCGTGCGATCGGGGTCGGTGCGCGCCAGCAACATCAGCACGTTGGCGCGGGCGGCGAACGTGCACCATGTCTTCACGCCGTTGATGACGTAACCGTCGACGCCGTCGCGCTGCGCCACCGTGGCGGTGGTCTTCAACGAAGCGACGTCACTGCCGTAGTCGGGTTCGGTCACGGCGACCGCGGCCATCACTTCGGCGGTTGCGAGTTTCGGCAACCACTCGTGCTTCTGCGCCTCGGTGCCACCCTTCACGAGTGCGCGGGCGAGAATCTCGGGGCGCGTGATCAGTGAACCGCCGATGCCGAGTGATGCGCGTGAAAGTTCTTCGGTGGCGACGCAACTCGCCATGTACTCACCTTCGCCGCCTTCGCTGAAACCGCCGTACTCGGCGGGGATCGAGAGCCCGAACGCGCCGATCTCGGCGAGACCACCGATGACTTCCTCCGGCACGTCGGCATTCTCGCGGTGTACATGCTCGGCATGTTTGCCGACGACCTTCTTACCGAAACTGCGGAAGGTGTCTTGCACCATTTCATAGTCATCGTCGAGGTGACGCGGGCCGGCGTTGGTGGCGAGTGACGCGAGCACTTCCGGCGCACGATACGCAGAGACGAAGTCATTGAACGGCGACAGTTCGGCAACCGTCACGCCCCACATCGCTTCGCGGCCGAGCAATCGAGTGGCGAAGTCGTGCACCATGTCGGCGACGAATGCGCACGTGATGGTGGCTTCGGTGTCTCCCTTCGCGCCATAGTCGATGAGTGAGCGAGCAGTTTCGAGCGCGGCACTCGCATGCGCGAGGTCGTAGGCCAGCACCTGTTCTTTCTCCGGCCCGCCACCCTCGGCAAGTCGCTTCGTGGCGCGCCGCAGCAACGCACCAACGCCTTCGATGACGGTCGCGGCGGTGGTGAGATCTTTGGTTCCGTCAAGCATGACCTTCAACGGTAGTGAAGTGACTTTCGTGAACGTCCGCCCCAGCAACGACTTGCCGTCGGGGTGTCGGTGGCATGCGGCACGCTCGTCATTTACGCTGGACTAATGCTGAAGGCCCTGCGGTGGGTGCTTTTTGCCGTCGTCGTCTACTTCTTCGTGCTGCCGCTCATTCCGGCGTTTCGTGGGGCAATCGCCGACCTGCGCCAAATCGACCCTGTGCTGCTGTTCGCCGCGATTGGGTTGGAGTTCGTGGCCCTCTATTGCTACACCCTCATGACGCATGCGGCGCTGGGCAGCGAAGCCAACCGTCTGACTCGCTTCGACTTGTTTCGCATTCAGCTGAGCACGCGTGCCCTCGGCAGCATCTTGCCGGCAGGCAGTGCGGCCAGCAACGCGCTCGGCTTTCGACTGATCACGAGTTCGGGTATCGCCAAGGCCGACGCCGGGTTTGCGCTCGCGACCGCCGGCATCGGCTCGGCGGTGATTCTCAACGTGCTGTTGTGGTTCGGGTTGATCGTCTCCATTCCGTTGCGCGGTTCAAGCCCCGTGTACGGCACGGCGGCGGTCGCCGGTGCTGTCTTGATGGCGATCGTCGGCGCGATCGTGTTTGGGTTGGTCGACGACAAGGGTCGCTTGCACCGCTTCGTGAAGTGGATCTACGACCGACTCGGTCGCGACGGTGAATCTGCGGCGACGCTGTTGGACCATCTGCGCGATCGAATCCGTGGTCTGGTCGCAGAGCGTGACGTGATGAAGCGTGTCGTCGCGTGGAGCGTGGCGAACTGGCTGCTCGACCTGATGGCGCTGTGGCTGTTCTTGCGCGCGTTCGGAGGTTCGGTGTCGGTGGATGGTTTGCTCGTCGCGTTCGGTCTGGCGAACGTGATTGCGTCAGTCCCGATCACGCCGGGCGGCCTCGGCATCGTGGAGGGCGTGTACATCCCGACGCTCGTCGGTTTCGGTGTGCCGGCGGCAACTGCGACCGTCACGGTACTCACATACCGCATCGCACAGTACTGGTTGCCGATCCTCGTGGGCGGCGTGAGTTATGCGTCGTTGCGCGTCGGGGCAGTGGCGGCGGTGCCGGCTCCACAGTCGCGTTTGGCGCGATTGCAATCAGCAACGCAGGCCGGCACGCAGGTGCGTGAAACCAAGGCGAGCTGGATTGAGAGGAACGCGCCGCGCGACCGTACCGGCATGTTCCCGGCCCCCGTCTACGAGGTCACGGGGGAGCAGCCCAAGCAAAGGCCGACCGACGCACGCGAGCGACCCACCGACGCACGCGAGCGGCCCACCGACCATCCCGACTCGCCACGCAACGGAGATGCATCACGTGGTTGAGATGTACGTTGCCAGCGCACCTACTGTTGTCATCGTGAGCCTGCATCGAACGGAGCCAGCATGACCACCCACGAACGACCCTTCGGCCGACACCTCGAAGATTTCGTCGTGGGCGACATCTACAAACACTGGCCCGGCAAGACGATCACCGAAGCCGATGACCACTTGTTTTGCATGATCACGATGAATCATCATCCGCTGCACACCAACGATTGGTTTGCCTCGCGCAGCGTGCAGGGTCGCAATGTCGTGGTGGGCAATCTGGTGTACTCGCTGGCGCTCGGCATGAGCGTGCCCGATGTGAGCGGGGCCGCGATCGCCAACCTCGAGGTGGAGACGCTGCAGCACAAGCACCCCACGTTTCATGGCGACACGATCCATGCCGAAACACGCGTGCTCGAGGTCTCTGAGTCGAAGTCGAAGCCCGACCGTGGCGTCGTAACCGTGGAGACGAAGGCGTTCAATCAAGACGGCAAGGAAGTGTGCTACTTCCGCCGGCGTGTGATGGTGTGGAAGCGCGCAGCGGCGCCCAAGCGCGAACGGCCTTACGACGGCACCAATGTCTGGGCGGAGTAACCAGCGAGCGAAGTGAACAAGGCGGTAGTTGAGGGATTGCTCGCGTGGGGAGTGCCACGCCTGCGCGACTTGCCATGGCGCGCCACTCGTGACCGGTGGGCAGTACTCGTCAGTGAGGTGATGGCGCAGCAGACGCAAGTGGCACGGGTGATCCCGAAGTGGCGGCAGTTCATGGGTGAATATCCGACGCCGCAGGCGTGCGCCGACGCCCCACTTGCCGATTTGCTGCGACTGTGGAGCGGTCTCGGGTATCCGCGGCGTTGCAAGAGCCTGCATGACGCGGCCAAGCACATGGTCGCGCATCACGACGGAGCCGTGCCCGGCGACATCGACTCGTTGTGTGCGCTGCCTGGTGTCGGGCCGTACACGGCGCGTGCGGTGTTGGCGTTCGCCGATGCGCATGATGTTGCGGTTGTCGACACCAATGTGGCGCGGGTATTGGCTCGCTCATCAGGCGCACCGCTGACGGCGCGTGCTGCGCAACAACTCGCCGACTCGATGTTGCCGCGCGGTCGATCATGGGAGTGGAACCAAGTAATCATGGACTTCGGTGCCCAGGTGTGCACCGCGCGCACTCCGCAATGCGATGAGTGTGTGATCGCTGCGCAATGCGCGACGCGCCGGCGCATGAAGGGGGAGTGGCGCAGTGAGCAGGACCCGGCACGCACCAGCGCGCTGACGAGCAAACCGCAGGCCCGATTCGAAGGCAGCGATCGTCAAGCGAGGGGGCGACTGATGCGAGTGCTTGCCGAGCGTGGCGTACGCCGCGACGACGTTGCCGCTGCGATGCAGGTCGACACTCTTCGTGCTGCGCGACTGCTGCACTCGTTGGTGCGGGACGGCTTGGTCGTCGCCGACGATGAGTGGTGCCGATTGCCGTAGCAACGCCACGCGCCTCAGCGCGCCGCTCGGCCTGCCTCAGCGCGCGACGAGCTTCAGTGCGCGACGAAGTCGACGATCAGTTCGTTCACGCGCTGCGGCTGCTCCAACTGCATGAAGTGGCCCGCATCGGCGACGAACTCGTATCGCACGTTCGCTGGCGACATCGCGCTGGCGGCTTGCGCAACTTCGCGCCCGACGCATCCGTCATTAGCGCCGTGCAGATAGAGGAGCGGCTGGCTCGGATACTCGCCGCCCATGCGCTGCTGCAACGCGGAGAGTTCGGGGTCGCGTTTACCGTCGCCGAGCGTGGCGCGGTAATAGCCGAGAGCCGCCTGCAGGTTGTTGGTGTCGCGCAACGCCGACTTCACGTGCTCGAGGTCGGCATCGGCGGCGAACCCAGGCGACCACTGCGACCACAACATGTCGATGAACGCGAGGTCATTCGCGGCGACGACATGGTTCGACAGTCCGTGCTGAAAAAAGAACATGTACCAACTGCGTTGAATCTGCGCGAGGTTGGAGACGAACGCAGCGCCGAGCGCCGGGCCGGGCGGCACCGCCATGCTCACGACCTTGCTCCAGCGCGGTGGTGCGTCGATCGCCGCACCACACACCGTCGGCGCACCCCAGTCGTGACCGATGATCACCGCGTGTTCATCACCGCCGAGTGCCTCGTGCAGGGCGTTGGCGTCGCGCGCGAGTGCGGCAGTCTGGTACACGCCCGATGGCGGAATGCTCGTCGGTGCGTAACCACGCATGAACGGTGCTACCGCGCGGTAACCAGCAGCCGCGAGCGCGGGCAAGAGATGCCTCCAGGTGTGCGGCGAGTCGGGGAAGCCGTGCAGACACAAGGCGAGCGGGCCGTTTCCGCACTCGAAATAGGTGACCTCGAGTTCGCCGGCGCGCACGCTCGACTCGCGCACGTGCGGAACATCGCGAAGTGAGCGCACGGGTTGTGTTGCCACGACTGCGACTTTAGACGGCGTGCCGCAGAAGCGACGAGTGCCGGCGCACTCCACGAATGCAGGGTTATTGCGACGAAGGTCACCGCGTTTCGGGCTGGTCGCGAATGGTTCATCGCTTTAGCGTCTCCTCAGCCATGTCGCAGCAATCAATTCCTTCACGCGGCATGACGGTGACGTTTCACGGTGTGCGTGGGTCGACCCCGTGCCACGGGCACGAAACGCACCACTACGGCGGCAACACGTCATGTGTCTCGGTTCGCACGGCGAACGACGTGCCGATCGTGTTCGATCTCGGTACCGGCGTGCGCTACTTCGGCAAGCAGTGCAACGGCACCACACCGCTGCGCATCGTGTGTCTGCTCACGCACCTGCACTACGACCACACACTCGGACTGCCGTTCTTCGAACCGTTGCTGCGCAGTGAGACCACGCTCGAGATCTATGCACCAAAGCAACCGGACGGTCGCACGATCAGGGAATTGTTCCGGGAGAAAATCAAGCCACCGATGTTCCCGGTACCGCTCGAGCAATTCGCGGCGCGCATTGAGTTTCACGAAATCGGCGACGATGACTTCACAATCGGCAACTACAGCGTGCGCAGTCGCTTCGTGCCGCACATCGGGCCGACACTCGGTTTTCGTCTCGGCTACGACGGCGCGAGCGTGACGTATCTCTCGGACCACCAGCAGCCCGTCGGAGACACGTTCAGCATCGGCGATGGTGCGCGTGAACTCTGCGAAGACGTCGACCTCTTGATCCATGACTCGCAATTCACCGACGAAGAGTTTGCGATGAAACAATCGTGGGGACACTCGACGTACGCCTATGCGCGCTGGGTGGCAGAGACGTGCCGCGCGAAGCAGTTGGCGCTCTTTCATCACGACCCGTCACGCACCGACGAGATGCTCACCGAACTGACCGACCAGATCGCCTGCTCGACGAAGGTCGGGGTCTTCGCCGCGCGCGAAGGTCAGTCGGTGCTCGTCGGCGCCTGACGCGTCGCACGTTCGTGTGTCGACGATTGCGGAGTCGCACGTTCTAACGTGGTTGGCGTGAGCGGCGAACCGAAGCATCTCGACGCTGCCGAGTATCGCAAGGTGCTCGGTCACCTGCCGACCGGCGTCGTCGTGGTCACCGGTGTTGCGGCGAACGGCGAGGCACACGGCATCACCATCGGTTCGTTCACGTCAATCTCGCTGACACCGCCACTCGCCGGTTTTTTCATCGGTCGCAACTCACGCACGTGGCCACTCATCGCCGCGGGCGGAAAGTTCTGCGCCAACGTGCTCGCCGCATCGCAAGGGGAGTTGTGTTGGCGTTTCGCCAAAGACCATGCGGAGGGCTCGCGGTTCGCCGACCTCACTACATCGGTGTCGACAAACGGTTCGCCTGTGCTGCCTGGTGTCGTGGCCACCATCGATTGCACGGTGCATTCCGTGCACACCGTGGGCGACCATGATCTCGTCGTCGGCGCGGTCAGTGATGTGCGCCTGCTCGACCCGAAGAAACCTGCGATGGTGTTCTTCAAGGGCAAAACCGGCGACGCCCACATCGCGTGAACGCCTCCAGCGTGGCGGCGGCAATCGTCGGTGCGGTGTTCGTCTACGCCGGAGTCTCGAAACTGTTATCGGGGCGGGAGTGGCCGAAGGCCGCAGCACGACTCGGTGTGCCGCGCGTGGTGGCATACGCGACGATGGCGGCGGAAATCCTGATCGGCCTCGGGATGGTGCTCGGCGACTCGTGGCGGACCGGCTTTTTGTACGCGGGAGTCGCCTTGCTCGTGTCGTTTACGGCGTTGCTGGCGGTGCACATGCGGGGCGACGAACGGCCACCGTGCGCGTGTTTCGGTGGCGCGACACAACGGCCCATCGGCGCGCGCGACATTGTGCGCAATGTCTCGCTGCTCGTCTTGTCGTTCGTCGCAATCCTTTCGTAGCCTGACAGCGTGCGAGTGTGGATCGACCAAGACCTTTGCACCGGCGACGGTTTGTGCGTCGATCACTGTCCTGATGTGTTCACGCAGTTGGAAGACGGCATCGCATATGTGGTGGAAAACGGCGTCATCCTCAATGATCCAGGCAGCGCGGGTAGCCTCGCCGAAGTGAACCCCAAGCACATGTCATCGGTCGTGATGGCGGCAGATGTGTGCCCTGGTGAGTGCATCTTCATCGACACGCGGGATGAAGATGAGCGACTCACCTTCATCGGTGGTGCCACGACCACGTCGTGAAGTGGCGGGTTGCGGTTGCGGGTGTTGCGACGGCCGTTGCTTTCGTGGGCGTGGTTGCGACGGTTGACGCTCGTCCGGCAGACCTCGTTGCCAGCCCGAACGACACACTGAGTGCGCTTGATGTGCTGAACACCATTCGTGTGGAGCGTGAGAATTCCCGCGGCTACAGCCGCTCGTTGTTCAAGCATTGGCTGGACGTTGACGGTGATGGTTGTGATGCGCGCGAGCAGGTGTTGAAGCGAGATGCGATCGGCTTGCCGCAAGTCGACCCGTTCCGCTGTTTTGTTGTAGAAGCCGATTGGATTTCAGCGTACGACGGCAAGAAGACGAGCGATCGCACCGTAGTGGATATCGATCATGTCGTGGCGCTGAAAGAGGCATGGGATTCGGGTGCCTTTGGCTGGAACGAAGCGCAGCGCACGGCGTTTGCGAATGATACGAGTGATCCACGAACGCTGCTGGCCGTGTCGTCGTCAAGCAATCGGTCAAAGAGCGACAAAGATCCGTCGAACTGGCTGCCGTCGTTGCGCGGATATTGGTGTACGTACATCTCGAACTGGATTTCGGTCAAGGCCCGCTGGAATTTGTCGATGGACCAGAGTGAGTTCGGGCGGCTCAACAATCTGCTGACGGGGCAGTGTGCCGGTACCACGATGCGCGGTTGGAATGCACCACCTAGTGGCGTGATTGTGTCTACTACGTCCAGCACCTCGACCACATCGACTACCACGGCGACGAGCACGACGCGCGTGGTGACCGCGACGACGGTTGCCACGCCCACCACGACGGCGACGAGCACGACGCGCGCAGTAACCGCGACGACGATTGCGTCGACACAAGGCGGTTCGAGCGGCAGCAGCAGTGGCAGCGGCGACACATCGCTTGCACCGATTTCCGGCAAACCCGGTCAGTTCTGCACTCCGGAGGGAGCCGCCGGTCTCTATAACGGCATTCCGTACGTGTGCGCGAAGACGAATGCCGAAGGGGTCGCCTATCGCGACAATCGCGCTCGCTGGCGAAAGCAGACGTAGTCGAATACCGCGTGCAGACGTTCGCCAACCACTACTCTGAGAACGCATGTCAAAGAAGACCAAGAAGCGCAAGGCGCGTATGCGCCGATCCAAGGCGAATCACGGCAAGCGACCCAACATGGGTCGTCGCTAACCGACTCGTCACCCACACGCTCTGACTCGCGTCGCCTCCATCGTCGTCGGTGGTGCCGTCGCGCCGTGGAACGACCTCGGCATCGTCACATGTGTCGTTGATGGTCGCGCATCAGCGCAACTCGGTGATGTGGAGCTGCACATTGATGCCTCGCTCGCGCCAGGGTTGCAGCATCTCGAGTTGATCGGCGTCGAAGGTCGTCCGGCGAACCTTGCGGGGTTGCCCGTAGTGCACGTTGATGATGCACCACCGGTGATTCGCGAGTCGGCGCGCGGCGCAACACCGTTGCCCCTGCCGCAACAACGCGGCTTCACCCTCGAAGTGACTGGTGTTGATCATGTTGTGGTGGCCACCGACGACGTGCGCGCCACATGCGCAGAGATTGCGCTGCGCTCCGGCGCCGCACTCAAGCGCGTGAAAGAAGGCGAGCGCGGGGTGCAGGGCTTCCACCGATTCGGCAGCGTGAT
>Ga0194110_10002971_pt1 | contig 21251 bp, 19 predicted proteins | sample TA2Kig1200mmetaG_FD_146192 | JGI IMG/M metagenome (GOLD analysis project Ga0194110, IMG submission 146192) | Freshwater microbial communities from Lake Tanganyika, Tanzania - TA2015032 Kigoma Deep Cast 1200m | ecosystem: Environmental > Aquatic > Freshwater > Lake | place: Tanzania: Lake...
AATAGCTTATATGTGGATTGTTTGATGAGTCCAGCTCCAAAGAACAATAAGTCCCTACATCACTATTAGCATCAACTGTTTCAATTTTCCAGGATGAACCAGTCCATGAGGCATACTTTAAATCTCCGTTGCTTGCACTGTAATAGCTTATATGTGGATTATTCGATGAATCCAGAGCTAAAGAGGAATATTCACCTACATCACCACTTGCATCAACTGTTTCAATTTTCCAGGAAGAACCATTCCAATGGGCATAATTCACAGCTCTGTTGGCATAATCCCAGTAGCTTATATGAGGATTATTTGATTTGTCTACAGCCAATGAAGGACGATCACCCACATCACCTGAGCTGTCTATGGTGCTTATTTGCCATTCTTTTTTGGATATTTCAGAGGTTTGGGATGTTTCATTTTTTTTGGATAATATTGAAAATGCTCCAAATAGAATCAAAGCAATTATTACAATTATACTTATTAAAATCAATGATTTTTTCAATTCTATCACCTTATAAAACTTTTAACCAATAGTTTATATTATTATTGAACACTCTTAATTAATTTTTTTAAAAACATAATTAAAGACAAATTAAAAACATAATATATTTTGTATCTTCTTTAACTTTTGAAGATTTAATAGTTGATGATAGTTTAATTCAGTGTGGAATGATATTTTGACTTTTAATTTTCGTTTTAAAAAATTTTTTATGGATTTTGGTATTTCAAAGCCTCTTCGAATATGATTTTATTTTTATAAAGTGCTGAACCTATAACAACACCATAAACATTTGTTTTAGATAATTTTTTAATATCCTCTATAGATGTAACCCCTCCAGCGTATATAACTGGTATTTTAACAGCTGCTAAAAGATCCAGGAGTGGTTTAGTATCAAAACCTTTCATAAGACCTTCAAAATCCACATTTGTGAATAATATGCCACCTGCACCCCTCTCCTCCAAGATTTTTCCAAGTTCAGGTGCACTCTGTTTGGTTTTCTCTGTCCATCCCTTGATTACCACCTTGGAATCCTTGCTATCAAGTGCAACTATAATTCGTTCACCTCCAAATTCATTGGCGAGTTTTTCCATATTATATGGATTTTTTATTGCCATTGTGCCTAATATTACCTTATTAACTCCCATATTAAGCAATTTTGATGCATTTTCTATTGTTCTTATGCCACCACCAAATTGTACTGCGATTGAAAGTTTAGCAAGTATTTCTTCAATTATTGTGATATTTTTGCTCTTATCTCCCAATGCACCATCAAGATCAATGACATGAAGGAGATTTGCTCCTCTCTCCTCCCATTCTTTGGCCACTTCTGCCGGGTTTTTGATGATTACCTGTTCAGTTCCGGGTTTTCCCTGGACTAACTGAACGCATTTTCCATTTTTAATGTCAACTGCAGGGATTATTAACATTTTTATCACAATACTATGTTTTTTTTTGTTTTTATATTTGTCTTTGGATTTGGTCACAACAAAAATTAATCAGCTTAACATTTTTCTATGCATTTCAAAAGCATTGGAAATAAAAGATTAAAATTAATATATAGAATGCTTTATTTAAAATATACAAAATTACTTTTTCTCAAATTATTCATATGAGTTTCGAGAACTTAGAGTAATCATCATTCATAAATTTGGATCTATAAACCAACTTGCAATAAAAGCAATAAAACCAGAGAATAAAAGTAAACCGACCCAATAATCACTCTTTGGTTTGCAGACAGACGCATGCTCTTTTCAGATATAGTTATTGTTTCACTACCTGAAACTTCTTTTGCGCCATCAGAATCCTTATCCGCTGAAAATATTTTATTAATGTCATCTAAAGTTGCAATAAATTTTAATTTGCCCGTGCATTTACAACTTGCAAAATCGTCTGGAACCTCACCTTCCCGAAGTTCGTAATATCCTCCACACTTCGTGCAAATTAAATACCCCATCTATTCATCCCCTTTAATATTAGGTACTCTTATTATTAATCACTTAATAATATATTATTTACTATTCTGAATAGATCGAAAAATTTATATAGAGTTTTAACTTGTATGAAGAAATGCTTGATAACTAAGGGTAGACAATGGTATGACTCACTGCAATAAAGCTTAAAATAAATTTTAAGTTTATTTAAAGATAATCACAGTAAATATTATTATATATTATTTAAACAACGAAATAATTGTATAAATTGGTTTTAAGTTAATAATATAACTAATCATGACTATAGCCAATAGTCTAGATTATACCCAAATAGTCTATTTAAGGATTTTATTTGCTATTTATATTATTAAATGATCTTAGCAGGTTTTCAAAAAATTATAGTTATTGGTCTGCAGACAAGCATTACTACTTATTATTCTTATAAAGAATGAACACACCAAATAACATGAGAAGACCGAATAACATTTGTGTGATGGTGAAAGGTTCACTAAGAATTAAGAAGGCAAATATCGCTCCAAATAACGATGCCAGAGAGAAAAGAGATCCAACTCTTGTTGAACCAATTTCTCTAATTGCAAAGTAGACCAATACAAAGGAAGCACCTATACTCAATATTCCAATAACAAATAGATAGGGTAAGTGGTAGAACGGAATTTTAAAACTTAGATCAAGCATCAAAGACAACAACAATAAAACTAAACCACCAATTAAACATTTCAAAGCAGATATCAATATAAGATCTCTTTTATTACTTAAAAATTTGCTTAAACTTGTATCCACACTCCAGAAGAATGCTGCAGCTATTATGAGCAGGTTACCAATGTCCGAGCTAACAGAAAAGTGCTCAATTTGACCGTTGGTGGTCAAAAAAAGAGTTCCAATTATTAGAAAAATGAATCCAAGGACGTCTTTTTTTACAAAACGCTCCTGGAGAATGAAAAATCCTATTATAATTATAAAAAGCGTTTCTGAATTCATAAGCAGCGATGCATTTACTGCTGTAGTATTGTTTAGTCCGCTTAAAAATACGAATGGAGCGATAACTGTACCAAAAAGGGCCGTAGTGATTAAAATTCCATAATCTTTCTGTGAAATGTGAGTTTCAGATTCACTCTTCTTATCTAGAAGTTTTAAAATTCTCTCTTTGAGGGGTGAAAATCGAATTATAAACAAAAAAACACCTGCAATAATGTAGGTTAAGGCTGCAAGTGGCAGTGGATGAATATTCTCTAACAAAATCTTATTAAATGGGCTTGAAATTCCGAAAAAGATGGTGGCTACAATTACGCTTAAATATCCCCATAATTGTCTCATTTTTTATATCACCTAAATTCAACTTGATAGTTTTTTTCTATTAAGAAAGATATAATTTAACAAATTTAAAGTTTAAAAAAATTTAAGAAACACTTATCATTTTAATATTTGTAATATTCTGTAATGATTGACGCTTTTGAGATGATCAAATGAGAAATGTTGCCCTGAAAGTAGCATACATTGGCACAAATTATTATGGATTCCAAAGACAGCCAAATTTAAAAACTGTGGAAGGAGAACTGATAGATGCTCTGAAAAAATCTAATTTAATAGATAATTTCAAAAATGCAGGATATTCGATCGCTGGTAGAACTGACAGAGGAGTCCATGCACTGGGAAACGTGGTCTCATTCAGAACAGACAAAGATGTAATTATAAATCAAATAAATGATTTCCTGCCGGAAGATATACGAATATTAGGTAAAGCAAATGTGCATTTCGGGTTCAAACCAAGATTCGCACAAAGCCGGCACTATAAATACATAATTGTTGATTCTGGAAATTTAAATTTAAAACTTATGGTGGAAGCATCAAAAAAATTCTGTGGCACTCACAACTTCCAGAACTTCTCAAAAAGGAGTGAAAGAAATCCCATAAGAACCATAGATACCATTAATATCCAAAAGGATGCTGAAAAAGAGGACATTATTACGATAGATGTTGTGGGAGAGAGTTTTCTTTGGAATATGGTCCGAAAAATTGTAAAAGTGCTTTTTAAGATTGGGAATGGTGAATCTGGTATAGATGAAATTGATAAATTCTTTGATCTCACATCAAAAGTGGTTATTAAACCTATGCCACCTGAATGTCTTATTTTGATGGATGTTGAATACAAAAGAGTGGAATTCGAGTTTGATGAATATGCAAAAAGGAAATTTCTATCTAGGCTGAAAGAGGAGTATCTATCTAATAAAACCATTAGCAGTGTGGAAAGAGTGATGATGGATAAATTAAAGCTTTTAGGTGTTGATCTAAAAAAAATTTAATTAATAAAAAAATTTTTTTAAATAAAATCTTTTTATCTAATAAAATCCTTAAAAACTAATTTAACTGCTATCCATACTTTTTTTTCCATAAAAACTCAAATATGAAAGTAAAATTTCAAAAAATTTCTTACATATTAATAAAAAGAAAGTATGATACACTAAAATGTTCAATCAAAGAATATTAGGCTTTATTTCGGTTTTCGATAACTATTTAAATGCCTAAAACAATATTAATTAGAGGTAACATGATAAAAACTGTGATTATGGCCGGAGGGAAAGGTACTAGACTACAGCCATTGACCTTTATAAGACCAAAACCTATGATTCCTCTGGTAAATAGACCGATCATGCAATACATGATTGATAGATTAAGATCATCTAAATTCCCCAACCTTATAATAACATTAAGCTACATGGCCGACCATATGAAACGATATTTCCATGATGGTTCTGATCTTGGCGTTGATATAAAATATTCCACTGAAAGATGGCCATTAGGTACTGGTGGTGGTGTTAGAAAAGCTAAAGAGCATATTGATGATACATTTTTTGTTGTAAGTGGCGATGTGCTCACTGATGTTGATTTTAATAAATTATTGAAATTTCATAAAAAAAAAGGAGGGCTTGCAACCCTTGTCTTAACGCATGTGGATGATCCCGCCCATTTCGGAATAGCTGTACTTGACGATGATAACCAAATCACCGATTATCTAGAAAAACCATCCCCTGATAAAGTGTTCAGTAACATAGCAAATACAGGTACATACGTGTTTGAACCTGAAATATTCGATTATCTGGATATAAGAAGGGGAGAAGTTGACTTTTCTAAACATGTCTTTCCAGCATTAATTAGAGAAAATGCAGGAATATATGGTTATGTGTTCCCTGGGTACTGGAATGATGTGGGAAGACCAGAAAGCTATCTCAAAGCTACTTATGACCTCCTTGAACAAAAATTCAAACATGACCCATTTGGAAATAAAATAGATGAAGAGATTGGAAGGGTGGGAGATATATGGGTCGGAAAGAATGTGGAGATAGATAAAAAAGCTAGAATAGAGGGTCCAGTCGTTATCGGAGATAATTGCACCATGGAAGAGGGATGCAAAATATCAAAGGGCAGTGTAATTGGAAACAATGTATTAATAAAAAGAAATGTGAACTTGGATGGTGCTGTCATATTTTCAAACAACATCATTCAAGAAAATTCATTTCTAAATAGATGCATTATCGACACCCGTTGTTTCATTGACAAGAATGTTATAATAGAGAACGGGGCTGTCATTGGCAGTCTGGTTGAAATTGGACAAAATTGTATTGTAAAATCATCAAGATGTATAACACACAATGTCAGGATCCTGCCAGACTCTATTATGGATTATGATTATTTCAACCTGACAGATCTTAAATAAATTATAAAATTAAGATTATTAAATTGGGTACTGTTAGCACTAATTCACAGATCATAAAACTGTAAGTAATTAAAATAATCGTCAATGAATTAATCTTAGGATAATGGAGGTTTTGAATGTCTCTATATGTCAAAGAAATCCGTGGAATCGTAAATTCAGAAATCACCAATGAATTTGCTTCAAATTTAGGAAATGTGATCGGAAACTTTGTAAGCCCTGAGAAGGTTGTTGTGGTTGGAAGGGACATGAACCCCGCGTCACAAATGGTTAAAAGATCCATAACTTCAGGGATAATGGCAGCAGGGATAGATGTCTTTGATTTTGGTGTAGCTCCAATCCCAGCCATACATTATGGGATGAGTCTATATGATTCAAATGTAATGATTACAGTGACCGCCTCTCACATGCGCCCAGAAGATATTACCATAAAAATATTCAGTGATCATGAAATTCACCTAGAAAAACATGCAGAAAAGGTGCTGTGGAGTGATGTGGGTGCTCTTTCATATGTACATGATTATGTGGAAAAATATGTGAATGCTGTTGTAGATAATATCGATAGTGATCTTATAAGCAGTAAAGCCTCAAAAATTGTTTTAGATGCTGCACAAGGTTTAAATGTACTTATCACCCCTGAAATTTTATCTCAATTAAAATGTGAGACCATACTTCTAGGAAGGCGATCGACTGACATAGAAGGGAAATTAGCTGAACCGAACCCTGAAAATATTTCTTTACTATCAAATCTTGTAGCATCTGTTGGTGCAGATATGGGAATAGCTCTGGACAATGACAGAGACAGAGTAATTTTCATTGATGAGAAGGGAAACATACTCAGAGATCAGACTGCACTGGGAATATTTACAAAAGATGCTCTAGAAGAAAGTCCAGAAGGAACGATCGTATCATCTGTTGTTGCATCCATGTCCCTTGATGAAATTGTATCAGAATATAAGGGTAAATTAATAAAAACACCTGTTGATTTGGTTTTAAATGGAATAATAGAAAAAAATGCCATTTTTGGTGGTGATGAACCAGGTATGTACGTTTTCCCCAAATTCAATCAATGTTTTGATGCAATTTACGCGTCTGTAAAAATGCTGGAGATAATTTGCAAAAAAAATAATCCTTTATCAAAATTAGCCGAAGAGATACCTGAATATCCAAGAACTGTTTTTATAATTGAATGTGAGCATGATGAAAAAATGAACCTCATAGAAAAATTAAAGGAACATTTAAAAGAAGAAGGTGAATTAAACACCATGGACGGGATAAGAGTCGATTTTGAAGATTCTTTTGTACTTGTAAGACCATCAAGATTTGAACCCTTGCTGAGGGTATATGTAGAGGCTAAATCCTCTGAAAATTTACAAAAATTAAGCCATAAAATAAGAAAAATAATTGAAGAGAGCTAAATTATTAAATCTATACAATTTCTAGTATTATTTTATTTTACAGGAGATAAAGTAGTACTAAGAATAAAAATAAATAGAATTAAAATATAAAATTAGAAACGTAATATTAAATATTTTGTAACGGAAACAAGGAGGCAATTTCCTGGTTTATAAGAACTTCAATGGCGAAAACAGAATAAAAAATTTTGAAAAGAAGGATTCTAAATATAGATTTTCAACCTTTAAACGATCTCAGAATGAAAAATGGATCATTGTAGGCTTTGACCCCGGCCTAACAGTTGGAATAGCCATCCTAGACTTAGATGGAAACTTACTTTCAATTAAAAGTTGTAAAGAAATTTCCAAAGCTGAGATAATAAATCATATTATAAATCATGGAAAAGCTATTTTAATTGCAAGTGATGTGTATCCACCACCTAAAATGATTAAAAAACTCGCTTCAGCCCTTAATGCAAAAATATCATCTCCAGAGAAGATAATGTCTGTGGGTTCTAAAATAGAAATCGTGGAAAATTACCTAAATGAACGATCAATCCATAAATATCCTGAAAATGCTCATGAAAGGGATGCTCTTGCAGCTGCGGTCAAGACCTACAAAAATTACCAGAATAAATTACAACAAATTGAAAAACGTACAGAAAATCTAAAATTATCTAGAGAAGATATTGATAACATTAAAAGTAGGGTGATTAGGGGACGTGCCATTAGTTCAGCAATAAAAGATCTCCTAAAAAATACTGAAGCTTCACAGGTGAATTTAGGGAAAAAAATTGAAGGGAATGCTACTGAAAACAATCAAATTATGGCTGAAAACGCCAGAGAACATAAAAATAAAAAATATTTAGAAGAAGAAACCATTTCAAAACTAAAGCATAAAATAAAAAACCAAGAAAAACAGATAAAAAATCTAAAAGAAAATAACATTGCACTAAAAGAGAATATAGAGAAACAAGAGGATGAAATAGCTAAACTCCAAAATAAAATCCATAAATTGTATTATGAATATTCAAAGGATATTTTATATAAAAAAGAAATATCCTCAAAAATTGCAATAATAAAGGGACTTCAGGAAAAATATACTAAAGAACGTGCCATTAGAAGGAAACTTGAAGAAAATCTGAAATCAATTAAAAATATTAGATTACTGGAACTATCAAAAAAAGCAATTCCTGTAAAGATAATAGAATCATTCACCAAGGAAGAAATAAAGAATGCATGTAAATACTGGAACATAAAAAAGGGGGATGTTGTTCTTCTTTCAAGTTCAAAAGGAGGAGGTTCCCAAACAGCTTTATTGCTAATTAAAATTGGTGTAAAGGCTATTATAACAATAGAAAAAATGTCACATCAGGCTGTAAATGAATTCGAGAAGAATATGGTACCAATATTAGAAGCAAAAAAGATCGATTTTAAGATAGTAGATGAATTTGCTATTATAAAAGATGAAGATTTAGAGAAAGAAATAAAGAGATGGATAACTGATGTGGAAGATAAGAGAAATAAAGAGGAAAAAAAGAAACTTATAAAGGTTATAAATGAATATCGTGCCCAAAGAAAAAGAAGTTTAGATAACTACTAATCTTTTTATTATTTTTCATCTCTATTATTATTTTAAAATCAATATCTAAATAATTCATGTCAATCAATTTCAACCATAGAATGTTTAATAATGGTCAAAAAACTCCCACGATCAAATTTATTAACCTAATTAAATAGAAGAAAACGTATGAAAATTGCAATTATAATAGGTACAAGACCAGAAATTATCAAGATGGCTCCTGTACTGGATGAGATCGAAAAAAGAGGAATAGATTACATCTTAATCCATACAGGACAGCATTATGATCATGAAATGTCTGATCAGTTCTTTTTGGATTTAGAGCTTAAAACACCTGATTTTAATATTGGAGTTGGTTCTGGATCTCATGGAGAACAAACTGCTTTAATGATGAAAGGGATAGAAAATGTTTTAATGAGTGAAAAACCTGATTTAGTGATGGTTCAGGGAGATACTAATGCTGTAATGGCAGGAGCCATTGTTGGAGGTAAGCTTCATATTCCAGTGGGTCATGTGGAGGCTGGTTTAAGGTCATACGATAAAACCATGCCAGAAGAAATAAACAGAGTAGTTGCTGATGCATGTTCAAAGATTTATTTCGTGCCTACAGAAGAATCTGCCATTAATTTGATTTTTGAAGGTATAACTCCACATGATATCTTTATAACCGGTAACACAGTTGTAGATGCATGCATAAGAAACCTTAAAATTGCAAAAAAACAATCCAATATAGCATCAAATTTAGATCCAGAAAAAGAGTTATTAACACTGACCATGCATAGACCTGAAAATGTTGACAATACTCAAAGACTTCAAAATATCGTAGATGCCTTACTTGAATTCAAAAATCTTGATATAATCTTTCCAGTGCATCCACGAACTGTAAAAAATCTTAAAAATTTCAGCCTTTACCAGAAACTAAAGGAAAAATCACATATTAAACTAATAAAACCTATAGGTTATCTTGATTTCTTACTTCTATTATCCAATTCAAAACTAGTTATGACAGATTCAGGGGGAATACAGGAGGAAGCCATTACATTGAATGTGCCATGTATTACCTTACGATATAATACAGAGCGACCAGAGACTGTAAAAGCCGGAGGAAATATTCTAGTTGGAGCAGACAAAGAAAAGATAATAAATAGTGTTAATGAAATTTTAAGTAACCATAATCTGTACAACAGAATGCAAAACGCTTTAAATCCTTATGGTAATGGAAAGGCCTCAGAAAGAATCATTGATGCAATCTTAAATGCACATGATAAGAATGAACTTAATATAAAAATGCCTGAGAACATTAAAGGTAACGTTGTGCACAGTCTTATTAAAATTAATACAGACATAAATGTATCTGAATATGAAAATAGGGAAAATGCAATTGTAAAAATTGTTTATGAAGGAGATTTGGCCAGATTCCCTTACCCCCAACTTAATCTGAAGAATAAATTTATAATATTAGATAAGTTCCAGTAAAATCAAAATATGATAGATTTTATATATCAATTATTTTATTAATTAATATTTATTAATTTAAGAAATCAATAATGATTTATTGCATAAAAAAGGAGATAAGATGGTTAATAAAGAAAATTCAAAAATTGCTGTTTATGGTCTCGGTCATATTGGGCTTCCCACAGCAGCTCTTTTTGCAAACGGTGGTTTATATGTAATAGGGGTTGATATAAACAAAGAAATAGTTGATTTTGTGAATTCTGGAAGATCACCAATTTTGGAACCAGGTTTAGATGAACTGGTCCACGAAGCTGTTGATAGTGGGAATTTATATGCCACAGATGATGGTGTGGAAGCTTCTAAATCCTCTAATATTATGATTGTGGTTGTTCCTACTCCAATTGACAAATATAACCAAGCAGACTTATCCGCTGTCAAATCAGCATGTGAATATATTTTAAAAGGATTAAATAAAGATGATCTGGTCATCATAGAAAGTACAATTCCACCTGGAACATGTGACCACATAATACGTCCCATATTAGAAAAAAGTGGCCTAAAAGCAGGTTTTGACTTTGGAATTGCCTGCACACCTGAACGAGCTCTACCAAACAACACCCTTTATGAGATGACTCATAATGCAAGAGTAATAGGGGGAATCAACGAAGAAAGTACTAATAGAGCTGTTAAACTTTATCAAAGGATTACTGAAGGGGAGATAATTAAAGTCAAGGATCTTATGACGGCTGAGATGGTTAAACTAATGGAAAATACTTACAGAGATACAAACATCGCCCTAGCCAATGAATTAGCTATGGTCTGTGAACTTTTAGGTATAGATACAATAGAAGCCATTAATGCTGCAAATCATCATCCACGTGTTAGTATACACACACCAGGTCCGGGTGTAGGAGGACATTGTCTATCTATTGATCCCTATTTTATTATTGAAATAGCTGATAAAAAAGGTTTAGAAGCCAGACTTATAAAAACAGCCCGTGAAGTGAACCAGAAGATGCCAGAACATGTAGTAAAACTGGTAATTGAAACCTTAGACGAACTTCGAAAACCAGTTAAAAATTCTAAAATAGGAATTTTAGGGGTTGCATATAAAGGAAACGTAGCAGATGCTAGAGAGACACCTGCAAAACCATTAATAAAACTTTTAATTGATAAAGGTGCAGATGTATGCGCAAATGACCCCTATGTACCAGATGAGATTATAAAATCCTATGGAGCTGAACCTGTAGATATGGATTCGGCTTTAAAATGTGATTGTGTTGTGCTAGTTACAGATCATGACCAATACAGAAGAATCACTCCAGATATGATCAAAAGCAAGGCATTTATATGTACAAGACCCATATTAAACCCCCATGAGTTTAAAGAAAAAGGTTTGATTTTTAAGGGAGTTGGCAGATTTTGAAGATACTGGTTTTTGAATTTGCAACAGCTTTAGGATTGGATGACCCATCTATTGCTGCTGAAGGTCTTGCCATGCTTAATGGGCTTTTAGGTGATCTTAAAGATCAAAAAGTACATTACCTTATCTCCAAAGGAAAACAAATTAAAAATCTAGACAAACATCAACCTATCTTTATAAAAAACCATTTATTTGACTGGATAGATAAAAATATCGCAAATTACGATGCATGTTTACCTATAGCCCCTGAAGATGATTTTATTCTATACAAAATTATAAAAACATTGGAAGAAAACCGTGTAAAAGTCATTGGTTCAAATTCAGATGCTGTAATGACCTGTTCTGATAAATTCAAAACTTATGAGACCTTGAAAAATAAATTGCCGTTTATAAAGACCGACCGTGTTCTTTTTGATGATCTAGGTGATTTTAATGTTCGCAATAAATATGAAACATTATTTAAAGACGATAAAAAGAGAATAGTAAAACCAGCAGCAGGTGTTTCTTGCTCAGGGGTAGAGATCGTCAACTCATTCAAGGAATTTAGAGAAGCTAGTTTCAATTTAGAGACACCACTACACTATTTTTTACTGCAGGATTACATAGAGGGTATTGCATCCAGTGTGATTCTTCTAAGCAATGGAAAAAATGCAATCCCGCTAAGCTTGAATTTTCAAAATATACACATATCAAATAATAAATTCAATTATAATGGAGGTTTCCTACCTTTAGAACATGAACTCTCAGAAGATGCAAAAAAAATAGCAAAAAAAGCAGTAGAATCAATTGACGGTTTGAAAGGTTATGTGGGTGTTGATTTAATCCTGGGAGAGGTTGTGCACCTCGTGGAAATAAATTCAAGAATAACAACCCCCTACATTGCACTTAGAAAAATCATAAACTTCAATCTAGGTGAAGCAATCATTGATTCTGTTGATGGTGAATTACCAGATAATGTTTCCTTAAAAGGAAAAATATCATTTGAAAAGAAAGACTCATATCTAGAAATCAATGAAGTGGTGCAATGAGAATTGCTGGATTTGACATTGGCGGGGCCAATAGTGACCTTGCAATAATAAATTTTGACGATTATGGTAATGTATTAAACATCAAAACGAAATTTAAATATCTTCCAATGTGGATAAAAAAAGATGAACTTGAGATGGCTCTACTTGAACTTTTAGGCAATGATAGGAATAAAATAGATGCCGTGGGTGTTTGCATGACTGCAGAACTAGTTGATGCCTATAAAACAAAAAAAGAAGGGGTTCTCGACATAGCTAGGAAAATTGAAGAAACATTTAGCATGCCCATAGGTTTTGTGGGGCTTGAGGGAATGTTAAGCTTTGACAAGCTCCTCCTTAACCCTCTTAAAGTAGCTGCAGCAAACTGGATAGCCACAGCTGAACTAGCATCAAGAATCTCCAATAATTGTATTATCGTAGACGTGGGTAGCACAACAACAGATATAATTCCAATAAAAAATGGATCTGAATGTGCGGCGGGGAGATCTGACCTTGAAAGGCTTGGAACTGGAGAACTTGTATATACCGGGGCTTTAAGAACTAATATTGCCACTTTAATTTACAAAGTGCCTTTTAAGGGCCACTGGTTAAGGGTATCCTCTGAACTTTTTGCCATAACTGCAGATATTCACCTGGTACTTGGAAACATAAGCAAAAATGATTACACCTGTAGTTCTCCAGACGGGGCAGGTAAATCCAGATCAGAGTCTATTAGAAGAATTTCAAGAGTTGTGTGTGGGGATATGGATGTTTTGAGCACTTCTGATGTATTTGAAATAGCTAAGTACATCTATAAAACACAGGTAAAACAGATATCCAAGGCAGTTTTAGAAGTTTCAAAAAGAGAAGGAATCTCAAAGGTGGTAACAACAGGACTAGGCATGGATTTTTTGGCGGCAGAAGCAGCTAAAAAAGCAAAAATACCATCTATTGGTATGGATAAGCTTATAGAGAAGAAGGACTGTATTGTTGCGCCTGCTGTTGGCACGGCACTTTTGATGGAAAAATTTTTAAAAAAACATTAAAATTTAATTCATTCGAGAATTAAAGCTATTAACTAGTTGATTTATTAATTTAAGAGGAGTATACAAAAGAGTATAAAAAAATCCTGAAAATAATAAAAATAATAAAAAAATTTATAGAATTATAACAATTTTAAAATATTGAAATAGTCAATAATATCATAAAATCAATAAAACAAGTTATTGTAGTTTTTTGGTGATCCAATGAAACGAAAGACTCGAATAAATATCGTTTTATGCATTACAGCATTCATTGTTGTCTTATTTATATTTGCAAATATAAGTGGACACTCTCAGTTGGGATCAGACAAGAGAGGTTATGTAACTAAGGATGTCTACTCCCATTATTTCCCCACCAAAAAAATAGCAGTTGTAACTGGTATACATCCTCGTGAAGAAATTTCTATAGGTTTAGTTCGCGATGTTATAAAAATTTATGCTTTATTACATAATGTGGAGATAACAAATTATCATATTGTGGTGGAAGACCGTCCAGAGGATTATGATATTGGAAGAAGAAATGGTGAAGAGCTTGCTTCTAATTATATTCTCCCTGATGTAAAAAAATCCGATTATGATCTTGTAATCATATGTCATGCACATGAACCAGGATATGGTGAGGGGTTCTTTATTGCAACACCTCAAATGGATGCAAGATCTGTAAATCTTGCAGAGGCTGTTCAGCAAAGTTTGCCGGACTTCAATTATTACCAGTCTTCTCGAAGGCCAAGGGCACGAAGTTCGTCTGCAATACTGTTCTCAAATCCTTTAGCATCTGCTGGATATCCTACCTTCGTTTATGAGATTCCAGAGTGGAGTGGATACTGGGAAGCATTTATCATGACCTACAGATTGGTAGATACAAGTTTTGGGTTGGTATAATCCTTATATTCCAATGGTCAAATAATCAATTTAGCATGATAATATAAAATTGCGTTAACAGTCATTTCAGTACCATACATCTTTAATACCCAAAAGATATGCAACTATATTTGTTGAAAGATGCAAAATAATCGTTATTACAATTATAAATATGATTATATCCAGAGGTATAACCACGACCAAGGAGGCAAATACAATTGCACCTAACACAAAATCAAGCTGATCTAGGATAGGGGCTGGTCTTCCCCTTTCAATTTTCATCCTCCTTTTTATAAAACTTCCACATGCATCACCTATCAATGCACCTCCACCTAAACACAATCCCAGTAATATACCACGGCCCCAATCTCCTGATATAAATCCTTGAATAAATCCAATTGCAGTTCCGATGGCAGTTCCTGTAATTGTTCCACGCCACGTAACTCCATTACCAAGTATCCTGCGACCATCAATGAAATTGCGATTAAAATCCACTGGTGATCCACCACCAAACGCCAATGCTGAAACATTGGCAAGATAAGCCGGTAACATAAAATATATTACATATGCAATCATAACTAAAACATTAATAGCAGTATTCATCATTTACCTCCTAATACGACCAATAAAAATTATAATCAAAGCAATGATTATACAAAATAATGGTATATGATTTATGACATTCTATTAAATATATATTGGTGAAATTATGGTTATCAAAAAAACAAAGAGCCTGTGTCCTGAATGCCTTGAAGTGATCGACGCCGAAGTCTATGAAGAACACGACAAAATCATGATAAAAAAGGAATGCAAAGAACATGGTGAATTTGACAGCGTTTATTGGACCAATGATCACCTGTATCATGAAGCATTAGACAGCAATCACAAAGGTCAGGGAGTTGATAACCCTCAAACCGCAGTTCTGAATGAATGCCCATTAAGTTGCGGATTATGTCCTGAGCACGAAAGTCATACTGTTCTTGGAATTATAGACGTAACAAACAGATGCAACCTGAGATGTCCTGTATGTTTTGCAAATGCAGCAGTAACAGGATACCTGTATGAGCCTTCCTATGATGAAATAAAAGAAATGCTCCTGAATTTAAAGTCAAACGAACCAGTAGCCGCCCCTGCGATACAGTTCAGTGGTGGAGAGCCTACCATCCGAAAGGATATAGTAGAACTGGTAAAGTTAGCTAAAGAGATGGAATTCAGTCATACACAAATCGCCACCAATGGAATAAAACTTGCAAAAGACCCTGAACTGGCAGGAAAGTTGAAAGAAGCTGGGTTAAACACTATTTATCTTCAGTTTGATGGAGTTACAGAAGAACCCTACATTGAAACTAGGGGTAAAAATTTGCTTCCTTTAAAGTTAGAGGCTATAGAAAACTGTAGAGCCTCTAAACTGGGAATAGTACTGGTTCCCACCCTGGTTAAAGGAATAAATGATCACCAAATTGGAGATATCATAAGATTTGCTGTTGACAACATTGAGATAATAAGGGGAGTTAACTTCCAACCTGTCTCATTTGCTGGAAGAACTTCAGCTGAAGAAATGGAAAAACAAAGAATAACCCTTCCAGATTTCGAAAAAGCAGTTGAAAAACAGACAAATTCCAAGATAAAGGTGAAAGATTTCTATCCAGCATCATCTGTTGTACCGATATCAGAATTTATCGAAGCATTAGAAGGTTCACCACAGGTTACCATCACTTGTCATCCTCATTGTGGTGCAGCTACCTATATTTTTGTTGAAGATGGAGAAATAATCCCAATTAACCGTTTTATAAATGTTGACAGGTTTTTCAACCTTTTAAGTGACAGCTCTGATGATATAAAAGAAGGTGGAAGAATAGGGAAAGCAAAAGTAATGGCAAGGTCCTTAAAAGAACTTCCAAAAACAGTAAATCCATTAAAAACCCCAAAATCAATTGAAATAAAAAAGATATTATTTAACGTTTTTAAAGACAAATCATATAGCTCTTTAGGTAATTTCCATTATAAAACATTGCTTATTGCCTGCATGCATTTTATGGATCCATGGAACTTCGATAAAGATCGGGTTAGGCGATGTGTAATTCATTATGCAGTCCCAGATGGAAGAATTATTCCTTTCTGTTCCATGAATGCACTTTACAGGGAAGACATCGAAAGAAAACATTCTATACCTTTGAAAAAGGACTAGAAGTGTTATTAAATGTTAATAAAAACCCCATCACGACTTCATGTAGCCCTAATCGACCTTAATGGATTTTATGGTAGGATCGATGGGGGTGTAGGGATCACCCTCAAAAAGCCACGATTAATTCTTGAAGCAGAGCCTACAAACGGAAATATCCAAGTAATATTTAATAAATCCAGAAAATTAAGCAGATCATTAATGAATGACTATGAAGGAAAAATCAAAAGTGCAACAAAAAAAATGATGGATTATTTGGGTATAGAAGGTGGATACAAATTCATTATTCGAAAAACTTATCCACCACATTCTGGACTTGGATCAGGAACTCAACTATCCCTTGCAGTTGGAAAAATTCTATCTCAATTCCATGAACAATATATTTCCGCTCATGAAATAGCCAGAATCGTTGGAAGAGGTGGGACATCAGGAATTGGGGTGGGAGCATTTGATTATGGTGGTTTCATCATAGATGGTGGCCACAGTATTGCTGAAAAATCTGATTTTTTACCTTCTGCTGCATCAAAAGCCTATCCTCCCCCCATATTGGTGAGATATGATTTTCCAGAGGATTGGAATCTGATACTTGTAATTCCAAATATTGATAGAAGAATATCTGGCTCAAAAGAGGTCAACATCTTCCAAAAGTACTGTCCAATTCCACTTAAAGATGTAAGAAAACTTTCACACCTTATATTAATGAATATGATGCCTGCTGTAGTTGAAGAGGACATAATTTCTTTTGGATCTGCAATTAACAGCATACAAAATATAGGATTTAAAAAAATAGAATTACAACTTCAAAAACCAATAGTAAATGAAATAATAGCAAAAATGCGCGCTGCCGGGGCTTCAGGAGCTGGTATGAGCTCATTTGGACCAACAGTTTACGCTGTCACAGATACTAACAAGAAAGAAATACGTAGAGCAGCTTATGATTCAATTAAAGACGTTGGTGGTGAAGTTATTTTAACTAAAGCCCAAAACAGTGGATTGAATATTAAAACATAATTATTATTTCCTGATGATTCTATGAAGTGATAGTATGAGTACGATGGATAAAGTAGATGGTAGAGTTTGGAGATTTGGAGACAGCATAGATACAGATGTCATAATTCCTGGAAGATACCTTAGAACTTTCAGTTTAGATGTCTTGGCAGCTCATGTAATGGAAGGTGTTGACCCTGATTTTGCCGGTAAAGTTCGAAAAGGGGATATAATAGTCGCTGATTGGAATTTTGGGTGTGGTTCGTCGCGAGAACAGGCCCCATTTGCCTTAAAACATGCCGGTATTTCTGCGGTGGTGGCAAAGTCATTTGCCAGGATATTCTACAGAAACTCCATTAACATTGGGCTTCCTGCCATTGTAGCTGACGTTGATGCAAGTGAAGGTGATTCTTTAAGCATTGATTTAGATATGGGATTAATCGAAAATAAGACAACTGGAAAAACATTTAAAATTAAACCATTCCCCCCATTTATGCTTAGTATACTGAAATATGGAGGATTGGTTAAACACTATCTAAAAAAGAGGCCCAGAACAAAGATCTGAGGTAAAGCATGAGATGTCCCACGTGTGGATCCAAGTCATATGAAGTTGTAAACTCAAAAGTAGAAGTTTCAAAAACCAAAAAATACAATAAACTTCTTTTAAAATGTAATGATTGTGAATCTGTATACCGAGAAACATTAACAGAAAAAAAACCAGATGATTATCGGATAATTATAAGTGAACACGATTTTTCCAGAAAGAGTCATGTAAAACTGTATCCAGAAGGCCAAATTCAAGTTGGAGATGTTCTGGATGTTGATGGTGTCAATGTAGAGATCACATCAATAGAGACAAAACGAGGATCAAGGGTTTCAAAAAGCCCTTTATCAGAAGTAGAGACTATATGGGCCTTATCACTTGATATACCTGCAAGAGTAGGAATTTCAATAGATTTTAGGGGTAGAGTTATATCAAAGAAGGTTGAAGTAGATAGAAATTTTGAATTTGGAGTTGGAGATATCATAAAAATTGGAAAATTTGTTTTAAGGATACATTCAATAAAAACCATGACCAGAAGGTTAAAAAAAGGAACTGCGGCAGCATTCATGGTAAAAAGAGTTTATGGTAAACCACTTGATGAGAGAAGAAGTTATGATTACGATTTAAGCAATAAAGTGGTTGGATGATGAGTGAAAGAGAAAAACTAATTGAAAAACTTTCAGATTATGGATATATAAAATCTGAAAAGGTTAGAAAAGCTATGTTAAGAGTTCCGAGAGAAGAATTTGTACAACCAGATAAAAAAAATTATGCATATCTTGATCAGCCCCTGTCCATAGGACATGGTCAGACAATTTCCGCACCACATATGGTGGCCATAATATGTGAGGAACTTTACTTAGAGGAAGGAATGAAGGTTTTAGAAATTGGCACCGGCTTGGGGTACAATGCAGCAGTAGTTGCAGAGATAATCGGTGAGAAAGGTCATTTATACAGTGTAGAACGTATTGAAAGTCTTGCAATGGCTTCAGAAGAAAACCTTAATAGAACTAATCATTCAAAAAATGTAACAGTGGTAGTTGGGGATGGAACATTGGGTTATGAAAAGGAAGCTCCTTATGATCGGATTTACGTTACAGCCGGTGCACCGGACATGCCAGAACCCTTAAAAAAGCAGCTTAAAATTGGAGGAAAGCTATTAGCCCCTGTTGGCCCATCAAGTTATACCCAGGAACTAATCCTAGTATCCAGAACATCAAAAGATGAATTTACGGAAAAAAGTCTTTGCGGAGTTGCTTTCGTGCCCCTAATAGGTAAACATGGATGGCGACGTTGATCTAGGTACAAATTAGAATTATCAAATTATAATTTTAGAATTAAATATTCAAATTAAAATGAAATATCCAGATACTATCAAATACTGCTTTTTTTATTTTTAGTTTATTTAAATCTTTTATAGAATAAATCAGATATTAAATTATTAATAATATAAAAAAAAACTGAATTAACTCTGAATATTTAAAATAAGCTAAATCATATAGAACTGGATATATCAATAGTCACTATATGATCATAAATAAAAAAAATCAATTTAAAAAAACTATGCTAAATCATTATATTACCTATAAAACTCATAAAAAATCTAAAATTGGATAAAATGAAAGTATACATCGAAACATATGGCTGCACCTTCAACCAAGGTGATTCTCAGATAATGGCAGGTCTACTACAGGATAATCGCGCTAAAATAGTTTCTGCACCTGATGATGCAGATGTCTTAATAATAAACACCTGTTATGTAAAATATCCCACAGAAAATAAAGTCATAAATAGAATCCACCAAATACAAAAACAGTTTCCACAAAAGAAGTTGATAATAGCAGGCTGTATGGTTGAAATTGACCCAGACAGACTGAAAAGAGTTGCGCCCAAAGCAGGCTGGATCGGTCCACATAGAATAAGATCAATCTTTGACGTTGTACAATTAACAATGAATGGTGAGATAGTTAGAGAAACAGGTTTTAGGAAGGACTTTAAAGTAAATCTTCCAAAAATGCGTTTTAATCCATTTATAAACATAATTCAGATCTGTGAGGGGTGCATTGGAGAGTGTAGCTATTGTTGCACAAGATTTGCTCGGGGAAAACTTCAAAGCTACCCAGCCAATATAATAAAGCGGGAAGCAAAAGATGCGATAGCTGATGGATGTGTTGAACTTCAGCTTACAGCTCAGGATACTGCAGCTTATGGTAGGGATACTGGGGAAACTCTTTCAGATCTTATAAAACAAATTGCAAATTTAGAAGGTGATTTTAGAGCAAGAATTGGAATGATGCATCCTCAAAACATGATAGACGAGCTTGAAAATATTATAAATGCATTCACCAATACAAAAATTTATAAATTCCTTCATATCCCATTACAAAGTGGAAATGATGGTGTTTTAAATGATATGAAAAGAGGTCATAATGTAGAGGAATTTAAAGATATGATAAAGAGGTTCAGAAAGAAAATACCTGAAATATCAATTGCAACCGATATTATCGTAGGATATCCAACAGAGGATGATGATGCATTTAAAGATACTCTAAAAGTAATTAAAGAAATAAGGCCAGATTTTATCCATATTTCAAAATACAGGCACAGACCCCATACAGAAGCATCAGTTCTAGATGAAATAGAGTATGAGACTGTAAAGAAACGGTCCAAACAGTTAACAGATCTTAAAAGTCAGATAAGCTATGAGAACAACAAGAAGCTTGTAGATACCATCCAAACAATTTTAATAACTGAAAACGGAATTAAAGGTGGTTATGTAGGGCGGACTAATTCTTATAAAAGTGTGGTAGTTAAAGATGGAAGCCATGGTAATTTTTATGATGTAATAATAAGCCATGCAAAAAGCACATATCTGAAGGGGAATATCCTGTAGAAATTCGGAATTGCGTTTTAAAATAAACTTTTAAAAAAAATGGACATTTATTAGTGCCGTGGGCCGGACTTGAACCAGCGACATCCAGATCTTCAGTCTGGCGTTCTCCCAACTGAACTACCACGGCATATGGGCCCGACGAGATTCGAACTCGTGATCACCTCCGTGTCAGGGAGGTATCATACCCCTAGACCACGGGCCCACATCAAGTCCATCTTGATTATAAT
>Ga0194110_10002983_pt1 | contig 21187 bp, 13 predicted proteins | sample TA2Kig1200mmetaG_FD_146192 | JGI IMG/M metagenome (GOLD analysis project Ga0194110, IMG submission 146192) | Freshwater microbial communities from Lake Tanganyika, Tanzania - TA2015032 Kigoma Deep Cast 1200m | ecosystem: Environmental > Aquatic > Freshwater > Lake | place: Tanzania: Lake...
GTAATGCCACGTGGTTCTCGTAGGGCAGGCCCCCGGCCGCGGGCCGGCCCCTGGTCGGCTCACTCGGAGCCCGAAGACGCCGGCCAGCGGGCCAGCGGCGGCTCAGGGGAGCCGCCCCCTCAGGACCGCAGACGAGCGGTGGCCGGTGCGAACTTCAGTTCGCGCTCCGCCCGATCCGGGCGAAGCGGGCAGTATGATGAACGAGGACGGATTTCGCCCGAAAAGGAGGAGGTATGTGGAACAGGCGTGGTTTCCTGCGGCGCTCCGCGGCCTGCGCCAGCTTGCTGGCGGGCGCAGGGGGCGGCGGTTTCGAACGCGTGCTGGCGGCGGGACGCGCCACGGCCGGGCTGAGTCCCGAGCAGGTGGCGGGCAACGAGGACTTCTGGTTCGAAGTCCAGCAGGCATTCACCGAAGACCGCAACATCGTCAACCTGAACAACGGCACTATCCAGCCCGGTCTCCGCATCGTCCAGGACGCCGTCCGCCGGCACAACGAGTTTGCGGCCAGCGCCGGGTGGCACTCGATGAGCATCCTGGCGAAGCAACTCGAGAGCTGCCGACGGCGGCTGGCTTCCCACCTGGGCTGCGATTCCGAGGAACTCGTCCTGTGCCGGGGCGGAACGGAGGCCGGCCAGATCCCGATCCTGGGCCTCGACCTGAAGCGCGGTGACGAGGTGGTCATCACCAACCAGGACTACCCGCGGCTGCTTAGCGCGTGGCGGCAGCGCGAGAAGCGCGAGGGCATCGTGCTCAAGATCATCCCGCTTCCCGCCCCGCCCGTGCCGCTCGACCAGTTCTACGGCGTGGTGGAGCAGCAGGTGACGCCGCGGACCAGGCTGATTCACGTCTGTCACATGACGCACTGGACCGGCCAACTGGCGCCTATCCGCCGGATCACCGACATGGCTCACGCCAGAGGCATCGAGGTGCTCGTGGATGGCGCACACGGTTTCATGCATGTGCCCTTCAAGCTCGCAGACTTCGCCTGCGACTACTACACGGCCAGCCTGCACAAGTGGCTGCTGGCGCCGCCCGGCAATGGCTTCGTGCGGATCCCCAAGGACCGCATTTCCAGAATCTGGCCGCTGACGCCGCCGTGGACCGACGAGCCGAACAACATCCGCCGCTTCGAGGACGTGGGGACGCGCACCCCGGCCAACCGCATCGCCATTGCCGAGGCGATCACCTTCAACGAGGGCATCGGTCTGGAGCGGAAATCGGCGCGCATCCGATACCTGAAGGAGCGCTGGGCCAACCGGCTGCGCACGCTCCCGCGGGTGCGGTTCTACTCCAGCCTGGAACCGGCCGAGTCTTGCGGCGTCGCCACCTTCGGCGTCGGGGGAATCGACTCGGCGAAACTGGCCGATCATCTGCTGGACAGGTGGGGGATCGTTGTGTCCGTGATGCGGCACCCCGACGGCTTGATCGATGGGATCCGGATCGTGGTGAACGTGTCATTGTCGGCCCGGGAAATCGACTACTTCGCCGACGTCATGGAGGACATCATCAAGAAGGGCGCCCTGGCGTAGGACCGGGCCGCGGGCCCTACCGCTTCTGCTGCCACAGCTCGCGGTAGTTCGTCAGGACGATCCCCTTCTTCAGGATGGCGGATTTCACGTCCAGACTCGTCAGGACACGCAGTTCCTCAGCCCTGTGTTTGCCGACGCCTCCGCGCACAAAGATGGCGGCGGGATCGGAGTGGATGAGCGCCCGCTGCTCCGGCGAGTCGATGCCGATGTGGCACACCCACAAGTACAGGCCGGGCTCGAGTTTCTCGAGCAATTCGATGGCTCGTTCGAGCTTCTGCTCGACCGGCGTCGTGTAGACGCTGATCCTGTTCTCGCCGAACGATTGCGACAGCGGCAAGTTGTAGTCCTTCGCGATTTTGTCGATCAGGCCGCTGAAACCCGGGTACTGCGATGGGCTGACGTAGTGCAGGTCGAGGTACTGGACATTGACGCCCCGCCTCTTGGCAAGATTCACTTGCGCTCGCAGTTCGGCATCGATCTCTTCGAGTTTCGGCTCGTGCCGGAACAGCTCGGCCGGCGACGTGTAAAGGTAGCCGTCTTCGTCCACCAGAGAGCGCACCTGGTCCCGGGGCGACACGGGACGCCACCGGTAGCCCCGCCATTCGCCGACCAGGCACAGGTGCACACCCATGCACCAACCCGGGTTCTTGCGGGCGAGCTCGGCTGCCGCTTCGAACCAGGGCCCCGGCACAACCATCGCGCCGCTGGTCAACACGCCCTCGTTGAACGCTCTCTCAAAGGCCACTAGCGATCCCTGTGTCATCCCCAAGTCGTCCCCGCGAATGATGAGCTTGATCTCCTGCGCGGGAAGCACACCGGGCAACATACTGAGAGCGGACGCCAGCGCCGCACCCGCCCATCCGATCCTTTTCATGAGTCACCCTCCGTCCTGGCCGGATCCAGCACCGTCCCATTCCGGCTCCTCTCCCAAGAGTGTAGTCAACTCCAGAGGGGAGGCGGCGGCTTCGCGCAGCAGTGGTGGATGCCCGTGAGGAAGTGCCGCGGGTGGCGAAAGCCGAAGGCGCGGTGGCTGACCAGGGCCGCGTGCCGCTCTGCGACTTCCGCGGCCGTGACCACTCGCTTGCGCTCACAGCTCGGTTGCAGGCACGAGTGCCGCAACCGCCCCGCGACCGTCAGGGAGCCGTTGGGCAGCCAATTCGTTCGCTGCGCGTATTCGGCGTTCTATTCCCCCCCGCCTCCAGGAACTCCAGTGTGCCTGTCAGTGGTACTCGCCGCCCCAGAGAGCTTCCAGGAAGTGCGCCAGGGGGAGTACGGTCAGCGCGCCGAGCCGGCGCGGCCTGGGCTCCAGGCATACACATAGCAGGCGCTTGAACACGCCCTCCTCGCCAATGGCCCGCAAGGGCTTCAGGTCCGCGGCGGAGACGTTGGCCTTGGCCTTCACTTCCACCGCCGTGTGGTCCCCGACAAGGAAATCCACCTCGAAGCCCGAGGTGGACCGCCAATAGGCTAGCGGCTCTCCCGAAACGTAGTCCCGCCAGCTCACCAGCTCGTGCATCAGGTATGTCTCCAGGGCCTCGCCGTACTCGGGAGTCCCGGGCCGGAACTGACGGCCCTGAAGCGTGGCTGCCACCCCGACGTCGAAGAAGTAGTACTTCGACGACGCCAGAGGCTTCCTCTTTCTCGACTTCCGCCACGCCGGCAACTCATGCAGCACCAGCGTGTCCTTAAGGATCTCGAAGTACTCGTACACCGTGGTGCGGGGCACCTGGGCGTCGTTTGCCACATTCGTGAAGTTGACGATAGCGCCGTTGGACATCGCCGCGACGCGGAGGAACCGGCTGAATGCGAATGCGTTGCGTGTGGCTCCCTCGGCCACCACTTCCTGATGCAGGTATGTGCCCGCATAGGCCTCCAAATCCGCCCGCGGGTCATCGGAGAAGTAGACAGGCGGCAGCAGGCCCCGCTCCAGCGCCCGGCCCAGATGGAAATGAGAGCCCAGTTCGCGGAAGGTGAACGGGTGCAGGTACTTCGTCCGCGCCCGGCCTCCCGGGAGGTTGACGCCTTTGCTGCGGAGTCTACGCGCGCTGGAACCCGTGAGGAGGAACCGGACGCCCCGCTCTTCGATCAGGCGATGCACTTCGTTCAGCAGCTCCGGCAGCCGCTGGATCTCGTCGATCACCACGGTGCGGTCGCGCGAGGTCAGTTCCTGCGCGATGCGCCCAGGATGCTGGCTGAGCGCCAGGTAGGTTCCGGAGTCCAGCAGGTCGTACAGCCGCACCTCCGGGAGGGTGTGGCGGATGAGGAAGGTCTTCCCCGTCTGGCGAGGCCCCAACAGGAAGTGGGATTTCTTCGCCAACAGCGCGGGCAAATCCAGCCGCCGAGGCACCACCGGACCGGGGTGGCCTGCCGTCAGTGACGTACTCATCGTCAAATAGCATGACAAATGACGACACTCTCGTCAAGGGCGATAGTCGCAGGCCCCCCGCGCCTCCAGGCCCCGCTCCGGTCATTCCGCGTGATGTTCCGGCCCTGCGCAGCGCCGCGCCGCCGGGGTGACGTACCATGGTTATGTTGTCTCGCCCCTGGCCGGCATCGAACGATCCCGCGGCGTGGCCCCTGATGTACGTGGGCATGGTCCTGACCACGCTGGGCACCCTGCTGCTGGAGCTGGCGCTGACGCGCATCTTCTCGGTGGTGTTCTACTACCACTTCGGCTTCCTGGCCATCTCCATCGCCCTGTTCGGGCTGGGTGCGGGGGGGGTCTTCAGCTACGCGGTGGCCCGCTGGAAGCGGGAGTTCTTCTGGAAGCTGGGCCTGCTGGGAACCGCGGCGGCCCTGGCAGTGCCGGGCGCGCTGGTGTTCCTGCTGACGCGCCAGGGCCAGCCGGGCTACGGGACCCTGGCCCTGGTGTACCTGCTGAGCGCGCTGCCCTTCTTCCTGGCCGGCACGGTGATCTCACTCGTGATCGCCGCGGCCATCGAGCGGGTGGGGCGGGTGTACTTCTTCGACCTGATGGGCGCGGCCGGGGGGTGCCTGCTGCTGATCCCGCTGCTGGACTGGGTGGGCGGGCCCGGCACGGTGATCACTTCCGGCGCGGTGCTGGCGGCCGCCAGCGCCATCTGGTTCCACCTGGCGGGGAACCGGCAGGGACGCATCGCCGCGGCGGCGCTGGCGCTGGGCCTGACCGGCCTGGTGGCGTGGAACGCGGCCCGGCCCCTGATCGACGTGCGCTACGCCAAGGGCCGGCAGCTCAGCCAGGAACGCTTCGTCAAGTGGAACAGCTTCTCGCGCATCGCCCTGCGGGGGCACGAAGGCTCGGCCATGATCTTCATCGACGCCGACGCCTCGAGCGGCATCCCCTACCACGACTTCGACCGGCTGAGCGAGCCTGAGCGGCGGGACCTTCTGGACAAAGGCCCGGGTCTGCCCTACCGGCTGCGGCCGCGAGCCAAGACGCTGGTGATCGGCGCGGGCGGGGGCGTGGATGTGGCGCGCGCGCTGGCCTCGGGCAGCCGCGATGTGACCGGCGTCGAAATCAATCCCATCATCGCCCGCACCATCATGCGGCAGCGCTTTCCACAATTGAGCCAGCGGCTGTACGAGCGTCCCGAGGTGCGCATCGTGGTCGAGGACGGACGCAGCTTCGTGCGTCGCACTCGCGAGCACTACCAAGTGGTGCAGGCCACGCTGGTGGACACCTGGGCCTCGACCGCGGCGGGCGCCTTCGCCTTGTCGGAGAACAGTCTCTACACCACGGAGGCCTTCGGCGAGTATCTGGGCCGGCTGACCGCCGACGGGCTGCTGGTGTTCACGCGCTGGGGACTGGAGCCGCCCCGGGAGTCGCTGCGGCTGGTCTCACTGGCGATGGAGGCGCTCCTGCGGCTGGGAGAGGACGAACCCTGGCGGCAGGTGGCCGTGGTGCGCGAGGGGAGTGAGCGGGACCTGACCGGCTGGGGCGCCACCGACACGGTGCTGATCGGACGCCGGCCGTTGGCGGCGGAGGATCTGGCGCGGCTGCGCGAGGCGGCGGATGACGGCGGATACCAGATCGTCTACCTCCCCGATCAGCCGGCGGACAACCCCTTCCATGCGCTGCTGCGAAGCCGCGACCGGCAGGCGTTCCTGAGCGGCTACCGCTACGACGTGTCGCCGGTGAGCGACAACCGGCCGTTCTTCTTCCACACGGTGCAGCCGCGGGACGTGTGGGAATTCGTCAAGAGGGCCTCGCGCCGCAGCGCGGATTACCAGATCAACCGGGCGGTGCCGCTGCTGTTCGCGCTGCTGGCGGTCAGCGTGGTGGCGACGGCGCTGGTGCTGGCGCTGCCGCGGCTGGTGCTGGGGAGCCGCCTGCCGCGACGTTGCGGGGTGCTGCCGTACTTGTGGTACTTCATCTTCATCGGGGTGGGCTACATCCTGATCCAGGTGGCGCTGGTGCAGCGGTTCGTGCTGTTCCTGGGGCACCCGACCTACGCGCTGACGGTGATCATCTTCTCGATGCTGCTGGCTAGCGGGCTGGGCAGTTATTTCAGCCGGCGCATCGCGGCGGGCTCGGACGCGCGGCTGGGAGTGGTGCTGGGGCTGGCGGCTGTGCTGGTGGCGGCCCTGGCGGCGCTCACGGGACGGTTGGAGGCAGGGATCGGCTGGCCGCTGGGGGCGCGATTTCTGGCGAGCATCGTTCTGATCGCCCCGCCGGCCTTCCTGATGGGCATCCCCTTCCCGTGCGGGCTGCGCCGGCTGGAGCGGCGCCACGCGCCGTCGGTGCGCTGGGCCTGGTCGCTGAACGCGGCGGCCAGCGTGATGGGCTCGGTGGCCGCCGTCGCCTTGGGCATCTACCTGGGGCTGCGCGAGACCCTGCTGGTGGGAGGGGCCATGTATCTGTGCGCGCTGGGCGTGCTGCTGGCGGCAGGAAGGCGGCAGGGCGCCGCGCCTCAGGCGGTCATGGAAGCATGAACACGCTGGCGTGGATACTGTCCGGTCTCGAACGCCACTGGCCCGAGGTGGTCGGGGTAGTGGCGGGTGTGGGAGCGCAGATTCTGCTGGCGCGGTGGCTGTTGGAGCCACCGCCGGGGCGGCGGCCGGCCTATAGCCGGGCGGTGAAGCTGGCGGCGGTGGTCCTCTGTGTATGGGTCTTCCTGGGCTTCTTCTTCAGCATCCGCCGGTTCGGAAGCTGGCTGCCTGCGTCGTCCTGGGTGCTGTGGTTGCGCGGGCTGGCGCTGACGTGGGCGATGGCTTCTGTGGGCGCGGCCGCTCTGTGGTTCCTGCGGCGGCTGCCGCGCTACAATCCCAGCCGCCGCCGGTGGCTCCAGGCGGCCAGTGGGGCGCTGGTGGCGGGGCCGTTCGCCGGCCTGACCTACGGCATCGTGGTCCAGCGGACAAGTCTGCGGATTCGGGAGGTGCGGATTCCCATCCCCGGCCTGCCCCAGGATCTGGACGGCCTGCGCGTGGCGCATCTGAGCGACATCCACCTGAGCGCTTTTCTGAGCGAATCCGACCTGGAGCGCGCGGTGGAGATGGCCAACTCGCTGCGGCCGCACCTGGCGGTGATAACCGGGGACCTGGTGAGTTGGAGCCACGCGCCGCTGGAGGCCTGTCTCGAGCGTCTGGCCAGGATCCGGGCCGACGCCGGGATCCTAGGGTGCCTCGGCAACCATGAGGGCTATGTGCGCGCTGAGAGCTACGCGGCGCTGCGTGGCGCCAGTCTGGGGATCGAATTCCTGCGGCAGCGCGCGCTGCCGCTGCGGTTCGGCGCGAGCGTGCTGAATGTGGCGGGCGTGGACTTCCAGCCCGCGCGGCAGCCTTATCTGGTGGGGGCGGATGCCTGGATGCTGCCCGGCGCGGTCAACCTGCTGCTGTCTCACAACCCGGACGTGTTCCCCGTGGCCGCGCGGCAGGGGTACCAACTGACTCTTTCGGGCCATACCCACGGCGGCCAACTGGCCCTGGAGCTGTTCGACCAGCATCTATGCGCCGCGCGGTTCATCACGCCGTACATCTACGGGGTGTACCGTGAGGGTTCCGCCGCCATCTATGTTACGCGGGGTATCGGCACGGTGGGGATTCCGGCGCGAGTTGGTGCGCCCCCGGAGGTGGCTCTGATACGCCTGTGCGCTACCTGATCCTCAGCGACATTCACTCCAACTGGGAGGCGCTGGAAGCGGTCCTGGCGGAGGCCCGGGGCGGATACGACGCGGCGGTGTGCTGCGGCGACCTGGTGGGTTACGCCGCCGATCCCAACCGGGTGGTGGAATGGTCGCTGCGGAACCTCGCGGCGGTGGTGCGCGGCAACCATGACAAGGCCTGCGCGGGACTGGAGGACTTGGAGTGGTTCAACCCGGTGGCCCGCTCGGCGGCCCTGTGGACCGAACGCGCCCTGAGTGTGGAGAATCTCTCCTACCTGAGAGAGCTCCCCCAGGGGCCTATACGGGTGGGCGACTTTCAGATCCTGCACGGCTCCCCGCTGGACGAGGACGAGTACCTGCTGTCGGCCCGGGCGGCCTCGGAGTTGGCCGAGTACCTGGAAGCCGGCGTCTCGTTCTTCGGGCACACGCACATCCAGGGAGCGTTCTTGCTGGAAGGGCGGGACGTGGAGTGGATCAAGAAACCCGATCCGGAAGCCCGCCAGGTGCAGATCGAGATCGAGGAGGGGCCGCGGTACCTCATCAACCCCGGCTCGGTGGGCCAGCCGCGGGACAACGACCCGCGCGCGGCCTATGCTGTCTACACACCCGAGGACCGGCGGGTCGAGTTGCGGCGGGTAAGCTACCCGATCGAGGTCGCCCAAGCCAAGATCCTGCGGGCCGGGCTGCCCGCGGCGCTGGCCGACAGGCTGGACTGGGGAAGCTGAGGGGCGCCAGAATCCCGCCGGGTTTCAGCCGGGCGTGTTCCGATAGGGGCGCAGTCGAGGGGCCATCATCTCGCGCTCCCAGTTCGCCAGCAGGCTTTTCAACCGCGCGGCTCCTTCCAGCGGCAGCTTCGTCTCCTCCAGTTCATCCTTCCCCAGGTCGTGCAGCTCCTCCTGACCCTCGTCGATGACCAGCTTGAGGTCGCCTTCACGGGCGGCCTTGCGCACCCGGTCCCCGCGCTTCGAGCGCCAGAACAGAGTTCGCGTAAACGGCTGGCGCCGCCCCACGAGCACCGGCAGGAGATTCGACCCGTCCCAGGGCCGCGGTGATTTCGCTCCCGCCGCCGCCAGCAGCGTGGGCATCAGGTCCATGGTGATCCCGACCTGCGCGACGTCCTTTCCTTCCGGCAGCACTCCAGGCCAGCGCGCCAGGCACGGAATCCGGATGCCGCCTTCCCACAGCGAGCTCTTGCGCCCGCGCAACCGCCCGTTGCTGCCGTTGGGGTCCGCTCCGTTATCGCTGATGAAGATGACGATGGTGTTTTCGGCGGCGTCCATCCGCTTGAGCCGCTCGAGGATGTCTCCCACTCGGGCATCCATGCGCTCGACCATCTTCGCGTAGACTCTCCGGTCCTTCTGCCGCCAGGGCGCGGTCCCGGTGGCCGGATCGAATGCGTCCGGATCCTGAATGGGCGTGTGCGGGGCCGTGAAGGCGACGTACAAGAAGAACGGGTCGCGCTGCGGGCGCTTCAGCCAGTCCACCGCGGCCTCGCCGATCAGGTCCGTAAGGTATCCCTTGCGCTCGACGATCCGGGTGTTGTGATAGAGCACCGGACGCCCGTCTTCCTCGCGGTGGGTGAAGTAGTCCGCGTTTCCGCCCAGGATTCCGAAGGACTCGTCGAAGCCGTGCCGTGCGGGCCAGAACTTCTCCCGGTAGCCCAGGTGCCACTTGCCGAAGCAGCCGGTGGCGTACCCCGCCCGCTTCAGCACCTGCGGCAGAGTGACCTCGGAGGCCGGCAATCCCAACTCGCCCCGCTCGGCGAGCCAGACGGCATCGTCGTAACGCCCCACGTCGCCCACCCCGATGGCGCACTCCAGCCCGCCCACCCGCTGCTGGTAACGCCCGGTGAGCAGAGCAGTCCGTGTCGGCGAGCACTCCGGCCCGTTGGCATAGAAATGGGTGAACCGCACTCCGCGAGCGCCGATCGAGTCGATGCGCGGCGTCCGTATGTCCTGGCACCCGTACGAGGACAAGTCCGCCGAACCCAGGTCGTCGGCCACCAGCAGCACGATGTTCGGCCGCCGCGCCGCGGCCCGCCACCCCAGCGTCCCGTACAGCCACTCCCGTCTCGTCATGCCACCCTACCTCACTTTCACCGCATTCTTCTGGATGTACTCCTCGATCGCGCTCTCCTGCGGCCCGATGTAGTGGAATCCCTCCGCGTACGCGACTCCATACTGCCGCCCCAGGTCCCGGTCCCTCCTTAACAGGAACTCCCGAATGTAGGCCCGGTTGGCCGTCTCCTCGCTGTCCCCGAGCAAGGGCAGAAGCAGGCCCTGTTCGGCCAGCCGCCGCCGCAGCCGCGCCCCGGCCTCGCCCGCCGGCCCTTGCGCCCGGTTGGCCAGCATCACGTCGATCTTCTTCTCGATGTGCCCGCTGACGTCCACCACCCGGTTCAGCAACTGCGGGCCTCGCGCGAAGTAGTACCGCTCCCTCACGGCGTGCGGCTTCAGCCCCGCGGCGAGGTGCTCGGGGTAGTCCTTGTTCATGCCCGCCATCCAGCAGGCCGCCTCCACCCCCGAAGCCGTCACGTAGTGGTCCGGGTTCTCCTCGTAGTGTCCCCACGGGTCGTAGCTGATCACCGTGTCCACCTTCAGCAGCCGGAACAGGAAGATCAGCCGCGCCCGGTACTCCAGCGCCGAGATGCCGTCCATGCGGTGGTTGCGGTAGTTCAGGTCGAACACCTGCTTCAGCCCCAGCACGCGCGCCACTTCCTGGTTATCCCGCTCGTTGGCCAGGATGGTCTCGCCGATTGTGCCCGGCCCCGCGCACTCGTCGTTGGTAGTGCGGATCAAGTGCCCGGTGTAGCCTTCGCTGATCAGCTTGGCGATGGTCCCCGCCACGAACATCTCGTCGTCGGAATGGGGCTGGATGAAGGCCAGCACCTTGCCGGCGTGCGGCTGGCCCGTCTGCGGCCGCTCCAGAGTCACTTCGGTGGCTGCCGTGGCTCCCACCGCTCCCGTCGATTGCAGAAAGAATCTTCTGGTCATAGGCATCACACCTGCACTATAACCATACTGCGGGAAGGCGGACGGCGGGGGCGCCGCGCGTGCCGTCTCGGAGACCGGCGCGGGCGTTACCGCACGCGCTTCAAGGCCGGCAGCAAGGGAGTCACCTCGAAGTACATCGCTTCGCTGGGCGACAGCCGGGCCACGGTCTGCGTGCGCAGCAGCTCGGTGCTGTTGTCCCAGGGGTCCAGGCGCAGGCGCGAGGCCAGAGGCAGCGCGGGGGGCTGCGCGGCATCGCCGTTGAGACTGGGCGCCGTCGCCGCCAGGGCCGGGATCAGCGTCACCTGCGCATTCTCGGCCACCGGATTTCCGATCTGCGCGCGCGTCAGGCTGGGGAGCTGGCGCGCCCGCTCCGCCAGCGCCGCCAGGAACTGCCCGGCGCTTCCCAACTGATCCTTGTACGGGGAGTTCTTCAGCAGCTCCAGGGCCTTCTCGTTGGCCTGCGCCTCTTCGGCCGGAGTGCGGCGGAAGGTGAGCTGCTTGAGGATCTGCGCGTCGTCGAACATCATCACGTCGTTGAAGGCGGTGATGGTCTCCATGCGATGATCCAGAGCGAGGCTGGCCAGCTCCCGCGCCACCGCCGCCGCCAGGCTGGCCTCGTTGGGCAGCACGTCGATGAGGCCGCGGCTCAGCAGGATGGTGTTGCCGACCACGAAGCTCTCCAGCGGGGTGGTCAGCAGCACCCGGCAGCTCACGGGCGGGTCCAGCGCCAGGTTGTTGGTCACCAGCAGGTTGTTCACCACGGTGTCCAGGATCTTCTCGATCTCGCCGGGCTGGCCCAGCAGTCCGGCCTTCTCCATGCGCGCCAGCGCGTTGTCGGCCGCCTCGCGCCGCCACTCGCGCAAGGCCTGGGCGCGCGACAGCTCGGTCTCGCTGCGGTCCGTCGCCGGCTGCGGCGCTTCCACTTCGATGGTGGTGAAGGTGGAGGTCTTCCCCGGCATGGTGGCCGCGTAGCCCCACAGCCGCACGTGCCCTTTCAGGCCCGTCCGGGTGCGTCCCCGCTCGGTGGACAGCGACTCCTGCACGAACACCATCGAGGGCAGCCACTGGCCGGGGCCTACGTGCTGGCGGTAGCTGTTGAAGTGGAAGTACTTCAGTTTCCTTTCCGAGGTGTAGGTGCCGCTGAAGCGCACGATGTGGAAGTCGCGGTCCTCCACCCAGATGCGTCCCACGAACCGCCCTTCCGGCTGCCCCGCCTTGGGCTTGACATCGAAGACCAGGCAGCGCACCTCGCCCAGGAACTCGCCCCGCACGTATTCGAAATCGTAGTTTGCCGGGGTGAAGGACTGGCCGTCAAGCACCGCCATCTGGGCGAAACCTCGCGGCAGCAGGCGGACACGGGAGAACCGCCTCAGGAACTCTCCCAGGCCCTTGCCCTGGGGCTTGCCGGCCAGGAACGCCTCGAAGTTCACCCCGCTCTTCACGTCCAGGTTCCCGATGAAATAGGCGTCGCCGTTCACCTGCTCGCGCCCGTCCGGACCCTCGCGCAGGAATTGCACATAGGTCTCCAGCACGGGCCGGTACTTGCTCATCTCCTGCACCAGCGCGCTCTCGGACGCGGTGAACCGCCGCACTACCTCCTCCAGGCTCAGCGTCTGCCCGATCGGCTGCCCCCAGATCTCCGCGCACAGCAGCCCCAGCAGCCCACAGAGCAGAAGAGCACTCCTGCTCCTGCTACCCTGCCATCTGAAAAACCACATGCAACACCGCCCTCTCATCCACCGGCCTGCGCTCTTCCATGGCCGGCTTGTAGCGAATCTGGCGCGCCGCCTCGATGGCCGCCTCGTCCAACCCGTAGCCCAACCCGCGCAACACGCGCAGCACCCGGACCTCGCCCGAGACTGTGAACACCACCTCCAACAGCACCACGCCTTCGATCCGGTTGCGCCGCCCTTCCTCGGTGTATTCCGGTTTCGGCTTGGCGACGATCTCGACCGGCCGGCGCAGCAGCGCCCGCGGCGCCGGCTGGGGAACGGGCTCAACGCGAACCAGCGCTTCGTCAAAAGCCGTCTTTCGCACCTGCTCCGTGAGCGCGTTGCGCGGGGCGGGCGCGAGCGCGGCGTCGAAGCCTGCCTTCGCGGCCCCCACCCGGCCATACCCCACCTTGCCCGCCACGGCGGGGCCCGCGGACTCAAACCCGCCCACTCGCACGCCCCCCGGCGTCCCATTCGCCCGTGCCGCAGCCTGGGGCTCCGCGTCAAACCCCGTGGCCGCCGCCTCCGGGCGGGACGGCCCTTCCGGCCAGGTGATCTTCGGCGTGCGATCGAACCCCGCGGTCTCCAGCCGGCGCATCGCCCAGCGCGCCTTCGGCGCTGCCGTGGCTTCCGGGAAAGCCGCGCCCGGCGGGGTCGTCACCGGGGGCGCGGGCGCCGCAGGAGTGGGCGGAAGTTGCGCCACAGGCGGGCGAGGGGCGGTAGTGATCACTACCGGCGGCGCCTCCACCGCAGTGACGCGCGCCGGCCGCCGCGCACTCACTAGCGGAGCACGGAACTCAGCACGCGCAGGCGGCTGCGGCAGGCGCACCGCCGGGACCCTCACGTTCGGTTGCGGCGACGGCTCCGGGGCACGCGGAGCCAGGAAGATCACGGCTGCGCGCCTCACGATGTCCCGGTTTGCCACCACCACCGGGCCCATGGTGGCCAGCACTCCCGCGCCTGCCAAGTGCACAACAAGACTGACCAGCAGGCTTCTCTGGCGCCCTGCCGAGGCGGGTCCCGTCAGGGGGAATCGGGGAGTGCAGTCTTCCACCGTCCTTCTCATACACAGATCTATCGGCGACCGGGAGTCAGAAATGCACGCCGCTTGCCACTCCCCCACGCCCCCTACCCCTCCGGCACAGGTCACCCCGTGCTCGCTAAATGATTGATTCCTGTGGGGGTTCCTGCCTGCCTGCGACGTCATCCTACCCGCGGTGGCAGGCCGCCAGTTTAACGCCCATCGCCACGTTTTTGGCGCCGCGCCCGCCGACTCGCGGGACGACACAGGCCCGCTAGAAACCCTCCCAAACCAGTCCCAGAAACTCCCTTAGCGTTCCGAAGCCCATCCGCTCGTACATCCGCACCGCCTTCTCGTTGGCCGCCGTAACCGACAGGCTCACCCGGGTCGCACCGGCCAGCGCCAGGGACTCCATCGACCGCCGCAGCAGTTCATACCCTACCCCCTGGCCGCGCATCGCGGGGCTTACGCAGATTTGCGTGACGTGACCCACTTCGGTCCGCACCCGGCTGGCCAGCGACACCCCGCACAGCCGTGCGGTCTTGCGCTCGACCGCCACCCAGCAGGCCGGCGGAAAGAATGTGCCACAGCCCGGGTACTGCAGGATGTTGTGCAGGAAACGGCGCGCGCCCGCCGGCGTACGGTACTGGTCGTTGACCAGGCTGTCCACGTGCCCCCGGTAAGCCGCCGCGATCAGGTGGGCAGCCTCCTCCTGCCGCCGCTCCGTCCAGCGGTCGAACAGCACCTTGTCCTCAACCGGCCGCACCCGGAGTTCGCGCACTCGTCCCAGGTGGGCACGCATCAGGAACCGCGGGAAGCTGGTCAGGTAGCGCTCTCCCGGCACCGGCCCCTGCCGGGCGCACTCCAGCAGCATCACCTGCGCTTCGATCCGCTTCACCGCCCGCGTGCGCATGGAGGCGCCCACCGCCGCTCCCAGCAGCAAACGCTCGTTTTCAGCCGTCTTGTGCTGGTGCGTCAAGAACAAGTCGCCGATGAGGCTCTTGGGATCCTCCGCCACGTAGTAGGAGTACCCCACTACCTGCCCTTCCGCTTCCAGGGCGTATCCCGTCAGCGCCCCGGATTCAAGGAAGCGCTTGGTCAGCTCGGCCGACGGCCGGAAATCCCAGTCCAGTGCCTGCTCCCAGGCCGCGACCTCGTCTTCCAGCAGGGCGTGCATCTCCTCGATTCGCACGCCCGCCAGATCCCGCAGTCTGGGAGTTGACGCCTCCACGGCTGCCGCCATCCCTCCGATTCTAGCCCCACTTTCGACTATCCTGTTTGCTTGCCCCAGACCACCCGCCGAGACTTCCTCCTGTGCTGGTTCCCCTTCTTCCGCCGCCGCTCCCGCACCCTGGCCGGCATCCGTTTCGAGACCCTGCGCCGCGGCCGCTCCTCGCGCCGCTACCTGCTCATTCACGGCGACGAGCACACCGCGCGGCAACTCCTGGTTTCCCACATGAAAGCCGGCCCCGGCCTGGCGCACCTGGTCACCGGCCGCGAGCGCCTGGTCACAGTCGGCGGCGCGCGCATCGACCCCAACCGCCTCTTCTCCCGCACCGGCGCCGAGCGCAGCCTGCGCCGCCTCAACCCCGACATGGCCCCAGAGCGCCTCTACCAGATCCTCGACCGGCTCGACCGCGAGCGCCCCGGACTGGTCCGCGCCCTGCTGCCTCCCCGTGGCGGCCTGCTGGTCGCGCTCCACAACAACTCGGGCGGATACTCGGTCCGCGATGAGATTCCGCTCAGCGATGAGACCGCGCTCAACGACCCCTCTCACCCTCACGACTTCATGCTGGCGACCGGCCCGGAGGACTTCGCCCGCCTGGCCCGCTCCCCCTTCAACACCGTGCTCCAGCACCGCCGCCCCGAGTTCGACGACGGCTCCCTGTCCCGCCTCTGCGCCCGCCTGCGGGTCCGCTACGTCAACATCGAAGCCGCCCTGGGCGCGCTCCCCAAGCAGGCCGCCATGCTCTCCTGGCTCACCCAGCACCTGCCGTGAGGCCGGCCCTTGGCCGGCTGCGTGGGCCTGGTGGCAAGCACCCAAGGCGCGCGGGCGATGCAGGCGCAGCGTCCGAACATCGTCTTCATCTATGCCGACGACCTGGATTTCGATGAGATCGGTTGCTACGACATCGACAGGTTCCCCTGTTCGACCGGCGCCTTGCGCGCCAACCGGGTGCGGCGCAAGAGCAACCGCGCCTACGCCGATACGCGCATGCTCACCCCGCACATCAACGGGCTGGCCCGCGAGGGTGTGACATTCTCGCGCTTCTACGTGACCACCTCCATCTGCACGCCGAGCCGCTACTCCACGCTTGCCGGCCAGTATGCGAGCCGCAGCCCGGAGTTCTGCCGGAAGCACCCGCCGGGCACGCACGCTCCCATTCGGTGGAATACGGACCTGGCCGCCGGTCAGGAGAACGCCGCCCTAGCGCTCAAGCGGGCGGGATACGCCTCCGGCATGGTGGGCAAGTGGCACTGCGGCATGGCGGGAGGTTACGCTTTGCGCGGGATCGATCCGCAGGCCAGCCCGGAGGATCCGGCCGTGAACCAAGCAGTCGGCGAGTTCTAGGCGGCCGGGGCGCGCCAGGTGCGCACCCGCGCCGGCTGGGACTACGCCGAGAGCCTGTACTTCAACAACAAGGAAGGGATGGGGCTGCCAGCGGCCTTGCAGGTTCACAACCTGGATTGGATCGCCGAGGGCGCGGTGCGCTTCATCCGGCAGGCCGCCCGCCAGCCGTTCTTCCTGTATGTGCCAATCACGGTGCCTCACGCCCAGTACCTCAGTGACTGGCTCAAAGCCAACCCGCGTTACTCGCCCGCCGGGGTCTTGGAGAAAGCGCCGGAAGTGATGCCCCCACGCGAGGACGTGTTCCGGCGGCTTCAGGAGGCGGGCATCGACCCGCGCAATGCGCCGGCCACCTGGATCGACGACCTGGTGGGAGCCGTCCTCAAGGCACTGGGGGACGCAGGCGTAGCGGAGAACACCTTGGTGATGTTCTCGAGTGACCACCAGAGCCGGGGCAAAGACACCTGCTTTGAAGCGTGCCGGGTGCCGTTGGTGGCCCGCTGGCCGGCAGGTATCCGGCCCGGCACGAGGGTCGAGTCACTGTGCGCCAACATCGACCTGCTGCCGACGTTCCTGGAGCTTGCTGGAGGCCAGTCCTCTGCGATGAGGGATGGCGCCAGCTTCGCTTCCCAACTGGGCGGAAGCGCACCCCCACCGGGGTGGCGCGATCACTTGCTCCTGGAAACCTCGAACATACGCGCGGTGGTGACCCGGCAGTGGAAGTACGTGGCGAACCGCCCGCCGGACGCCGTCTGGCGCGTGATCGAGCAAGATGCCATGGCCGCGCGGCGCGAGGGACGGCCGCGCCTGGTGGCGCTGGACGGCGTGCGCAATCCGCACCCCGGCCACATGCAAGAGGGCATCCGGTACTCGGCTCTGGCCGACTTCCCGCACTACTTCGATCGTGACCAGCTCTACGACCTGGAGGCCGACGTGTTCGAGCAGGACAACCTGGCCGGCGATCCTTCCTACCGGCAAGTGCTCTTTGAACACCGGGACCGCCTGACGAGCCTGCTGAAACCCCTGCCGCACACCTTCGCGGAGTTCAAGACGGCCTGAGCATGCGCGGGGCATCAGCCCCCGGCCGCGTCAGAAAGCCTGCCCGATGCTGAAGAAAAGGCCGCCGCGGCTCTCGCCCGGGCGGCGGTCCAGCTTCAGGCCGTAGTCGAAGCGCAGCAGGAAATACGGCGTGCGCGCGCGCAGCCCCACGCCGGCGGCCTTGCGGACGCTGAAGGGATTGAAGTCGCCCACCCTGGAGTAGACGTTGCCCAGGTCCACGAAGCCCACTCCGTCGAAGATGCCGTAGGCCGGAAAACGCAGCTCCTGATTGGCGATGAACACCGCGTCGCCGCCGCGGGGATCACCCAGAAAATCCACCGGGCCGATCGAGTTTTGCAGGAAACCGCGGATGGTGGTTCCTCCTCCGGTGAAGAACCGCTCGCTGCGGATCAGATCCTGCCCTCCCAAGCCGCCGCCCAGCCCCACGCGCACGCCCCCGGCGTACACCACGCGGGGCCGCTTCAGCCCTCCGCTCCACGGGATCTCAGTGGGCTTGGAGAGCGGCAGGTACTTGAAGTACTGGCCGAAATACTTCACGTAACGCAGGTCCGAACCTAACTTGGCCGGGGCCCACTCCAGCGCCTGCGACACGAAGGAGCCTCGGGTGGCATCCAGGAACTCGTCGCGTGTCTCGCGCGTGAAGGAGAAGGCCAACGGCGCCAGATTCAGCGGCGGCAGCTTGAAGAGCGATTCGGGGTCGCGGTCATAGGTATCGGCCTGCTCGAGACGATAGCCGTAGGAGATGATCATGCTCTTGCGGAAGCGGGTTTCCTGCTGCACGGAAAACCCGATGCGGTCGGTGATGAACGTGTCGAACAGCTCCCGGCGCGTGTATCCGATCAGGTTGGTCTTCAGCGGCAGGCGCCGCAGCAGCGGCTGGCTGAAATAGCCGCGCAACTCCTGAAGGTCGGAATCGTAGCGGGTCCTCAGCCCGATCACCCGCGCCGCGCCGAGCGAGTTGCGGTTGGCGAAATCGGCGATGAAACCGGGCCCGCGGTCGGTGTCGTAGAAGCCGCCGTAGCGGATCTCAAAGGGCCGCACCTCGCGCAGTTTCACGTTCAGCGTCACCGGCTTCCGGTTGGCCTCCCCGATCGTTTCGCCACCCGGCGCGGGCTGCGCCTGGATGTCCACCAGCGAGTAAGCGCCCGTGTCGTAGAGACTCCTGCGCGCCTTGCTGGTGCGGGTGAAATCAAGAACCGTACCCGGAGGGATCTCCACCTGCCCCCGGACGAACTTGTCGCTGGTGTTGCGGCGGCCCTCGATCTCGACCCTCTGGACCACCGACTGGCGGCCCTCCTCGACCTGCAAGGTCACATCCACCACCCCCTCCTCCACCCGGCGGCTGGCGGAGTAGCCGATCACTACGTCGTTGTAGCCTTCGCTCCAGTAGGTCTCTTCCACTTTGGCCAGCGCCGTTTGCAGAAGCTCCGGCCGGTAAGCCTTGCCTCCCGCCAGGGGGATAGCCTCCAGCAGGCGCGCGCCGCTGATGTGTTCATTCCCGCTCAGCTTCAGCTCGCCCACTTTGAAGCGCGGCCCCTCCTCGACGGGAATGATTACCTTACCCGTTACTCCCTCCGGGTCGAACTGGGGGACCGCCAGCCCCACCTTCGCCGCCAGGTAGCCCTGCTCGGCGTAGTAGCGGTTCAGGAAGTCGCTTATCTTCCTCGGATCGAGGTAGACTTCCGTCTCCAGGCCTTCCTGCTCGACCGCGCCGCGCAATTCCGCGGCGTCGATTCCGGCCGCGCCCGGAAGCTCCAGCGCCACGTTGCGGTACCGCTTGCCCGGGGTGACGCGGAAGACCACCCGCTTCTTGCCTTCCTGGCCGGCGTCGATCTCCGGGGCCACGGTGGCTTGCAGGTAGCCGTCCTTGACCAGCGCGCCGCGAATGACGAGAACGGCCTCCTGAATCCTTTGCATGTCGAAGAGCCCGTCGCGCCAGATCGTCCGTATGTTCTTCTTCAGCCCGCCGGAAGGCGCCATGCCCTCGTAGACGAAATCCACCTCGGGGCCGGCGTCCACGTGCATCCTCAGGTTGACGATGTCCGCCGTGGCTTCCCTCTCGACGCGGATCCTGGCCTCCAGGCGGTTCAGGCTTTCATAAAAGCGGGCCAGCCGGTCGACACCTTTCTGTGCCCGGAAGAAATCGTACCTGGCGCCCGGTTTCAGGTCCATCTTCCGGCTCAGCGTGGTCTCCGGGAATCCGGGCTGCCCGCTGAAGGCGAGGTCGCCGATGCGAAGCTGCGGCCGCGGGGCCTCTGCCCGCCGCGTCTCGACGGGAGCGCCGCCGAGGCGGAGATCGTGGCGGAACTCGAAGCGGTAGGTGTTGTCCTGCTGGCGAACCAGGCGGCTGTCGAATCGCTTGGCCACGTCCCACTCCGCGATGTAGATCTGGTCCCGGCTGTCGGCCAGATTCATCGAGTAGATCAGCCGCGCGAAATCGGTGATGTCCTGCCCGATGGTCAGACGCGCGCCCGGGCTGGATTCCGGCGCGATCAGGTTCGGCTCGATGCGCACCTGCGACAGCCCGGTGCGCTCCTGGGCGGCCCGCGAAAACCGTCCCGCCACTCCCCCGGACAGATAGGAGAGCGCCTGCTCCTTGGCCACATTGACCTCGGCCCCGCGCGTTTCCTCCAGTGTTCTTCCGGTAACCAGCACCGACACGATGTCGGGCTGCGACAGCGGCGGCTCGGACGTGAAGGTCGCCGAAAAATCCTCTCCTCCGCCGCTGAGCGCCAGCTCGATGTCGTAACCGCTGGCCTTGGTGCGCGCCAGCACATCCACGAATGGCTCGATGCGAGCCTCGCTCACCAGCGTGATGGTTCCGCGCTCCACGAAGTACTTCTTCTCGTTGAGGAACAGTTGCCCGCCCTCTTCCAGCGTGACGCGCCCCACGATGGACGGGCGATAGAAAGTCCCCACCAGCCTCAGGTTGGCGTCCATGGCCATCTTGGCCAGGTTGTTGTCGATCAGCAGCGGGCTTTCCGTGTTCAGGGCCACGTTGTAGCGGACGTTCGCCAGAAACGGGCCGCGCTCTTCGGTCAGTTCCACCCGGCTCTGGGTTTGCAGCACGCCCAGCAGCCCGCCTTCCAGGGTCAGAGGATCCCGGAAGGCGCCTTCCATGATCTTGACCTCGCCGCCCACGTCGATGGAGCGCTCTTTCGAGCGCACTTGCAGGGCGGCCTGGACTCGTGTCCGCAGCCCTTCCGGCTGGTTCAGAAAGGCGTCCTTCAGCGCGAGGTCCGCGCGGATCTCCTTCCAGTCCGCACCAGAGAGGGTGACGAAGCCGGTTGCCTCGAGGGCGCCTCCGTTCAGGCGCCCCGTGAGTCTCTCGAGGCTAACGCGGTCCGGAGCAAGGCCAAGGCGCACATTCAGATTCTCGGCCGCCAGTTGCGCCGCCGGCAGATTGGCCTGGGCGCCCTCCATCTCCAGGAAGCCCTTCATCTCGGGCTTGCCGGCGGAGCCGGCGAGCGCCACCTCGAAGCGGCTCTCTCCCGTCAGGTGCACGCCCTTGGCGAACAGGCCGGCCAGCCCCGCATCCACGCTGCCCGTCAATCGCAGGTTGAGGTTGCGGTCCCCCATCAGGTCCATGCTCCCGCCGGCTTCAAGGCGGGTCTTGGGACCGGTGAGCGCCAGCCGGTCGATCGCCACGCGGCCGTTACGCAGGGATACGGCCGAGACGCCGTCCTGCCGCAGCTCGTACCGGCCCAGCTCCGCGATCTGAAACTGCAACTGCGGGAACGTCGCCTTGGCGTGCACGGTCTTCGGGTCCGTGAACTGCGACGCCTCCGCATCAATCCGCAATCCGATCCGGCCGGCGATCTGCTCGGGGAAACCCTTCCACACCTGGGGATCCAGGTCCCTCAGTTCCAGCGCGAACTGCGCGGGTCCGGCAGGCGGCGCGCTCTCCAAGGGCAGCCCGCCGAGCATTGATCCCACGGGGATGGTTCCGTGTGCGCTGAGCGTGGCCTTGCCGAGAGCCGCCGCCAGACGGCGGACCTCGACGGCGCCGCTCGCATACTCCACCTCAAGGTTGACGCCGCTGACGGCCTCCTTCAACTCCGGCTGCGACAGCGTCGCATCTTGCAGCGACAGCCTGGCGGTGGGATCCAGTTTGGTGAAATCGCCGCGCACCACCGCATCGAGCCGCAACTGCCCTTGCGCCGAGACGCCCGCCTCGCTCGGGGCGAAGGCCGCCAGGTCGGTCAAATCTATCGCGGCTTGAAT
>Ga0194110_10002984_pt1 | contig 21186 bp, 22 predicted proteins | sample TA2Kig1200mmetaG_FD_146192 | JGI IMG/M metagenome (GOLD analysis project Ga0194110, IMG submission 146192) | Freshwater microbial communities from Lake Tanganyika, Tanzania - TA2015032 Kigoma Deep Cast 1200m | ecosystem: Environmental > Aquatic > Freshwater > Lake | place: Tanzania: Lake...
TACTAAATTTTGAAAGCTCTGATTTTGTGTAACTTTTAAGTAATTCTATATTTTGTGCATTGTAAAAACAGGATACAGATATAAAAAAAACAAGCAGTATTGGTTTTAACATAGTAATTTTTTATTTACTGACATTAAATATAGTTGAAAAGTTGCACTGATTGTTTAAAGTTTTCAATTCATTTCAAAAATAATTACCCTTAGTTTTGCCAAGTTCCAAAAATCTATTTTACATGCAAAATTTAGAATTAGAAAAAATAGCATCTCAAATTAGAAGAGACATTGTAAGAATGGTATCCGCAGTTAATTCCGGTCATCCTGGAGGCTCGTTGGGCTGTGCAGATTTTCTAACTTTTCTCTATTTCGAGCAAATGTTTCACAAACCTAACAATTTTACTATGGACGGGAAGGGAGAAGATCTTTTTTTTCTATCAAATGGTCATATTTCTCCAGTTTGGTACAGTTCTCTTGCACGAAGCGGTTATTTTCCATTATCTGAGTTAGCAACATTTCGGAAAATTTCCTCTCGCTTACAGGGGCATCCTTCGACTGACAAGAAGGTTCCTGGAGTTAGGATGGCTTCTGGTTCATTAGGTCAAGGATTATCCGTTGCTATTGGTGCGGCTTTGACAAAGAAGTTAAATAAGGATAAATCAATAATTTATGTTTTACACGGTGATGGCGAATTACAAGAAGGACAAATTTGGGAAGCGGCTATGTATGCATCAGCAAATAAAGTTGATAATATTATTGCTACTATCGATTTTAATGGTCGGCAAATTGATGGTGATGTTGAACAGGTTTTGTCATTGGGAAATTTAGAGGCAAAGTGGCAGGCTTTTGGATGGGAAGTACTCAAAATGGACGGTCATAATTTTGATTCAATTCGTAAAATAATGCAGAGAGCTCAATCGTTAATTGGAAATGGAAAACCAATTGTTATTATCATGAAAACGGAAATGGGCCAAGGTGTCGACTTTATGATGGGATCTCACAAATGGCATGGTGTTGCTCCCAATGAAGAACAATTAAAATTAGCGCTAAACCAATTAACGGAAACCTTTGGAGATTATTAATGCTTAAGTTTTTATTTTTTTCTTTTGTTTTATCTACTAGTTCAGTTTTTTTCGGACAAGAACAAACGCGGATATTATTTATTTTGGATGCGTCAAATAGTATGAATACCGAATGGGATAAAAAAACAAGAATTGAATTGGCAAAAGAGCATTTAAATAATTCAATTGAGGGACTCAGAGGTGTTCCAAACCTCGAGATTGCATTGCGTGTTTATGGCCATCAATCTCCAATAACGGCAACCTATCAAGACTGCAACGATACAAAATTAGAGGTCGGTTTTGCGGCCAACAATATTGATAAAATTAAACAACGTATTCGAGGTATTGAGGCGAAAGGAACTACTCCTATTGCTCGCTCCCTTGAAGCTGCTGCGGCTGATTTTCCTGATACACTGGCCCGAAATTTTATAATTTTGATTACAGACGGTATCGAGGCGTGTGATAATGATCCGTGCTTGATTGCGAAAAAGCTTAAGGACAAAGGAGTGAAAGTAACTCCATTTGTAATTGGTTTGGGAATGGATCTATCGTACTTAGAAAAATTCAAATGTATTGGATCTTATTTTGACTCTGAATCAAGCGAATCATTTAATTCAACCTTACAAACGGTTATTAAAAAGACGCTTATAAATACAACAGTTCAGATTGATTTGAATGATATTTATAAAAAGCCGACTGAAACAAATGTAACAATGTTTTTGTATGAGGCAGGAACTAAAAATTTAAAATATACCTTTATTCATACTATCAATAGATATGGCAATCCAGACACACTTGTTATTAGCCCAGATTTTAAATATGATCTAATTGTAAATACAATTCCTCTTGTTACTGTGAATAATATCGCCATTCAAAAACATACCCACAATACAATAAAAGTAGACTGTCCGCAGGGTTTTATTAAGGTACAATGTCCGTCCTGTTCAAATGGTCTGAATGACATTACAGTCAGAGTTATGCAGCAGAATGTAAGTACAACGTTAAACGTACAAAATCTTAACTCAACCGTAAAATATATTACGGGGAATTATGATATTGAAGTTTTAACACTACCACGAACAACTCAAAAAGTGGACGTACAACAAAGTAAAACGGAATTAATAACAATAAAAGCTCCCGGAACATTTAATTATACATTTGCGAGTGAATATATCGCACAAGTATTTTTAGTTAAATCTGACGGAGCAGTAGAATGGGTTTTAAATATTGATGATAAATCTAAAAAAGGACAATGGCAATTGCAGCCAGGTTCTTATAAACTTGTATATCGGCTAAAAAATCAAAAGTCGAGTACCTACACAGGAGAAAAAACATTTAAAATTGACTCAAACAGAACGACAACATTTAATTTATAAATTATGATTGAATTGGAAATATTAGGCAATAAGGATACTCGTTCAGGTTTTGGTGAAGGCTTGGCAGAATTGGGCAGAACAAATCCTGATGTTGTGGCTTTGTGCGCAGATCTAACAGGATCACTTAAAATGGATGCTTTCCAAAATGAATATCCAGATCGGTTTTACCAAGTTGGGATTGCCGAAGCTAATATGATAGGGATTGCTGCTGGAATGACGATTGGTGGAAAAATCCCTTATACTGGAACTTTTGCTAATTTTTCAACTGGTAGGGTTTATGATCAAATCCGTCAGTCGGTAGCGTATTCTCAGAAAAATGTTAAGATTTGTGCCTCTCATGCTGGTTTAACATTAGGTGAAGACGGAGCCACGCATCAAATATTAGAAGATATCGGTATGATGCGAATGCTACCAAATATGACCGTTATTGTTCCAGCTGATTTTAATCAGACAAAACAAGCTACTATTGCAATAGCTCAACACCAAGGACCGGTTTACCTTCGGTTCGGTCGACCTGTTATGCCTATTTTTATTAAGCCCGATGCACCTTTTATTATCGGGAAAGCTAATATCATTAACGAAGGGTCTGATGTGACAATTATCGCTTGCGGCCATTTGGTATGGAAGTCAATTGAAGCGTTGAAAATTCTCATTGAAAAAGGAATTTCTGCGGAATTAGTGAATATGCATACAATTAAACCCTTGGACGAGGAAGCAATATTAAAATCAGTTTCTAAGACAAGGTGTGTAGTGACTGCCGAAGAGCATATGATTAACGGAGGTCTTGGTGAGGCAGTTGCACAAGTGCTGTCTCGCAAACTACCAACCCCTCACGAATTTGTTGCAGTCAATGATTCATTCGGAGAAAGCGGGACACCAATGGAGCTTATGACAAAATATGGTATTGACACAAAAAATATCGTTGAAGCAGTAGAAAAGGTAGTCTCACGAAAAAGTTAATTATGAATCCGAAAGATGTTTTTCTTTCAAATCAAGGCCAAACAAGTCCTTTTCCATTTTTAATTGAGGTCGAATCTGCCGAAGGAATTTATATTTATGATAAATCAGGAAAACGTTATACAGATTTAATCTCTGGGGTTGCTGTAAACAATATTGGTCATAGACACCCAAAAGTAATTCAGGCTATTAAAGCTCAAGTCGATAAACATTTACATGTGATGGTTTATGGGGAGTTTATTCAAGATTCTCAGATTGATTTATCCAATAAATTAATTGAAGTTTTACCCGCCTCACTGGATTGTTTGTATGTTGTAAATTCAGGAACTGAGGCAAATGAAGCGGCTATTAAATTGGCAAAGCGAGTGACGGGCAGAATGGAAATCATTTCTTTTCGTGGCTCCTATCATGGCAGTACAAACGGATCTTTGAGTATTTCCGGCAATGAGGTAAAGAAAAAAGCGTATCGGCCACTATTACCTGAAGTACAATTTATCAATTTAAATAATCTTGATGAGTTGACGCTTATTACAGAAAAAACGGCAGGAGTAATTTTGGAAACAATACAAGGAGATGCCGGCGTTAGAATACCGGATTTTGATTATTTAAAAGCACTTCAAAAAAAATGTAAGGACGTTGGAGCGCTGCTGATTTTTGATGAAATTCAATGTGGTATGGGGCGAACAGGAAAACTCTTCGCATTTGAACATTTCAATGTTGTTCCTGATATACTAACCCTTGGTAAAGCTTTGGGTGGAGGTATGCCAATTGGCGCCTTAATTTCTTCTAAAGAAAATCTTTCTAAGTTTTCCCATAATCCAATGCTCGGGCACATAACAACTTTTGGGGGACATCCGGTTGTGTGCTCAGCAGCAGCAGCAACATTGGAAGTACTTCAGAAAGAAATCAATTGGATTGACATTCAGAAAATAGGGGCATTTATAGAGCATGAACTTGGATCATTGAGGCAAATTAAAGAAATAAGAAGAAAAGGATTGATGTTTGCTTTTGATATGGAGTCTCCGGAAATTGTAAGTAAAGTAGTTCATTCCTGCCTTGAAGAAGGATTAATTACCTTTTGGTTTCTCTCCCATCCCGATAGCTTAAGACTTGCTCCCCCATTAACCATTTCGATGCAAGAAACAAAAGAATTTGTAAAAATCATGAAAAAGATCATCCAAAGAATATGATGTTCAGGGTAATCGAAGGAATGATTTAAAGATAGGGGTTTCATAATTGAATCAAGCGCCGAGATTAATTAAAATTAAGTTCTAATAAATATTGCTACTATTGAAACTTTCACTAAATTTGCAAAAAGTTTTAAAAATAGACAGTAGAAACGGATTAAAATGAACTCCATTAGATATTTTTTAATCATATTTTCATTCATTTCTTTCCCCTTAATTTCTTTTGCTTCTGGCGATAAAAATCCAGAAAAAGAATTTAATGTAAGTGAGATGATTATGCATCATGTCAAAGATGCGCATGAATGGCATTTATGGGGCGGAGAGTTAAATGGTGTTTCAATTTATTTACCTGTGATTTTATACGATAATGAAGTAAAAGTTTTCTCTTCAGAGAATTTTTATCACGGTGAACATATAGTTGCTGCGGACCATAAAACACATCAGCCTATATCTTATCTCAAAGGAAAAGGAGAAGCTACTGGATATGGTATGTTTCATGAAAAAATTTACAAACTTGAGAAAAATCAATTAAATTTTGAAGATGGTCACGTTCATGGTAATATTCAACCAATCGATCTTTCTATCACTAAAAATGTAACATCTTTATTCATAGGGGCTATCATTATTCTTATTTTGATTTTATCAATGGCGAGATTCTATAAGTCAAATGGAGCTGTTGCGCCCAAAGGGATTGCTAAGTTTATTGAACCTCTGGTAGTTGTAATTCGAGATGATATCGCAAAAGAAAATATCGGCCATGGTAAACACCATAAATATGTTCCTTATTTATTGACAATATTTTTCTTCATTTGGTTTAATAATTTACTCGGGCTCATTCCAATCTTCCCCGGGGGAGCAAATCTGACAGGGAATATTACAATTACGTTTTTTTTAGCTCTTTGTACATTAATTCTGACTCTATTTTCTTCAAATAAAAATTATTGGAAACACATTTTTGCCACACCTGGAGTCCCAGTTGCATTGATGCCAATTATGATTCCAATTGAAATTGTGGGAATTTTTACCAAACCCTTCGCGTTAACAATACGTTTGTTTGCTAATATAACTGGGGGTCATATAATAATTTTAGCATTAATTTCTATAATATTTATAAATAAAAACATTGCGTGGGGGGCTCTTTCTGTGCCTATGGCTTTATTTATTTCGTGTTTGGAAATGTTGGTGGCAGTTTTGCAAGCATACTTATTTGCATTGCTCTCTGCTCTGTTTATAGGTGCAGCGGTTGAAGAGGCGCACCATTAAGTTTGTAATTTTTAAATATACATAGTATGATTTATGGTAGTATAGCAGCAATTGGAGCTGGTTTAGCAGTTGTAGGAGCCGGAATTGGTATTGGCCAAATAGGTGGTAAAGCAGTAGAAGGGATTGCCAGAAACCCAGAAGCATCCGGAAAAATCACAACAACAATGATTATCGCAGCAGCACTTGTTGAAGGTATCGCATTGTTTGGAGTAGTGATTGGGATGTTAGGAGCTGCGAAGTAAGTTTATTTTCTACCCAAACGGTTGGTTTGGGTAGAAAATTTTGTTGTTTAGAAAAAAATTATTTTAAAATGGATTTAGTTACCCCTGATTTAGGTTTATTATTTTGGACAGGATTAGTTTTCTGCCTCCTCTTGTTTGTTTTGACAAAATTTGCTTGGAAACCGATTCTGAAAATGGTAAATGAAAGAGAACAAAAAATCTCAGAAGCGCTAGATTTAGCCGAGAAGACAAAAGCAGAAATGCAAGCCATGCAATCTGAAAATGAGGCTTTGTTAAAAGAAGCACGCGCTCAAAGAGACTCTATGCTGAAGGACGCTAAAAATGTTAGCGATAAGATGATTGAAGAAGCGAAAGAAAAAGCCAAGTCTGAAGCTCAAAAAATTGTCAACTCAGCAAAAGATTCAATAAACAGTGAAAAACTTCAGGCAATGAATGAGCTAAAAACCCACGTCGCTGGATTATCACTAGAAATCGCTGAGAAAATTATAAGAACAGAATTATCTACAGATGATAAGCAAAAAGCATTGGCTGAAAAAATGGCTGATGATATCAATATGAACTAATCAGATATGAAAGGAACTAAGTCTGCATCGCGTTATGCCAAAGCACTCTTGGAGCTTGCTATTGAGCAAAATAAAGTTGATTTGGTACTAAAGGATATGGAGTTTTTTGTTGATTCAGGGAATAACAATTACGATTTACTTGTTTTTTTAAAATCCCCAGTTATAAAGGCAGAAAAGAAATTAAGTGTATTGAATGAGTTGTATAGTCATTTTGACTCGTTATCGAAGTCGTTCATCCAATTAATTACCAAAAATGGGAGGGAAGTAATACTCGTAGAAATTGCATCTTCTTTCATCTATTTAGTAAAAGAATATAAAGGAATAGTTTCAGTTGTGCTTATTTCAGCCACTGAACTCACAAAAACAAGTAAAGAAAAAATACTTTCAAAAATTAAGGTTTCTGGAACAATTGAATTAACCGAAGAAATAGACCCAACTTTAATTGGAGGTTTTATTATCCGAATCGGTGATGTCCAAGTTGACGCATCTGTTAATAGTCAATTGAAGAAATTAAAAATAGATTTAATAACAAATAATTAATAGAAAATAATACAGCATGGCAGATATTAAACCCGCAGAAGTTTCTGCAATTTTACGTGAGCAATTATCAGGTTTCAGAAGTGAGGCCGAGCTACAAGAAGTTGGTACCGTTCTTCAAATTGGGGATGGGATTGCACGTGTTTATGGCCTTACAGGAGTTCAATATGGGGAACTCGTAGAATTGGAAGGTGGAATCCGAGGAATTGCACTAAACCTTGAAGAAGATAATGTCGGAGTAGTAGTTTTGGGTCGTGCCTCTGAAGTTAAAGAAGGAGATACTGTAAAGCGTTTAGGGAGAATTGCTTCGGTAAATGTTGGCGATGGAATGGTAGGACGTGTTGTTGATACCCTTGGACAGCCAATTGATGGTAAAGGGCCTATTGCCGGAGAATTATATGAAATGCCAATTGAACGAAAGGCTCCTGGAGTTATTTTTCGACAGCCAGTAAATGAACCTCTACAGACAGGGATTAAAGCAATTGATGCAATGATTCCAATCGGAAGAGGGCAACGTGAATTAATAATAGGTGACCGTCAAACAGGTAAAACAACTGTTGCTATTGACACAATAATGAATCAAAAAGAATTTTTCGATAGAGGAGAACCCGTTTTTTGTATTTATGTTGCCATTGGTCAGAAAGGTTCGACTGTTGCGGGGATTGTTAAAAAATTTGAGGATGCAGGCGCCATGGCATATACAGTAGTAGTTGCCGCAAACGCCTCCGACCCAGCACCTATGCAGTTTTATGCCCCAATGACTGGTGCAGCTATTGGGGAGTTTTTTCGAGATTCAGGAAAACCAGCTTTAATTGTTTACGATGACTTATCAAAACAAGCCGCTGCATACCGTGAGGTTTCATTATTATTACGTCGTCCTCCAGGTCGTGAGGCATATCCAGGTGACGTATTCTACCTTCATTCTCGCCTCCTAGAAAGAGCTGCGAAAGTTATTTCTGACGACTCAATTGCAAGTAAAATGAATGATTTACCTGATTCTCTTAAATCGAGAGTAAAAGGTGGAGGATCGTTAACCGCACTTCCAATTATTGAAACACAGGCAGGTGACGTTTCTGCATACATTCCAACAAACGTAATTTCGATCACAGACGGTCAGATTTTCTTGGAGTCCGATTTATTCAATTCAGGAATTCGTCCGGCGATAAACGTGGGTATCTCTGTATCTCGAGTTGGGGGATCTGCACAAATAAAATCAATGAAAAAAGTTGCAGGTACATTAAAATTGGATCAAGCACAATACAGAGAGTTAGAAGCGTTCTCTAAGTTTGGATCTGACTTAGATGCAGCAACAAAATCAGTACTCGATAAGGGGGCTCGAAATGTTGAAATTCTAAAACAAAAAGAAGGTGATCCCTATCCTGTTGAAAAGCAAATTGCGATTATCTATGTTGGAACCAAAGGGTTAATGCAACGAGTTCCAATAAACAAAGTAAAAGAATTTGAAAAAGAATACTTAGCTGTCCTAGAAGCACAGCATGCAAATGTATTAGCTGATCTTAAAGCAGGGAAATATACAGATGAAATTACAGATGTGTTGGGTAAAGTGGCAAAAGAGGTTTCAGAAAGATATTAAGATTCTATAAACAAAAGATATGCCTAGTCTAAAGGAGATACGAAACCGTATAACGTCAGTTGGATCAACCATGCAGATTACATCAGCTATGAAAATGGTATCAGCTGCGAAGTTGAAAAAAGCCCAAGATGCGATTATTCAAATGCGACCGTATTCTTTGAAGTTACAAGAAATTCTTGGAAATCTAAGTGCCACCTTGGATATGTCCGAAAATGTATATTCTGATGTTAGAGCCGAAAATAAAATGTTAATAATAGCAATTACATCAAACAGAGGTCTTTGCGGCGGATTCAATAACAATGTTGTCAAACAGGTTAATGCTCTTTTAGTGAATAATTCTAATGCGAAAGTTTTATGTTTAGGTAAAAAGGTAAAAGATATATTTAAGAAGACGCCACATTACTTTGTTAATTCGACTATTGAACCAGTTGAGGATATTTTTTCTAATTTATCATTTGAAAATGTTGCCCTTATTGCGAGTAACGTGATGGAAGGGTTTGCCAATAAAGAATTTGATAAAGTTATTGTTGTCTACAATCGATTTGTGAATGCGGCAACACAAATCATAGAATCTGAACAATTGCTTCCAATAATTTCTAAAGTATCCGAAAGTAGGTTAACAAATGATTATATTTTCGAACCTTCTAAAAATGAAATAGTTAATGATTTAATTCCTAAAAGTCTGAAAATTCAATTATTTAAGTCTATTTTAGATTCTCATGCGGCTGAACATGGCGCGCGTATGACGGCAATGCACAAAGCAACAGACAACGCTAAAGAATTGCAGCGTGGGCTTAAATTAAGTTATAATAAGGCCCGCCAGGCAGCTATAACAAATGAAATTTTAGAGATTGTTGGTGGAGCAGAGGCACTTAACGCATAATAAATTCAATCTTTTAAAGTTTTCAACAAAGTATATTTCTAAAAAGAATATTTGTATTTTAGATTTCTAACATAGAAAGAGAAAATGATTGATTTAGCAAAAAAAATACTTCAAAAAGTTTCTTTTGATCCTATATTATTTCGAAAGGAATTGATAAAATCGTTATTGTGGATTCGTGATATCGACGAATTTAACCGCTTTAAGGAGTGGTGTCAACATGAATTTGGAAAAAAACACCCTTCTATATTACAAGAGATTTTTTTAAGCTAAACTCGTTTTTTAACGTGAAACTCTTTTTGTTGTCTATTTTTATTTTTAAATCATTTGTTTTTTTATCTCAAGAAGAAAATGATTTTAACTCAAGATTAATTGACGGAGAAGAGCTTAGAGAAGACCTCATCCACATTCGAAGAGTAATTTTACAATCTCAACCGAATCCTTTTGTTTATATTGGAAAATCTTCTTGGGATTCTAGTTTTTTGAGCTTGATGGAGTATTTTGAGGAGCCACGCACTTTATATGACTTTACATTCAATGTGTCAGAGTGGCTAAATCAATTAAAGGATTCTCATGTTGGTATTAGTTTGTGGGATCAATTGAGCCAGCATGATCTACATTCCATATTGAATTTTAACTTAACTAGAATAGAAAATAAATTTTATGCATCCTATTTTCCAATGAATTCGGTTCCTTTGGGAAATGAAATTCTTGAGATTAATTCTGTAACAGTTGATACTCTATTTAAACAGGCTTGCGTCTTTGCCTTACAGGAAGGGAACTCTTTTAATGCAAAAGAGCAATACGCCACGGATCAAATTCAAGTGTTATATAATCTATTGTACCAAAATAAATATGGTATCGAACAAAAAATACCGGTTAAACATGTTAATTATAGCGGTGATACCATATTTTCATTTGTTAAAACAATTAATCTTAATAATTCACCAGACCAACTCAGACAATTTTTAAACATTCAAATAAAAGAAATTGATTATCAAATTGATGTTGCGAATAAGTTGGCAATTATAAAAGTACATAGCTTTTATCCTCAAAGTAAAAAAAAATATTTTAAGTTAATTGATCATTTTTTCGATACAATTTCCAATTTAAAAATATCAAAGCTAATCATTGATATTCGGTCCAATACTGGTGGATATTTTGATTGTGTTGACCATTTAATCAACTACCTAGATAACTCGAGTGTTTCAAGAACAACGAAAATTGTTGAAAAAAGGAGTAAATATGATCGGTTTGAATCATCAAATTTTCTCTTGGTAAATTTTTTACTAAAGATTCAAAAATTATTGAATTCAAGTCAGGATGCAAAATATAATTATCGATTTTATAAACTTCCTTATGGATCACAAGATACGTTAATAAACCTGTATACTGCAAATGAGCATTATCTAAATAAAAAAAGATACCTTGGCAAATGTTACCTTGCTATGAATGGCACATCTATGTCCGCAAGCGTTTATTGTGCTTCATTGTTCAAGCGAATCAACCGCGGGAAAATTATAGGAGAACCATGTATGGGCCCTATCACAGGAACTTGCGGTAACCCCACTCAATTTTTTTTAAAAAATACTAGGGTTTCAGTTCTTACGTCAACCTCCCGCTTTTATGTAGATCCAACTTTTATGATTCAAACAGATCCCATATTTCCGGATATTTATATAAAAAAAAAACTATCTAATTTTCGAAATAAAATTGATGATATTCACGAATATGTTTTAAATGATTAAATATAAGTTCATATGTTAAACGTAAAATGCAACGAGAGTTGTAAATTGCTCGTCCTAAAAAAAATGAAAATCTCTGTTTTATTTTTATTTCTTTTGATTACTTTATGTTGTTCTAGCCAAACAATTTGTAACCAAAATGGTAATCTCGCCATATTTTCTAATTATGATGGTGGTATTGTTACCATTGATGTTGATCAGAATATTCCCAACTTAATAATTGCCATTTGTACCTATGAACCTGTACAAGTAACCATAACAGGAGCTTTTGCAGGAAATGTTGTTCAGGTGATTTATGCAGGATACAACTCAACGCAAAACAACAACAATTGCGGTCAGGGAAATTTTTTGACAAGTATTACAGGGGTTCCGGCCTCTATTACCTCAATCCTAACAACTCCACCAGTTGGATATACCCCTGCTCATGGTAATGGTGCTGGGCCTTGGGGAGGAATAATGATTGGTGCTAGTCAATGTGATACGCTAACAAATACAGGAGGAGTAAATACACCGGATGAAATCGTTTATTATTTTGAAAATGCAACCAACTCTAATTTATATTTTCACAATACGCAATATGCATGCTGGCAAAACAGCACGTATACAATTTCTCGAGGGGGAAACTGCTGTATTGGTCCTCCTTCCCTGCCTGTAGAATGTGATCTTGCAGCATCGGTTTCCATTATCCCAAATTCCGTTTGTGAACCTTGCTTTTACAATGGACCACCTATTTTGATAAACGAATTAATGATTTCGCCAAATAATGGTGATGGGTCAATATCAGGCCCAGGTCCTACGGGAGGAAGAGGGGAATGGATAGAGCTTTACAATCCTGACTTGTGCGATAGTGCTGATATTTCATGTTACTATCTTGGAAATTCAACCAACGAGGGATCGGGGGGATTTAGATTACCATCGGGAACTGTAATTCCTCCAAACGGATTTTGTTTAATAAGGGGAATCGCTGCGCCACCAGTTCCCTCAAATCTTCTTGTTCAAAACGGCGGAAATGTCGTCGAAATTGTAGTTCCCGGTGAGATATATGAAACAGGAGTGTGTTGCACCGGAACCAGGGTTTGGTTTCCCAATGCTGGTGGTTGGTTTGCTTTTTATGATGCTATTGGAAACCCTGTAGATGCAGTGAGATGGGGACCCGGAAATGTAAATACTCTGGCAGGTAGTCCTTGTATTTCGACGCAGTCGGGTTGTTCAAATGCAGCGAGTCTTTTAAGCTATAACGATATCCCCGATGTATTGAAATATTATGCAAGTAGCGCTGAAGGCGGAACTCACTATGGTCAAACCATTCGTAGGCTGCCTGATGGGGGGAATTGGTCTGGCGTTGGTACTGAAACATATGCCACATGTAATGATCCGAATAATTGCCTAACCGGAACTTCAATTGGCTTTTGCAATGGAACCGGAACGGTAAACGTAACTTCAGGAACAGCACCATTTACTTATCAGTGGGACGATGATTTGTCTCAAACCACTCAAACGGCCACAAACCTCTGTGAGGGCACTTATAATGTAATTGTTACTGACGCTAATAATTGTCAAGAAACGTATACCATACAGATATTGACCAATCCTTTTGATTTGACCACAACCATTCAACAGCCTGGGTGTCTCCAGTCAAATGGTTCAATTAGTATTAATCCTTTTGATGCATCATACACATATTCTTGGTCCCCTAATGTATCGTCCACAAATAGCGCAAGTAATTTACCCCAAGGAACTTATCAAATTACGATTACCCAGTTCAATTGTACCTACGATACAACCATTGTATTACAAAATCCAGTGCCTTTTGAAACATTTATTCAGGTTCAGCAAACCATTTGCGGCGAAAATAATGGGGCAATCAATATATCTAATACACCAAATAGTTCAAACTATTCATACACGTGGACACCCGCCGTTTCAACATCAAGCAATGCAATAAACCTTGCACCAGGATCCTACCAATTAAATATTTCTGATAATACTTGCGCGTTTGATACCTCAATTATCATTCTGCCTAGCAATGGATTAACGTCAACAGCAACAGTTTATAACGCTACTTGTCTGCAAGCGAACGGAGCTATAGATATTGATGTTTTTCCCTCCACAGGCACGTACAATTTCACTTGGCCATCTGGGGTTTTTCCGCTTGTCGATAGCGCGGCCAATTTATCTGCTGGTTCTTATTTAATTTCTTTTACGGATGGAATTTGTACGGGGGATACTACCATCATTGTCACAACAAGCACCCCGCCAACAGATATTACGACCAATATCACCTCTACACAATGCGATCAAAATACCGGAGAAGTTGAAATTGTTGGAACCACAGGAGGGTCCGCTCCTTATACCTATTCCATCAACAACGGAGTTTATTCCAACATCCAAGTATTTGACGATTTATCACAAGGTAATTATACCATAGCGGTTCTCGATGCTAATAATTGCGCATACCAAGAGCAAGTTTCAGTTCCGGTATTTGCCGGGCCTTCACTCATTCAGGTATCAATAACTAATCCTAATTGTGGACTTAGTAATGGCGCACTTTCAATCAATGGTACGATAGGGGGTACAGGACCTTATCAATATACAGTTGATGGAGCTCCAATTTTGCCACAAACAAGTCTTCAAGACATTGAAATTGGAACTTATAACTTAAGTGTAGTTGATGCAAATGGTTGCTCACACAATCAAATTGAAGAATTGGTTATGACTACTGGTGAATATGTTATTAGGATTCCTAATGTTTTAACTGCCAATAGTGACGAAACGAATGATCTTTGGACAATCTACACGGAATGTATCGAAGGATTAAGGTGTGAAATTTTTAATCGATGGGGGAATAAAATTTTCGAATTCGATGAATTGACAGAGGGGTGGAATGGCAAAACCATGAATGGTACGGAGGCTGTAAGTGGGGTTTATTTTTACAAGGTTACATTCGATTTATTTGGAGAGCTTGAAGATGAAAAGATTCACCAAGGACACATTACCTTAATCCGATAGGTATTTCAATGCTTCTCGCTTAGCCAAGCCCTGAAGACCTGAGTTTTCAACAAAATTTCGTACTGACATTGGATTTGTTTTCGCATATTCACGCAAGGACCAACCGATGGCTTTTTGAATAAAGAATTCTTTATCGTGTTTTAATTCCTGAACCAACCCTTTAAGCAACGTGAAATTTGTTGCAGATTTATAGCGCAACTGAAATATCAAACAGGAACGTCTGAGCCACATATTATCACTTTTGCGCCAAGAATTAATCACTGCATCGCGCTGATTTGGAAATAATCGTAAGTAGCGACCAAAGAAATTACTTGCTAACGTGTCCACGGAATCCCACCAAGAATGATTGGTCAGCAAAAATTCAAGGAAAGATAAATCGTCGATCGTGAGTTCTGTATCTTTCCATTTTGCTATATAATCCATGGCCACATAATGAAATTCACGTTGTTCCTTTTGCCACAATTCAAAGACAAGATCACGTTTATTTTCAGGCGAAAAATTTTTGGGAATAGTTGAAAACCAACTTTTTTGTAGAGGTGCTCGAGTAGGTTTTTTAATCCCATAAAACACGAATCTATTTTTCATATAGCGAGACATGCTTCCCGCCTCAGCATCGTTTTGATATTTTTCAAATTCAGATTCCAGTTTTTGTACAAGAGGAAAAATCATGGAGAAAAAATTAAAAAAAGGCAAATCATAAGCCGGGTTCTGTATCCTTTGCTGCAAGCAGCTCAGTAGTCTATCATTTATCTAGGACTGATGTCACCAACAGCCTCAAGCAACCTACCCTCCGAGATTGGGCGAGCAACCCTCAAGCCCCGGTATATTTGGTCTTTCAGTTCGTAAGGTTTACCTTGCCGTTCTTGTCACCAACAACGCGGTGGGCTCTTACCCCACCTTTTCACCTTTTCCTAAACAAGATAAACTTGTCAAGGTAGTTTTCCTTTCTGTGGCACTTTCTGTTCCCACAAGCTTCAACTTGAGAGACCTTCCTGTTAGGAAGTACGACGCTCTGCACTGCCCGGACTTTCCTCTCTTTTGATTTCTCAAAACAGCGATAGACCGATTTGCCTGAAACAAAGTTACGGATTAGTTTTTAGTTACCCGAATGATTTTAGAACCTGATGCACTTTCTACATTCAAAAAGTAAATACCTGCTGAATACGCATGTAAATCCAATGAGAATTTTTGTGAATCAACAGAAACCTGTTCTTCTAATATCAATCCTGTAGCATCCAACAGACTTACATTTTTGATAATTACATCTGAACTGACTTGTATCAAATCAGTTGTAGGATTGGGAAAAGCAGATACTTGAAAATCAATGCTATTCAAACCAGCATCTAATCCCAAGTAATTATCTTGGTATTCAATAACTCGAATTTGCTCAGATCCATTTATATTACTAACAATGATTCTCAACAATACCTCTTTTTTATTTTGTCCTATCCACTCATATTCCGTACTTTGAAAAGGAGGCGCCCCGAACCAGGATGGCGGCCCAAAGAATGATTGATATATGGAATCAATTTCATTGATTTCTCGTTTCAATCGCAAAACGTCAAAAGTACCAAATGGCAAAATCAACTGACCATAACCATCGACCGTACTCGTGATATTTCTCAATTGCTTTATCTTAAAATCCGCAGCAGGGCTGAAATCAATAAAGGTGTAGCCTTTTGTTGTGAAAACTTGGTTATACGTCATCGGGAATTTATACTTGGTTTCGATTGTATCCGAGGGAAAGGCAACGTCAATACCACTCACTTTTATCGAAAATCCAACTTTTGTAATGGAGTCTTCCGTTGACTTTTGATAAGATCTAGGGTCAGAGAGAGAGATGGGTAAAAAATCACCTATTTGCTCTAAGGGGAAGTTTGTTTCAGGAATAAAATAAGAGGATTGGTAATCGTCATCGGCAAAAATGCCAAAGGTCAACTGAACAGGGCTAAATCCGATTGCGGTAAATTCCCTAACAAATTGGCTGGTTGGTACAAGACCTGAAAAATCCCACGTAAATGCTTCGCCGGCCGAAATATAATCAGTGCTTGTTTCATCGGTTAAACTCATCCGAACAGTATCGCCCTGAGAGGCAAAATCGGTTTCACTGAGGGTAATTTGAGCCTTCGTATAACTATTGATGGTCAAGAAACCAACGCAAAAAAATAATTGAGATACTCTACCCATGCTCTAAAATGGTAAATCATCAGTTTCCTCGTTTGTTGAGAGTAACGCATCAACTTGGTTTGATGAAGGGGCATCGCTTAAATCCATATTTGACGGTCCACCCGTTGGAATTCCTTGACCAACTTTTTCAATTCGCCATGCATCCAACGAATTGAAGAACTTTACTTCACCCTGAGGACTAGTCCATTCTCTCCCACGTAAATTAAATGAAACTTCCACTTGCTCCCCCACGTTTATTCCGTCTAAAAGAGCACAACGATCTTGTACTGCTTGAAATAAAATATCTTGTGGATATTGACTTAAATTTTCTGTTAAGACAAATTCTCTTTTTGAAAATTTTTCTGAAACTTGAACCGTTGGGTTCATTACCTTAATTGTACCTGTAATTTTATACATAAATTTTTAATTTAACCATTATTAAACGCCAAGAGTGATAACCATGCCTCTTGAATTTTATTCTCTTTTAACAAACGAGAAGCTCGATTGTGTAATTCGAATTCAAGTTTTTGCGCATCATCTTCTAAAGATAGAAATAAATCACTTAATTCAAGTAATTTATATTCATTCACATCTGTTTCATTGGGCAACTCCTCAATACCAGCAAGCTGGCCTAATTCATTTTTAGTAAATACTTTTGATGATAGAATATCTGAGGGCAACTGATCAAATCCAATGCCACACGAAGTTATCGGTTTTTTAACCTCAAACATAGAATGTTTTTGTGCCCTACAATACCAATCACCTCCCATGCGTGAGACCAAATCAATTTTATGCTGATCGATCATTCCATTTTCGTCTAAAATATTTTCATCAATATGAATTCTTGTGACCTCACAGATGATTAAATTGCCTGCTCCTCCCTCTGTTCCAAGCTCTACAACTTGGTTTACCTTACATTCAAATTGTACAGGGGACTCAGCAACACGAGCAGGTTTGATTGTTTCAGATTTGATTGGTGTGAATCCAGATTTGACAAATTCATCAATATCTGAAGTATAAGGAGAACTCGCCAAACTCATTTGTTGAACAATCTCATAATTCACCACGTTAATCACGACTTCGGGAACCACTTTTACGTTATTATACGTGTCTTTTGTTGTATTTAACCTACCCGAGCGAGCAGGAGAAAAAATCAAGATAGGTGGATTCGCGCTAAACACATTAAAAAAACTGAACGGAGCAAGATTTGGCCTTCCTCCCGCGTCAACAGTTGAAGCAAACGCAATGGGCCTTGGACCAATTGCACCAAGTAAATACTGATGAACCTTTTGAACCGTAAGTTCTTTGGGATTCAATGAAATCATTCAATCATTTTTTCTTACAAAAATAGTGAGAATATCCGTTTCGACACTTGTTGAAAGGAATAGTTATTCACAGAAGAAAAGCAATCAACTTCGCTTTTTTGCAAAAAAATTTTTCAATAATGATGCGGATTCATGGGATAGGAGCCCATTTGTGACTAATGTTTTTGGATGGTAAATTGGTTCAGATATTCTACCAGCCCCCCTTTTCTCATCACGTGTAGCAAAAACAACTTTATCAATTTGAGCCCAATAGAGGGCCCCAGCGCACATCACGCATGGTTCCAATGTGACATAGAGGGTACATCCTGAAAGATATTTTGCTCCTAAAAATTCTGCGGCTGCAGTTATTGCTTGAATTTCAGCATGTGCTGTTACATCATTCAATTTTTGTGTAAGGTTGTGTGCTCGGGCAATTATTTTATTGTTTGCAACGACAACAGCACCAACAGGAACCTCATCTAAATCGTATGCCTTGCGAGCCTCTAAAAGGGCTTGTCGCATGAAGTATTCGTCGTTGTATGGAGAAAGCATAAATGAAATATAAAAGTATTTATTTTGAATAATTTAATTGCTAAAATTAATGTATCTTTGAATATCTTAATTAAAAACCTTATGAAAAAAATTATGCTATTTGGTGTATTGGGTCTTTTGACTCTTGCATCATGTAAAAAAGATTGGACATGCAAATGTACTGAATCAGTAGGAGGAAATTCCTCTTCCGTTATAATCGAAGACATGACACGAGCTGATGCGAAAGCAGAATGCGATGAAGGAGATGCTAGTGCGTTAGGAATAACTGTTGATTGTGAACTACAATAAAAAACTCAGGGGCTTCGGCCCCTTTTTTTATGAATCAAATTGATTACTTTTTTCTAGATCTTGGATTTAGTTGGTTATTAGCTAAAGTTACTCCATATCTATTTTGCATTTTTTTAGGAATAGGTGCGCTTTACTTTCTCAGAAAATTAGATATAAAAAAAAAATGGCTTAAAATCGTTTTCCTCTTTACTGTATGTATAGCTCCGTTCCTCCTTTATTTCTCATTCTTCCCGATCTACGAAGGTGATTTCATAGACAGTGGTATAAAATCCAATAGTTCTCTTGATTTTCCTTCAAAAAAATCACTAACGGTCGTTGTCCTACCAAACTGCCCGTATTGCTACCAATCAATCGTTTTAATGAAAAAGATAAAAGAACGCAACCCATCAATTTCAATTAACTATTGGGTTTCATCACGCGACTCACTGTCGGTAAAATCTGGAATTCTAAAAGTTATTCCTTCTCAATTTACTGTTGTTCGGAGATCTGACCATGAAAATATAAGTGAGCTGGTAAAGGCAAGCTACCCTTGTTTTATTATTTCAAATAAAGGTAAGGCCCTAAAACAGTGGGACAATAATCAAATTGGTGTTTCTGCACTTGATGAAATTGAAAAATTTTTCAAAAGAAATTAATGCAATTTAATGGCAATTATCTTTTCATCGCTTGTAATACTCTTCGTTGTTTTTTGGTCGGTTTTCCATTTCCAAAATGCCGATATTCTCTCTGTGCGTTAAGATATTCTTGAAATTTAATTTTTTCATTTTCTGAGGTTAGATCTTCAATGAATTCACTAACCAATTTTGGGCCCAATCTCCGATCAGGAATTTTAATGACTTTATACGTGAAAACAGCATTATTTCTTTTCACGAGGACCGAATCATTTTCTCTGACTTCCTTTGAAGGTTTTACCTCTACTCCATTTAATCGAATTCGACCATTCGCAATGGCATCAACCGCATCTTTTCGGGTCTTGGAAAGGCGGGTGAGCCAAATAAATTTATCAAAACGAGTCATGCGGAAAGGATTATTTATGCGCTCTTGTTCACAAAACTACTTATTTGATTACTAGTTCTTTAATTCCAGCGACTAATTCATCAAGATCTTCTAAGGAAGTATAAACATTTGGGGTGACACGGATACCATTGACATTTTCATACTCAATTGCCACCGTATGAACTTTTCGATTTTTAAAGAGGGCTGCCTCAATTTCGGAGCCTTTCATTCCTTCAATTCCAATATTTGCAATAGCGCAAGAATATTTTTTTTCTAGCGGAGAATAAAATTCAATTCCAGGTAAATTTTTAACCTTGTCTGTCCAATATTTTTTTAGAAAAAACAATCGATTTTCTTTGCGCTCTGAACCAATTGCATTGTGAAAGTCAATTGCGCTACCGATAGCCATTTCAGAAGCGAACGAGCGGGTACCAAGTGTTTCGAATTTACGAATATTATCTCCATCGGGTTGGTCATTGGAAAGGAGAGCCCAAACTTTTTTAATTTTATCTTTTTTGATGTACATTAGTCCGCTTCCAAACGGTGCACACATCCATTTATGTAAACTCGTCCCGTAATAATCACACCCTAATTCTGGGATAAGATATTCAGTATGTGCAAAACTATGTGCACCGTCTACAATTACTTCTGCACCTATTTTATGGGCCAAATCAGCTATCCTTTTCATTACTTCCGTAGGAATTATTTGCCCAGTCCAATTAATTAGATGAGTGAGATATACAATTTTGGTTTTCGCTGTTATCGCTGAAGCGTATGATTGATAAATAGAATCATCATTGGTAATTGGCATGTTTAACTCTACCCATTTCAATTGAATTTTATCACGTTTTTCACGTTGTTTCCATGCATTGCGCATATTTGGATAATCGTATTTACCCATTACAACCTCATCTCCCTCATTGAGGTCCAGTCCAAAAATAATTGTATTTAGTGCCTCGGTAGCATTTCTGTTAATACTTATTTCTTCGGGGTCTGTTCCACAAAATTTTGCTAATTTTCTTCTTAAAGGTTCTCGTCCTTCATCCAAACTTCTCCACATATAATAGGTTGGGGCCTCATTACACCATTCATAATATTTAATGTGTGTATCCTGAACTTGCTTCGGTTGTGGACTAACTCCTCCGTTATTTAAATTAATAATATTCGAGGAGGTGGTGAAGCAGGTTCTTACCCAAGCCCAAAATTCATCATCGTTCATATTATCTATGGATGAATAATCAATTGGAAAAACTTCATCTATAGAGGTTGACCAAGAACTTGCCGTTGCGGTGATTAGGGCTCCACTAGCAAAAAGTGCGGACTGTTGGATAAACTTTCTTCTACTTGACATACATTTCTTTTTTGTGAAGATAGTTAATATTTGACATACACCATATTGCAGTAGTTTATTCCAAATTAATGTTGACCTCGCGGATAGCCAAGGTGGCGGGATAATCAATAACCACCAAAAA
>Ga0194110_10002988_pt1 | contig 21176 bp, 22 predicted proteins | sample TA2Kig1200mmetaG_FD_146192 | JGI IMG/M metagenome (GOLD analysis project Ga0194110, IMG submission 146192) | Freshwater microbial communities from Lake Tanganyika, Tanzania - TA2015032 Kigoma Deep Cast 1200m | ecosystem: Environmental > Aquatic > Freshwater > Lake | place: Tanzania: Lake...
TCTCCAAAGCAGGATTAAAAACTGGAGATATTTTTTTAGATGCAGGTTGTGGGGATGGTTTCATTTCCATTGTAGCATCTTCTTTAGTTGGAGATGAAGGGCAGGTTTATGCACTGGATATCTACCCGGAATCAATAAAAAAACTGGAAAATGAGATTAAAAATAAGAATATAAAAAATATTGAAACATTTGTTGCAGATATAACTGAAAAAATTCCGATAAAATCGGATTTAGTTGATTTATGTGTTATGGCTAATGTATTCCATGGGTTTGTGGCCAATAAAGAAGTTGAAAAGTCTTTAAGCGAGATTAAACGAGTTATTAAGCCAGGTAGCACATTTGCCATAGTAGAGTTTAAGAAAATTGAAGGTACACCAGGTCCTCCATTATCAATAAGACTAAATCCTGAAGAAGTTGAGGATATAATATCTCGAAATGGTTTTAAAGTATCTGGAACTATTGAAACGGGTCTTTATCATTATATGGTTCTATCAGAAAAAATGAAATAATATTGTCCAACATTCACTTTTTTTAGAATCTGTTATAGAGTTTTAAAACGCTTTTTTGAATTAAAATAGTGATTTGTGGTCCCTATCAAAATTAGTTCAGAAAAATAATTAGAAGTTGATTTACACGTTTATTGACGTATCATTCTCCATTTTAAGTGTTTTTTAGCTAGTTTACATATTTTCGGTCATTGGTCGTTTTTATGCATGTTTCATGACTAATCTAATTTTAATTTTTTAGTTCTTCTTGCATCTCCATTGATTTTAGAACCATGTCTATTTATCTAGATATACTTTTTTATGTTTTAACGTAATTTTAGTTCCATTTGATTATTTTTTATATCGATTTTATCCTTGAATATTTCCAGCACTTTTAAATCTATTTAATATTTATTTGATTATCTAATTGTTTATTTTTATGTTTTAGGATAATTAGCTATTTTTAGCTCATTGTATTAATTTATATTAAATTTGGGGTAAAGCACGAAGATAAAATTTTATAGTACTTAGCAGATACAAATAAGTGTTCAAGTTTTTGGTTTTTATATCCATTGAAGGTGAAAATGATAGATAAACAAAATTCAAAAAAAGATCTAAATAGAGAATTGGAAAGATTAAAAAATATCAATTTAGAATTAGAAGCTACTATCAGAGCTGATAAGGTAACCATAAATAATTTGGTTAAATCAAGGAGTTTCTTATCTCAAACTGCCTTAGAATTAGTTGAATTGCCACATAAGGCAGATATCTACGAATTTTTAGCTATTAAATTAAATAATCTAGTCCCTAATTCTATAACTACAATAAGTGCCTATGACGAACATTCTCAAAGTTTCAGGGTACGTGCGGTTGCAGGTTTCCGTGAAACAATGGAAAAAATATCCAAGAAATTTTTAGGCCAGAGTGCACTGGATGTTACTACACCGCTCAGTGATTTAAATAAGGAATCAAAGCGCATTCTTTTAACTGGTGAACTTACAAAAATGGAAGAAGGCGTATACCAAGTTTTGAATGGCAAAGTACCCAAAAAGATTTGCAAAATTATTGAAAGAATGGCCGGTATAGGTGATATTTACGCTATTGGTTTAATCTGGAACGGTAAAATCTATGGAATTGCAAACATTTCCCTGAAAAAGGGAAATGAACTGGAAAATAGAGAAACCGTGGAAACTTTCCTGAAAATGGCTTCGGTGGTCTTACAACGGAAAAAAGCAGAGGAACAAATCATAGAAAGTGAAGAGATTTATCGTAAATTATTAAGAGAATCTTTTGATGCATGGGTTATTCATGGAGATGGTAACATCTTGGCTGCTAATAATACTGCCGCTAGAATTATGGGGGGCAAATCTAGTCAAGATATTATTGGAAAATCCGTCCTTGAATTTGTGCATCCTGACTACAGGGAAACCGTGCAAAAAAGAACCATCTGGCTGTATAAAGAAGGAGGCACTGTGCCTTTATTTGAAGAAAAATTTTTAAAGTTAGATGGGACCCCTATCGATGTGGAAGTAGTTGGTACTTCTTTGAAATATAAAGGTAAAACTGCAGTTCAGGTTGTTTTTCATGATATTACTCATCGTAAGAATGCTGAAGAGAAGATTAAAAAGTCATTGGAAGAAAAGGAGATGCTCCTTAAAGAGATCCATCACCGGGTTAAAAATAATTTAATGGTCATATCCAGTTTGCTTAACCTCCAATCTCGTTACATAAAAGATAAGGCAGCGCTAGATGTTTTCAGGGAGAGCCAGAATAGGGCTAAGTCCATGGCTCTTATTCACGAGAAACTGTATCGTTCCAGTGATCTTAAAAATATTGATTTTGGTGAGTACATTCGAACCCTCTCTGCCGATCTTTACCATACCTATCTTTTAGATCCCAGCAGCGTAAAACTAAATTTAAATGTGAAAGACATAATGCTGGATATTAACACTGCAATTCCCTTGGGACTGATTGTTAACGAACTGCTGACTAACAGTATGAAACACGCCTTCCCAGAATGTTTAAGTGGGACAATCACTGTAGAATTTAATAAAAAAGCTGAGAACTTTATTTTAAAGGTTAGTGATGATGGAATTGGACTACCTGATGATTTTGATATTAACAGTACAGAAACACTAGGTTTACAACTTGTTAACAGTTTAACTGGTCAGATAGATGGTCAGATAGAGGTGGATAGGACACATGGAACAAAATTCAAGGTCACCTTTAAAGAGGAAAAATTTGCGAAATGATCTTGCTTCTTTATTTTTTCTGATTATAGAGACTCATTTTAAAGGAAATAAATTAATTTATAAACAGATTTAACCATCAGTGTAAATTTTTTTAGCTAATTATACTATTACCTTTATATAAACCTATTACCCTTATCTGAACTACTTAAGGACTGGGAGGAGTGATTAGAACAAATATTACTTTAATTGACGAATTAAAGATGTAAATTTTTGTTTTTCACTTTTATATTTTTTAAGGAGAAGATATAATACTATTAATTAATATTACACTTTGAATAGAAGGAGTTAAAACTAATGAAATTAGGTAAATTAGACCAGAAATGTCCCAAATGCGGATGTATGGATAAGACTATTAAAAGAGATCTAGAACCAGTTCATCATGCTCACGCTAAAACAAAGGCATTCATATGTTCTGAATGTGGATATGTATTTAAGGCTGGGAATGATGGAGAGAATAGCGATTAAAAAAATTAAAAGAGGAATTATATCAGTTATATAATTCTAAATATGAATTTGATACTTAAAATTAATTCTTTGCTTCAATATTTCAAGAATTGCGATGATCAAATACATTTTTCAATCAAATTAAAAAACAATTAATATAAAGGATTATATTAGAATAAGATTTGGTATTCAGTACAATTGAGTATATCTTTCTAAAAATTCAACATATTCCTTATCCATTATCCTTAAAGCAGACATAGCCTCTGGCAATGCACAACAACGTTCCTCTACCAGATTTCTCAAGGTGCCATTTTTGATGTTCTCCCTGATTTCGGCTATCACGAAATCTAAAACCTCACGATTATGTTGCTTAAGCTCATCCCGGTTGAAATCAAATATTTGATATTCTTTCAGGTTATATTTCCTTGTTGAGGTTAACAGGGTGTTCAAGTAAGCATAAAAATCACATACAGCATCTCCAAAGAGATCTACACCCATATAAGCTAACAAAGGCATGAAAACCAGATCTACAAAGGGAATATACAGGGCAGTATTGGGATTTATGGTTTCTCTTATAACTACCACAGTATCAACAAGATCTCTGGGTCTTCTCATAAGTTCATCGGAATTTGCAATAAGTAAAACAGTATTATCTAACTTTTCCAGTTCTATAGCACATTCAACTCTCAAATCAAGATATTTTGAGCCGTGAACAACTGCAATCCCTTTTTTTACATTTTTTTTTGCATTTTCAACTGTTTGATTAACTGACCATTCAGCCAGAGAGCGCGGTACATTATAAGGCATTGGTTCATCTTTTATAATTGAAAATAAATCTTCTTGCTTTAGGATGGTGGGTGTTTCCAGTTTCCCATATTTCCCCAGCCGTGCTGGGCCATCATGCATTTTTATCTCAAGCATATGATTCTATAGATTCATAGAAATACATAGATTTTTTGGTTATCAGATCAAAAAAATTAATTAGTTTTTAAAATAAATAGTTTTTCGGCGTATAATAAATAATAAACGATTTATAAGAGATATAATACTAAATACGACAATAATAACAAGTAAAATATTGCAAATGGTGTTTACAGGAAATAACAGTGTGATACCAACGCCAGCAAAGAGAAGTGATCCGTAATATTTGCCAAGGGGGTCATAAATAGGCATCTTAAGCCCTGATGTTAAGATAAACTGTAGGAACATAAAGACGATTAAAATTAAAATCCAGAAGGGATATAATCCTTTATTCACGAAAGCCGAGAAGGCCGTCAAGATCAGAATAAAATCAGCAAACGTATCTAAATATGCCCCAAGATTTGATGATGTATTTAATTTCCTGGCAAGGTAACCATCGAGGATGTCAGTCAAAACTGCAAGTAGGAAGAGAGAGATAGCCCACACTTTCAGGTCATTAATGAAAGTATAAGCTAATAGAGGTGCCAGGACAATTCTAAGGCTACTGATTCCAGAGGGGATTAGGATTCGCAGGTTCATATTGATTTTACCTGTTTTCTTTTTTAATTTTTTAAAGTTTTTGACTTCTAAAAAGCCTTTTATTTATATTAGCATTTTGTTCTTTTTTTATTATTTATTTTTTGCTGTTTTAATAGAATTAAAAGGTTTAAATAAGTTTTAAAATCAAATTGAGGTCTTTGATAATTTAGAGAATACAATAATGGCTTAAAAGCTAGGATTAAAGAGGTGAAAATTCTCAAAAAGTAGGATTAAAAATAAATTAAAAAAATGGAATACGGAATGATTTTTGAACTTCATTCCCATTTTTTTAGGCTGGAACTTGACCAGTTCCACCACATTTTGGGCAATTCATGGTTTTAGGGCATATATATTGAACTAATTTTCCGCTCAGACAGAAAGGACATTTGTTAAGGTAAGTATAACTCTTTGCTCCACATGTATCACATATATAGTAAAATCCCTTGCCATTACAGGTTGTACATTCTACAGTTTTTTGACCACCACAATCTGGGCATGTTTTGTATTGTGTAGTATTTTTTCCGCTTCTTTGACTTCCTTGGCTGCTTCCTTGGCTGCTTCCTTGACTTCCTTGGTCAGAACTTTGAACGCTTGCATTGTCTGATGTATTAATAGGAGTTTGAGTTTGGCCTGCAAAATAGCCGAATCCAACACCTAAAACTATTAAAATCGCTACTATTAAACCCAAATTAAATTTGTCTTTATTTTTCATGTTTTTTCAGCTCCACAAAGAAAATATATTAATAAATGTAACTGTTTGTTCATTTTTAATATTTATTCTTTACTATTTCAAATTCAATCGAAATGTTTAAATTAAAATTAGGTTTCAGATGCAGGGGGGCACGGAATAGGCTTAAAAAGATGGAATGCTTTCTAAAAGATATGATTTAAAAAAGTAAATTAGAAAATAGGGGATTAGAATGATCTAATCAACTTTAATCCCAGTTCAGGCTGGAATTTTGCCATCCCCACCGCAGGCATCGCAGTTTTTCCTGCCGTTTTCACAGTATGGACAATCTACTTTCCCTGATGTCGGCCCTGATGCCGGGCAGTTAGTACAAGTAGAGCACCAACCATCTCCATATATAACATGTGATCCACCACATGTAGGACAAGTATACAAGCCATCTCCACCACATATGACACAGGTTACATATCCTTTGCCATTACATTTTGTGCATGTTTTAGTAGTGGGATTTTTTTGGATTGTTAGGGTTATTTACTTGGCCACCCTCGTCCGAAGTATTTGTTTGGCTACTATTTTCCATTACACTCATTATCGTGCTATTTGTGTTTTGGACGCTTGTATATCCAACAACACCTATTGCTAAGAATATCAAAGCAACTATACCTAATAAAAGTTTATTTTTATTTTTCATATTCTTTAACCTCGAAAGATAAGTTGATTTTTCATATATTATTAAAATAAATATAGATATCGTTTTTTTTCTAATATTTATTTTTTGCGTTTTAAATTGAATAGAGTTAACAGAGCTTTGATTATTACGATTTTCCCCATTATTAACAGTTTTTTTAAATTATTAACAGTTTTTTTTATAGTGTTTGATCAGTTTAATCATAAAAAGTGTCATCAAAAAGGTTACAGTTAGCAAAATTTCCGCAAGTATTTATATACTCACAATCAACCTAGCTATGAAAATCTCAAATTTTCACACAAACAATGGGATTTCCAGGGTGTGAAAAATAATGTCAATGTTAGAACGCCTGAAAAAAATTTTTACCGGAGAAGACGAGGAAGCAAAGAAAAAAGTGAAAAAGGCAGAGCCAGAAACCCCTACCGTAACAGAAGAGAAGAAAGTAGGACAACCTAAAACCCCTAAAGAAGAGGCAGAAAAAACAAAAACTCCAAGCACTGAAGAAGAGAAAAAAGAAAAACCAAAACCTAAAAGGAGTGAAAGTATGACAATACTTGAAAGAGATGAGAATTTAATAAAACCTGAAGATATAGATGAAGATTTTGCACAACAAATTAAAGATGCAGGTGCAGAAACTTTAGAATTATGTTTCCAGTGCGGTACATGTACAGGATCATGTCCATCTGGAAGAAGAACTCCCTACAGAATAAGACAAATCGTAAGAAAGTCCCTCATGGGCCTTAAACAGGAAGTTATCTCAAGTGAAGAGCTTTGGATGTGTACAACCTGTTATGCATGCCAGGAGCGATGTCCAAGAAAAATTAAGATTGTGGACATAGTAAAACTTGCCAGGAATGAGGCAGCAAAAGCAGGTTTTATGGGACCAGTTCACAAAGCTGTAGGTTCATTCGTGATTAAAACAGGGCACGGAGTGCCAATAAACCCTGAGACACAGGAACTTCGAAAGAGAGTTGGATTAGGCGAACTTCCACCAACCACTCACCAGTTCCCAGGAGCATTGGAAGAAGTACAAAAAATAATGAAAGCTACAGGCTTTGGCGAATTAATAGGATACAACTGGGAGACCGGAGAACTAGAATAGAGGAGGAATGAAAATGGGATTCGCATTTTTCTTAGGATGTATAATGAACAACAGATACCCTGGTATTGAGAAAGCAACCAGAGTCTTTATGGACAAGCTTGGTATAGAACTTAAAGATATGGAAGGTGCATCCTGCTGTCCAGCACCAGGTGTTTTTGGATCATTTGACAGAACAACCTGGGCATCTGTAGCTGCCAGAAACATCACAATAGCCGAAGACATGGGCATGGATGTAATGACAGAATGTAATGGTTGTTTTGGTTCATTATTTGAAACTAATCACATGTTAAAAGAAGACGAAGAAATGAAAGAAAAGATAAATCAAGTACTTGCAGAGGCTGGAAGAGAATACAAGGGAAAAGTAAATGTAAGACACTTTGCAGAAATTCTCTACAATGATGTTGGTCTCGATAAACTGGCTGAAATGGTTACAAATCCTTTAAACTTAAATGTTGCAGTTCACTATGGTTGTCACTTCCTAAAACCAAGTGAAGAGATAGACATTGACAACCCTGAAAAACCAACAATTTTAGATGAACTGGTTGAAGTAACAGGCGCAAAATCTGTGCCATACAGAGACAAGATGATGTGCTGTGGTGCTGGTGGAGGAGTACGTTCCAGAGACCTTGAGGTAGCACTTGACTTCACCCGGGAGAAACTCATCAACATGAAAGAAGCAGGTGTAGATGCCGTTATCAATGTATGTCCATTCTGTCACCTACAGTTTGATGTTGGACAAACTGAAATTAAAGATAAATTCGGTGACGAATTTAATTTACCAGTATTCCACCTTGCTCAGCTCTTTGGTCTTGCAATGGGTTTATCAGCTGAAGAGCTAACTGCGGATATGCACTTAACAAGTACAGATCCAGCACTTAAAAAACTGGACGAAATAACTGGAGGAGAATGAATATTATTTCTCCTTTCACTTTTTTATTTTTTAAATCAATTTTTTATTTAATTAAATTCTAAACTTAGAGGTGTTTTTTTGTTTATTGCTAAACTTGTTGGAATTTTCACGTTTAAGGAATTACCTGAAGAATTTATTCCATTTGTTAGATTTAAAGCATCTCTGGATAAGAGAGAAATTCCAGAAAATGAGGAAATAGCAATTCTCAATATCAGCGGTACAGAAAGCTACCATATATTATTTATGGATTCCTACAAAAATATAGATGAAATTAAAGAGGAATTGAAAGAGGCTGATGCAAAAATAAATTATAATACACGAAAAATTCTGGAAGGACATTTATGAGTGATTTGCCGCTAGAACAGACATGGATGGTTCTTGTGGATCTCCTCACAGATCTTAGAAAAAGGGGAATGGATATACCTTCCAGCATAACCAATAACATCAGACTGGCCAGATCCACCATAAACTTCTATAGGAAGGATCCTACAAATCCTGAAATGATGAATGAACTAAAAAGAATAAATGATTTCCTAATTTCAGCACAAGATGCATTGATCAATCTTGCGGAAGATTTTGGTAAAGAATATGTGAATGATTGGACCGAGAAACTGATGAAGGCATCTAGAGGGGAGAGAGTATATGAAATTGAAGATAAAAAATCTAAATTTGTTGTTGGAGCTCCCCCTGGCTTTTCAATGGTAAGAGTCAATTTCAAAGAGCCCCTAGCAGAAGACAGGGTTCAGGAAATTGCAGAGGAATATAATGTTATCATAGAATTTGATGATGATAATGTGATTGCAGTCTATGGAGATGCTGAAAACATAAAGAGTAGTCTAAAAGAAATATCTTCATTTTTTAAAGAGCAGATTTAAATTAATATTTACTTCAGCAAATTTAAATTAAAAATTACTATAAATGTTTATATAAGCCAATAAATCATATTAGCCAATAAACAAAAATTATAAAACTTATATTTTATGGAATTATACACAAGAAGGGGAACTATCATGAAAATCTTGTCAGTTGGTGACTTACATGGTCAATGCGTTCAATTCTTGGATTATCTAAAAAAAAATCCTGTTGATCTGATAATCATAACAGGCGATATAACGCATTTTGGACCATTAGAGCTGGCTGAAGATATATTGAATGAGGTTTGTTTATTTGATGCTCCAGTTCTTGCAATACCTGGAAATTGTGACCCTGAAGGAATTCATGGTAAAATAGAAAACTCCCGAGCAATAAATCTTCATGGTAAGAGTACAAAAATAAAAAATATAGGTATTTGTGGATTTGGAGGCTCAAATCCTACTCCATTTAACACTCCACTAGAATTTGAAGAAATAGAGATATACCATGAACTTTCAAAGGCCATGGAGCAGATAAAGGATGATGAAGTGCAGATACTGATAACACATATGCCTCCATTTGGAACAAAAGCTGATATAGTTCCATCTGGAGATCATGTGGGAAGCAAGAGTCTTCGCGAGATAATAGAGAAATACCAGCCATCTTTAAATATATGTGGACATATACATGAATCTAGGGCCATAGACAAAATTGGGGATACCGTAGTAATAAATCCAGGTGAACTATCTGAAGGATTTGCCTGTCTAATAAATATAGATGAAAGTGATGATGACTTAAAAATAGATTCTAAGATCATAGATCTGAAATCATCCTCTAAAAATTCATCAAAGCGTTATAAATAATTGGATCTCTTTGGAAGATCTGTAATATCACTAATTTTGTGACCATTACTAAAGGTGGTAAATAAATGATAATGGTTGAAGGAGAGGTAAGTGGAAAGAAATATAGAGAACCCTTCTCAAAGGGGGTCCTGGCCAGGTCTCTAACGAGGGCAGAAATGGATCAGGACAAGGCTTATACCATAGCATCTCAAATAGAGGCAAATTTAAAGGAGGAAGGAATCAAGGTTATTAACCTTGACGACTTGGTAAAAATAGTTTGCGAGAGGCTTAAAATTGAAGATAAAAAAATTGCTGAGAAATATGTATTGTGGAGACGTATCAGAAAGTGTAAAGAACCACTTATAATACTTATAGGGGGAGCATCAGGGGTAGGTACATCCTCCATTGCTTTTGAAGTTGCAAACCGGCTGGGAATCAGAAATATGATAAGTACAGATATGATTCGGGAGGTTATGCGCAAAATAGTATCAAAAGAACTTCTCCCCACAATTTACGAGTCAAGTTATACTGCTTACAGGTCATTGCGCATACCTCCCCCTCCTGAACTTGATGAAATACTCATTGGATTCCGTGACCATGTAGATACTGTAAGTATAGGTGTAGAGGCAGTAATTGAAAGAGCCCTCAAAGAAGGAATAAGCATAGTTGTGGAAGGAGTACACATAGTACCAGGCTATATACATGAAGATCTTGTGAGTAAAGAAAATGTGGCAATGTTCATTCTGACTCTGCCAGATGAAAATGTACATAGGGGAAGGTTCTATTCACGATGCAGACAACTATGGGCAAGAAGACCTCTTAAAAGATACATGAGCTACTTCTGGGCAATAAGAAGAACTCATAAATATTTCGAAAGTCAGGCAAGAAAGAATAATGTTCCAGTTATAGAAAACATAGATGTGGTAACCACAATCGATTCTATTATAAAATCTCTAACTACAACTTCTGGAGTTGAAAAAAATGCTAAAAAACCTGAAAGTTAAGGATATAATGACGAAGGAGGTTATAACAATCCATCCTCATGAAGATGTTGTTTTTGCGTTTGAAAAACTCATGAAACATAAAATAAGCTCTCTTCCAGTTGTTGTTGATGAGAAACTGGTGGGTATAGTAACAGCAACTGATCTTGGACATAACCTTATTCTTGACAAATATGAGATTGGTACAACCGTTGATAAGGCAATGGTAAAGGATGTGGCCCGCATAAGCTCTGAAGACGACATTTCTACTGCAATTGAGAAGATGAAGGAATATAGATCAGACAATGGAATAATAAACCAGCTTGTTGTTGTGGATAACAATAAAATTAAAGGAATAGTATCAGATGGAGATATTATAAGGGCGATAAAACTGTAAATATGCCAAAACATCGAAAAGATGTTAGAGTTAACATTCCGTAATTAAATAAATGAAATAATTAAATGAACGGAATCTTTTATAATAGATTTTATATTAATCTAATGTAAATTTGAACTGCTGCAACCACTTAAAATGTGATTATTTCTTCAAAAAAATAAAATGGGGTTTTTAACAGTTTTTAGCCCATTCAATCAACCTCTACTTAAACTTTTTCGCTCTTACCCTTGAACATGTGAAAAATGTGGCGATACATTAATGCAAGTTCGACTAATTTAATGTAACAGTGACTTGAACTCTTGGACTTATCCAAATTGACATTTGCATCAAATTTAAGGTGCAAAAGATTACAACAACAAGGAATGAGCGTTGAATTTTGAACTGATATTACATTTAAAAAAAGTGTATAATATTCCAAAATTTGCATCAAATTGATTATTATGAAATCAAAGAAAGTGAATCAGATAAAAAAGATATATAAAAAACTTTATATGTTCTATGGTCCCCAGGGCTGGTGGCCTTTGATGGATTGTAAGAATAAAGGTTCAAATCCTACAAAAAAAGGTTCTTTTATGGGATATCATCCAAATAACTATGATTTGCCTAAAACAAGAGAACAGGTCTATGAGGTCATCGTTGGCACAATCCTGACTCAGAACACTTCCTGGACTTCTGCAGAGAAGGCCCTGCTCAATCTAAATGAATTAGGAGCAATAAAACCTGAGAAACTTTTAAAATTAGATGATGATACCCTCAAAAAAGCAATTAAACCTGCTGGATTCATGAATCAGAAGGCAATTTATTTAAGGGAGATAAGCAGATTTTTCATAGATTTAAAGGGTAAATTTCCTAAAAGAGATGAGCTAATGGCAGTTAGAGGAGTTGGAAATGAAACTGCCGACTCCATTCTGCTTTATGCCTATAAACAGCCTAAATTCGTCATTGATACATACACAAAACGAATATTCGCCCATTTAAAACTTGTAGATGAAAATATTGGATATATGGAACTAAAAGAGTTATTTGAATCTAATCTGCCAGGGGATGTGGCGGTATATCAGGAATATCATGCATTGATTGTGGAGCATGCTAAAAGATATTATAGACGGAAGCCATATGGTGTAGATGACCCTTTAAAGAATCTATAGGGTCTTAATCTGGTTTAAAACCCTGCATCATACTTGTTTTGTATTCATGATCTTCGAACTTCACCTTTCAAGAATTAATTTTATTACAATAACAATTTATATAACTTATATAATAAGTCTAAATATCAGTGAAGTTAATTGTGATCCATACATGATCTTATCAATGTTTAACCTATACATATATATACTATAAAAATATACTATACCATAAACATAAACAGATAAAGGTAAATCTCAAATATATTCAATCTAAAAAAATTGTTTAGAAATGTTCAATTAAAAAAAAATAAGCCTTGAAAGGTGTTTGAATGAGAATTTTAATCAAATTCAAACCAGAAGAAAATTTTGGCTATGATTCCATTAACAAACATACTATTCAGGGTTTCATATACCATCTTCTGCAAAATTCTGGGTATGAGAATTACCATAACCTGACGGGCTTTAAATATTTTAATTTTTCAAATATATTTCCTGTTTTTCCTTTCAAACCAGGTGAGACAAAAAATCTGATTATTTCTTCTCCTAAAAGGGGATTTATCAGAACAATTGAAGATTCCCTCCATGAAAAAGAACATTTCTACCTGGGTAAACATCGAGTTTCCCTAGTGGATGTCAAAGTTTTCAGCCCGCATCTAAAGAGAAGATTTATCACTAGCACACCAATCGTTCTCTACGAAGAAAACCGCAAAAACCGTTACTACTCATTAAAGAATACTAATGACTTTTCTTTTTTCCTGGAGCGGCTTAAAGATAATGCTCTTAAAAAATTCAATGCTTACTATAATCTAGATTATTATTTTGATGGCAATCTCTTTGATCGGTTTGAATTTGATCGTGAAGTGGCTGTGCGAGTGAAAAAGACAGATAAAATGTTTTTAATGATTGGAACATTGTGGAAGAATCTGGAAAAGTTCAATTTGACCAATAAACGATTATACAGATTTATTATGGATGTAGGATTGGGTGAGAAGAATTCGTTAGGATTTGGGATGATTAATACGTTGGGGTGAGTTTTTGATAGGAGCTTTGTTTGATTTGGGAAAGTTTATTGTTGAACAAGAGGGTTTGGATGATATTGACGTATTTCAGGATACATCTAAGCTAAAAAGCCGAACTAAAACAGTTTTATTGGTTAATTTAGAAAATATGAAAAATAATTTCATTTATAAAGGTATAGGTGATGAAGAATTATCGAAAGACAACACACGAAAATATTTATATAAAGGTGGACCGCCTAATGGGGTTGATTTTACTCCAGCATCATTAATTACTAATAAAGCTGAATCAACATTTAACAATCGTGTTCTTAAATGGTTTAAAACCCACAAAGATCCAGTATTTCTTGATAAAATAGCTGATGCGCTAAACGAAAATAAAGAACAGATAATCTCTGATCTTGAAGAAAAATTTAAAATTATTGACAAAGAGAATAAAATCAATGTTTTACTCACGATTTCTATTCAGGAAGATAATAAAAACAAAGAAGATAATAAAAACAAATATTTGGAAGATTATCCCATATTTGAGCAGATTCTTTTAGAAGAAGCTGTAGAACGTTATCACTACTTAAAGTCCATTGGTGAATCAAGTGGTGAAGGGACATGTTATTTATGTGATGAAGAAACAGAAGTTTATGGTTTTGTTCCCAATGCTTTTGGACTTTCATTTTCAACTGCTGATAAAAAAGGGAATGTTCCAAACTTTATACAAACTGATCAATGGAAACAGGTCCCTATTTGTAGAAAATGCGCAGTTTATCTTGAAGCAGGTAAAAAATTTGTCCAGGAATACCTCTCATTTAACTTATTCACATTGAAATATTATGTTATCCCTAATTTCCTGTTTAAAGGAGATTTAGAGCTTTTTGAGGAGTTTTATCATGTTGTTGTTGATGCTTATGGGAAAAAAAGTGATAAATTAAAGAGATATGAAGATGGACTTATCCAAGAAGAAGATGATGAAGATGAAGATACTCTCTACTCTATCGTAAAAGATATGGATGACGTTCTTGAATTTAAATTCGTTTTTTATGATCTCAAGGGTGGTGGAAAGTTTCTTGACATTTTGAATTATGTTGAAAGTGTTCTTCCTTCATGGATGAAAGATATTTTCGATTCACAAGAAACTGTAAGGAAAGATATTCTATTTAAAGAAGATAATTTAAAGCTGATTTTAGGGAAGGATGTAAGTAGCAATTTTGTTGAGTTAAGGAAGTCCCAAAGTAAGCGAATAATAAATTATTATAATTGGTATGCAGGCTTTTTTAGAGATTTCTTTTCTTCAAAAACAAATAAAAACTTTTTAGATATTATTGGCTATATTGTGGGTGGAAAACCTATCAATAAAGATTTTTTAGTTTCACATTTTATGAAAAAGATTAGAAAGGCTCATAGAACTGATCTCGAAAATGATTATATAGTTAAGTCATTGACAACGGAAGCAATGATGCTATACATGTTTTTAAATGAGTTAAAACTACTTAAAGGGGTTGATAAAATGAAAATTGGATCACATAAGGAAGAAGATAATGAAAAAAATTTTTTTGAAGTATATGGGGAATTTGTTGACACCCCCGAAAAGAAAGCTGCATTTTTAATGGGTGTGATTACTAAAAAGCTGACAGCTATACAGTATAAAGCTTTAGGCGCGACTCCATTTATGACTAAGTTGTGGGGTCTTTCGTTGGACCATAAAAAGATTCAAAAATTGTACCCAATGATAATAAACAAATTAAGAGAATATAAAGCAGCCTATCCAAATTTAGAAGAACTTATCTCCATTAATTTGTTGAAGTCCAATGAAAACTGGAAACTATCAGGAGATGAAACCAGCTTTTATTTTGTATTAGGCTTTACTCTCAGTAGAATTTTTAAATCAAAAAAGGATGGTGACAAAAATGAAAAGGTCTGAACTGGTTTTTTTGTATGATATATCATATGCAAACCCCAATGGCGATCCACTAGATGAAAACAAGCCCCGGATAGATGAAGAAACTGAAATAAATATAGTTACAGATGTACGTTTGAAGCGAACAATTAGGGATTATCTGCATGATTCTAAGAATAAAGACATCTTTGTCAGGGAGATTGAATATGAACCCGGGAAAATTCAAGATGCTAAATTAAGAGCTGAAGATTATTTATTGGATGAAAATGGAAATAAAGCAAATACAAAAGATTTCTCTTTAGAAGAGATGAAAGAGAACATGTACAACAACATTCTAAATAGTTGTATAGATGTGAGGCTTTTTGGTGGAACAATACCAATCGAAAAAAAGGGCAAAAAGGGCGGTAAGAGCTCCATAACATTAACTGGACCTGTACAATTTAGAATTGGAAGATCATTACATAAAGTTGAGATGAAACATATAAAAGGGACAGGAGCATTTGCTTCTGGTGAAGGTAAACAACAAAAAACATTTAGGGAAGAATACATCCTTCCTTACTCATTAATATCCTTTTATGGAGTAATCAATGAGAATGCTGCTAAAAAAACATTAATGACTGACGACGATGAGTCTCTTCTTATAGATGGAATATGGAACGGTACGAAAAATTTGATCACACGCTCCAAATTTGGGCAAATGCCTAGATTGTTATTAAAAGTTACCTATAGCGATAAAAACTATTTTATCGGCGATCTAGATAAAAAAATCAAAATTGAACATGATTTTGATGACGACAAGAAGTTAAGAAACATTGAAGAACTTCGAGTAGATATTACTGAACTTGTCACGGCTTTAAAATCGGATGTTGATCAAATAGACTCTGTAAGTGTTAAACAAGATCTTTCAGTGAAATTTAAAGATGGTAATGAGCTAGTTGAAGGAAACATAGTAGAATATCTAGTTAAAAAGAATTTACCTGCTGCTGCATTAGATATTTAAAAAATTGGGGAATTCTATGATTGATAAAACCCTAGTTTTTGATATATGGGGTGATTATGGGTATTTCAGGAGAGGATACACAACTACGTCTACAATTTCATATCCATTCCCAAGTAGGACTACTCTTGCAGGTATAATTTCAGGAATTCTGGGTTACGATAGGGATAGTTACTACGATATCTTTGGGCCGTCTAACAGCGCTTTTGCTCTTCAGATAATGAAACCCATTAAAAAAGTTAGGATGAACTTAAATTTAATAGACACCAAGACAGGATTCATTTTGTCAGATAACAAGGGGCAAAGGACTCAACTCCCCGCTGAGTTTCTTAAAGATGTCAAATACAGGATTTACTTCTGGTTAGAAGATGATTCAATAATGAATGATCTATTTACCTTCTTATCAAATCACAAATCTGTTTATACGCCTTATTTGGGCATATCGGAGTGTATAGCCAATATTTGCCTTGTAAAGAAAAGTTTCCTTGAGCCCAGAGAAATTTCAGTGAACAAGGCAGATATAAGAGTGAATAGTATAATTCCAACTGACAAAGCCAAAATTAAGATTGAACCTGGAAAAAAATATGGGGCAGTTAAATCTCCCGCATTCATAAATAATGAACGGATTGTTGAAGGTTTTCAAGAATTTTACTACGAGGAAAATGGAGAAGATATCTTAATTGTGGAAGGAGACTGTCATTCAATCGGTGATACGAATGTCATCTTCTTTTAAACTCGAATCACATCCTCAAAAACCCTTGGAAGTTCATTTGACCAATGTTGCCAATTTCTGTAGAGAAACCGTGCTTGAAAAGGAAATTCCAAATAAAAAATTATATTCAGAATTTGCTTTTTTGATTGGTATATCTCACGATTTTGCAAAATCAACAACATACTTCCAGAAGTATCTTTTCGACCATGAAAGGACTGAAAAAGCCCGGCATGGCTTATTATCCTCCATTTTTAGCTATTACTGTATTCACAGTTATCTCAGAAATAATAAACTTGAAGATTTTTGGCATATTGCTCCTATAGCATGGCTAGTTGTGCTCAGACATCATGGAAACATAAGAAATATTAGGGGGATGGATGGGGAATCTGAAAAATTAAAAGATTTAGAAGTTGTAAAAAAACAGATAAGGGATATAGAGCAAAATAATCTCGATGAATTATCCGAGATCTATGGTAAATGGGATATTGATGTCTCTAACTTTTTTACTGAATTCAAAAGTGTTGTTAAAAATATAAAAAGGGATTTAAGAAAAATCTCAAGAGATAAAGGACTTGATCACTACTTTCTAACCATTCTCTTTTATTCCGTACTTTTAGATGCAGATAAAATAGATGCTTCGGGAACTCCGATACCTCCAAGGGTAGAAATCTCTGATAAAATTGTCGATAAATATAAAAGTTTGGTTTTTGGAGATTCAAAAACTGAAATGAACCAAATAAGAGAAGAGTCTTATATAGAAATTATGGATTCTTTAGATGAGTTGAATCTAAAAAATGATAGGATTTTATCTATAAATTTACCTACAGGCTGTGGTAAAACATTATCTGCTTTCTCTTTTGCACTAAAATTGAGAAAAATTATAGAAAACAAACTAGGCTTTTTGCCTAAAATTATATACTCACTACCTTTTCTAAGTATCATAGACCAGAACGCAAGAGTTCTATCAGATGTGCTGCTAAAAGACTGTGAATCTGTTGAATTATTTTCTAATATGTTTTTAAAACATCACCATTTATCTGACATGAGTTATAAAACTGAAGAAGAACTTGAAATAAGCTCTCATCAGTCTCAGTTGTTAACTGAAGGCTGGTATTCAGAAGTAATTATTACCACATTTATACAGTTTTTCTATAGTTTAGTTACTAATAGGAATCGGGCAGCAAGGAAATTCCATAATGTCATAAACTCAATTATAATTCTGGATGAAATACAGTCAATACCTCACCATTACTGGGAACTGCTAAACCATACATTAAAGTATCTCTGCAAAGAATTTAACTGCTGGGTTATATTAATGACAGCTACACAACCATTAATTTTTAAAGAAAATGAGGAAATCAAATCTTTGGTACCTAATAAGGAGAAATACTTCGCCATGTTTGATAGGTTAAATTACTCATTTAAATTAGAAACTATGAATTTTGAAGATTTTAAAGATACAATATGGAATGAGATAATTTCAAAGCCAAAAAAAGACATAATGATAGTTTTGAACACAATCAATGCTTCACAGGATCTTTATGATTATATTAAAGGCAAGATTAATAAGGATCTTTATATAAGTAGCGAAGGTGTGGCTTGCTCTGATGAAATACAACTAATGAATATTTCCTCATTAATAATTCCAGATCATCGCTTAAAAAGGATAGAAAAGATCAAAGAAAGTGCAGGTAAGCGTAATATAATAATCACGACTCAAGTGGTGGAAGCTGGAGTTGATATCAGTGCGGACATTATTTATAGGGATATGGCACCTTTAGATAGTATAGTGCAGACTGCTGGCCGATGTAACAGAAACAACGAAAGTGATAGAGGTTCTGTTACCGTTGTCAATCTAAAAGATCATCAAGATCGACATTTCTATTCCTATATATACAATTCCATTTTAATCAACGCTACCTTCGATGTAATCGACGCTAATTATTTCATCGAAGAAAAAGAATTTAACATTTCATCTGTTCCAACTTATTACAATTTTCTTTTAGAAAGAGGATCACAGGATAAATCCACAGATTTGATATCTTATTTAGAAAAAATGAAATTCTCCGACATTAAAAAGGAATTTAAACTCATAGAACATGATTACGAAAAAATAGATGTTTTTGTGGAAATTGATGAGAATGCTAAAGAAGTATGGGAAAAATACAAAGAAATAACGGAAATAGAAAATAGATTTGAGCGAAAAAATGCATTTTTAGATATAAAATCTGAATTTTACAATTATATTGTTTCTGTTGATTCTAAAAAACTGGGTACAACAGCAACGTATAATGAATGGTTAGGATATTTAAATATGGACGATTTAAATCGGAAATACAATTTAGAAACAGGTTTTATCCCTCACAAAAAAGAAGAAGTTTTTATAATCTGATATAATAAAATTTTGGGGTTCCAATGCGAATCACAGGAGTTATGGTCCAATACTACATCGCCTGCAAGCGCGAGCTCTGGTTTTTTGCCAATCAAATCAATATGAACTATGAAAACGATGATATCAGTATTGGAAGGCATATACACGAGAAGAGCTTTTCTAGGGAGAAGAAAAATATAAATTTGGGCGATATTGCATTTGATTTTGTCAAAACTGGTGACAATGAGACTATTTTTGAGATTAAGAAGTCCAGCAGACTGGAAGAACCTGTCAGATACCAGCTTTATTATTATCTTTGGAATGCCAAGAAATTGGGAAAAGAAATGGATGGTGTGCTGGTATATCCTGAGGAGAAAAAGAGAGAAAAAATAAATTTAACTCCAGAAAAGGAAGAAGAAATAGAAAGAATAATCCAGGACATTCAGAAAATTGTTTCCGAGCCCATACCACCCGAAGTGGTTATTAAGCCTTACTGTAAGAGGTGTACCTATTACGAACTTTGCATGGTTTAGGTGTATAAAATGAAAGATCCACTCTATATAACATCCCACGGAATTCTACAAAGAAAAGGAAACACCCTTTATTTTGTGAATAAAGATGGGAAAAAGGCCCTTCCAATAAACAGAATAAATGAAATAAACTGCTACGGCAAGGTTTCACTCAAATCAGGCGCTTCTTCCCTTCTAATGAAAGAGGGAATACCAGTAAATTTCTTTAACATGTATGGATACTATGAAGGATCTCTTTATCCTCGAGTGCAGCTTAACTCTGGTCTGGTAGTAGTGCAACAGTCTGAACATTATTTAGATTCCGAAAAAAGAGCCAAAATAGCCTGTGAAATGGTGGATGGAATAAAAAATAATGTTCTAAAAACTCTCCGTTATTATCTCAAGAAAGGAAAAGAAGTAGAACCATTTATAGAGAACATTGAAAAAGAGGTTATTAATGGTAATGTACAGCAGATCATGAGTAATGAAGGCAGAATCTGGAACAGTTACTATCAAAGTTTCAACCATATAATTAAAACCTTTAAAATGGATAACAGAGAGATAAGACCTCCCACATCAGAAATGAATGCCCTGATATCCTTCGGAAATTCCTTACTCTATGTTAGCGCTCTTTCTGAGATTTATCACACTTATCTCCATCCTTCAGTAAGTTTCTTACATGAACCTGCTGAGAGACGTTTTTCCCTTGCATTGGACATTGCTGATATATTCAAACCAGTTATTGTTGAAAGAGTAATTTTTAAGCTGGTTAACAATAATATGCTCACAGAAAAGGATTTTAATCATGATGTGGGTGTTCTGCTCAATGATAGGGGAAAACGTGTATTTTTAAAGGAGTATCAAACTAAATTGGAAACTACAATTAAACATCCTGAGATCAGAAGGAAAGTTTCCTATAAATATTTGATGAGATTGGAGTGTTACAAATTAATCAAACATATACTTGGTGATAAGGAGTATAGAAGTTTTAGGATGTGGTGGTAGTGTATATATTAATAGTCTATGATGTGGATGTGGAAAGGGTGAATAAAGTGCACAAATTCCTGAAACTTTATTTACATTGGAGGCAGAATTCTGTTTTTGAAGGTGAAGTATCTATATCTCAGTATAAAGAAATAAAATCCGGTCTAAAAGAAATAGTAAATAAAGAAAAGGATTCTATTTTAATTTATAACCTCAAAGATCGTAGAAATTTTCAGTTGGAAGTTATTGGTATTGAAAAAAATCCCATTGAACTCATTCTCTAGTCCGCCTTTATAAGTACACTACATTATTATAGGTGGACTAACATACACCTTTTATTCAAGAACATATGACCATTTTCTGGCGAAATAAGCCAAAAATCGGGTCGGCTTTAAAATAGACTCAATAGTCTGGAAATTTAGTAATCTT
>Ga0194110_10002994_pt1 | contig 21157 bp, 26 predicted proteins | sample TA2Kig1200mmetaG_FD_146192 | JGI IMG/M metagenome (GOLD analysis project Ga0194110, IMG submission 146192) | Freshwater microbial communities from Lake Tanganyika, Tanzania - TA2015032 Kigoma Deep Cast 1200m | ecosystem: Environmental > Aquatic > Freshwater > Lake | place: Tanzania: Lake...
CATTTTTTGTATCCGAATGTATCCGAATGAGAATAGCCCGAATTAATCCGAATAAAAAAATGATAAGCTCAAATTATGATGTTTTTAATGCGGCCGCATTACAGTTATCATAATTTTTAGGGTAAAAACCGCAGCAGGGGGGTTATGCTATACTAAGACGATGCGATTTTATAATACTTTAACTCGAAATTTAGAAGAATTTAAATCGATAAAAAAGGACAAGGTTGGGATTTATTCCTGCGGGCCGACAGTTTATTGGAACCAGCATATCGGTCATATGTACTGCTATACCCAGTGGGATATCCTCGTAAGATACCTAAGGCACTTAGGTTACTTAGTTTTCTGGGTGATGAATATAACGGATGTGGGGCACATGACTTCGGACCAGGATTTTGGCGAAGACAAAATGGAAAAGGGAGCGCAAAGAGAAGGTCTTTCGGTTTGGCAAATTGCCGATAAGTATATCGCCCAATTCTTGGAAAGTCTGGATTTACTGAATATCCAAAGACCGGATGTTTTATGCCGAGCGACGGAGCACATTGCCGAGCAGATCGATTTAATCAAAAAGATCGAGGCCAACGGTTTCGCCTATAAGACCAAAACCGGCTTGGTTTTTGATACGGGAAAGTTTCCCGATTATGGCCAGTTTGCCAAATTGGATTTAAAAAAGCAGAACGCGGGATCACGGGTGGAAGTTGACCCGGAGAAAAAGCGACCTTGGGATTTTTTGCTCTGGGTGACAAACCAGCCAAATCATTTGATGCAATGGGATAGTCCCTGGGGAAGGGGATTTCCCGGTTGGCATATTGAGTGTACGGCAATGTCCACCAGATACTTGGGCGAGCGCTTCGACATTCATACCGGCGGCAAGGAGCATATTCCCGTTCATCACACTAATGAAATCGCCCAAGGATTTGGGGCGTTTGGCCAGCGCACCGCCAACTTTTGGCTGCACAATGAGTGGTTAAGGCTTAAAGGTGGAGAGAAGATGAGTAAGAGCAAGGGCAATTTTTTTACGGTTCAGGATTTAGCGGACAAAGAGATTGACCCCTTGGCGCTTCGCTATTTGATTTTGACTTCCCATTACCGCAAGGGGCTGGATTTCAGCTGGGAGGCTTTAGGGGGAGCTCAAACCGCCTATGAGAAGTTGAAGGGATATGTTGGCGAGTGGAGGAAAGGAAGAGAGACAATTTCCAGCGATGACCCACTTAAATTTGCTAAGTATAGGGAAAGCTTTTGGGGAAAACTGGATGATGATCTCAATTTACCTGAGGCCTTAGCGGTTCTTTGGCAGATCGCTAAATCAGATATTCCCGATCCGGATAAGCTTGATTTAGTTTTGAGTTTTGACCAGGTGTTGGGATTAAAGCTTGCGAAAGCAGCAGAGAAACAGAGCAGCAAAGCCCCAGAGAGAATAAAAGAATTAGTCGAGGAAAGGGAAAAGTTGAGAAAGTTGGGGAAATGGGAAGAAGCTGATAAAATAAGAAAAGAAGTGGAGAAGAGTGGGTTTTCAATTGAGGATACGGAAGAAGGACCGAAGATTAGGAAGCGAAGTGTTAATAGTTAATAGCTAATAGTTGATAGGTAATTGTTAATTGTTAACTGTTAGCTGTTAGCTGATTAAAAGCTGTTTAAGGAATGAAAGAAAAAATCTTGAATCATCTTGGTCTTTTAGGAGTGATTTTAGTGGCCAGTAACCTTTTAATTTTGGATTTGTGGGTAGTAAGAAATCCAAAGCCATCGCCAGGGACGGCGCTTACTGAAAGCAATAAGGCCCAAAACACAGGGCTTGAAAGAGAGATGACTCAAGGAGAAAAATTGGTAGTTCCGACGACTTCCTCTTTGCCTACACCGATAGTTAACCCTATTGATGCCTGCGGCCCAATTTGCCGAAACCAAATTAGCGAAGAAGTAAGCCGGGCTATTGCCACGGTTTCTGCTAAAGAGAAAACCGAGAAAGTAATCCTTAGGGAAGAGGCTAGTACCAATACTAATGCTAATAACCCGACAATCATACCGGTTTACGAAAAAGCCAAAAATATTTGGATTCCCCTGGTTAGTTCGGCCAATACTACCAATACGAATTGGACCGATGTTACGCCCTCTGACTTCTATTTTGATCAAGAAGATTACCCGGGTATAAAGCAAGTAGTATTTGTCGCCTACCTTCGGGCGGTTGATGCTACCGGCCCGGTTTACGCCCGAGTTTATGATGTTACCAATAAAAGGGGAGTGGACAACAGCGAAATTTCTACCTCAAGTAATTCATATCAAAGGTTTGAAACGACCGCTCTTTCTATTTGGAGAGGCAATAATCTCTATCGCCTCCAGCTAAAATCCGGCATCGGTACCCAAGTTATCCTCTCCGAAGCCAAGCTGAAAGTTGAGTGGTAAGAGTAGAAAAAAGGTTTTAAAATTAGCCGACTGGATTATCCCCGGCCACGGGAAGATGTTTAAAAGCAGAAGATAAAACGATCAAGCTTTTAAGCGCGCACGGCATCGAGCCGAAAGAGTAGGCTATTGGCGGGTCGGTTCCGCTTTTTGCCACCACTGGTTAGGTTCGGTCAGGGCTGACCGCAAGGCGAGTCAGGCGGGTCGCGGAACCCGCCTTTTTCGACAAATTTATTTAAGCGTTTTTTCAGATTAGGAAGGTAAAACTTAACTGCAGAAAGATCTCCGCCCTAAAAAGGAAGACTGCCATATATAAACAACACCTCGCAAAACCTAGGCGCTGTTTTGCTAGACTTAAAACTCCTCATGTGTTTAGCCTGACCATAAGAGATATGTTTTGACGGGGAAATGTTATAATTAGGCAGCAGTATGACAAAAGTTAAGGCTACGACGCCATGCCGGGAAAGTAAAGAGCATGTAGGCGAGCCAGTAATCAGCCTATTGCTGGTCGATCTTGGCAGTCCGCATAACATTGGACAGATTATACGGACCAGTTATATTTTGGGCGGGGAAAAAGTTCGCTTGTACATTTTTGATCCGAGGGGGAGATTAGATCATAATCGTGAGGAGGTCGGTCTTACATCTGTTGAGTTAGTTGGCGAAGAAGGAGCCTATACTCGAGTCGACGACTTGGAGGAATTTTTGGCTGGATATCCTGGCAGAATTATTGCCACTGACATCACGGAACAAGCTGAGTCCCTAGTAGGTTTTCAATTTCGGAGAGGCGACCTTATTTTGGTCGGAAATGAAAATAGAGGATACCGAGATGAGCCAAATCTACGTGAGCATCCAGGACTCGAGCATGTGGCTGAAAGATTGATAGTCCCTATGGGCGGGAAAGCATACGGCTTGCCCGATAGGGGAAGCATTGTCCCCGAGGATCACGGATTATATCCCAATCTGAATGTTGCCGCTACCGTAGCGATTGTTACGTACGTTGCCCTGGCACAGTTAGGATATTTTAACGAATTTGGTCTTAAAGATTTGCGAAGAAATGCAAGTTAGCAATTCCTTAAATTAGGTAATTAATTGTACATAATTTGGTACTTGATATGCGGGGATTGAGGAACACATTATCTCATGGATAAAACCCTTTCTATTGCCTTGGATAAAATTGTGCCGGTCTCCAAGACGCGGGCTAATTTGCCGGCCCTTTTGAAAAAATAAAGGGCAGAGATTTTTTATCGATAAAGCGGTCGCAAAAGAGAGCCGTGAAATCGTAAATAGTAACTGCCAGCCGAAAGACCAACAAACTTTTATAGCCGCCCATACTTTCAAATTAGGCTAATTAGGCAAATTAGTCAACGCCTATATGGTAGCATTAATGTGATATGGATTATTCGATTCGCCTGCCGGCGGGGGAAAACTAAGGATCTAAACATGAATTATCCAATCATCGCGCTCGAGGGCTTAAGCGGCACTGGAAAAACTACCAACGGCCAATTACTGGCGCAGAAAACTAACGGTCGCTATTTCCATTGCAAGGAGGGAAATAAGCTTGAACCATATCGCAATTTCTTCAATCGAGCACCAAATATTATCGCCTTCTTTTACTACATTTTTTACTTTACTCTTTCCTATTTAAATGCGCGGCGCCTGGCAAAAGAAAGTATTATCTATATGGATAAATCCTGCGTCTGGATTGCCAGCCACTATCTGACCAGAGGAATACCAAAATGGTTTTTAGTTTTCATTTCCAAATTCCTCAACAACTGGGATTTAATGCTTTATTTTACCTTAAATGAAGGGGAGAGGCGAAAAAGGATAGAGAGTCGGATGAAAGAGGGAAAAGCTTCGGCCAATGATATTCACTCTTTAGACATTTGGAGGGAAACTGATCGGATTTACCGAGATTATCTTCCTCAAAAAACTTACATTGTAAAAACTGACAACAGAACGGCGGAGCAAAATACCGACGCCATTATAGAAGAGCTGAAAAAGCGAAGACTTCTATAGTGATTAAAGCCTACTGGCGGGCGTATGCGGCGTACAGTTGGCCGCAGGCGGCCTTAACTTCTACCCCAAAACATTGCCTTAAGGTATTCTTGATGCCGTTTCTGTCCAGGATTGTCCGAAATTTACTGATTGCCTCTAGAGTGGGTTTTTCGTACTGCGATGCAGCAGGTCCGGGATTGAACCTGACGAGACTGACGTGGTAAAGATAACTCTTTCTCCCTCTTTCTTTAATTAAAGAGGCGAGCGCTTGCGCGTGCTCCGCGCTGTCATTTTCATTTTTTAATAAGATATAGGCGATAAAGGCTTTATGGTTTGTTTTTTCCACATATTGATCTACAGCTTTCATAACCTGGTCGGTTGGGTAAGTTCTGGCAATAGGCATGAGCTTTTCCCGTTGATCGGGGAAAGGGGAGTGCAAAGAAAATGATAAATTGACGTTCGGATATTCTTTAATCAGCCTCTGGATGCCGGGCACGATGCCGATGGTGGAAACGCTCAACCTTCTCGGGCTGATTCCCATCAGTTTGGGGCTGGTCAGAATTTCTAGGGCGTCAAATAGATGGGGATTAGCGAAAGGCTCGCCCATGCCCATGAGGGAAATGCTGCCGATCGTGTCGCCGATCTGGCGGAAATATAGGACCTGATCGGCTATTTCGTCAGGAGTGAGGTTTTTCCGAAAGCCGATTTTGCCGGTGGCGCAGAAAGAGCAGCCCAAAGCGCAGCCGCATTGGGAAGAAATGCAGAGCGATTCGTGTTCCTCGGGTCGCTCCTCGGTGGGATTAAACAACATCCTCACGGTCTCGATGCGGTAGCCGTCTTTTGTCTCAAAAAGTATCTTCAGGGCCTGTCTGCTCTTTGTTTCGTGAATATTTTTTAAGACTAGAACTTCGCCCAGTTCGGCCCTAAGCCGGTTTCTCACCGCCATTGGCAGCGTGGAAATAGCGGAGTATTCCCTGAAGCCCTTTTTATAAATAGCCTCATAAACCTGTGCCAGTCTGTATTTGGGACAGCCCAAGTTGTCGAGCACTTCAGCAATTTTCTCCGCCCTGGTTTTTTCCTGCATAAATCACTTCTCTCAAAATAAGTTTACCACAGGAAAAAAATAATGCGTGTGTTTTCCTGACTTTAAAAAATTATAATAATGGAGCGGCCGTGCCTTATGGCGAAAAGCTGGTTATTGACAATTTAATAGTATTGCAATATAATTGTTATTGTCGTGATGCAGACAATTGCAATTACACCAAGATGGCAAATTCACCTCCCGGTAGCCTTTAGGAAAAAGTTGGGAATTGACAGGCCCGGCTTAGTCGAGGTAAGCCTCACTAAAAAAACCATTATTATTAAGCCAAAGGCGAGTCCTTTGCTTCGGTTAGCAGGGAAGTATCGCGGCAAAACACCAGTTTCCCAAATCGATGTTGATAAAATTCGGGAAAGCATCGATTATTCTGCCCTATGAGGAAGATTTTTATTGACACTAATGTTTGGTTGAGGTTTCTCTTGGCGGATAAAAAGGATCAGTTCGAGGCCTGCCAGAAACTTTTGGATCTTAACGAGCAGGGCAAGCTTCGCAGCTATACTTCAACAATTGTGTTTTTGGAGATAGCTTATACGTTAGCCTCTTTTTATAAAATCGAGAGAAAACAAATAATCGCCGATCTCGAAGATGTTCTTTTGGCTCGCAATCTAACTTTAATCGAAAAAACAGATTTTGCAAACGCCTTTTCCTTGTTTCAACAATATCAGATTAAAATGGCTGATTGCTTAATTGCGACCCAACTACCAAAAGGAGCAGCCCTTTGCACCTACGATCAGGATTTTAAGAAGATAAGGGGATTAGCCGCACTGACTCCGGAAGAGATTTTAAAACAGTTCCCTTAAAAAATTGTGTGGTAATTACTTAATGTAGTTGTCTAAAATCGCTCCGCGGTGTAAAATTGGGGCACAAATGGAATTTTTGGCGCAGCAGGTATTTTGTCTAAAACCCCCCTTATTTATCGTTCCGGCAATAATGAATAAGTTTCTGCCTTTGCCTTTATGGCGGCAGCTCTGGCCGTTTTCCGGTAGTCCGGATAGAGACTTATTTGGCAGGGGAAAATACGACGGGGTCGAATTTGACGTGCATAATCTTGAAGTTTTTGACCGGGGGACCTGGAAAATTAACATAGGCGTTCTCGCGCTGCTTAAAAAGCATAATTTGCATTGCGGCTCCGTTCATGCCGCCTATGGCCAAGCTTTCCCCAAAAATCCCGCTCAATCTACCGGTTGGGATCCTATGATTCGCAAGATGTTGTTCGGGGCCTGGAAGCCCATATCAGACTAACGGCGGATTTGATATCCGACTTTCCCTTATTGATAGTTCACCTAGGCGTTATTCCTCAAGCAGAATCTCAAGATCTGGCCCTAGAAAACTGTGTCAAAAATTTAAAAAAAGTCTTGCCTTTGGCCGAGGACTTAGGGGTGACAATTTGTTTGGAAAATGTGCCGGCGTACATGCCGGGGGCAGGTTTTTCTGCCATCGGGAGTGATTATCATGACCTTTTGACCATTCTTAGGGCGTGTAAAAGCCATTACCTCAAAATTTGTTACGATTGGGGCCATGCCAACGCGATGGGCAGAATGAATTATGAAAGCGATAAGAAGCGTTATTCCCTCGATTATCTTAAAAAGATGCGCTACCATCACGAGCTGATTGACTGCCTGGCGCCTGAAATAGTTTATACGCATCTCCATTATAATTCCGCTCATCTAGAACTTGATAAAATGTTGAGGAAAGAAGGCGGGGCGGTTTGGGACATGCACTGGGGAATTAATAGAATTAGCGATAAAAAGACCGCAGAGGAATATAAGAAAATTGTCCAGAAAGTGGCGGAAAATACGGCTTTACTAAAATATGGCGGTAAAATTTTACTTGAGTTGGTGCCGAAGTGGGCGGGACCTTTGTTAAATTCTCCAGGTATTGGAGCGGATAAGAAAGATGCCCTGGAAAGTGTTAAGATATTGCGAAGATGGCTAAACCAATCTTAGTTTTTGACTTTGACGGCACTTTAGTTGACTCGTTGGAACTAACCAGGAAGGTTTTGAATCGGATCGCGGACGAGTATGGGTTTAAGAAGGTCGAAAAAAGCGATCTGGGAAAATTAAGAGGCGGGAGTACGATGGAGGTGCTTAAGGAGCTTGGCATCTCGCTTTTTAAGCTGCCCTTTATTGTGGCGAGGGCAAGGAAAGAGAAAAACGCCGAGATTGAGAGTCTAGGCTTAGTTTCGGGAATAGCCGAGGTATTGCCTAGCCTGAAGGAGCAAGGCGTGCCGATGGGAATCCTTACTTCCGATGCGGAAGAAAACGTGCGCCAGTTTTTTAACAAAAATAACATTAATGTATTTGATTTTATTTATTCGGGCAGCAGTATTTTAGGCAAAGATAAGGCTATTAAAAAATTATTGAAGGAGAGAAAGCTTTCTTTTTCAGAAGTTATTTATGTTGGCGACGAAACGCGCGATGTCGATGCCGCGAAAAAAGCGGGGGTCAGGGTGGTGGCGGTTTCCTGGGGATTTAATACCGAAGAGGTCCTGAAAAAGCATAACCCGGATTGGCTAATCAAAAAGCCCGGAGAACTATTGGATTTCGCGAAAATGTAAAGCTTTTAGCCGACGTTCGCGAAGGGTTCTTTATCTTTTTTAGTCAGATTGAGGTCCCAGATATATTTAAGATAGGTGAGGAAGCCACGACTGACTGCTTTCGACAGGGGATCCTTTCTCATCCTTCTAGTCGAAGAAATGCCCACGATTTTTTTCAAAAGTTTTACCTTGCCTACCTTGCTCATCCGACAACCGAGGTCCACGTCCTCGCCGGTATAAATAGAGGTGTTAAAGCCGCCTATTTTCAAAAAAGCAGATTTGCGAAAGGCAAAGCTTTGGCCCTGGAACCCCCGTTTGCCCAAGGCAAAGGTTAAAGACCAAAGGAGGATATTGCTCCACTTATAGGAAAATCTTTCCCAAAAGCTGCCGCCCCAGCCATCCATAAAACCAGTCACACCAACAAGATTAGGGTCTTTGGCAAATTCCGAGACGATGTTTGCCAAGTGATTTTTGGGGAGCAGGGTATCGGCGTCAACGCAGGCGATAATTTCTCCTCGTGCTTTCTCAACACCTTCTTGGCGGGCATAGGCAGGAGTAGGTTTTTTGACGATTATCTCGGTCGCGCCAAGTTTCTTGGCAATTTCTCCGGTCTGATCTGTCGACCGCCAATCATTAGCAACAATTACTTCCAAGTCGAAATTGGGGCGAGATTGACCGAAAATGCCTTTTAAGCACTTCTCTAAATATTTTCCCTCGTTATAGGCGGGAATGACGACCGAGACTAAAGGTTTTTTCGCCATCTGTTTCTTATTAATCTTAACCCCGGGTCGTCCTTAAAACAAGAAGAGCGGACTTATAAATTAGCTTTCTTACCTGTCTTATGAAGTTACTATCTTGAACTGCCATTTTTGCTGTTTCGGTGTTTTGAATAACCTTTAGCCAGTTATTGGCCTGTTTATCCTTGGCAATTCCCTCAAGGCCATAATAGGCCTTGCTCACGCCAAAATTTTTAGCCAAGGTGTTAAATTGGCGAGCATAAGGTGAAAAATCTTCTGGCTTGGCAAAGATGGGTTCTTTGCCTCTCTTACCAGGGTTTCCCAGAATGCCTGTTTGAAAAAGAATCTGTTTTGGGAAACCTTGTTTTTTAGCAATAGAAGTGGCATCGGATGCATAACTGGCAAAAGTTTTGAAAAATAAATTTTTGGCCAGTCGTTCTCCAGATAAGAGCTTAGCATAACCCCGAAATTCGCTGGGAAAAAGCATGAAGCAAATGGCATCGAACGGCAAGAGCTTGCGCGTCTTGGGATTAACCAGAGCGAGATGGCCTAACTTTTGCCAAACATCTCCCTCCTGCGCTAAGTCATCCACCGCGACAATTGGGGCCAAGAGCATTACTTGGTATTGCTGGCGATGAAGATTGTTTAGCAAAAGATTTGTTTCTGAAGAGAAATTTGACAAACTTTGCGAGCTTAAGGCGCCTTGCATTGCCCGGGCAAAAGAGCCGAAGAAGCTAAAAGATCCCTCCATAATCCTTCTTTGATAAACAAGGGATGGTTCCAGATCTAAGCATATCCAGTCTAAGTTTATTCCTCTCTCTTTAAGTTTCGTAAGGTAACCAGTTAACTTCTGGGAAAAATAAGCAAAATTTTCGTCATTCGGCCAATAACCGTGCTCATCGGCTAGAAAAGGCCAACCGATCACCTTTATTTTGCGGGAGCTGTAGAGATTGAAATGCGGCAGAAATACCTCTGGCGGTTGTTCGATATTCATCGCCAAAACGATACCGAAGCCATCCCTTTTTACCAGCTCGGCCGTCCCCTCACGTTCGGTAAGACTAAGGTCCAAGAGCTGCTCGTCAAAGAGCAAATCAGGGAGTTTATCTTTAGAGACCATACTAAGATTTTACCATAAAACAAAAAAACATAAAAATACGTCGTGGCAAAAATTGACTATTGACAAGGTGTGTATAAAGTATATACTCTGTATATATGGATACAGCAGTTGTTAATGTAAAAGTGGAACCGAAATTGAAAACCGAAGCCCAAAGCGTGGCTTCTGCTTTGGGATTCAGTCTAAGCTCGCTAATTAATGGCTACTTAAGACAGCTCATAAAAACGAAAACTATCTATTTCAGCCTTCGCGAAGAAGAGCCAAGCGAGTATCTTATTAAAGCATTGAGGGAATCCGAAGAAGAAAGAAGGGCGGGGAAGTTTAAATCCTTTAAGGGTGCCGATGAGGCCCTCGCTTTTGTTGATAAGATAATTAATGAAAGACGCAAGAGTTGAATTTTCCCAACGGTTCGTTAAATCATTGAGAAAAGCGCCGCGCAAAATTCAAATCGCCTACAGAACCCGCCTGGAATTATTTCTTACTGATAAATATTACCCGATTTTAAATAATCATGCGCTTACGGGTAAGTACAGAGAATACCGCAGTATAAATATTTCTGGCGATTGGCGAGCTATTTTTCGCGAGTTTGAAAATGGGAACGTGGTTTACTTTGATTTTCTCGGTACTCATAGTAAGCTTTATAAATGAAAAAAGAAAGGCACCCGACACCTCGCAATATCAAAATTAGAAAAGCAACTATTAGAGATGCAATAGCTCTCCGAAAATTGAGATTCGAGCTGGTCAAAGAGAATCCCCGGGCGTATGGCGTGGTTTATTCTACCGAAAGGAAGAAGGGCGTCGACCACTATGCCAGATGGATTAAAGAATATTGCCAAAGAGACTCGGCCATGTTTCTTCTTTTCGTAAAGAACAAGCTGGTTGGTATGAGTGCCATAAAAAGAGATAATGCCAGTATTCCCGAAGTCGGTTATGTTGGAAGCTTGGGAGTGCTCAGCGACTATCAAGGGAAAGGGCTGGGGAGATTGCTTATAGACTGCAGAGTAGAATGGGCGAAAAAACACACCAAGTTTAAAAAGATAAAGACGATTATTAGTAGGGACAATAAGAAAATGCTCCAGATCGCCCAGAAAAATGGCTTTAAGATCGTAGGCGAGGGAAAATATTATGGAGTACCGGAACTTTATCTCGAAAAAGAACTGTGAAGAAATAGAATACCAGGCTAATAAATGCTGATGAATCCTAGGGGTTCGAGGTAATTACCCTCCCTCCTATTTTCTCCCACCAGATCCTCGACGTCTTGTTTACTAAAGACACTTTTGTGCGCCATTAATGCCTTTTTCTTTTGGCCTATATACTTATCGATTTGGAAGTATCGTACATTTTCGTCTCCATAAGAATCGGCTAGCAGAAAATCGTGTACTTTATGTGGCGCGAGGCCTACTTGGAACTGTTCCGGAAAAAAACCTCGGTCGCGCGCGCACGGGTATGCCGCGTCAAAAGCAATTATGCCAGTATTTCTGTGATCGCGATGATTAACCCAATGAGAGGTTCGAGAGAACTCCACAATAAACTTTGCGGGGTGGTGGGTGATGATCAGATCGGGCTTGAAGTCTCGAATGTGGTAAACAACCTTGGCGATATTTTCGGTAGAAGTCTCCAATTCTCCATCAGGTATTTCTAGATTAAAATTTTCCTTTTGGGAGATTCCTAACTCTAGGCCGCCACTAATTTGTTCCTTCAGTCGAACTTTTGTAAATTCTTTTTCAGTTATGTCCTTGTTTTGAAAACCCTTACCCCCTGTTGTGGTGACTAGAAGCCTGACTAAGCGACCACTATGAGCAAGTCGAGCAATTGTTCCGCCGCAGACGATTTCGCAATCGTCGGGGTGACCCATGATAACAAGTATTTTTTGTTTACCTAGGAAAGTTTCTTCGAAAGAATCGTGGATCACAGCTGGTAATTATATCGTAAATTTTTAGTCGAGACAATAGGGCTAATTTCTGGCCTTTAGTCGGCGAGTCTGTAACGGCATGCTATAATTAGACCATGCCTACCGCAAAACTTCTTCTGCCCGCGAATATCAAGCCGGAAAAGATTCGCCTAATTGCGATTTGTGAAGCGCTGCCGGAGAAGAAAGAGGATTACTTTTATTCTTCAAATGAGTCTCTTTATGTAAGAAATACGATTGAGGCTTTTAAAAGTGGGGGGTTGGAAGTTGAAAATGTTGACGATTTGCTTGAGAAGGGTATATATCTGACGGTGGTTGTGAAAGAGCCGAGAAGGGGATTAGTCGTGTCGCCGGAAGTAATCGAAAAATATTCCTACGATCTTGAAGAAGAGCTGAAAATATTTCCTAATATTAAAGCGATTTTATTAATGGGCGATGCGGCCATTAAGGCATTGAACTTTATTTCCCGGCGAAGAGATAAAACAAGAGTAATCCCGGCCGGATCAACTTATAAAATCAGAAGCGGCAAGTTTTATTTTGGCAAGACTCGTGTTTTTCCCTCCTATTTACCCACCGGCAAAAACTTCCTGATCGAAAAATCCAAAAGAAGAATGGTCGCGGAGGATATCCAAAACGCGCTCCAGTTGCTACAATTCGATTGATGAAAATTGTTTCTTGGAATGTTAATGGGTTACGGTCGGCGGAGGAGCAGTTCTTAAAATTTATCGAAAGCGAGCAACCCGATTTATTGCTTCTTCAAGAAGTTCGGGCCCACCCCGATCAATTATCATTTTTTCTTAAGTTTGTTTCGCATTATAAAGTTGAGTTTAACCACTCCGGTCGTCCCGGTTACGGCGGAACGGCAGTTTATTATAATGAATCGCTATCTTTAGATAAGTTAACAGATTCGGTAGGAGATAAGATTCTCGATTCCGAGGGGCGCTCGATGCTTTGTGAACTAAATGGCCTATCTTTTTTTAACTTCTATGTCCCGAATGGGAATAGCGGCGCGGAAAGATTAAACTACAAGCTGAGCTTTTATGAAGCAATGAGGGATTATTTCAAAAAGCAACTTGAGCATAATAAGCCGGTAATAATTGGCGGAGATTTTAATGTGGCTCATACCGAATTAGACCTTTTTGCCCCGGAGACAAGTAAAAACTCTGGCTTTTTACCAGAGGAGAGAAAATGGTTTTCTGATCTTTTAGGAATAGGCCTAATTGATACTTTTAGGATGTTCGAGAGAGGAGGTGGGCATTATACCTGGTGGCATCTAAAAGATCCCAAAAGAGAGAAAAATCAAGGTTGGCGGTATGATTATTTCCTGGTGTCCGAAAATTTAAGAGAGAAGGTAAAAAGATCAGAGATTTTAAAGAATGTTTTCGGCTCCGATCACTGTCCGATATTGTTAGAGATTGAACTCTAGATATTAAAATGAGAGATAAGGACTTTAGGAACGTAGCAATGGTCCGAAAGAATTTGACTAAGCGCCGGTTATCTTATCTCTTTCTTCTGGTTTTTATTTCGCTTTTAATCTATTGGGGGGGAACAAAATTTAGAACTGAAGATATCACTAGTTTTATCCAAAAGAGTGGTATTTGGGCCCCACTGGTTTTTATCATTTTAACCACCCTTACTTATGTCATCGCTCCCTTAAGCGGAACACCTCTTTGGTTTGTGGGCTGGCTTCTTTTCGGGAAGGAATTTCAAATTTACACTTATTTGGCGGCAGGATTAGCAGCGGTAATCAATTTCTGGATTGCTCGGCGATACGGGCGAGGATTGGTCGTAAAGCTCGTAGGGGTTAAGAATATAGAAAAAGTGGATGAGTTCACCAAAAATTATGGCCTAAAATCTTTAATTCTCCTCCGCCTCTTTGTGGGGACCTTTCATGACTTCATTTCCTACGCCTACGGATTAACGAATATTAGATTCCTACCATATATTGCCATTTCCTTGTTGGCAGGAATTCCTTGGCTCTTGCTTTGGCAACTTTGTATTTTCGAGAGAGTAAGTGATTTCGCCGATTTTGCTTTCTGGTCGGGAATGACTTTTATTCCCTTGTTTATCGTCTCTGCCTTTTTCTTAAATAGAGTGATTAGAAAAGGTCGTTAATTCGTGGGAATATTTTAAGGCCGGATGAAATTTTGAGTAGTAAAGTTAAAACATTAAAAAATGGGAGGCGTTGCGAATAGACACGTAGTCTTTAGATTTTATGGATAAAGCAGAAGTAGAGAGATTGGCCAAGATAATTTGGGATTATCACCATCTTAATCACAAACTAAAGAAGGCAGATGTAATTGTGGTTTTGGGAAGTCATGATATTCAAGTCGCCGATCGCGGAGCGGAACTTTTTTGGCAAGGTTTTGCGCCGCTAATAGTCATGTCCGGCGGGTTGGGTGAGTTGACCCGCAAGATATGGAAGAAACCCGAAGCGGTATTCTTTGCCGAAAGAGCCAAAAAGCTTGGTGTACCAGCCGAGAAGATAATTATGGAAGATAAATCGAGCAATACTGGCGAAAATGTGGAATTTACCAGAGAACTTTTGGGGAAGAATGGAATAACAGCGAGAACCATAATTGCTGTTTGTAAGCCGGATATGGAGAGACGAACCTTTGCTACATTTAGGAGACTTTGGCCGGAAGTTTACGTTTTAGTTGCCTCTCCGCAGATATCTTTTGAGAAATATAAAAGCGAGAATGTTTCCAGAAAAGAGCTAATTAGTATTATGGTTGGTGATTTACAAAGGATAAAAGAATATCCGAAGAAAGGATTCCAGATTCCGCAGCGAATTCCTAAAAAGGTTTGGCGGGCTTTCCAAGAGTTAGTCGCGGCGGGATACGCAGAGCATCTTTTAAAAGAGTAAGCTGTTCGTTATAATTACGGTGGAAAGATAATATGAATTTGCCTCTTTTATTGGCATTGGTCACTTTTTTTGGATGGGGGACCGGGGATTTATTTACGATTATTGCATCGAGGAAGATTGGTGCCACCTTGACAACGTTTTGGGTATTTTTCTTTAGTTCTTCTCTGTCTTTATTGCTTATACCTTTCGCCCCTCACGATCTTAGTCTAATTACTCTCCCGCTCTTAATCTTTAATATTTTCCTGGGTATTTTATACGTTTCAGGAAACGTGTTAATTAGTGAGGCCTTTCGTATTTCAAGTGCACCACTTGTGGGTATCATAATTCAGGCTTTTCCTGCAGTAGTTTTGGTCCTCTCGGCGTTAATCTTTAGGGATATAATTACCATAACTCAAGCCCTATTTATAATCATTATTTTTTTGGGTGTCTTCCTTTGCAGCGTAGATTTCGAGAAGGTGAGGAAAGCAGAAAAAATAATTGATAAGGGGGTGCTCCTAGCAATAATAGCAATGGTTTTTCTGTCTTTCTACTTTACCTTTTCCCGAATCCTAATTAATTCTTTCGGTTGGTTTTTGCCAAATTTCATAGCGACGGTATGTTTTCCTATTATTTTCCTATTTATGAAGAAAAGGAAGGAAAAATTTTATATGCCGAAAGAAATCAAAATATTATTCGCCACTTTCATGGTTGGGTTATTAATAAGATCAGGCGATTTCGCCCTTAATTATGGTTTATCGCTTCCCAATGCAAGTAGTCTCGTCGCCCCTATTGCCGGAGCCGCGCCCATTTTATTCGTAATAATGTCGTATTTGATTTTTAAGGATAAGTTAACGAGGCAACAGGTGTTTGGCATCGTAACAACACTTATGGGGATTCTCCTCTTGACTTCTGTCGGACAAGGTAACTAAAAAATTGCCCAATTAGTGTCCGCAAAACGAGAGAAATTAGAGTTGCTATGACCACGATTTATTTTGCAAGGCACGGACAGCCTGATAATCCGAAAGGCTTGATTAAGGGTGATTTGCCAGGTTTCCCGCTTGATGATTTAGGGAGGAAGCAGGCCGAGGCCCTAGGAAAGAAATTTTCCAAGCGGCCAATCGCGGCTATTTATTCTAGTCCCTTACTTCGTTGCCGCCAGACAGCCAGGATTATAAAGAGGTATTTTCCAAAACTTAAAGTAAGCTATTCCAAGTTAGTTACAGAGTGGAGAACAAAGTGGGCGGGTAAGCCAGGATCAGATTTTGCCAAGAGCGACTTTACGGAATTTGTTAAACACAACGAGCACCCCCAGCAAGTGGCGCGGCGCATGTTAAAGTTTTGCCAATTAGCAAAGAAGAGGTATTCTCATCAAGAAATAATTTGCGTCACCCACGGTGGCCCAATTTGGGCTTTGAAGAGAGCGAGAGAAAACCTTTCTCTTGACGAGAGGCCCGTTGACCTTCTTTTCCCAGGAGAATTTTATAAAGTGAAGTGCTAAAAAAGATTATCGTTTTGAATTTAGCCATGAATACTTCGGTACCGGCCGGTACTAAAGTATTTACATATAATCTTAATGCCTAGTTTCAAAAGTAGAGTCCTTGCGAGGCTAAGGATCTTATTTATATCCCTCGGCCTGGAGAGTAAACATTTGGGCGTACTTGCCATTTAATTTCAAGAGCTCCTGGTGAGAACCCCTCTCAATTATCTCTCCATTATCAACCACGAAAATCTTATTGGCATTACGAACCGTGGAAAAGCGATGGGAGACCAGTATTAGGGTTTTATTCTTGTATTGTCTTTTCAGATTATTGAAGATCTCGTATTCGGCTTCGGCGTCAATCGCGCTTGTGGGTTCATCCAAAATGAGAACAGGCGGTTCTTCATAAAACGCCCGAGCAATGGCCAATTTTTGCCATTCTCCACCGGAAAGTTCCTTTCCGTCTTCAAACTGGCGGCCCAGCATTTGCTCGTACTTTTTGGGTAATCTTTCGATAAACTCGGAGGCGCCCGACTTGACCGCCGCGCGAACCATCGCCTCATCGTCTTTTTTATCAGGGGCGCCTAGAGTGATATTGTCTCTGACGCTAAAGTGGTAACGCACAAATTCTTGGAACAGGGTTCCTAGGAATTTATACCAATTAGGCGGGCTTAGTTTTTTAATATTGATATTATTAATCAATATTTCGCCCTCGCTGACATCATAAAACCGGCACAGGAGCTTGATAATTGTTGTTTTGCCGGCGCCATTTTGCCCGACAAAAGCCACGCTTTCTCCGGGTTCGATAACAAAAGAGATGTTGTGAAGAACTTTTGGCCCATCAGGGTATTGGAAGGAAACATTCCGAAATTCTATCTTCGGCGGTTTAAATTTTTTGAAAATGACTGGCCTCTTGGAGATGTTAACCAGGGATGGCAAAGACAAAAAATCAAAGAAATTATTTACATAGAAATTATTTTCGTAAAGTTCGCCGAATTTAGCCGAGGCATTAGCGGCTCGACCGCTTAGCTGATCAAGCATATTAATAAGCAGTGTGAAACTACCAATAGTCAGGGTGCCGGCGATGACAGCAGGAAGGAACCTCGTGGCGACGAGGATTATGACAAGTACTTCAACTAAAGGTGGTATGGTCGAAATCCTTAAATAGATATCGAGCGGCTTTTTATTTAAGTTAAAAAGATAGTCCTGAATTTCCTTAAATTTGGCCATCAGGGTAGCCGATGATTGAGAAATTCTGGTTTCTTTGACAGCTGTGTGCTCTTGTAGAAGCCAGTCGAAGTACCAAAGTTTCCGGGACTGGGGCGCGCCAGATCCCCAAATAGACCACTGAATTGCGCCGTGTTTGGCCCGAAGGTAAAGGCGGGGGAGGGTGACGGCGGTGATTAGTATAGGAATCCACCAGCCAAAGGGGAGAAGAACAAAAAAGGCGGCGGTGTAGCCGATTATATCCCTGAATAAATAGGAAAAGACGCGTAAGAAATCAGGAAGACGCCACTGCATAGTATCCCGCGTTTTGGTCATTAGATCCTGTGTTTTGGGATCTTCCAGATAAGCGATATCAAGCGACGAAATTTTGGTGTGGAACTTGAGCGTAAATTGGTTTTGCAGTTTATAGCGGAATAGGTAGTCTAAATAGGTTTGGTTATAACCCCAATAAATAATATTTTCCGTGAGGGTAACAAGATAGCGGGCGGCTAAAACGCAAATAACGATTAAGGGAACGACGGGCATAACACCCAATTGTGCCCTTTGCAGGTTATCTATCAAAAGTTTGACTACGTAGCTGGCCGCCAATGGTATCAAGGCGCCGATGGCTGCGGTTAGGTAATATTGGGCAGTGATTTTCTTGTCTATTTCCCAAGCAAGAGCGAGCATCTTACAGATGTTCCGAAAGACATCGCCCAGAATGGTTCTGACCCTCTTTAACTTCATAGCTAGATTATAGGCGAATCCGCCACAAATTGCCACGAGGAACACATGGCTATGTAAAAATAAATATTGCTTTAGCCTCAAAAGGAGACTCCCTGCGGGGCTAAAAAGCGGGTTGGTGCCAGGCCTTAACAAGTAAGCGCTTCTGGTTTTGACTAAACGGTACTTGACATCCATTTTAGTTTATACTATTATGTGTTTGCGATGATAGTTAGACACCTAGATAAAGCTATCTCGGGCCATTTTGCCAAGTATAAAGAAGTTTTAGTGGTACTGGGGGCGAGGCAGGTAGGGAAAACGACCATTGTCAAAAGAATTTTTCCGAAGGCGCATTATTTAATCGTTGATAACGAGCCGATAAGAAGCGCGCTTGAACATTATGATCCGGCGGTTTACCTTCAGCTCTTGAGCGCCGCCAGTGACTATGTGGTTATTGACGAGATTCATCGTTTGAGCGACCCGGGAAGAGCGGCTAAAATATTTTTCGACCAGCTTCCTCAATACAAACTTATCATTACGGGCTCCTCGGCATTTAACATCAAGAACAAGGCGTCCGAAAGTCTGGCAGGCAGGAAAATTGATTATTCTCTTTACCCCTTGTCTTTGAGCGAATATCTGGTGCAGAGCGGTCTCGAGGAGGGACTTTCCCTTCGGCCAATAGAGCAACTGGTAAGCGGAGAAAAACCGAGGAGCATCTTTAAAAAATACGATAAAGGGGCAATACTGGATAATCTTTTGGTGTATGGTTTGTATCCGGCCATGCAGACTCACCCTGGCGACGCGACTTATTTAACTAGTTTAATTGATAGCGTGGTGTTTAAGGACTTGGTAGAGCTGTCGCTTTTGGAAAACCGCTCGGCCGCCCTTTCGCTTCTGAAACTATTGGCTTACCAGATTGGTTCGCTAGTCAATTATGCGGAACTTGGCTCCGGTCTTGGAATTGGGGCGAAAACGGTAAAAAGGTACATTGAACTTTTTGAACAAAGTTTTATCATTTTTACTGTCAGGCCGTATTCGTTAAGGAAAAGAGACGAAATTACCAAAATGCCCAAAGTCTATTTTTATGATGTTGGCCTAAGAAACGCTTTGATCAATAATTTTGAGCCGGTCAAATCAAGAGGAGACGCCGGGCAGCTGTTTGAGAATTTTGTGGTAGCCGAGCTTTGGAAATATAATTGTTACGGGAATTTTGGCTACACCTTTAATTATTGGCGGACTAAAGGTGGCTCGGAAGTGGATTTAGTCTTGAGTAGAGAAGGGAAGAAAAAAATTGCCGTGGAAATAAAAAGTCAGGCGCAGCGAGTGAATCAGGCCTTTCTGGCGCGCTACCCGGAAGCGAAAATGGCAGTGGTAACCAAAGACAATTACTGGGTTTAGCCTCAAAAAGAGACTCCCTACGAGGCTAATAAATAAATTGGTGCCGGACCTTGAAAATTGTTTACCCCTTCGCTTTCAAATTTGGGGGTATACCCAACGGAGCTTTTGTTTCAGAGAGTAATCCTGACCGCAAATCTGGCCCCGAATTCTTACCTGAAAGCTTCGGTGGGTATTACCAATTTTGCAAAGTGGTATAGCTTCGGTCAAGGCCAGGTCTTGTGATACTTCTTGCCTTCAAGGCCAGGTTTGTGGTAGATTAGAATTGATATGGGCTCCTATTATTATCTCGAAGATCCAAATTCCGAATCTGGCTCTATTTCGGTGCCGGAAGAGGATTATGTGGCTGCGATTTTGCGAATCGCTGAACGGAATAGGCTGCAGATTACCGATAAAATGATTCTGGAAGAAATTAATAAACCGAAGAGGAAGAAAGCTTTTAATAGTAAAAAAGCGGGTCATCAAGAGTCTTGACACCCGCAGTTTGATAGTAATAAATATTTTGGAAAATGTCAGGTCTTTCTGTCGGGATTCACTTTTCGTCAAGAAAAACTTTTAATTTTCGCTGCGCGCACGATAAAAGTGCCGAAGCAGAAATAGCTTAAATTATGGCAGAGGATGTTCCATTTGAACTGGAAGAAAGCCGATTAAGGAGAGAAAATCAACTGACAGTGCCTTACGGAAAAGCTAGGCGATATTTAGAAAGTAATTGGAACAAACTGGGAAGAATATTGGAAAAAGTCAGGCACAGGGGGAGGGTACCCTTATATGACAAACTTGCACAAGCGGTTGAACGAATAGACACTGGGAGGTATCCATTCCAGTTTTTTAGCAATAGGGTCCTATTGACAGCCTTTAATGGCCTAAGGCTTACGGACTTGGTTAGGATTAGGCATGATGTGCCCAAAGGTGGGTCGTTGCTGTCAGTTCTTTACGATGTCGTTGATGAAGGGAATCCCTTAAATGGCGTAGTTATCAACACTATTAGAAAAGAAAATTCTGATGTATGGAAGGCCTTGAGTTCGGGCAGTCTAAGGGCCCATGGAGATATTATTCCAGTCGCCCCGGTTCTTCTTCGGGAAGATGGTTCCCAAAGAGTTTATCCACTAGGGAACGAGAAAGGCAAGGTCAGGGTATATAGCCGCTTTTGCGGTATTAACTGTGGTGAAATTATAAATTTCTATGAAACAGCGGTTAAAAATGAACCTGAAATAAGAGCTGACAATATAGCTCAGTGGCGAGATCTGGTGCAAACAATAGACAGCCAGACCCACAAGATTAGATCACAATTGTCTGCGGCCGACGTAATCCACGGCCATGATTGGAGTTATAATTTTACTGTTGAGTTTATAGAGAGAAGCTATTTTAACGGGCACTTGGCTCACGGAGGAAACGTTAATGATATAACTTACAAGAAGGAGAATTGGAGTTTTGATCCAGATGAATATATTAAGAATCCCGAAAGATGGTGCGCGGTTGTTCGGTTAATAGATTTCGATCATGCCTCTTTTAGGACTAGAAGATCTCCTGATGAGAATGGAATACGGGACTAAAAGGAATGGTAAAATAAAACTATGAGCTTGTCTGTTGGGATTGTTGGGCTTCCAAATAGCGGAAAATCTACGCTTTTTAATGCGCTGCTTTCAAGGCAGATGGCGCAGGTGGCGAATTACCCGTTTACCACGATTGAGCCGAATGTGGGCATTGTGCCGGTGCCTGACGAGCGCCTG
>Ga0194110_10002999_pt1 | contig 21135 bp, 21 predicted proteins | sample TA2Kig1200mmetaG_FD_146192 | JGI IMG/M metagenome (GOLD analysis project Ga0194110, IMG submission 146192) | Freshwater microbial communities from Lake Tanganyika, Tanzania - TA2015032 Kigoma Deep Cast 1200m | ecosystem: Environmental > Aquatic > Freshwater > Lake | place: Tanzania: Lake...
TGCTCACCATCCTGAGCTTGTCGAAGGAGGGGGATGAAGGGGGATTAGATTCTTTTGCGATTGCGGATAGGCCCCTTTGAGGGGCCAGCAATCGTAAAGCCCCCAGCTTTGCTGGGGGATATTTACTTCGAGCCTCTTGCTTCGATACCAGCATCGTCACCCATAACCGTTTGACTATCCATTTTAAATCATTGGGATAGATTACATTGACAGGCGGGATGGCAGTGATTATGTTATACTTGAACACACTGATTTGAAGATAAACCCGGGAGGTTGTCATGATTTTTTTGCCAAAGAGCGGCGCAGATAAGGAGGAGAAGGGAAGGGATGAAAAGATTATTGTCCCTCCCGAACTTCCCATCCTTCCCCTGAGAGGGACTGTGCTTTACCCTGACCTGATTTTGCCCATTATGGTGGGCAGAAAGAGGTCTGTCAAATTGATCGATGATGCCATGGATTCGAACCGGATCATCGGCATCGTCACTCAAAAGCGATCCGAAATCGAAGAACCGAAGGAGGGCGATCTCTATTCGGTCGGAGTCGCCGCACTGATTCTCAGGATGATCCGGGAGCTGGATGGAAGCCAGCGGGTGATCGTCCAGGGCGTTTCGAGGATCAAGGTGAGGGAATATATTCAGAGAGAGCCCTATTTCAAGGCGCGGACGGATGCCATCGAAGAGGGATTTGCGCTGGGCGTGGAGATAGAAGCTCTGATGATGAACCTAAAGAATCTTTTTCAGAGGGCGGTTGAGCTGGCCCCTTATCTCACCTCTGAGCTTGGCTCGATGGTCAGTAACATTAAATCCCCTCCCATTCTTGCCGACCTGATTGCCTCCAATCTCAATGTCTCCACTCCTGAAAAGCAGTCGATTCTGGAGACGATTGATGTCCGGGAGCGGCTGACAAAAGTCCATCTCATCCTGAACAAAGAGGTTCAAGTTCTGGAGCTTGGCAATAAGATCCAATCCCAGGTGAAGGAGGATATGGATCGGACTCAAAGAGAGTACTACCTTCGTGAGCAGTTGAAGGCCATCAAAAAAGAGCTGGGAGAATTAGATGATCACTCCAGCGAGATCAAAGAATTAAGGGAGAAGGTTAAGAAGGCTAAGATGCCGCCCGAGGTGGTTACCGCGGCGGAGAAGGAGTTGGAGCGTCTGTCTAAAATTCCTCCGGCCTCGGCGGAATATACGGTTGCCAGAACCTATCTCGACTGGCTGGTGGAGCTTCCATGGTCGGAGGCGACCGAGGATAATCTTGAAATTAAAAACGCCCAGAAGACGCTGGACGAGGACCATTACGATCTGGAAAAGGTGAAGAAGAGGATTCTCGAATACCTGGCCGTCAGGAAACTAAAATCCGATATGAAGGGGCCGATCCTCTGCTTCGTGGGTCCGCCAGGGGTCGGAAAGACCTCTCTCGGAAAATCGATCGCCCGGGCCATGGGACGAAAATTCATGCGGCTCTCTTTGGGCGGGGTAAGGGATGAAGCGGAGATCCGGGGACACCGGAGAACCTATGTGGGCGCTCTGCCCGGCCGGATCATTCAGGGGGTCAAGAGGGCAGGATCGAACAATCCCGTCTTCATGTTAGACGAAGTCGATAAAATCGGAATGGACTTCCGCGGAGACCCCTCTTCCGCCCTTCTCGAAGTCCTGGATCCGGAACAGAACTTCTCCTTTTCGGATCACTATATCGATCTGCCCTTCGACCTTTCAAAGGTGATGTTTATCACCACCGCCAACGTACTTGACACCATTCCGCCGGCCCTTCGAGACCGGATGGAGACCCTGGAACTTCCGGGGTATAGCGAAGATCAGAAGATGATGATTGCCAAGGAATTTCTGATCCTGAAGCAGATCACCGAACACGGGTTGACTCCCGAGTACATCGAATTTCAGGATGCGGCCCTTCAGATCATCATCAACTCTTATACGCGTGAGGCAGGGGTGAGAAACCTGGAGAGGGAGATTGCCGCCATCTGCCGCGGGGTGGCCAAAGATGTGGCCTCAGAGAATAATCATGAAAAGGTGACCATTTCTCCTGAGCTCCTCCATAAATTTCTTGGGCCGGTGAAGTTCTTCCCTGAAGTGGCGGAGCGAACCTCTGAGCCGGGCGTGGCCACGGGGCTGGCCTGGACGCCCACCGGAGGGGATATCATCTTTGTGGAGGCCACGAAGATGAGAGGGGAGAAGGGATTGACATTGACCGGTCAGCTTGGCGATGTGATGAAAGAGTCCGCCCAGGCGGCGCTGGCCTATGTGCGATCGAAAGCAAAAGATCTTGGGATTGAAGAAGACTTCTTTGCGAAGCATGACATTCACATCCATGTCCCTGCGGGCGCCATTCCAAAAGACGGGCCCTCGGCTGGAATCACGATGTTTATCGCTCTGACCTCTCTTTTGACAAACAAACCTGTCCGAAATGATGTGGCCCTGACCGGAGAAATCACCCTGAGAGGCCTCGTCCTTCCGGTCGGAGGGATCAAGGAGAAGGTCCTGGCCGGAATGCGCGCAGGGATCAAGACGATCATCCTTCCAAAGAAGAACGAAAAGGATCTGGAGGAAATCCCGGAACATATCCGAAATCAGTTGAGTTTCAAGTTTATTCAGAAGATGGATGAGGCCATTGAACTGGCCCTCAAACATCCTGAACTGCCGAAGCAGGAACACGGAGCATTGACCATTACCGCCTGATGAGAGCACGGAAGTTACGTGGATTTCCCCAAGCTCAGAAATGTAAATATCTTTCCTGTTCAGATGTCGGGTCAGTCCCTGCTCTGTCTTCAGGATCCTCAGAATATTAGCGACAAGGCCCTCTTTCTGCCCCCTCCTCTTTACTTCATCATCTCCCTCTTCGATGGCTGCCATTCGATTCTCGATATTCAGGCAGAATACATGAGGCAATTCGGAGAATTCCTTTTTACGGAAAAGATCGAACAGATCGTCCATCAACTTGATGAAACTCTTTTCCTCGAAGGGGACAGATTCCGAGAAGCCCTGCGCCAGAAAGAGGAGGAGTTTAAGAAGTCTTCTTTTAGAGAGGCCGCTTTTGCCGGAAAAAGTTACGAGAAAGAACCCGAAAAGCTGAGGGATCAACTTTCGGGGTATTTTAGCGGGCCGGAGGGTCCGGGGCCGCTCCCGGAGAAAAAAGAGAAAACGGGATTAAAAGGCGTGATTGCTCCGCACATCGATTTTCAGAGGGGAGGTTCCTGTTACGCCTTTGCCCATCATGAGATGTGGCAGAACCGTTTGCCGGACTGCTTCATCCTCTTTGGGACAGCCCATACCCAGATGAACCATCCTTTCTCTCTGACCCGAAAGGAGTTCATCACCCCGCTTGGCCCTTTAGAGGTGGATCGAGAGCTGGTCGATGCGATTCAATCCCGATGCCCGGACGACCTTTTCATGGACGAGGGGATTCATCGGAGCGAGCATTCGATCGAGTTTCAGTGCGTCTTTCTCCGGTATCTCTTTCCAGAGCCCGCTGCGGTCAGGATCGTTCCCATTCTGAGCGGATCATTCCATGAGGCGGTTGAGAGAGGGATTTCGCCGATGGAACTTCCTGCCATCCGTCAGTTCATTGAGGCCATCAAAGAATCAGTCTCCTCCCTTGGGAGGGAGGTCTGCTATATTGCCAGCGCTGACCTCGCCCATCTGGGGCTTCAGTTCGGTGACAGGGATGGAATCGGAGAGTATGACCTGCGAATCCTCGAGTCGGAAGATCGGGAGATGCTAAACCATCTGGAAAGAGCGGATGGGGATGGGTTCTTCTCTTCCATTTCAAGGGAAGGGGATCGAAAGAGGATCTGCGGACTGCCGGCCATCTATGCGATGCTCAAGGTGATGAAAGCAGAGAAGGGCAGACTCCTCAAATATGGGCGGGCCTTCACTCCGGAGACGCAATCCGTCGTTACCTTTGCGAGTCTGGCCTTTTATTAAATTTCGGATTGCGGATTTCGGATTGCGGAATAGAAAATTATGATTTTTAATTCCGAAATCCGCATTCCAAAATCCGAAATTGGACTCAGGAGGGTTTGGTTCTGATTTTGTCGAGGGAAGGGTAGATCTGGGAGAGTTTGGTCTCGATCTCCGGAGGGAAGTCGATCTGGAGGTTAAGGATCTTCTCCCTGACAAGGGCAAGGGTCCCCAACTTTTCACTCACCTCTTTCGGGGTGACTCTACTCAATCTCTTTGAAACCTCTTTGACCTCCTCATTGAGGAATTCGACCAACTTCAAAACTTCTGAGACCTTTTTCTTGGACATCCTCGTTCCGCTCCTTTGATCGATGCTTCCACCATACCCGATTTAAAAAGGGATTTCAAGCAGTTTAATTTGTCTATTGGTTCAACACGTCCTCGGACTCAAAATCCCGAAGATTGCGCTCCCCATCTTCTTCAAACTTCCTGATCCAGCTGTTCACGCGGTCTTCCCCATAAGCCTTTTTCCATCCGGCCACAATATGTTTCACCGGAATATCGGCAAAGATCCCTTCGAGCGCCACATATTCCATAAACTTCCGGTTTTCCGAATTATATGGCTGGAAGAGAGAATCTTCACGACCATTGAATTCAAGCGGTGATACGTTATGCCTTCGGCAGAGCTCCCGGTTGAATGCCGGCGTGGCCTTGACCCACTTTCCCTCAAGATAAAGCTCCACAAAACCATGAGAGACAAAAAGATCGGTTCCGAGAAAATCGATGAGCTGTTTCGTGGCGAGATGGTTCCGGACGGTTGCCAGACCCACCCGCGAAGGAATGCCGCAGGCCCTTCCAAGGGCGCAGAGAAGGGAAGCCTTCGGCACACAGAAACTCCGGCCCCGCTTGAGCACATAACTCGCACTGTAATGTTCGGGCAGATAGAAAGGAGAGTAAGGGTCATAACGGATATCATCGCGGACGGCAAGGTAGAGTTTGACGGCCATCTCCACGGGATCGATAAGCCCGCCGGCAACTTCTAATGCAAATTCCCTGACGATCTTGTGGCCGCTGTCAATGATCGGTGTGGGTGTTAAAAAGGATTGAATATTTTCTTCCATTTTCTTTCTCCTCTATACGGCCTGAAATGATCCCTTACAGTTTAAGGCATAATCTGAACCAGTGCAATCCCGCAATGTTTTATTGAGATTCTTCACCGGATGTGATATGAAAATGAGTCATCGACGTTATATTGAAAGGGGAGGGAGAGTGATGATTCAGACCCTTCAGGTGAGGAGTTCGAAGCAGACGGAGTTGATCGATATCACCCGGCCGGTCGCAGAAGCCATTCAAAAGACAGGAGTGAAAGAGGGCCTCTGTATGATTTTTACTCCCCATACGACCGCTGCGGTGACGATCAACGAAAATGCCGATCCCAGCGTCCCCAAAGATATCCTGATGGAACTCAATAAGATCGTTCCCTTCGAGGATCGATACCAGCATCCTGAAGGGAATTCAGCGGCTCATATCAAGTCGAGCTTAGTCGGATGTTCGCGGACCCTGTTCATCGAATCAGGAAAACTCCTCCTCGGGACCTGGCAGGGGATCTTCTTCTGCGAATTCGATGGGCCGAGAAGCCGGCAGGTTCATGTGAAAGTGGTAAAAGGATAGAATGAATCAAGAAACCCTGTTTGAGGAAGTGGAGAAAATTTTAGTTCAGGATTCCCGGCTCATTCACCTTCCTCCGGAAGGGAAAGTTGTCTTTGTGGGAGACACCCATGGAGATATGGATGCTTCGCAGAAGGTCCTCAGCCGTTACCTGAAGAAGCCTTACCGAATCGTCTTTTTAGGGGATTATGTGGATCGGGGGGATGACTCCGAAGAGAATATCAACTATTTGCTCCGGATGAAACTTCAACATCCGGAAGAGATATTTCTCCTTGCGGGAAATCATGAGGGGCAAATGATCAAAGAGTTGCGCCCTGCCAATTTCTGGGAATCTCTTTTTCCCGGGGAGAGGGAACAATACGGACGGGTCTTCTCCACCTTGCCCCTCTGCGCCGCTTCGGCCAATGGACTGGTAGCCCTTCACGGCGCGCTACCCGAGTTGAAATCCCTTGAAGAGATCGATCGAATAGAGTGGGGAGACACCCATTGGGACAGGATCGTCTGGGGAGACTTTTTCGAAGGAGATGGGGATCTCCTGGGAGATTCATGGGGAAGGCCCCGATTCGGTGGAGCCTATTTTAAGCGTTTGATGGAAAGATACCGGAAAAAAGTGCTGGTCCGGTCCCACCAGCCCCATGCGCCTTCATTGATGTTTGAGAAGAGGTGTATTACTATTTTCACCTCCCAGGCCTATCCGTTGTCCCGGACGATTGTCATTGCCGATCTGGAAAAGGAGATCCGGGATGCAAAGGATGTAGTGATTGAAAAAATATAGCCAAAGGTGATCAGGAAATCAGGCGACCAGGGAGCAGGATATCGGGATATCAGCATACCAGGAAAAGAAAGGAAAGCGTTACCTTCGTACTCTTATAATCCGATAACCTGATGTTCTGATCACCACAACCTGATAACCTGATTGCCTGATAGCCTTTTTTTGAAGTCGGTAATGATCATGCCCAGAATCATCTCTTTTGATATGGATGGAACGCTGGTTGATTCGGAGTTTACGGACTGGGTCTGGCTCGACGGAATCCCCACGCTTTATGCACGGAAGAAAGGCCTTTCCTTCGATGAGGCCAAGGCCCTGGTCGTGGAGGAATACCAGAAGGTCGGGGAAGGGGCGGTCGAGTGGTATGACATCAAATACTGGTTCAAGTTTTTTCAACTCGACGAAACATGGAAGACCTTAATGGAGCGTTATGCCGACAAGATCAGCGCCTATGAGGATGGACATCACATCCTGAAGCGTTTAAAAGAGAGATACCCTTTGGTTCTGACCTCCAATGCGGGAAGGGAGTTTATCGATATTGAGATGGACGTCACAGGCATGGGAAGGTATTTCGATCACATCTTTTCAGCCACCTCTGATTTCCGGGCGGTGAAAAAGACATCCCAATTTTATCAGCGGATATGTGAAATCCTCAAGGCCGAACCCGGAGAGATCGTCCATGTGGGCGACCATTATGAATTCGACTATCTGGCTCCCCGTGCTTTAGGGATTCAGGCATTTTATCTGGACCGCTCGGGCAAACAGGATGGAGACTCCGTTCTCTCAGACCTGAGAGATCTGGAGAAGAAACTTTATTAAGGTAACCTCTAAAAATGTCATTCCGGCGAAAGCCGGAATCCAGAACTTCATGAAATCACTGGGCTCCTGCTTTCGCAGGAGTGACGAATTTGGAATTATTAGAGGTTCCCATAAGAGTGCGCATGGAATGACAACAAAGTTATTTGCAATTGATCGGATAAAAAATCCAAAAACCTTTTTGGTTCCGGCTAAGCCAATTTAGGTATGGGAATGAAGATTCACTGGGCGTGGGTTGTTCTTGCCTCAAGCTTCGTCACCCTCTTTGTTAATTACAGCATTCGAATCGGCGCCTACTCCATCCTCCTGCCTAAAATGATTGAAGACCTCCAGATCAATCTGACCCAGGCAGGTCTGATCCGGGGCGTCTATTTCTTTGCCTATATCCTCTTTTCTCCCCTGATGGGATGGTTAACAGACCGGATCGGAGGGAGATGGGTCATCAGTTTCTTCTGCCTTTTTCTCGGGACGGGAACTTTTTTAATGGGCCGGGCATCCAACCTTCACACCGCTATTCTCTATCACGGGATTATGGGAATAGGGGCCGCCGCCATATGGACGCCCACGATCACCTTGATTCAAAAATGGTTTGGAACAACACGACGAGGAATGGCATTAGGAATTCTCTCTCCCAGTTATGCCATGGGGTTCGGACTCATGGGGTTGATCCTTCCGTTGATTATCGAATATGAGAGCTGGAGAATGGGATGGTTTTTTCTGGGGATTTCAGGATGGGGCCTGGTCGCATTGAATGGTCTCTTTCTAAAAAACAGTCCGGAGGAAGTGGGACTTCACCCCTGGGGAGACGCCGGGAAGACAGTTTTGCCTCATTCTCCGCAAAAAGTAAACTTTCGTTCCTGGGACCTCCTCAGGATGCCTTCATTCTGGTTGATCGGTATTTCCTACTTTTTCATCTCCATTGCCGCTTATATGATTTCGGACTTTATCGTCGTCTATGGGGTGATGGAATTGAAAGTCAACCATGCGGCTGCATCGGCATTGATCACGATGATGGCCCTGAGCGGGATCGTGGGCGGAATGGTCCTGATGTGGCTTTCTGACTCCATCGGAAGAAAGAAGGTTCTCATCATGATTCACTCTCTCGTAGCCGTTAGCATTCTTTGGATTCTTCTGGCCAGAGAGGATCTCTATTTCTTGAGGATTGGGATGGGAGGATTTGGTTTTCTATATGGAGCCATCTGGCCGATGTACGGAGCCCTCACTCGAGACTTCTTCCCTGAGGAGGTGGCTGGAGTGGCTTTTGGAATGATGACCATTTTCTATGGAATCGGGGCGATGGTTAATCCCATTCTGGCTGGCATAATCGTTGACCTGACCGGTTCCTTTCGTTGGGCGTTCGGGGCAGGGATTTTAACCTCTCTGGCGGCCGGCCTGGCAGCGATCTTTTTAAAAAATCCGTTGGAACAGGCGGGTCATTGAAAGCCTTCTTTATTTTATGATAATATCCATCCGTTGACTTGAGACGAGAAGGAGGAGTGCATGGCATCCAGTCCGAGGATCTTGGTGGTCGATGACGAACTGATTGTCTGTGAAAGTTGTCAGCGAATTCTCGAAGAGGAAGGGTTAGAAGTGGAGACCGCTTCGGGCGGGACGGAGGCCCTCGGGAAGATGAAGGAGAATCCTTTTGATATCGTCATCACCGACCTGAAAATGCCTGGGATCGATGGAATGGAAGTCCTCCGGATATTGCGGAAGGAATATCCGGATACGATTGTGATCATGATCACTGGTTTTTCCACCGTGGAGACAGCGGTCGAGGCCATGAAATTGGGGGCCTTCGACTATATTCCCAAGCCTTTTACTCCGGATGAGGTCTCCATCGTTGTGAAAAAGGCGATTGAACAGAAGAACCTTCTTCTCGAAAACGTTTATCTAAGGCAAGAACTTCGCGAGAAATACGGATTTCATAACGTCGTAGGCAAGAGCAAGAAGATGCAGGAGATCTACCGGATCATTGCAAAAGTGGCTCCGACGGATAGCACCGTGTTGATCAATGGACAGAGCGGCACCGGAAAGGAGCTGATCGCCCGGGCCATCCATTTTAATAGCGCGAGAAGGGACAAGCAATTTGTGACCGTTGACTGCGCGGTCCTTTCAGAGAATCTGCTGGAGAGCGAACTGTTCGGTCATGTCAGAGGATCTTTCACCGGCGCGGTGACGACCAAGCCGGGACTGTTTGAGGTGGCGGACGGCGGAACGGTCTTTCTCGATGAGATCGGCAACATCAGCCCGGCCATTCAGGCCAAACTCCTGAGGGTATTGCAGGAGAGGGAATTTACGCCTGTGGGAGGGACAAAGGCCAAAAAGGTTGATATCCGGCTCATTGCCGCCACCAATAAGGACCTGGAGAAGATGATCAAAGAGGAGACATTTCGGGAGGATCTTTATTATCGCTTGAACATTGTTCCGATTTATCTTCCTCCTCTGAGGGAACGCCATGAGGATATCCCCGCCCTGTCTGTCCATTTTCTTAAAAAGTATTCCGAAGAGATGGGAAAGGCGATCAAAGGGTTTACCCCTGAGGCGATGGAGAAATTAATGAAGTATCCCTGGCCGGGGAATGTGAGAGAGCTGGAGAATGTTATCGAGCGGACGGTCGTAATGATGGATGAGGAAATGGTGCGGGTTGAGCATTTGATCCTGCCCGGCCAGGGGGTAAGTGAGGAGATGGAGAATACAATTCCGGCGACCAGTGATGAGTTGAAGGAGATCAAAAAGCAACTGAGGGAGAAAGCCGTAGAGGATGTAGAAAAGGCATTTGTCATCAAAGCCCTGGAACGGAGTCAATGGAATGTGACAAAGGCAGCAGAAGAGGTGGGAATGCTCCGGCCGAATTTTCAGGCCCTGATGAGGAAGTATGGTCTTCGAGCAAGAGAAGAGTAAGAAATAATCAATTGCCATTGACCAATTGGCAATGATCAATGGGCAATAAGAAATCATAAAATCAAGAATTGATAATTGATAGTCTCGTAAAAAGTCTGGAAATACGCCTTTCTGTCATTCCGGAGAAAGCCGGAATCCAGTCTTTTCGAATAGTTATAAATTCTCTGGACTCCGGTTTTCACCGAAGTGACGACTTTTTACGATTCCATCATAATTGCTAATTAGCCATTAGGTAAACCCCCGGCTCTGCCGGGGGACTCGCAGCGTTTGACATTTTCGGGATTTTGCATTTCTCTTATAAAATCCCTCCCAACCTCCCTTTGCCAAAGGGAGGGGAAAGATTTCCCCCTTTTGACAAAGGGGGATGAAGGGGGATTAGATTCTTTTACGATTGCGGTCAGGCCCCTTTGAGGGGCCAGCAATCGTAAAGCCCCCAGCTTTGCTGGGGGATACTTACTGACTATTGATCATTGAAAATTGAGGGTTTTAACTTGTCCGATTTCTTTAAATGGTTAATTCTGGGATGGTCTATCGTAGTGGTTGGGATTGCTTGCCTCGGCCTGATCTTAATTGTCAAATACGGAGAGATTAAGAAGATAGAAACAGATGATGTAAGCCTCTGTTTTATAATAACATTTTTCTGCTGGTTGATCCCCATTATTGCCTTCTCCATTCTTGCCCGCACATTAGGATTTTAAAAGATTATAATTGTATATTTATTTTATATTTTGTTAAAAATCAATTAATTCTGCCAATTAGTGAATTATTGCTCAAATTATACTCCACAAAAAGTATATTATAAATATACATAATGCTTGCCGCTTTAGTTTTAACATTTTAATAAAATAAGTTAAATCATATAGTTAAGCATATCGTGATTTAAGGTTTAACGTTGGCACACGAAATGCAATGATTGAGAGACAAGTTGAAAGGGGGAATAAAAGATGGAAAAAGGATATAAGTTTTTCAGAATTGGCTTGATAATTGCGCTCATCAGCCTCATTTCAACGCCTGCATTTGCAAGGTCAGTGAGTTTGAAGGATGCAGGAGCCGCTCTTTGGGTTTTCATCACTATCGGAGCGATTATTGTTCTGCTTCAATTAATACCAGCGGCGATTCTCTTCTTCACTTTCATCGGCACGGCAACAGGCCTCATTATGAAAAAGAAGTCTCAGGAAAAGGCAACAGCCGAAGAGAAGATGAGCCTTCCAGGATATGAGCCCGTGACCGCGGAGAAGTAGATATGGGAGTTATGAGTTAAGAATGAAGAGTTGAGAGTTGAGAATTAAAAAATCAAGAAACAGGAATGGAGCATAGGATGGATAGAAAGTTGAAACGGATTTTAATCATCATGGTTTTCGTCCTGATTACAGCCATTGCTCTCTTCTCTCTGGGGATTGCCTATGCAGGAGGGATCAGAGGAATTGGCCTGCTCGGGATATGGTTCTTCCTTACCTTTGGGATCATTGTGGTTTTAGCCCAGTTGATCCCGGCAGGTATCCTCTTATCCTCTTTTATCGGAACAAGTTTCTCCTCCTCCAGGAGAAATGAGATGCCCATCCGGGCGACTTAATAAAAAAAAGATTCTTTTTCCACAAGGGTTAGGGTAGAATAGCAGGAGTTGAAGAGACAGGGATGAAAGCAAAGATCATTCTCATAGCCTATCAGGATGATTTATGGGTCAGATCGCTCTCCACTTTTTTGCATGGCCTCGGCTATAAAGTGGAGACGGCAACGATGGTGAGCGAAATGATCCGCAAGGTGAGAAAAGGACATATCGATGTCGTCCTTCTGGATGAAGAGATGGAAGGGGTGAAGGCTTTTGACCTGGTTCCTCTCTGCAAGAAGATCAATGAGAGGATCCAGGTCATCGTCATTTCCTCAGAGGCTTCCCTCGGCCTGGTCAAACGCCTCAGGGGCGCGGGGATCTTCTACCATGCGATGAAACCGGTCGATCTGGAAGAGGTCAAGTCAGCCGTGGAGTGCGCCTTTGAAAAGATTGAGCGTGAGAATTTAAAAGAGAGGTTTCTACCTTTTCTTATTCCAAGGAGGGTTCCGGCATGATGTGGAGAAAGCATAAAGCCTGGATGGTTCCTCTGGGAGCTCTTTCTCTTTTATTTCTTTATGGAATGATGGGAGAAATGGCCTGGGGGGATAACTCAAAGTGTTTAAGCTGCCATCAGGACGAAAAATTATCGAAAAAAGACGCCCGTGGGAACACGGTCTCTCTGTTTGTCTCTGAAGGTGAATTCAAGAAGTCTGTCCATGGCCAGATTTCCTGCACGGACTGCCATACCCGGATCCTCGATGATTCTCATGCCCAAAAAAAGGTGAAGAAGGCTGACCTGAAGGTCGATTGCGGCACCTGCCATGAAGAATCGGAGAAGATCTATAAAACGAGTGTCCATCGCTTAAAGGCGGAGATATCCTGCAAAGAATGTCACGGCCATCATTATGTGGCCCCTCTTACTAATCCGAAATCAGCCACCTATCGAACCAACCTGATTCAGACCTGCGGAGCTTGCCATGGCGAGGAAGGCAAACAATTTGCCGAAAGCGTCCACGGAGTTGGACTCTTTAGGGGAAGACCTAATCACCCAACCTGTACCACCTGCCACGGAACCCATGGGATCAAACCGAGATCCGATCCGGACTCTGCGGTCCACGAAAGAAAAATTGCGATGACGACCTGCCCCCAGTGCCATGCAGCCGAGCAAATCACGAAGGAGTACCGTTTCACAACGAAGCCCGTCAAGTCCTATTACGACAGTTTTCACGGCCTCTCTTACCGTGGCGGAGATACCTTTTCAGCCAACTGTGCCAGTTGCCATGGCGTCCATGACATCCGCGCTGCTTCTGACCCGAAATCAATGATCCATAAGGATAACCTCCAGAAGACCTGCGGTGTTTGTCATCCCAAAGCTTCTGTCAATTTTTCCAAAGGAAAGATTCATACACTGGCTGACATCAGGGGAGTGGACTTTGGCGAGAAGGTGGTGGGATGGGTAAGAATCGTCTACATTATTCTGATTGTGGCCGTCATCGGAGGATTGAGTTTCTTCAACTTCATGGATTGGTTGAGAAAGACCATTGATCGGAGGCCTAAAGAATAAGGAGCTGGGAATCATGGCGAAAAAATATCTTCGAATGACCTTGAATGAAAGGATTCAACACCTCAATCTGGCGATCAACTTCACGATTCTGGTGATCACCGGTTTTGCTTTAAAGTACCCCGAGGCGTTCTGGGCTTCTCCCATTACGGATGTTCCATTAGGAATGACCTTCAGAGGGTTCCTCCACCGACTCTCCGGAGTGGCCACGATCACCCTGGGAGGTTATCACCTCCTTTATCTTGCCTTTACGGAAAGGGGAAGAAGGATTGTGATCGACATGATCCCCATGTGGAAGGATGCTAAAGACCTCTGGGAGACTCTGAAGAATAACCTCTTCCTCAACCGGCCTGCTAAAGTGATCAAGATGGGACGGTTTAATTTCAGGGAGAAGCTGGAATATTTAGGATTGATCTGGGGAACGATCGTCATGACCGTCACAGGTTTCATCCTCTGGTTCAAGGAAGAATGGCTTCTCTTCTTTCCGATGTGGACCTTTGAGGTGGCGCGGGCCATCCATTTTTATGAAGCCATCTTAGCTACGCTCACCATTATTGTTTGGCACTTTTATTCGGTTGTGTGGAATCCCGATGTCTATCCGATGAGTTGGGCCTGGATCAACGGGCACCTGACCGAACATGAGATGGAACTGGAGCATGGCTCGGAATTGGAGAGAATTAAAGCAGAGGAGAAAAGAACCCCGGTCCATTTCAACGAGGGGTCAGGGCCAGGAGGCGGAAGAACCTATCCCGTTCATCAGGAAGGAAGGGAGAAATTCTCCATCAAAGGTCTTTATGGTTTGGTTCGACATCTTAATGAATCGATTAAAAATTGGAGAGGGATGTAAACCCCGATAGAAATTCTTCGACTTTCTATCGGGGTAAAACAAAAGGGGGGTGAAGGTTTATGAAGGACACTCTTAGGGAAAGATACGGACCTTATCCAAAGAAGAAAGAAAAGAAAAGAATTCGAACGGAGGAGAGCAATTTTTTGAAAAGGAGTTACAACTGGTTAAAATGGAGGCCCGAGAAAATCGGCGGAGTGACCATTTATCATCCCTGTCTGGAGCATTAATTTAAACTGTCATTCTGAACTTGTTTCAGAATCTAAAAAAATGAGACCCTGAAACGAGTTCAGGGTGACAGCTATGCCATAAGTTATTTACTAAAATTTTATAGCCCTATATATCCTCTTACTCCCACCATCCAAACCCCACCCAAATGGAGAGGATATATAGGGTTTTTTTTCGTTGTCGTGACAACGGGAACGTGTTAATATTAACCTCACTGAAATGATCTTCAAAAAAGATAAAAAGATGTACTCCCGGAAGAAAACTTCAATTGGGGTTATCTCTCTTTTTCTCTGTCTTCTCTTTATCAGTCCCGTAAGAGTTTCATGGGCAATGACGATCGAGGAAGAGAAGAAGTTGGGAAAGAAGATCCTTCTCGAAATGGAGAAGAAGGTCGATTGGGTGAGAGACCTGACCCTCCAGACCTTTATCAACAGGGTTGGTCATTCACTGGTTGCTCAGGCGGGCCCGACTCCTTTCGAGTTCAAATTCTATCTGATCAACGGAACGGATCCCAATGCCTATGCCATACCGGGAGGTCACATCTTCCTGACCACCGGCCTTTTAGTATCCACAGAGAATGAGCAGGAGGTCGCAGGAGTCATCAGCCACGAAATTGCACATGTGATGGCGAGACATGTAGCCCAGATGATCGAGAGGTCGAAAAGACTTAACATCGCCTCCATGGCAGCCATCATCGCAGGGGTTTTGTTAGGCGGAGGAGGAAAAGCCTCTGAGGCAGTGGCGATGACCGCAATGGCCGCCACCGAGGCCCTCGCCCTGAAATATACCCGCGAGATGGAGGTTGAAGCCGATCAGAACGGCCTTCAATATGCGATTAAGGCAGGCTATGATCCGAACGGACTGATCACCTTTATGAACAAGATTTACAAACTCAGCCTGACCTCCGGACCCAGAGTTCCTACCTATCTCTCAACCCATCCGGCCATCGAAGATCGGATTGCTCTGATGGAGAATCTTCTCCAGACCAGGCCAAGGCCGGCAGAGCCTTTTAAGGCCTCCGGAACTTATCGAAAGATTCAAGCCAAGGCCTTTGTGGAGGAGCGAGAACCCAATGTAGCGATCAACCATTTTCAATCCCTGATCGATTCCGGTCCGCAGAATGCGGACGCTTATTATGGCTTGGGCCTTGCCTACCGGAAGATGGGACGATTGGACAAGTCGATAGAGGCTTTTCAATATGGACGCTCATTGGCTTTAGACGACGGGGATCTATTGCGGGAATTAGGGATCGCCTATTTTCTTTCAGGAAAGCTGGATCAGGCGATCAAAAACCTCGAAGCGGTTCAATCACTGTTCAGAGACAGCGACGACCGGTTCGAGGATCTGTTGAGCCTTTATTATCTCGGGAGATGCTATCAGGAAAAGGGGGATTTTAACCAGGCCCTGCCTCTCTTCCTGAAGGTCAAAAAGGGCCATCCCGAATGGATCGACATCCATCATAGTCTCGGGTCCGTTTATGGGAGAATGGGGCAGAAGGGGCTATCCCACTTCTATTTTGGCAAATATTTTAAGTTGAGAGGCGAACATAAGAATGCCCTGCTTCACTATAGAACTTCCCTCGATTGGCTGGAGAGGGGAAGCCCGGAAAGGGAGGAGGCCCAGAGGGAGATTAAGGAACTGGGAGGGAGTAAATAACAATTTTTATGTGTAGGGCAAGCCTTTAGGCTTGCATAATAAATGGATAGTAAAAAATACATTCATTACAAAAAACGGACAAGACTTAAAGATTTTGATTATAAAGGTTGTTATCGTTACTTTATCACCTTATGCACTTTTGATAAAAAGGCAGTTTTTACTGATGAGGCATTAGTGAGTTGGTTTGTTGATGTGTTAAAAGAAAAGTCAACATCATTGGGCTTTGGAATTTGGGCTTACTGTTTTATGCCTGACCATCTCCATCTTTTTGTAGAGGGTAAAAAGGACGATTCTGACTTGAAACAATTCATTGCGTCCTATAAGCAATATACAGCATTTCATTATAAGAAAAGAGACAAGAAAGAGTTATGGCAGATGAATTTCTATGACCACGTCTTACGCAAAGAAGAAGATACAATAAATATTGCCAATTATGTTTTTAATAATCCAGTTAGAAAGGGATTGGTTTCCGATTACAAAAATTATAAATTTCTCGGTTCTTTTGAGTTTGATGTGATGCAAACCTAAAGGTTTGCATCACATATGGGTTTAAACAGAGATTGGACAAAAATTCTGTAAGGTAAGGCTTTAGCTTGCTTAAGAAAGCAACCCTAAAGGGTTGCCCTACGAAATGATTGGTTCAAATGCATAAAAAATAAAAAATGTAGGGCAAAGTTTTAGCTTTGCGTGAGGAGAGAAATGATGAAGCCTGTTGAGGAATATTGCAAAAGTGCTCTTGGGAGAGGAATCGATGGAGCAAAGGTGATCGGTCCTGCGACAGTGGCCACTGCCGAATGGGTCAGGCTGAAATGTCAGTTCGGATGTCCGGGGTTTGGAAGAAGCCACTGCTGTCCTCCGCATACGCCGACGCCGGAGGTCACCCGGAAGGTGATCGATTCTTATCAAAAGGCGATCCTGTTCCACCGGCACATCACCGATGGAACTAAAAGGCGAGAGGAGACAAAGCAATTTAATGAGCTTCTTGTCAAGCTCGAGGTTGAAATTTTTCTCGGTGGCTATTATAAAGCCCTGAGCATGACCTCCGGGCCCTGCCGCCTCTGTAAAGAGTGTGATTTAAACAGTCTTTGTAAGCACGGGATGGAGGCGAGGCCCTCCATGGAGGCCTGCGGAGTGGATGTCTACAAGACGGCAAGGGGAAATGGTTTTCCCATCCAGGTGGTGAGAACCTCCGGAGAAGAACAGAACATCTTCGGATTGATCCTGGTGGAGTAAAGACTGTGTCGTAAGTCCATTCATGGTTCGATCCTGAGCGAACCGTTCACCCTTCGAGAACCTCAGGGCGAACGGCTGATGACGACACGGTCTATTCAAAGGGAAGGAAGACATTCTCATATGAAGAGTGAGAAGAAGAGGGGCAAAGGAGAAGAGATCGTCAGGCTCAACCGTGAGCTTTCGATTCTCAACGCCATCAGTCAGACCATCAATGAATCGATCGATCTCGATGAAATCCTGAACAAGAGCCTGGATAAGATCGTTGAGTTGACGGACATTCAATCGGTAGGCATCTACCTTTTAGGGGAGAAGACCGGCGAATTAGTCTATGTGGCTCACAAGGGATTTTCAATGGCCTTTACAAAGGGTATGAAACGATTGAAGCTGGGAGAAGGAGCAACGGGGAAGGTCGCCCTTTCAGGGGAACCCCTCTTCATTGATGACTATCCTGGTTATCCGGAAGCCATCCCTTTTGCCATTGAAGAAGGTTTGAAATCCCTGGCGGTGATCCCGCTTAAGTCAAGAGAGAAGATTCACGGAACCCTCAATGTTGCCTTAAAGGAATTTCATCCATTTACGCCTTCTACCAAAAGCCTCTTCAATTCCATCGGACAGATCATCAGCAGCGCCCTGGAGAGAGCGTCTCTCTACACGGAGAATGTCAGGCGACTCGAAGAGCAGAAGACCCTTTACTCCATCAGTCAGGAAATCGCCTCCCGCCTCGAACTAAAGGTGATTCTTGAAAAAATAGTGAAGAGTGCCATTGAACTTTTAAAAGTCGATGCCGGATCCGTTGCTCTCTGGGACAACCGGAAACAGACCTATGGGAACGTCATTGTTCATGGGTTGCCCGAATCCTTTATCGGGAGAGAATTTTCACCCTCATCCATTGGTATTGTGGGAGAAGTATTAAGAAAGAAGAGTCCTGTCCTTTTTAAGGATTATGAGCACAATTCCAATCGAATGAAAGAATTGGATTCCATCCATTTCAAAGAGGTAGTGGGTGTTCCTTTGATCGTCAGAGATATGGTCATTGGAGTCATGGTGATTGGCGTCTCCGATCCCAAAAAGCATTTTCAGCAAGGTGAGATAGACATCCTTTTCGGTTTTGCTCAACAGGCGGCCATCGCCATTGGAAATGCTCAACTCTATGAGGACTCGTTAGCCAAGATCAGGCAATTGACGACCCTCTATGAGGTCGGAAAAAAACTCTCTTCGACTCTTGATCTTGATGAATTGCTCGGGAATGCCCTTGAACTTCTCAGCTCGCAATGGGGTTATCCTCTATGCAGCATCTTATTGCTGGATCGAGAGAAGAATGAACTCTACATCAGGCAGGTGATCGGCCGGGACATTGAAGAAGTTAAACATATGAGGTTTCGGGTCGGCGTCGATGGGATCGTCGGATGGGTGGCCAATGCCGGCGAACCTCTTTATGTCCCCGATGTATCAAAAGATCCCAGATATATCCCGGGATCTCCGGAGGGAAGGGCAGAAGCCGCCTTTCCACTTAAGGTGAGGGACCAGGTGATCGGCGTTCTCGATATGGAGAGCAAGGAGGTTCATGGGTTTGACGAGGAAGATTTGAAAGCCCTCTCCTCCTATGCCAGCCAGGTGAGCATCTTCATTGAGAATGCCCAGCTCTTCTCCGATTTGAAGCAGACCCTCCACGAGTTAAAACAGGCTCAGGACCAGATCATCCAGGCCGAGAAATTGAGGGCGATGGGAGAGATGGCAAGCGGCGTGGCTCACGATTTCAATAATGTCCTGGCCGCTATCCTTGGCAATATTCAACTCCTGCTCCATTCCTATGAACATTATAGTCCGGAGGAGGTTCGGGAACGGTTAAAAACGATTGAGAAGGCTTCAAAGGATGGGGCCGAGACGGTCCGTCGCATCCAGGATTTTACAGGGAAAAGGAGGGACAGGGAATTTATCCCTCTCTCCCTCAATGATCTCATCCGTGAGGTGTCGGCGATCACAGAGCCGAGATGGAAAGACCAGGCTCAGAAGAAAGGAATTCATATTGAGCTGGTCAAAAAGACCGGAGACGTTCCTCCTGTCCTAGGGAACCCATCGGAGTTAAGAGAGGTGATGACCAACATTCTTTTCAACGCCGTCGATGCCATGCCGCAAGGAGGACAGATCACTCTTTCAACCCAGTCCCATTCCGAAGGCTGGGTGGAGATGAGGATCGAGGATACGGGCATCGGAATGACAGAAGAAGTGCGTAAAAGGATCTTCGATCCGTTCTTCACCACGAAAGGTGTGACCAGCTCCGGATTAGGGATGAGCGTCTCCTATGGAATCATCAAGCGACATGGAGGCGAGATCCTTGTCGAGAGCGAGCCCGGGAAGGGAACCAACTTCGTCCTTCATCTGCCCATGGGGTACGGGGAGGAAGTTAAAGAGGCGGAGAAGGGGGCAGAGAAACCCCTGGGGATGATGCGTCAGGCAAAGATCCTTGTGATCGACGATGAGGAGGCTGTCCGGGACATCCTCTCCCGGATGCTGATGACCAAAGGCCATCAGGTTGAGACGGCTTCGGATGGAGACGAAGGAATTGAGAGGTTTAAAAAGCAACCCTTTGATCTGGTCTTTACCGACCTTGGGATGCCAAAGATCTCTGGCTGGGAAGTGGGAAAAGCGCTAAAGAAATTAAATCCGAAAATCCCTATTGTCATGATCACCGGATGGGGAATGGAACTCAGCAGAAAGAAGATGGGCGAAAACGGAATTGATCTCATGATTTCCAAACCCTTCAACTTCGACCAGGTCACCCAGCTCATCTTCGAGGCGATGGAACTGAAGGAAAAGATGTAATTGGATTTTAAATGGATGACCCGATTGAGGCGGCTGACAAGGTTGGAAAGATTGTTAATTCTGGGGAGAAGAGAAAATATTATCGATTTCGACCTGCCCCCTATTATGGAGGGATTGCAACTGCGGACTGTGTAGGATGTTGTTTGAGGTGCCTATTCTGCTGGTCTTGGAAGATCGTCACCCAACCTGAAAAGGCCGGGAGATTCTACTCGCCGGAGGAGGTGGCACAAAACCTCGTCACCATTGCCAGAAAAAAGGGATTTGAGCAGATCCGGATAAGTGGTAACGAGCCCACCCTTCACCGTTCTCACCTCCTAAAAGTTCTCGAACTTATTCCCAAAGAGATTCGTTTCATCCTGGAAACCAACGGAATTTTGATTGGCCATGATCCTTCTTATGCAAAGGAGCTCTCCCGCTTTCCCCATCTTTATGTCCGGGTCAGCCTAAAAGGGGCTTGTCCTGAAGATTTCACACGATTAACCAACGCAAAGCCCGAAGGGTTCGAATACCAATTCAAGGCATTGGAGTACCTGTTGGAAGAAGGAATAGATTGTTTCCCTGCGGTGATGGCAAATTTTTCTTCCCAGGAGGAGATAAAGAAGTTGAAGCAGAGATTAAAGGAGATCCGACCAGATTTTGCTGACTTTGAAGAGGAAGAACTGATCCTTTACCCCTTTGTCGAGGAAAATCTTAAGGAGGCTGGGGCTTCTTATCAAATATAACATTGGGACAGTAATGATACCAAATCAGGGTTCAGCTACAAACCCCAATTCGTATAAGAGTGAAGCATTTCACATATTTTTAAAAACATTTTTCTTGACACGAAACTTCAGTGGTGTATAATAAAAATTAGATTAAAGGATGGAAATGGGTCAGCTTCGTATTTCTAATTTAAACAGTGGTTACGACTTTTGCTGGTTTTATCGGACCAAAGTTTACCCACTGTCTCCGGCTGATCATTAAAGAATAATTACAATATAATCAGCGAAGGCTGTGGGTAAATGAAATTTAACCACGGCCTTCTATATTTTGAGCCGTGGGGGAATTATTCTCACGGCTTTTTTTATCCAGCTTCATTGCTTTAAATGGGGATTGCGGTTTTGATTTTTCTCTCATCGAACAGAGAGGAGGGATAGAAATATGACAAAAAGCCAACTCATAAATGAATCA
>Ga0194110_10003002_pt1 | contig 21124 bp, 24 predicted proteins | sample TA2Kig1200mmetaG_FD_146192 | JGI IMG/M metagenome (GOLD analysis project Ga0194110, IMG submission 146192) | Freshwater microbial communities from Lake Tanganyika, Tanzania - TA2015032 Kigoma Deep Cast 1200m | ecosystem: Environmental > Aquatic > Freshwater > Lake | place: Tanzania: Lake...
TTTTTTGTCAAGCATTTTTTAAACATAAAATTCTTGAACCATGAGGCCGATGGCCACATTTAAGCAAGAAAAGAGCTTCATCAGAAAACCCCGTCAATTTTTTCACACCTTCTGAGACATAACACCGTAAAAACCATTGTCTGCCAGTGGGCGTGTCCTGTCATGATGGACCATGCCTGTGTGAATATGGATACAGCCCCCATCAGGAGTCCGACCCAGAGGATATGGGCACCGAGACCGTGTGCAAAAATACTCTCCTGAGGATGGCGCGGTGGCCTCTTCATAAGGCCCTTTTCTTCTTTCTCCGCCGCAAGAGCAAGATCTGGCAGTCCGTCCGTCACCAGATTGATCCAGAGAATGTGAATCGGTAAGAGGGGGATGGGAAGCCCAAAGAACGGCGCAAGGAATATGGCCCATATTTCACCGGAATTGCTCGTCATAGTATACTTTATGAACTTTCGCATATTGTCAAAAATCCTTCTCCCCTCTTTTACTGCCTTAACAATGGTTGCGAAATTATCATCGAGAATGATCATATGAGACGATTCCTTGGCCACATCTGTGCCGGTTATGCCCATGGATACTCCAATATCTGCCCTCTTCAGAGCCGGAGCATCATTCACACCATCCCCTGTCATGGCAACAAACTGCCCTTTATCCTGGAGAGCTTTAATGATCTTCAATTTCTGCTCAGGAGCAACCCCGCTGCCCCTTCCGTAAGATACGACCGTGCCCTTGAAGGCCATATTTTTCCGGTCGCCCAGCGGAAGAGCATCTTCACATAATGTCTTTGTATGTTTTTCAACAGGGACGGATTCTCCCGTAAGGGCTGCCTCCTCCACCTTCAATTGGACAGCCTCAATCAGTCTCATATCCGCTGGCACGACCTTTCCTGTATCGAGAATAACGATATCGCCAGGTACGAGCCCAAATGCTGGAACGTTGGTAGACCTCCCATCTCTTAGAACGAGAGCGGTAGGGGAGGCCATTTGCTTTAGGGCTGCCATTGCCTTCTCTGCCCTGTATTCTTGGACAAAACCGATGACGGCGTTGAGGACAACGATGATAACGATCGCTATGGTGTCAGTAAAATCTCCGATCATACCTGAGATTACTGCAGCGCCCATTAGAACAAGTATCATAAAGTCTTTGAACTGATCGAGGAACATCATGAAGAGTGTTCTTTTCTTCTTTTCCGTCAATTCATTTCGTCCATATGTTTCCAGACGCTTCATCGCCTCTTGGGAGGAAAGTCCTTGGAGGGAAGAACTTAGATCTTTCAGAACCTCATTGATCTCTTTCTGGTACAAGCGCATCGATCCCCTCGCTTATTTTAAACAATAGCGAAAGTTGAAAGAAAGTGAATACTTCAACCCTTTTAGTAATCAATCCCTGGTTGTGGTTCAATCCTTTTTCTATAAGCATGTTTCACTTCTACTATTTCGCTTACTGTATCTGCCATTTCAATCACTTGTGGGTGGGCATCCCTTCCTGTTAGAACGAGATGCATCAGAGGAGGTTTATGCTGAAGGATCTCCAAGACCTGTTCCAGATCCACCAGCCGGAGATGGAGGGCATTATTAATCTCATCCAGAATGAGTATGTCACATTGGCCAGACTCCATCTTTTTATGAGCGAGCTGGATCGCCTCCTGAGCATTTTTTCTATGCTCTTTATAGGGATAGGGATTCCCTTGAATTCCACAAAACCCCTTTCCTGTAGGAACTAACTCCACTTCGCAATTCATCTTCTTCACACCATCCCATTCACCAGCATAGAGATCACCCTTCATAAATTGGATGATAGAAACCCTCATATTATGGCCACATGCTCGAACGGCAATCCCGAGAGCCGTTGTCGTCTTCCCTTTACCACGCCCAGTAATCACTACCGTAAGCCCTTTCTTCTCCTTAGGAATTAATCGTTTTATTTCCATTATTCAGCCTCCTTTAATTGAAAGTAGACCAAATTTATTATGTATTCCCTTTATATTTAAAATAAGCATTCTTGGTTTAATGAGCAAATGAATGGTTATTTCAACCTTCACTTCAGAAGCCCTCTTTAATCCTTTCACTCTACAATCACAACCTTGAAATTTCATCTCCCAATGATTATCTTTTAATTGAAGAAAGGTGGTGATTAAAATGGCATTTGAATTAGCTACTTTTAGACCCTTTAGGGATTTACCAGACCTTTGGGATGCGTTCTTCGAAATGCCACATTTCCATTTCGGTTTTGACTTCGGAGTTCCTATGGAAATAAGCGAAACCAAAGACTCCGTAGTTGTCGAAGCGGAAATGCCAGGAATGGATTCCAAATCACTTGATATTTCACTTACAGGTGACCTCCTTACCATCAGAGGGGAAAAGAAGCAGGAAACTAAAACTGATAATGGTGACTGCTACTGCAGTGAGAGGACATATGGAAAATTCTCCCGTTCAGTGCGACTACCTGCCAGTGTGAGAAATAATGGTGATGGAATTAAGGCCTCATATAAGGATGGCGTTGTAAGAATTGAAATCCCGAAAACTGAAACTAAAATCATTAAAATCGATGCTTCTTAATCGACAGGTGGTTTTCCCCCTGCCTCCTTTTTCTCTAAAGGAGGTGTTAATCATGAGCAAAATAGATAAAAAACCGAAAACGAAGAAAACAAAACCTATAGCTCTTACTAAGTATGATTGCTGTTGGTATGATCCATCTTACTATGATCTTTGCTGCGGGGGTGTTTGCTGCTGTTAGGCGTTGCAAATGGTTCTCCGAGATAAGTTGTCCTTAAGGAGCGAGGGCTTTTATTTCTTTGGGCCTTAACCTAAGGCTCAGAATAACCCCTGAATAGCACCCAATGGGATGCTGATATAAGGGTTACAAGTGAAGGCTCAGGTGCTCCCAATGCTCCGAGTGAGATAACTCAAGCCAAATCCTGCAGAGGCACCCAGAATCAAACCTACCAGAATTTTTAAGGTCATGGCCACCCCTTTTAATTAAAAAACCATCCCAATAGGCTTAAATCACGTAGACCCCGCTCATCCCCGCGCTAAAGCACAGGGCTTTGTTGAGGGTTTGCAAAAAGTGCACTTCATCCCCTGACTAATGTAGGGAACGGTTTAAAACCGTTCCCTACATTCCGGATGGGCGGGGTAGAAAATCTGATCGATATATTTTCATCGATTTGGGCATAAATTTGAAATAAATTAAAAGGTGAGAAAAGGGTCTAAAAAATACTGTAAGATTTTTAATTAAATAAAGTGTATTCCCTATTTACCTTGGCAATTTCCTTCTTCTATAGTATCAATAAAATTTTTATTCCATTTTGCCCTGCTTTCTTACTTTTTCAGAGATCTCAAAGATTTTTCTTGACAGATTTAGGGCCTATTCAATATAGATAATAAAAATGAAAAAGGGACTCGTACTTTTAATTATTATTGTCATGATCCTTGTTCTCTCTATTGTTGCCTATCATGGTTATCGGTTTCAGACCAAATCCCTTTTTTATTCCATCTTCCCAATTTTTAGTTGGGTATCTGTGGATCAACCCATCATTTTTAATCATATCCACCATAAAGAAGTAGCCAATTTAAACTGTACCTTCTGTCATCGTTTCGTCGAAAGGTATCGGGTCGCAGGGATTCCAAATATCGAACTCTGCCGAGCTTGCCATTCCAGCGATGCGATGAGCAAGAGGCCAGAAGCACTTAAAGTGGTCGGATTTGTGAAGGCAGGTCAAGAGATTCTATGGAAGAGAATTTACGAACTTCCAAAGTTTGTCGTTTTCCCTCACTGGATTCACATTCAAAGCAATGTGGATTGCTCCGTTTGCCATGGTCTTACAAGTGTGAAGGAAAGACCGGTAAAAATGGTTGATCGGAACTATATGGAGTGGTGTATAGACTGCCATGAAAAAAGAGGAGCAGACGTTGACTGTTACACCTGCCACTCCAACTAACCCCCTCCCTCTCCCCTTAGGGGAGAGGGGAAGGGTTAGGGGACCGAAATCCGAATTTGGAATGATGAAGATTACTCGTCGAGATCTACTCAAGATGATTGGGGCAGCCACCTTTGGAATGGCCCTGCCGGATGAACTCCTCCACGCCCTTCCCAAAGAAGGTGAATGGATTCCTTATGAGGAGTACTGGTCAACAGGCATCTGTCTTCAATGTCCCAGTGGTTGTGGGCTTCGCATACGATCGGTCAACTATTGGCCGGTTAAACTTGAGGGAATAAAAGATCATCCCCTCAATCGCGGTCGGCTCTGTCCAAAAGGCCAGTCCGGACTCCAGGTCTTTTATGATCCAGATCGAATACGTTATCCATTAAAAAGAAAGGGGAGGCGAGGAGAAGGAAATTGGGAGAAGATTTCTTGGGAAGAAGGGATTGGCCTTTTGACTCAGAGATTGAAAACCCTTCGTCAAGAAGGAAGGCCAAATCATCTGATGGTGATGGGGGGTCGGTATCGTGGTCACATGGCCGAGCTTTTTGCCCGTTTCTTAGAAGCCTATGGTTCACCCAATCATCTTGGAAATCCTGCAAGGGGTTCAGAAGGAATTCTGAAAGGCCATTTCTTCACCATGGGGGTAAAAGATTTTCTCGCCATTCACTGGGAAGAGGTAAATTATGTCCTCTCCTTTGGAGCCAGTCTTTTAGAAGCCTCACGGCCGTCAATCAGAAACCTCTGGGGTTATGGATTTTTAAGGAGAGGGAGGCCTGGGGTCAGAGGCAAATTGGTTCAGATTGAGCCTCGATTCTCCTTGACGGCATCGAAGGCTGACCAATGGATCCCAATCCAACCTGGAACCGACGGAGCGCTCGCTTTGGGAATCGCCCACTGGATTATTAAAGAGAAGAAATACGATCATCAATTTATCAACCGCTATACATTTGGATTTGAGAATTGGAAGGATTCAGATGGAAAGACCCATATGGGTTTTAAGACCCTTTTGCTCAAAGAATACCCACCCAAACAGGTTTCTCAAATTACAGGTGTCCCTGAAGATACCATTATCAAGATTGCCCAGGAGTTCTCATCCCACCAGCCTTCCATTGCCATCTCTGGAAGGGGAGTTGGAATGCAGACGAATGGAATCTATTCCCAGATGGCCATCGATAGCCTCAATGCATTGGTGGGGTCGATCGATAATCGGGGAGGGCTCCTCCTTCAAAGAAAGCCTCCGTTTCAAAAATGGCCTTCTATTCAAAGGGACGGGATTGCGGAAAAGGGGCTTTCCCAGCCTCGAGTCGATGGGGCTGGAAGTATGCCCTTTCCTTTTGCTGAAGAAGTACCTTACACCCTTCCGGAGAGAATTGAAAAGGGTGACCTCTATCCCATCGAGATCCTTTTCCTCTACTATACCAATCCACTCTTCAGCCTTCCCGAACCTGAAAGATTCCGCAATGTGTTGGAGAAGATTCCCTTCGTTGTCAGTTTCTCCCCTTTCATGGATGAGACGACTATGCTTGCGGATCTTGTACTTCCGGATGGAACCTATTTTGAACGGTGGCAGGACGATCATGTTGAACCAGGGTTAGGGTTCCCGATGTTTGGATTGCGAAGTCCTGTGGTTGATAAACCCCTTCATGATATCCGGAATACCGGGGATATCCTGATTCAGATAGCAAAGGGTATAGGCGGAACTGTGAGTAAATCATTTCCATGGAAGGATTTTCAAGAAGCCTTGAAGGATGTGATCAGAGGAGTTTTTACAACGAAACGGGGTTCCCTTCAAGCAAAAGATTTCGGGGAGTTCTGGAATGGTTTGATCGAGCGAGGAGGCTGGTGGGATCCTCCTTATCCCTTTGGAGAATGGAAGAGAAGATTCAAAACACCTTCAGGGAAATTCGAATTCTATTCTTTGAGAATGGAACAAGGGCTGAGAGATGCCTCCAAGAAGAGTCCAAAAGGATTGGATCAGATCCTGAAGGAATTGAAGATTGAGGCGAGAGGAGATAAAGTCTTCCTCCCCCATTTTGAGAAACCGCGCTCCGCCGGAGATGAAAAGGAATATCCCTTCCATCTGATACATTATAAACTTATGACGACTGCAGAGGGCAGAGGAGCCAATCAACCTTTTCTTCAAGAGATTTTCGGTCCCCATTTGAAGGAGAGGTGGGGCTCCTGGGTTGAGATCAACCCGGAGACAGCAAAATCAATGGGAATCCAAGATGGGGATCTAATCTGGGTGGAGTCGAGAGCAGGAAAGTTGAAAGCAAAAGCGAGGCTATTCCCTGGTACGGATCCAAAGTGCATCAACATTCCATATGGACAAGGTCATAGGGCTTATGGTCGTTGGGCAAAAGGGAGAGGAATCAATCCAAACGATCTTATCCTGAGAGAATACGATTACCTGGGTGGATTTGTCTCTTATTTTTCGACAAGAGTGAAAGTTTATAAATATAAAAATGCCTAGCCCCTCATCTCCTTACCTCACTAATGGGATTGTTAAATGTATAAATGGGGAATGGTGATTGATCTGGATAAATGCACTGGCTGTCAGGCCTGTGTGGTAGCCTGCCGACAGGAGAATAACATCTCCTTTGAAGGAGAGAGGCAGGCCAAACTGGGGAGGGCGAAGTTCTGGATGAATCTTGTATCAGAAGTGAAGGGGAATTTTCCTAATGTGGAGATGCACTTCCTTCCTATTCCTTGTATGCACTGCGATCGACCGCCTTGTACGATTGTATGTCCTGTTGCAGCGACCTATAAAAATCCCGAAGGGATTGTGGCACAAGTTTATCCTCGTTGCATTGGTGTTCGAATGTGTATTTCCAACTGTCCTTACACAGTTCGATATTTTAACTGGCACGAACCAGCCTGGCCGGAGGAATATAAAAAGGGATTAAACCCGGATGTCTATCAACGGAGGAAGGGGATTACAGAAAAATGTAATTTCTGCATCCAGAGGATTCGAAAAGCAAAGGAGGAAGCGAAAAAGGAGAAGCGGAAGATTAGGGATGGTGAAGTTGTTCCCGCCTGTGTAGAAACCTGTCCAAGCGAGGCTCTTTATTTTGGAGATCTCAATGACCCGAAGAGTCAGGTTTCGAGGCTCGCTAAGAGCCGACGGGCCTTTCGACTGCTGGAAGATCTGGGAACAGAACCCAAGGTTTATTATTTAAAGGAAGGGGAGTGGAATGATGGATAGCCAAGCCATTGCCCAGAAATATGGTCGAGTCTTAGCTCCATTGACTCGCGCTGGATGGCCATTTTGGGTTACGGTCGGACTCCTTTCGATCATCTTCTTCTGGTCTTTCTTTGCCTTTGGTTGGCAATATGTTTGGGGTCTTGGAGTGACAGGAATGGGCCATCCTATGTCCTGGACACTCTACCTTGTCAATTTTGTCTTCTTCATCGGAATCAGCCATGCAGGGGCATTAGTTTCAGCCGTTTTGCGAATTACTCATGCCCGATGGGGAACTCCATTTGGTCGCATTGCAGAGGCTGTAACCGTATTCGCTCTGGCTGCAGGACCCACAAATATTCTTTTCGATTTAGGACGATCGATTCTTTTCTATTGGGTGGCACTCCACGCCCAATTCAAATCCCCTTTGCTCTGGGACTTCACCTGCATTATGACATACTTAGTCGTAAGCACTGTTTTCCTCTATGTGCTCATGATCCCGGATATTGGCTTTCTCCGAGAACGCCTTCCTGGCCGGCGCTGGCTTTATAAGATCCTTTCCTTCGGATGGACAGGGACGGAAAAGGAATGGTCAACTTTAGGGAAGATCATCGGCTTTCTCTGCATTGCTGTGATTCCCATTGCTGTAAGTGTCCATACTGTGGTTTCTTGGGTTTTTGGAATGCAGACACAACCAATGTGGCACAGCACCATCTTTGCTCCCTACTTTGTGACCGGTGCCATCTTCTCAGGGATTGCAACCATCATTATCGTTTCTGTTATTATTAGAAAAGTTTACCATCTGGAAGAATATCTTACCCCTTACAACTTTAACAATATGGGACTTCTTCTTCTCACTTTTACACTCCTCTGGGCTTACTTCACTTTTGTCGAACATCTTGTCGTTGCCTATGGTGGTGGAACCCATGAACTGGCAGTCCTCTGGAGTAAATTGACAGGTCGATACGCTCCTCTCTTCTGGGGGATGGTCGTCCTCTGTTTCATCATTCCCTTTCCCATTTTGGTTTTCAAACGTACGATCCCTGGGCTCCTGATCGCATCGATCTGTATTGTTATAGGAATGTGGATTGAACGATTCACTATCATCATTCCATCCCTCAGCGAACCTCGACTCCCATATGCTCGAGGGGCTTATACGCCTACATGGGTGGAATGGTCCATGACCGCAGGTCTCTTTGCAGGATTTACCTTAGCTTTTGTCCTCTTCTCAAAGTTTTTTCCGGTGATCTCCATATGGGAGATGGAAAAGGAAGAGAAGGGGAAGGCGGGTAATTCTAAATGACATCCTTCGACAGGCTCAGGATGATCATGGTGAGCCTGTCGAACCATGAAATTTGGCATTTAAAATTAGGAGAACTATATGAAAAGGTTGGTAGCCATCGTTGTTGGATTTTTCTTCATTCTATCTGCATTCAGTCAAATCCTGGGGCAACCCCTCAAACCTCCTAAGAAAACCCCTGAACTACTCACCCAGGGCAAAAAAATCTATGAGCAGAACTGCGCTCTTTGCCATGGTCCTAAAGGGGACGGTAAAGGCCCAGCAGGGGCTGCCCTCAAACCTGCTCCTACGAACTTTACCAAGCCTTTAAAAGAATGGCCCATTACGAGGGGAGAGACCAATAAAGTCTTTTCAGTTATCTCGAAAGGAATTCCCAACTCTGCAATGGTCAAATGGGATCAACTCTCTGCGGAAGAACGCTGGGCATTGGTCTATACGGTAGTGGAATTTGCCTTCTTTTCAAAGCCTCCAGTGAAGAAAACAAAATAATATAAATCCCCCCTCTCCCCTCTTTGACAAAGGGGAGGTGTGGAAAAATTGGAATGAGCCCCCTCACCCCACCCTCTCCCGCCAGGGGAGAGGGTAAACATATTGAAAAAAAAAGAAATCCCCTCCCCCTTGATGGGGGAGGGTGAAGGTGGGGGTGATTTATGGGATTTTCTCGCAACTTCAGGAGGGTTGGGGGGATTTTGAAGGGGACAAAATGAAAGAGATCAGCGCAGAGGAAATGTTATCTTTTAATGGAAAAGATGGGCGTCCTGTCTATATCGCCTTTCAGGGGAAGGTTTATGATGTATCAAAGAGTCCTCTCTGGTCTAAAGGGATTCATATGAACAGCCATCCTTCCGGAAAGGATCTCACCGAAGAGATTTCTGCTGCGCCCCATGGGCTTGAGGTTCTTGAGCGTTTTCCTCAGGTGGGGATCTTGAAGAAAGGTGTAGCCGAAGAGCTAAAACATCTCCCCCCCTTTCTTCAGGGTCTTCTCCGGAAAATTCCAATGGCACGGCGCCATCCTCATCCAATGGTCGTTCACTTCCCCATCGCCTTCTTAATGGCATCCTCTCTCTTCATTATTCTCTATCTCTTATTCAAAAATTCTTCCTTTGAGGTGACCAGTTTCTACCTTCTGATTTTGGGCGGCATTTCCTCTCCTTTTGCCATGGCAACAGGAGTGATGACCTGGTGGATCAATGATCGATTGAAACTCACTCATTTCGTCAGAAGAAAGATTCAGCTTTCCATTCTCCTTCTTGTCCTTGAAATCATCCTCATCCTATGGCGGAGCTCAAATCCAAAAATCTCCAGTCCCATCTATCTCATCATGATGCTTATCCTCACCCCCGTCGTCGCGCTCTTGGGTTATTACGGAGGGCAAATGACTTTCCCCTCACCCAGCGGGGAGAGGGAGGGGTGAGGGGGCTGATTCCACGATGAAAGTTTGAATTGAATTCACCTTTTCTTTTTAGTCGTCCTTGTGGGGGTGATCATCAATCGGGGATCAAGCAGGCGATTTAACTCTTCTCTAAAAAAAAGCCCCTCTTCTTTCACCACCTCACGGATCGTCTTATTCTGTTCATAAGCTTTTTTAGCGATCTGTGCTGCTTTATCATAACCGATTTTTGGAGTTAAGGAAGTGGCAAGAGCAAGACTTTTTTCAATCATCTCTTGGCACCGCTCACGATTTGCATTAATTCCCATAATGCATTTTTTAGTGAAATTATCAACGGCATTAGCAAGGAGCCGGATCGATTGAATTAAATTATGGGCCATCAGTGGCATCATCACATTGAGTTCAAAATTACCGCTTAGCCCGCCTAAAGTGATTGCCGAATCATTTCCAATCACTTGAGCGCAAACCTGGATAAGAGATTCTGGAATCACAGGATTGACCTTTCCTGGCATAATCGATGATCCGGGTTGGGTTTCAGGGAGTCTAATCTCTCCGATGCCGCATCGAGGACCAGAGCCAAGCCATCGAATATCGTTTGCAATCTTAATCAGACTTACGGCTGCTGTTTTTAGAATCCCGCTTATCTCTACTAAGGCGTCACGGGCTGCTTGAGCCTCAAAATGGTCCAGAGCTTCACGTAAATACCATCCCTTCTCTTTATTAATAATGGCGATCACTTTTTTGGCAAAAAGGGGATGTGTATTAATGCCAGTTCCTACGGCTGTACCTCCTATGGGAAGTTCGAAGAGGGATTTCATACCTTTCTTAAGTCTATAAATGTCTAATTGTACCTGACGGGCATATCCTCCAAATTCCTGTCCCAATCGGACAGGCGTGGCATCCTGAAGATGGGTTCTTCCGATCTTAATAATGGGGAAAAATTCCTTTCCCTTTGCCTTCAATATCTTAAAAAGATCGTTCAAGGCTGGTAATAGGTTTTTTTGTATGAGGCCAGCAGAGGCAATATGTATCGCTGTTGGAAAAATGTCATTGCTCGATTGTCCAAGATTCACATGATCATTGGGATGGACAGGCTTATACTTCCCTTTTTGGCCTCCTAAGATTTCATTGGCCCGATTGGCGATAACCTCGTTGGCATTCATGTTTGTGGAGGTGCCAGAACCCGTCTGAAAGATATCGACAAGAAATTGTTCATCCCACCTTCCGTCCATCACTTCGAGAGAGGCCTTCTCAATGGCTCGGGAAATTCTTCTTGGCAGCAGGCCAAGATCAGAATTGGCCTTTGCAGCCGCATATTTGATGAGACCAAGGGCATAAAGAAATTCTCTCTCAAATCGCCAACCACTGATAGGAAAATTTTCAACGGCTCTTTGTGTCTGGGCACCAAAGTATGCTTCTTTGGGGACCTTTACAGAACCCATGGAATCCTTTTCTGTTCGATATGCATTCTTCAAAACAGCCATATTATCCCTCCTAATTATATTTTCTAAGTATCCTATCGAAAAAAAGTTGAATTATCAATAATTCGAGTCCGTTGACAAATCGGGGGATCATTCATTATTATTTTTTAATAATAAACTGTTATCAGATTTGCCGAAGCCCAACCTAAACCCGAACTCTATCGACCTGATGCCGATTATATAGGGACTTACTGTGGTTCTCAGGCATGTGAATATATCCCTATCGAAAGACGATCTGTATGATATTCAAACACGATATCGTAATTATAGGAGCTGGCTTGGCAGGACTTCGTGCGGCTGTGGAGTGCGCGGGCCAGGCCGATATAGCTGTGGTGAGTAAAGTCTTTCCTACGCGTTCCCATTCGGGTGCAGCCCAGGGAGGGATTACTGCTTCCCTTGGCAATGAGGAAGAAGATCGCTGGGAATGGCATCTGTTCGATACCGTAAAGGGAAGTGATTATCTCGGTGACCAGGATGCCATTGAGATCATGGTCAGGGACGCCCCTCGAGTCATTTATGAGCTGGAACATATGGGCGTTCCATTCAACCGGACCCCTCAAGGGAAGATTGCCCAACGAAATTTCGGAGGACATACTCGTGATTACGGTAAGAAGCCTGTGAAGAGGGCTTGTTATGCTGCAGATCATACAGGAAGAGTAGTCCTCGATACCCTCTACGACCAATGTCTTCGCCACCAGGTGAAATTCTATTCGGAGAACTATCTTCTCTCTCTCATTTTTAATGAAAAAAGATGCCAGGGAGTGGTGACATATGATCTTGCTACAGGTGAACTCCATCTCATCCAAGCAAAAGCCGTTCTTCTTGCAACTGGAGGATGTGGAAAAATCTATAAGACGACTTCCAATGGTTTTGGCTCTACAGGAGATGGTCTCAATTTAGCCTATCAATTCGGGATCCCATTAGAAGATATGGAATTCATCCAGTTTCATCCCACGGGTCTTTATCCTCTGGGAATCCTGGTGAGTGAGGCGGCAAGGGGGGAGGGCGGTGTATTAAGGAACCGCCTGGGGGATCGATTTATGGAAAAATATGCTCACACCGTGAAAGACCTGGCTGCTCGCGATGTCGTCTCCAGGTCCATTCTCACGGAAATTCGAGAGGGAAGGGGAATCGGGGGAAAGGATTATGTCCATCTTGACCTCACTCATCTTGGGGAAGAAAAGATCCATGAGAAACTCTGGGAGATTGACTCCTTTGTAAGGATTTACTTAGGCATCAACCCGGTCTATGATCCCATTCCTGTCCAACCGACTTGCCATTATGTGATGGGTGGCATTCCGACAGATGCAGACGGAAGGGTGATGGGGGATGAGAAAGGTTCGATCATCCAAGGACTGCTTGCAGCAGGAGAATGTGCTTGTGTATCGGTCCATGGAGCCAATCGACTCGGCTGCAATTCGCTTCTCGATCTTCTTGTCTTTGGGAGAAGAAGCGGGCAAGCCATGATAGGGTGGATAAAAAAGGTTGAACCGTCATCACATTCAAATGCTCCCCTGATGGAGGCGGAAGAGAAGATCGGTAGACTGTTGAATCAAAAAGGAAAGGAGAGGGTTGATATGCTCCGAAAAAAGATGCAGTCCACTATGATGGATTATGGGTCAGTTTTTCGAAGTGAAGAGGGCCTGTTGAAGGGGATTGAAGAGATTCAAACCCTGCAAGATCGCTATCAGGATATCGCCATTTTGAACAAAGGGAAGAGGTTCAATTATGAATTGATGGAGGCGATCGAATTAGGTCATCAACTCAACCTTTCTGAGGCAATCCTTTTTAGCGCTCTCCAACGAAGGGAGAGCCGAGGGGCCCATTATCGGGAAGATTTTCCAGGACGGGCGGATCGATACTTCTTAAAACATACCTTTGTTTTTCAGACTCCGAAAGGAATGGAGGTTAGATATAAACCTGTTAAGATCACTCGATTCCAACCCGAAGCAAGGATCTATTGAGAAAATTGCGGATTTCGGATTGTAGATTGCGGATTGACACATAATGATATCGAACAGCATAAACAATTTGGCATTTAACAGTTTGTCATTGCGAACGGAGTGAAGCAATCTCGGTGCAGGGCTATCGATGAATATTAAGCTGAAAATCTTCCGTTTTGATCCGAACAATGATGAGAGACCATACTATCAGACTTTTGAGATAGAGGCAGATCCAATGGATCGACTCCTCGATTGCCTTAACCGGATTCGATGGGAGCAGGATCCCACTCTCTCCTTTCGGATGTCCTGTGGTCACGGGGTCTGTGGGTCTGATGGGATAAGAATCAATGGGATCTGCGGTTTGGCCTGCCAGAAATTGGTAAAGAATTTAGGAGAAGAGGTTCTGATCGAGCCCCTCCCTGTTTTTAAAGTGATCAAGGATTTAATCGTAGACCTTGGTCCTTTTTTTGAGAAGTATCATTCAATCAAACCTTATCTGATGACCAAATCTACTCCGCCTGAAAAGGAAAGATCCCAGTCTCCTGAAGAACAGCACCTCTTTGAGGAGGCGATCCGTTGTATCCTCTGCGCCTGTTGCACGGCCTCCTGTCCCATCAATCAGAATCCTGAGACAACAAGCTACGTCGGTCCTGCTGCCCTCGTTCGGTCTTTTCGTTATCTCTTCGATTCAAGGGATGAGGGTTCGGAAGAGAGGGTGTCCCTTTTGGATAATAAGGATGGAGCATGGGGATGTCAGACGTTATGGAAATGCACAGAGGTCTGTCCAAAGGAGATCCCTGTCACCAGGGAGATTGGTCGGATCAAGCGACGCATCTACGAAGCCAAACAGAAAAAGTAAGGTGATGAGACTGATTATTGCACGCCACCTGCTTCGGGAGATGAACTGGGGATAAAGAGGCATGGGTGTGACCTTAGCTGATGAGATGATAATGGGGCATTCAGGCAATAAACACTTGACACCATTATTAAGATAGGAGGAAAGGAAATGGAGAAAGAAGAACATTATTTGTTAGAATTCACCGGGGCGGAGTGACCCCACTGCCATAAGATGAATCCTCTCGTGGAGAGGTTAGAGGATGAAGAGGGAGTAAAAGTTGAAAAACTCGAAGTGTGGCACAACGAAGGAAATGCCAAATTAATGAGGCAATATGATAAAGATTATTGCGGCGGTGTGCCATTCTTCTACAATAAAAAAACCGGAAAGTGGATCTGCGGCTCAGCAGACTATGAAAGACTAAAGAGGTGGGCCCTTGGATAATTGCGGATTGCCGATGGCCGATTGCGGATTGAGTAAAAAATTTAAATTCAGAATCAAGAATCCAGAAGTTGGAATCAAGAGTAAAAGGAGAATCCTATGGGTCTGTGGGAGGATTATCATCCATTAAAAGGGAGGATGTTTCAGATTCTTAAACCCGACGGAGCGCTTCAACCACGAGAAAAGCAGCCGATCAACGAACAGGAGACTCTTGCCCTGTATCAGAAGATGCTCTTCATTCGATTGGCTGACCAGAGGGCTCTGATGCTCCAACGTCAGGGACGATTGGGGACCTATGCTCCTATCTGGGGACAGGAGGCCTGCCAAATTGGGAGTACCTATGTGCTTCAAAAAAATGATTGGATCTTTCCAGCCTTTAGAGAAATTGGGGCCACATTGATGATGGGAATCCCTTTGAAGAATTTTCTTCTCTACTGGATGGGGAATGAAATAGGAAGCAGGGCGCCTGAAGGAGTTAACGTCATGCCAGTTTCTATTCTGGTAGGGACCCAGACCCTTCATGCGGTTGGAGCGCCATGGGCAGCTAAAATCAAAGGAGAAAAAATGGTTACCTTAGTATATTTTGGAGATGGGGCGACCTCCAAAGGCGATTTTCATGAGGCCATGAATTTCGCAGGGGTCTTCAAGAATCCGACAATTTTCTTCTGTCAAAACAATCAATTCGCTATCTCAGTTCCCAGGTCGAGGCAAACCGCTTCTGCAACCCTTGCCCCAAAGGCAATTGTTTACGGATTCGATGGTATTCAGGTAGATGGTAATGATCTCTTCGCAGTCATTAGAGCAACCAAGGAAGCAGTGGAGAAAGCTCGTTCTGGAGAAGGCCCTACTCTGATTGAAGGAGTAACCTTCAGATTTGGACCTCACACTACTGCTGACGATCCGACCAGATACCGAACCGAAGATGAGATAGAACCCTGGAAGCCTCTGGATCCTATGGTCCGGTTGAGACTTTATCTCAAAGGTAGGAGCCTTTGGAATGAAGAAGTTGAGAATAAGACGTCAGAAGAGGCCCAAAAACAGATCGACCAAGCTGTCAAGGAGGCAGAAGATGTTCCACCACCTGATGTAGGAGAGATCTTTAAAGATGTTTTTGCGGAGATGGCCCCGCCATTAAAGGAACAGATGGAGTATCTGAAAGCAACTTTAGTTTAAAAATTGAAAGGGCATAGGGCATAGCCCACAGACTAAAAAAAAGTTAATCTGAATTCTTCAATCTAAAATATAGCCCCTCACCCTTCCCCTCTCCCCATCGGGGAGAGGGAGGGGGTGAGGGGAATTCAGTGGAGAATGTTAGAAGAAAATTCTAAGATTCTTGGTGTTAGAATTTAAATTTATCAAGAGGATAAAGATATGGCACGACTCAATATGGTTGAAGCGATCAATCTCGCTCTTCGAGAGGAGATGGAGAGAGACAACCGCGTAGTTGTTTTAGGTGAGGATGTGGGAAAGGAGGGGGGAGTTTTTCGCGTCACTGATGGACTTCAAGAAAGATTTGGAGTTGATAGGGTGATGGATACACCATTAGCCGAATCAGGAATTGTTGGTGCAGCCTTTGGTATGGCTGTTTATGGCCTTCGTCCAATTGCAGAAATTCAATCTGAAGGGTTTCTCTATCCCTGCCTCGATCATATCAACAACCACATTGGCCGAATTCGTAACCGATCGAGAGGGAGATTTACATGTCCATTAGTCATAAGGGTCCCCTATGGAGGAGGGATTCATGCCCCAGAGCATCATTCGGGTAGTCCTGAAGCCCTCTTGGCACATATTCCCGGGATAAAAGTTGTCATCCCTTCGACTCCCTATGAAGCAAAAGGGCTCTTGATCTCATCGATTAGAGATCCAGATCCTGTTATCTTCCTGGAACCTAAACGCATCTACCGGGCCATACGGGAAGAAGTTCTGGAAGGGGATTACACCATTCCTCTTGGGAAAGCCAGGTTGGTTCATATTAACGGGGACATTTGTGCAAAGAGAAATAATGATTGAGATGGGGTAAGGGAAAAATAAATTGGGACCATTTTAATCATGGCACACATCACCATCATTTTGATTCCTTCAACGCTCATTTTTCATACTCAATTTTCATATCGGTTTCAGGTGACCAAGTTTATGAAGAATTTGAGCATGTTAGGAGGATGCTTGATCCTATTGGTAGAAGGGCCAGGAAGATTAAGTTTAGATTATTTTTTAAGGAGGAAAAATTGAGATGATGGGTTTCGAGCGCTGGAAAATCTGGTGGAATGCTTTTCGGTTCCATTTTACCTCTGCCAGTTTCATGCCAGGGATAATAGGAGGGATGATCGCCTGGACTACGGATGAAAAATTTTCCCCGGGATATTTCCTTCTTGTCATCCTTGGCCTTCTTCTCAATCACATTGCTCTAAATATGACAGATGACTATTATGATTTCCGTCATCTGATAGATGTCTTTGCTGAAGAAGGAAAGAACCCTTATACAGGCGGAAGCGGTCTACTCTCTTCAGGTTTAATTCAACCTGAGAAGATGCGCCAAGTTTTTATCACCCTCTATATCATCGCTATTGGCATCGGTGTTTTTTTAGGAATGATTAGAGGCTCTTTTATTATTCTTCTATTAGCTATCGGTTTTTTCTGCGCCTTTTTCTATACGGCTCCACCCATTCGATTTGGTTATAGAGGCCTTGGTGAACTTGCGCAACTCCTCTGTTTTGGCCCAGGCATTGGCCTTGGAGCCTATTACGTCCAGGCCCAGAGGATCTCTTGGGAGGCCTTCTGGGGTACGCTTCCCTTTGGCATCATGCTCTTTTCAATGATCACAATCAATGAGATCCCCGATTATTTTGAGGACCGAAAAGGAGGAAAGTTGAACTTGGTGGCCCGCTTCGGAAGGAAGACAGGGGTTTGGCTATTCATTCTGAGCCTCATTTCTGCTTATGGGACAGTCTTAATAGGGATCATGTTGAGAAAGATTCCCGTTCTGGGATTAATCTCCTTGTTCACCCTTCCCATTGCCTACAAGACGATCAGGACCTTAAAAAATCATTATCAAGATCCTGTCAAAATGGCTCCGGCTAATTTAGGGATGATATGCATACATAACTTCACGGCTATCCTACTCATCATCGCCTACTTCATTGAGGGATTTAAAAAGGAGGCCATTTGGATTTCCCTTCTCCCTTTAATTTTATTAATCATCCTCTATATTCCTGTCGCAAGGCTGGTCAAGAAATCTCTATTTAAAAAAGTGTGAGAACTTGAGGGTCTTTCATTCCGTCACTGTATTGAGCGCTGGCCCCATCTTTACTCTTATTTACCCCGTAAGAAAGCCCCGCCATTTTTGGCGGGGATGGTATAATAAATTGCATCAGCTCCCTATGGAGGGCGTGGTCAAAGCCCCTCCCTTCTAACGGGGTTTACTTCTTGAAAGCCGGACCGGCGCAAGAACCCGGATTCCTCCCGTCATTCGAAAAGTATTTTATGGGCATTCCTATAAAGGATGGCTTCTATGGTACGCTCATTCAGGGGTAAAGATTTTATGGCTTCAATATTCTTTGCTATCCCTGTCGGCATGGTTGGCCAATCGGAGCCAAAGAGAACCTTCTCACTATTCTTCTCCAGATCTGGGAAATAGCCAAGAAGATTCTGCGGCGGCAACCCCGTAATATCCATATACACATTCTTGTGCAACCGAGATAAAGAAAAACATTCACTGTGCCAAAAACCTCTTCCACTGTGGGCCATAATGATCTTTAAATCGGGAAAATCGACAGCAATATCATCCAAATAGATGGGATCACAATATTTTAACTTTGTCCCCTTAAATATCGAAGAGCCGATATGAAAAATTACCGGGATTCTAAATTCTTGAGCCTTGGCATAAAGTGGATAGAGTCTTGCTTCATTTGGATAAAAGAACTGATAGGATGGGTGGAGCTTGAGTCCCTTTATTCCACCCTCCTTGACCTGAAACTCCAGTTTGGGTGCTGGATCAGGATGAACATTTGGGTTTAAAGAAGTGAAAGGGATGAGCATCTCTTGTCCGCGGCAGTACTCAATGACATCCTCTGTGGGCACAAACCCGCTTGTGGCTGGAGCACATTCCGGTAGCACCACGGCATACCTAACACCTTGATTTTTTAAATAAGACGTAAACAGCTCTGGATGGTTGCTAAAATCATCTGCCTTGGCATAAAAATCGGGGTTGATTTCTTCTAAAAAATTGAGCCATGTAGGGTTAAGCATCTCTTTTCTGATATAGTGAGTATGAAAGTCAATTACTTCCATTGATGTCTCCCTTTTATAAAAACGAGCCTTAGGTAATGCCCCTATTGCTATCTCACTTAAGAAAGTTTCTTCATTATCCTCGTTCTTTGGCGAGCTGTTTTTTGAGAAACTCGATGAGGCCACCCGCATTCATCATATCAAGGAGGAAAGGCGGGATTGGGATGCCCTGGACTGTTGTGCCTTTCGTGATGTTGTGGATCATGCCCGTTGATAGATCGACGCTTAGCTCGTCTCCGAGGTCGAAAGCTTCTACTGCCCCTGGACACTCGATGACAGGAAGGCAGATATTGAGGGCATTTCTGTAAAAGATTCGTGCAAACTCTTCGGCGAGAACTGCCTGAACCCCTGCGGCTTTAAGAGCCACTGGCGCATGCTCACGGCTGGAACCGCATCCGAAGTCCTTGCCGGCCACAAGAAAACCGCCAGGTGCCATCTTCCTGGGAAAGTCAGGATCGAGATCGCGCAAACAGATCTTGCCCATCTCCTCCACTTTTGTGGAAGTCATGTACTTCGCCTGGATCATATCATCGGTGCTTACGCTGTCACCAAGTTTACAAAGAACACGGCTTTGAAGGATCATATCCACAGCTCCTTCCTTAGAATTCTCTTGGGTCGACAAGCTCCCCGGCCAATGCGGTCGCTGTGGCTGTAGCTGCGGATGTCAAATAGACTTCACCTTTGGGGCTTCCCATGCGGCCTCGGAAATTTCGGTTATGGTTTCCCACGCAGACCTCGCCATCTGCAATCATTCCCATCTGTATCCCACTGCAGGGGCCGCAATGAGGATTACAGATGATGCAACCTGCATCGGCAAAGACTTTGAGAAGGCCTTCCTCCAGCATATCTCTATAGATGCGAGCAGTTGCTGGAATGATGAGACAGCGGACGCGGCGTGAAATCTTCTTCCCCCTGATCAAATCTGCTGCCATGCGGAAGTCCTCGAGGCGGCCGCCAGTGCATGTTCCGATGAGGACCTGATCAACCTTACGCCCGGCTGCTTCTGCCACAGGTACAACGTTGGCAGGGCTATGCGGGCAGGCGACGAGCGGGACAAGATCGTCCACGTTCATGGTTAGCACTTTCAAGTAGTGTGCGTCAGCGTCACTTGTTAGAAACTCGATATCCCCCTCTACACGACCATTGAGGTACAACCTCGTGATCTCATCGACCTCGACAATGGCATTCTTCGCTCCTGTTTCGAGGGCCATATTGCACAGTGTGAGGCGGCCGTCCATACTGAGATTTCGGATTGTCTCTCCGCCGAATTCCAATGCTTTGTAGATCGCCCCGTTAGTACCAATGGTGGACAGAAGCTTCAGGATGATGTCTTTGGCCATGACAAGTGGCTTCAAATGGCCGCTTATCTCAACGCGAATTGTTTCCGGCACCCGCAACCAGAGTCGTCCCTTTGCAAGGACCCAGACCATTTCAGAAGATCCGATACCTGTTGAGAATGCCCCCAGGGCGCCATAGGTCGTAGTGTGAGAGTCCGCCCCCACAATGGCTATTCCTGGCTTGACAAACCCCTCCTCCGGCAGAATCTGGTGACATATGCCCTCCATCTTGTAGAAGTGGACGATATTGTAGTCTTCGACGAACTTGATATTTTCCGCAAAGTACTCCGTATGGAGGAGGGTGCTGGGCGGTGCACAGTGATCAATGAAAACAACAACTTTCTTCCTATCCCAGACCGGTACTCCAAGTTCACGGAAAACAGGGAAGGCCATAGCGCCCGTGATATCCTGAGTCATTGCCAGATCTATAGTTGTGTCGACGATCTCACCGGGATGAACCTCGGTTCTGCCAGAAGCTCTTGCCAAAATCTTCTCGGTGATTGTCTGAGCCCTCGTCATTTCCCCTCTTGTTAACATTCTCAAAATTGTAAAGACATCGATTTGTAAAATCCCTCCTATCCTCCCTTTTCCTAAGGGAGGAATTACCCCTCTTTGGCAAAGAGGGGTGAGGGGGGATTTTCCAATACCATGTCAATTCAATTTTGATACCCTTACTAAATATCTAACCAGTGAGTATGGAGGTCAAATCGGAGACGTTCTTCAGTATCTCCAGATGTTCAATTGTCTCTAATGCCTTTTCTACACTTGAATCGGGAAGAACCTCGCTCGCACATTTCCTGAATTTCCCCTGGATTTCATCCCAACTCATAGGATTTGAAGGACCCCCTTTCGCTTCCCAAACCATCTCAGAAAACTCCTTCCCGTCTCGCAACTTCACCTTAAGCCAGACAGGAGAAAGAACCCCTCTCTCCCGTGAAGCCTTTTCTATTTCAGCGTCAGGAATTATTCTCACCCTTTTCATGAGATCCCGCACATAGGGA
>Ga0194110_10003006_pt1 | contig 21107 bp, 18 predicted proteins | sample TA2Kig1200mmetaG_FD_146192 | JGI IMG/M metagenome (GOLD analysis project Ga0194110, IMG submission 146192) | Freshwater microbial communities from Lake Tanganyika, Tanzania - TA2015032 Kigoma Deep Cast 1200m | ecosystem: Environmental > Aquatic > Freshwater > Lake | place: Tanzania: Lake...
GCATGCGCCAGCGCGCCATGATCGCGCTCGCACTCGCCTGCAATCCGAAGCTGCTGCTGGCAGACGAGCCCACCACCGCGCTCGACGCCACGGTGCAGGTGCAGATCCTGCTCCTGCTGCGCGAACTGCAGCGTGAGCTGGGCCTGTCCATGCTCTTCGTCACGCACGATATCGGCGTCGCCGTCGAGGTGGCCGACCGCATCGCGGTGATGTACGCCGGACGGATCGTCGAGATCGGCTCGGTGCGGGACGTGATCCGCACACCCCGGCATCCGTACACCGCCGGGCTGCTCGCGACGCGGGCCCACGGCGGCCGGCTCTCGGGCAACCGCCTGCCGGCGATCGCCGGCAGCCCGCCCGACCTTGCCAACCTGCCCCCTGGCTGCGCATTCGCGCCGCGCTGCGCACAGGCCGGGGAGTCGTGCCTGCACCGGGCACCGCCGGTGGTCGCGATCGGCGCCGGGCACGAGGCGCGTTGCGTGCTCCTGAACACCGCGGCTTGAGCGCAGGCAACGCGGTGCCGGCGATCCTCGCCATCAACCCGAACACCACCGCGGCGGTAACCGCGCTGCTGGAACGGCACCTGAAGCGCGCCTCGCCCGAAGTGGACTGGCGCATGGCCACCGGGGGCTTCGGCGCGCGCTACATCGTAAGCGAGGCGGCCTTCGCCATCGCCGGTCACGCGGCGCTGCAGGCCTGGGCGGAGCAGGGCGAAGCTTGCGACGCGGTGCTCCTCGCCTGTTTCGGCGATCCCGGGCTGTTCGCCCTGCGCGAGCAGTGCCCGGTGCCCGTGGTCGGGCTCGCCGAGGCTTCGATGCAAGCCGCGGCGGAACAGGCGGCGCGCTTCTCCATCGTCACCGGCGGGCCGCGCTGGGCGCCGATGCTGGAGCGGCTCGCACTCTGCCTGGGCTTTCGCGCCCGGCTGGTCAGCGTGCGCACCGCCGAGGTCACCGGTGGACAGGCCGCCGCCGAACCGGACCGCGCCCTCGCCGCCCTGGCCCAGGCCTGCAGGGACGCGAAGGACCAGGACGGGGCCGAGGCGGTGATTCTCGGCGGCGCGGGCTTCGCCGGGTTGGCGGCACGGATGGAGCCGGTGGTGGGCGTTGCGGTCATCGACAGCGTGCTTGCCGGCGCGAAGGCTGCCAAACGCCTCGCGCTGGGCGCACCCTGCCCCTACGCGAGGCGGGCGGGTGCCAAGCACACGGACTCGACCGGGCTTGCGGTGACGCTGGCCGACAGGCTGCTCGAATGAGAGGGGAGTTCGGCTAAGCTTCGCGCCATGGCCGCCGCGACGCGCTACGATTCGATATTCCGCCCCGGCCTGTTCGCGGGTCAGGTCGCCATCGTCACCGGCGGCGGCTCGGGCATCGGCCGCTGCACCGCGCACGAGCTCGCTGCGCTGGGCGCGAAGGTGGCACTGGTCGGACGCAAGACGGAAAAGCTGGCGAAAGTGGAGGACGAGATCGCGCCGGCCGGCGGCGAGGCGCGCGGCTATCCCTGTGACATTCGCGAGGAGGAGGCGGTCAGGCAGACCGTGGCCGCGGTGCTGAGGGACTTTGGCCGCATCGATCACCTGGTCAACAACGCCGGCGGGCAGTTCGCCGCGCCGCTGGAGGCCATTTCCGCCAAGGGCTGGGACGCAGTGGTGCGCACCAATCTCACCGGCGGCTTTCTCATGGCACGCGAGTGCTACACGCAGTGGATGAAGCAGGCCGCCTCCGCGGGAACTGCCGGCGCGATCGTCAACATCATCGCCGACATGTGGCACGGCATGCCCTCGATGGGCCATTCCGGCGCCGCGCGCGCCGGGATGCTCAATTTCACCGAGACCGCGGCCTCAGAGTGGGCGCCGGTGCGCGTGAACGCGGTCGCGCCGGGCTGGATCGCCTCCAGTGGGATGGACCAGTACCCGCCGGAGATGCAGGAGCGCATTCGCACGCTGCCGAAGCACGCGCCCCTGCTGCGGGTGGGTACGGAGTCGGAAGTGTCGGCGGCGATCGTCTTCCTGCTCTCGCCCGCCGCGGCGTTCGTCTCGGGCGCCTGCCTGCGCGTCGACGGCGCGGTGCCGAACGTGAAGCCCTCGAGGCCCTTCGCGAACAAGACCCCGAACGCGGCGTTCAACGGCTTTCACCTTGCGCAGATGCCCAAGGTGTTCAAGTAATGCCGGCGCTCCAGTCCCGGCTGGACTCGGCCTCCGAGCCGTTCCAGGCCAACCGCAAGCGCATGCTGGAACTGGTGGCCCGGCTGCGCTCGCTCGAGCAACGTACCCGGGAGAAATCGGAATCGGCCAAACCGCTGTTCGACAAGCGCGGCCAGATCCTGCCGCGCGAGCGCATCGCGCGGCTGCTGGATGCAGGTGCGCCGTGGCTGGAGCTCTCCTCCATCGCGGGCTACTGCCTGGACAACCCGGATCCGGAGAAGTCGGTCCCAGGCGGCGGCATGATCGCCGGTATCGGCTATGTGTCCGGCGTGCGCGCCATGGTGGTGGCGAGCGACTCCGGCATCGATGCCGGCGCCATCCAGCACATGGGACGGGAGAAGCTGCTGCGTGCGCAGGGCCTGGCGCTGGAGAACAGGCTGCCCTTCGTGCACCTGGTGGAATCGGCGGGCGCCAACCTGCTCAAGTACCGCGTCGAGGGCTTCGTGCACGGCGGCGCGATCTTCTACAACCTGGCGAAGCTCTCGGCCGCCGGATTGCCGGTCGTCACGGTGGTGCACGGTTCCTCCACTGCTGGCGGCGCGTACATGCCTGGGCTGTCCGACTACGTCGTCATGGTGCGCGGCCGCGCCAAGGCGTTCCTGGCCGGGCCGCCGCTGCTCAAGGCCGCCACCGGCGAGATCGCCACCGACGAGGAACTGGGCGGCGCGGTGATGCACACGCACGTCTCGGGCCTGGGCGAGTACCTCGCCGAGGACGATTCGGATGGCGTGCGCCTCGCGCGCGAAGTCCTCGCGCGCCTGGGCTGGTCCGAGTCGGCACTGCCCGGCGGCAAGCCGCCGCGCTATCCGGCCGAGGAGCTGCTCGGTGTGATGCCGGCGGATTACCGAAAACCCGTGGACATGCGCGAGGCGATTGCGCGCTTCGTGGACGACTCCGACTTCCTCGACTTCAAGGCCGACTATGGCGCCGCCACCGTCTGCGGCCACGCCGCGATCCAGGGGTTCAAGCTGGGCATCATCACCAACAACGGCCCGCTGGATCCTGCCGGCGCCACCAAGGCGACGCATTTCATCCAGGCCTGCTGCCAGGCGGGGCTGCCCCTTCTGTACCTGCAGAACACCACCGGCTACATTGTCGGCAAGGCCTCGGAGGAGGCCGGCATGATCAAGCACGGCTCGAAGATGATCCAGGCGGTGACCAACGCCAATGTTCCGCAGATCACGCTGATGTGCGGCGCCTCCTTCGGCGCCGGCAACTACGGCATGTGCGGCCGCGCCTACAACCCCCGCTTTCTGTTCTCCTGGCCCAACGCCCAGACCGCGGTGATGGGCGCCGAGCAGGCCGCGCTCACCATGGCGATCGTCATGGAAGGCGGCATGAAGCGCAAAGGCCAGGACGTAGACCACCGCCAGATCGACGCCATGAAGGCGAAGATCGTCGAGAACTTCGAGCGCCAGCAAAGCGCCTTCGTCACCAGCGCGTTGATGCTGGACGACGGCATCATCGACCCGCGCGACACGCGCAACGTGCTGGGGCTGGCGCTGTCGGTCTGCCGGGACGGCGACACGCGCGCCGTCCGGCCCGTCCAATTTGGCGTCGCGCGACCGTGACCTCGCCAAAGGAAAAACCAGGGACAGACCACGTTTTCTTCCACTTGAAATCGTCGACTGTCCCTGATTCCGGGTTTACCGGGAGCGAACCATGAAGTTCACACAGGAGCACGAGGAGATCCGCCGCACCATGAAGCGCTTCATCGAGGCGGAGATCAACCCGCACGTCGATGAATGGGAAGCGGCCGAGATCTTCCCGGCGCACGAGGTGTTCAGGAAGCTGGGCAAGCTGGGCATGCTGGGCCTCACCAAGCCCGAGGCCTACGGCGGTGCCGCGCTCGACTACAGCTACGGCATGGTGTTCGCCGAGACGCTGGGCCAGATCCGCTGCGGCGGCGTGCCGATGGCGATTGGCGTGCAGACCGACATGGCCACGCCGGCGCTGGCGCGCTTCGGCTCGGACGAACTGAGGAAGGAATTCCTCGCCCCGGCCATCGCCGGCGACTACGTGGCCTGCATCGGGGTCTCCGAGCCCGGCGCGGGGTCCGACGTGGCCTCGATCAAAACCACGGCGCGCAGGGACGGCGGCGACTACGTCATCAACGGCTCGAAGATGTGGATCACCAACAGCCTGCAGGCCGACTGGATGTGCCTGCTCGCGAACACCTCGGCGGGCGCTGCGCACAAGAACAAGACCCTGATCGTGCTGCCGATGAAGACCCAAGGCGTGTCGGTGGCGAAGAAGATCCGCAAGATCGGCATGATGTCCTCGGACACCGGGCTCATCCACTTCGACGAGGTGCGCGTGCCGCAGCGCTACCGCATCGGCGAGGAAGGCATGGGCTTCACTTACCAGATGCAGCAGTTCCAGGAGGAGCGCCTCTGGGCGGCGGCGAGCTCGGTGCCGGGCATGCTGCGCACCCTGCAGGACACCATCGACTACGTCCGCGAGAGGAAGCTCTTCGGCCAGACGGTGCTCGACTTCCAGTACGTGCACTACCGGCTCGCGGAGCTGAAAACCGAGATCGAGGCGCTGCGATCGCTGACCTACCGCGCCTGCGAGATGTACATCGACGGCGCGGAGATCACCGAGCTCGCCTCGATGGCGAAGCTCAAGTCCGGGCGCCTGCGGCGCGAGGTGTCGGACGCCTGCCTGCAGTACTGGGGCGGCATGGGCTTCACCTGGGATAACCCGGCCTCGCGCGCCTACCGCGACGGGCGGCTGGGTTCCATCGGCGGCGGTTCCGACGAGACCATGCTCGGCATCATCTGCAAGTACATGAACATCCTGCCGACTCGGAACAGGGGATAAATCTCCCCAACCCCCCGGTGCCTTCGTTCAAGTCATTGCTGATCGCGAATCGCGGCGAGATCGCCCTGCGCATCCTGCGCACGGCGCGGCGCATGGGGCTGCGCACCATCGCGGTGTACTCGGACGCCGACCGCGACGCGCCGCACGTGCGTGCGGCGGACGAGGCAGTCCGCATCGGCGGTCCGGCCCCGCGCGACTCCTATCTGGACATCGGGGCCATCCTGCGCGCCGGGGGCGAGGCGGTGCACCCGGGCTACGGCTTCCTGTCGGAGAACGCGGACTTCGCCGAGGCGGTGCTGAAGGCGGGGCGCACCTGGGTCGGGCCGCCGCCCGCCGCCATCCGCGCCATGGGCGACAAGGCCAACGCCAAGGCCATCGCGGCCAGGGCCGGTGTCCCGGTGCTGCCCACCTACGACAAGGACCCGGCGTTCCCGGTGATGATCAAGGCGCTGGCCGGCGGCGGGGGCCGAGGCATGCGGCTGGTGCGCTCGAAGGCGGAACTCACCGCAGCGCTCAAGAGCGCGCGGTCCGAGGCCGGGCACGCGTTCGGCGACGAACGGGTTCTGCTGGAGAAGGCGTTGCTGCGGCCGCGCCACGTGGAGATACAGGTATTCGCCGACGGCCGGGGCAACTGCGTGCACCTGGGCGAGCGCGACTGCTCGGTGCAGCGCCGGCACCAGAAGCTGATCGAGGAGACGCCCTCGCCCGCCGTGGACGCGAAGCTGCGCGCGCAGATGGGCAAGGCGGCGATCGCCGCGGCGAAGGCGGTGGGTTACGTCGGCGCCGGCACGGTTGAGTTCCTGCTGGAGGAGGGCCGGTTCTGGTTCATGGAGATGAACACCCGCCTGCAGGTCGAGCACCCGGTGACGGAACGGGTCACCGGCCTGGACCTCGTCGAATGGCAGTTGCGCGTGGCGGCCGGGGAACCGCTGCCCGCGCGACAGCAGGACATCGGCTTCTCCGGCCACGCCATCGAGGCGCGCCTGTGCGCCGAGGATCCGGCGCGCGACCTCCTGCCGCAGGCGGGGACGCTCACCCAATGGCAACCCTCGAGCCGGGTGCGCGTGGATCACGCGCTCGCGCCCGGCATCCAGATCACGCCGTTCTACGATTCCCTGGTTGCCAAGCTGATCGCCCACGCGCCGACGCGGGATGAAGCGCGCGCGCAGCTTGCCGCAGCGCTGGAGGAGACGGTGGCCACCGGCGTGCCGACGAACAAGGACTTCCTGGCCGCCGTCCTGCGCGACCGGCGCTTTGCCAACGGGGAGGCAACCACCGACTTCCTGTCGCACTTCGATCCCGAGGCCGGCGATTTCGGCGAATGGAGCGGCTGGAGCAACAACCCGGCGCACCACTCGCTCGGTAGCGAGCGCTTTTTCGAGCGCCATGCCAGCCGCGATCCGCTGCGCCGCAGGGGCGCGGGCGACGGCAGGCTGCTCGCGCCCATGAACGGCCGGGTGGTCTCGGTCAACGCGAAGGCGGGCGATACCATTCCCGCCAACAAGGTTCTGGTGGTGCTGGAAGCGATGAAGATGGAGCATGTGCTCGAGTTCCCGTTCGCCGTCAAGGTCAAGACAGTGCACGTCGCCGCGGGTGCGCAGGTGGCGCCCGGCAAGCTGCTGGTGGAGTTCGAGCCGGAGACGCAGACGGCGTGATCCATCCGGCCCTCACGCCCGAGCACGAGGTCTTCCGCGACTCGGTGCGGCGCTTCGTCGCGCGCGAGATCCTGCCGCACGCCGCGGCCTGGGACGAGGCGGGCGAGTTTCCGCGCGAGCTCTACCGCAAGGCGGCCGCCGCAGGCCTCTTCGCCCTGGGATTTCCCGAGGCGTATGGCGGGGTCCCTGCCGACTACTTCCACCCCATCGCCAGCGCCGAGGAGTTCGCGCAGGCCGGCGTGGGCGGCCTGAGCGCGAGCCTGTTCTCGCACACCATCGGCGCGCCGCCCATCGCGGCGGTGGGCAGCGAGGCGCTCAAGCGCCGTGTGCTGCCGGCGATCCTGTCCGGCGACAAGATCAGCGCGCTTGCCATCACCGAACCCACCGGCGGCTCGGACGTGGCGAGCCTCAAGACCACGGCGCGGCGCGACGGCGGCGACTACGTGGTCGAAGGCGAGAAGGCCTTCATCACCTCCGGCATGCGCGCCGATTACTACACCGTGGCGGTGCGCACCGGCGGCCCCGGCGCGGCCGGCGTCTCGCTGCTGCTCATCGAGCGCGACCGGCCGGGATTCGGCCGCACGAAGCTGGAGAAGATGGGCTGGTGGTGCTCCGACACCGCGCTGCTGCACTTTGAGAATGTCCGCGTGCCTGCGGCCAACCTGATCGGCAGCGAGAACGAGGGCTTCCGTGCCATCATGCGCAACTTCAATTCCGAGCGCCTGTCCATGGCCGCCGGCGCGGTCGGGTTCGCCCAGGCCTGCCTGGAGGACGCGCTTGCCTGGGCGCGCCAGAGGAAGACCTTCGGCGGACCGCTGATCGGCCACCAGGTGATCCGCCACAAGCTGGTGGACATGCACACGCGCATCCACGCCGCGCGCGCGCTCCTCTACGACACCGCCTGGAAGCTGTCCTCGCAGCCACGCGAGCCGCAGTGGATCGCGCAGCTGGCGATGCTGAAGAACCTGGCCACCGACACCATGCAGTTCTGCGCCGACGCCGCGGTGCAGACCCTGGGCGGCGCGGGCTTCATCCGCGGTTCGCGCGCCGAGCGCATCTACCGCGAGGCCAAGGTGATGCAGATCGGCGGCGGCAGCACCGAGATCATGAAGGACCTCGCCGCGCGGCAACTGGGATGGCAACCATGAGCACCCTGAAGACGAGGGCCCTGCAGCCGCTGATGCGCAAGGTGATGGAGGAGCTAATCGCCTTCAACAAGCTCCTGGGGCTCAAAGTCGAGTCCTTCGAGCGCGACGCCCCCAAGCTGCGCTTCGACATGCGCCCGGAGCTGATCGGCAACCCGAGCACGAAGATCCTGCACGGCGGCGTGATCTCGGCCACGCTCGACGTCGCCGGCGGCTTCGCCATCATGCTGCGCCTCGCCCACGAGCTGGACAGCGTGCCCACCTCGTTCCCGAAGATGGGCACCATCGACCTGCGGGTGGACTACCTGCGACCCGGGCGGGGAAAGTACTTCATCGCCACGGCCCGCATCGTCAGGAAGGGCAGCCGCATCGCGGTGACGCACATGGAGCTGCACAACGAGGCGGGCGAGCTCATCGCCACCGGAGGGGCGGCCTACGTCATCGGCTAGATGTGCACGATCGTGCACATCCTGCCCCGCTGCCGCCCCTCTGCGCTTGACGAACCTCAGCGTGAAGCGGTCGCTCTCGCCGCTCGCGGCATACCTCGCCTGGTCCTTGTCCTTCAACCGGAAGCCGGGCAGCGCAAGCGCCCGGAGCGGCAGGGAAAAACGGCGCCGCGAGGCGCCGTTTTCGAGCTCCATGGCCGGTTGGCTCAGTTGGTGAGGTAGTCGGTCAGGGTCACCCACTTGCCGCCCTGGATCTGGCACAGGCGCGCCCGGTTCGAGCCCAGGTGGTTGGTGGCGGTGAACTTCTGCTCGTCGAAGCCGAACATGTCGCGCGGGATGACGATGCTCTCCAGCGCCTTGGCGAAGCTGTCGTTGGTCAGCTTCGGCCCGGCCTTCTCGGCGGCCGTGGCGAACATCGACACCATGGCGTAGCCGTAGGCGCCGAAGATGTCGCCGTCGGCGTTGTAGGCCTTCTTGTAGCCGGCCATCCAGTTGCGCACGTTGGCCGAAGCGTCATCGGCGTATGGGTAGTTGCTGGTGCAGGTGGAGTAGAAGCCCTCGACCAGCCCCTTGCCCAGGGCGTGGATCAGGTGCGTGTAGCTGGCGGTGGTGCCGATGAAGTCGGCGTTGAAGCCCAGTTTCCTCCCCGTGGCGATGGTGCCGATGGTCTCGCGGATGATGGTGCCCATGACCACGGCATCGCAACCCGCTCCGCGCATCTTCTGCACCTGGGAGGAGAAATCGGTGGCGCCGCGCTTGTAGGTGGTGACCTCGTGGTACTTCATGCCGAGGTCCTTGAGCGCCGCCTCGCCGCCGGCGTGCACTTCCAGGCCGAAGTCGTCATCCTGGTACAGGGAGCAGATGCGCTTGTGGCCCCTTTCCTTCACCAGGTGCTTGAGCCCGGCGCGCATCTGGTCGAAGTAGGTGGCGGCAAAGGAATACTTGTACTTGTGCAGCGGCTCGTACATCTGGCGCGCGGCGGAGAGCGGAAACAGGTGCAGCACGCCCTTGTCGAGGTACAGCGGCATCGCGGCCATGGCGGTCGGGGTGCCGATGGAGCCAATGGCGGCGAAGATCCGGTCCTTCTGGATCATCTTCTGCGCCGCGAGCACCGCCTTCTTGGGGTCGTAGCCGTGGTCCTCCACCACCAGCTTGATCATGCGGCCGTGGATCCCGCCCGAGGCGTTGATCTCGTCCACCCGCATGCGCATGCCGTTTACGGCCGGCTTGGAGAACGGCGCCACCGGTCCGGACATGTCCTGCGCGGTGCCGAGGACAATTTCCTTTGCGGTCACACCCTGGCCCTGGGCGTGGGCAAGGCCCACGGCGCCGAGGGCTGCGGCGGCGGCCAGTGCTGCGATGGTGAGGTTCATTCGACTTCCCTCCTCTAGAGAGCGCTACAAGCGATTCTATCCTATACCGCGAGCGGCATCCACATACATGGACTCGATCAGGTCGCGGTATTTCTCGTTCACGAGCTTCCTCTTCAGTTTCATGGTCGGGGTCAGCTCCTCGTCCTCGGCGGTCAGCTTCTGCTCGATCAGGCGGAACTTCTTCACCTGCTCGACCCGGGCAAAGTGCTTGTTGACGCGGTCGATTTCGGCCTGCACCAGGGCCTGGACCTCGGGCCGGCGGCACAGGCTGGCGAAGTTGGAGAACGGGATGGCGTTGTCCTGCGCGTAGCGCTCGACATTCTCGTGGTCGATCATCACCAGCGCCACCAGGTAGGGCCGCTTCTCGCCGACCACCACCGCGTCGGTGATATAGGGGGAGAACTTGAGCTGGTTCTCGAATTCCGAGGGCGTGATGTTCTTGCCGCCGGCGGTGATGATGATGTCCTTCATGCGGTCGGTGATGAAGAAATAGCCCTGCGCGTCCACCTTGCCGACATCCCCTGTATGCAGCCAGCCCTCCTTCAGCGTCTCGGCGGTCTTGTCGGGCTGGTTGAGGTAGCCCATGAACACGCCCGGCCCGCGCACCAGCAGCTCGCCGTCCGCCGACACCTTCACTTCCGAGGGCGGCATCATCGGCCCGATGGACCCCGGGAGCACCGCGCCGCGCGGGTTGCCGGTCACCGCGCCGCAGCTCTCGGTCTGGCCCCAGACCTCCACCATCTCCAGGCCCAGCGCCATGTACCAGCGCACTAAGTCCGGTGAGATCGGCGCCGCGCCGGTGACCAGGATGCGGGCGCGGTGCACGCCAATGGCGCGGCGCACGTTGTTGAGCGCCAGCGCGCGCGCCAGCCAGAAGGCGAGCGCAAGTCCCGCCGGGACCGGTTTTCTCTGCTCACGCAGGCGCGCCTGGCGCATGCCGACGCCGATCGCGAGCTGGTAGGCCCGCTGCTGGAACCGGCCGGCCTCCTTGAGGCCGATCATCACCGCGGAGTAGAACTTCTCCCACACCCGGGGCACCGCGGTGAACACCGTGGGCGAGATCTCGCGCACGTTCTCCGGCACCGTCTCAGGGTTCTCGACGAAGTTCAGCACCGCGCCGGTGTACAGGGCGTGGTACTCGCCGCCGACCCGCTCGGCGATGTGGCACAGCGGCAGGAAGGCCATGCGCTCGTCGCGCTCGTCCTGCGGGAACGAGGCCTGGTAGGCGGCGCAGGTGGCGAGGATGTTCCGGTGCGAGATCATCGCGCCCTTGGGCTTGCCGGTGGTGCCGGAGGTATAGACCAGGATCGCGAGGTCCTCGGGCCTCCTCGCCCCGAGCCGCCGCTCCCAATCGCCGGGGTGCGCGGCGTCGTGCGCACGGCCCAGCTCGCGCAGCTTCGCAAGGCTCAGCACCTGCGGGTCGTCGAGTTCATGCAGGCCGTCCATGTCGAACACGATGATCTTGCGCAGCTTCGGCAGGCGCTCGCGCACCTCCAGCACCTTGTCGAGCTGCTCGTCGTCCTCGACGAACATGTGCGCCGTGCCCGAGTCGTTCACCAGATACTCGACCTGCGCCGCGGCGTCGGTCGGGTAGATGCCGTTCACCACGCCGCCGGCGCACAGCGCGCCCAGGTCCGCCACCACCCACTCCTGGCTGGTGTTGGCGAGGATGGACACCACCTCGCCGGGCCCCAAGCCCAGCGCCGCCAGGCCCATGGCGGTCTCGCGCACCGCCTGGCCCAGTTCCTCCCAGCGCACCGCGCGCCAGATGCCGAAATCCTTCTGGCGGAAAATGGTGCGCCCGGCGCGCGAGCGCACACCGGCCCAGAACATCGCCGGGATCGTGCTCCGGTCCGCGACCGCACAGACGCCTATCGCCATTGCTTCTTTTTCTTCCATCTGCGCTGCCCCCTCACGCCCTCCGCCTTCATGCCGAGGTAGAACTCCTGCACGTCCTCCTTGCGGGCGAGGTTGGCGCAGCTGTCCTCCATGACGATGCGCCCGACCTCGAGCACGTAGCCGAACTCGGCCACCTCCAGTGCCATGTTGGCATTCTGCTCCACCAGCAGGATGGTGGTGCCCTGCTCGCGGTTGATGCGCGCGATGATGCGGAAGATCTCCTGCGTCAGCAGCGGCGACAGGCCGAGGCTGGGCTCGTCCATCAGCATCAGCCTGGGCCGCGACAGCAGTGCCCGGCTGATGGCCAGCATCTGCTGCTCGCCGCCGGAGAGCAGTCCCGCCTCCTGCTTCGCGCGCTCCTTCAGGATCGGGAAGTAGCCGTAGACCAGCTCGATGTCGCCCGCCACCCCGGCGGCGTCGCTGCGGGTATAGGCGCCCATTCTCAGGTTCTCCTCGACCGTCAGCAGCGGGAAAACCTCGCGGCCCTCGGGCACATGGCCGATGCCGCGGCGCACCACCAGCGCCGGGTCCTTGCGCTGGATCTCCTCGCCCTCGAAGCGAATCTGGCCCTTGCGCGGATCGATGATGCCGGAGATGGTCTTCAGGATGGTGGACTTGCCGGCGCCGTTGGCGCCCAGCACGGTGACGATCTTGCCGCGCCGCACCTTCAGGCTCACCCCGCGCAGCGCCTGCACCGGGCCGTAGCTCGCCTCGACGTTGGCGAGCTCTAGGATGACCTCGTCGCTGCCGCCCGCTTCGCTCATGCGTGCCTCAGGCCGCCTTGCCCAGGTAGGCCTCGACCACCGCCGGGTGCGCCTGCACCTCGGCCGCGGTGCCCTCGGCGATCACGCTGCCCATGTTGAGGGCCAGCACGCGGTCCGACACCCGCGACACCAGGTTCATGTCGTGCTCCACCATCAGCACCGTGATGCCCAGGTGGCGCTTGATGTCCTCGATCCAGAACGCCATGTCATCGGTCTCCTCCGGGTTCAGGCCCGAGGAGGGTTCGTCCAGCAGCAGGAGCCTGGGCTCGGTGGCGAGCGCGCGCCCGAGCTCGACGACCTTGCGCACGCCGTAGGGCAGGCCGGCCACCAGGCTGTCGCGGACCTTGGCCAGCTCCAGGAAGTCGATCACCTTCTCCACCGCCTCGCGCTGCGCGATCTCGGCCTGGCGCACCGAGGAGGTGAACAGCATTTCCCGCCACAGCGAGGTGCGCCGGTGCCGGTGCCGGCCGATGAGCAGGTTCTGCAGCACGGTGGCGTGCTCGAACAGCTCGATGTTCTGGAACGTGCGCGCGATGCCCAGCTCCGCCACCCTGTGCGGCGGCAGCCCGGTGAGCTCGCGCCCCTGGTACAGGATGCGCCCGCGGGTGGCGGGGTAGATCAGCCCGATCAGGTTGAAGATGGTGGTCTTGCCCGCGCCGTTGGGACCGATGATGGTGAACACCTCGCCGCGCTTCACCTCGAAGCCCACGTTGTCCACCGCGACCACCCCGCCGAAGCGGATGCCGAGGTGCTCGACCTTGAAGAAGCTCATGGGGTGGAGGCGCCCCCGGTCATCGCAGTCTCTCCGACTTCATGTAGCTCTTCTGCCGCCGGAACATGCCCTTGCGGTAAAACGGAAACAGCTCGAACCAGGCCCGTATCTTGAGCCAGCGCCCGTACAGCCCGAGCGGCTCGAAGATGATCACCAGGACCAGGATCACGCCGAACACCACCGCCTGCATCCCGGCGGGCACCAGCCCCTCGGGCAGCCAGCCCTTGGCGATCGAGATCAGCTGCGGCAGCACGATGATGAAGGCCGCGCCCAGCACCGCGCCGTGCAGGAAGCCGATGCCGCCCAGGATCACGATGGTGATCAGCTCGATGGACTGGAACAGCGTGAACTGCTCGGGCGAGATGAAGGCGAGCTTGTGCGCGTAGAGCGCGCCGCCGATGCCGGTGAGCGCCGCCGAGAAGGCGAAGGCGATGGTCTTGTACTTGGCCAGGTGCACGCCCATGCAGGAGGCGGAGACCTCCGAGTCGCGGATGGCGACGAAGGCCCGGCCGGTGGGCGAGCGCAGCAGGTTGACGCAGGCGAGGCAGCAGATCACCGTCAGGACCAGGCACAGGTAGTAGAACTCCGCGTCCGACTCCAGCTTCCAGCCCAGGATCTGCACCGGCTTGAGGTGCTTGCCCTCGTTGCCGCCGGTGAGCGAATGCCAGCGTGCGATGATCTCCTCCACGATGACGTTGAAGGCGAGCGTGGCAATGGTGAGGTAGATGCCCTTCAGGCGCAGCGCCGGCAGGCCGACGATGAGCCCCAGCACCGCGGTGAACAGGGCCGCGCAACTGATGGAGATGACGAACGGCACGCCCGCGGCCTGCAGCAGCGCCTCGGTGTAGGCGCCCACGGCGAGGAACGCGGCGTGGCCGAGCGACACCTGGCCGGTGAAGCCGGTGAGCATCATCAGGCCGAAGCCGACGATGGAATAGATCAGGATGAAGTGCAGCTGCGACATGACGTACTCGCCGGCCCACCAGGGCGCAAGCAGCAGCAGCACGGCGAGCACGCCGTACCAGAAGCGCTGGCCGCCGTGCCTGAACAGGCGGATGTCCTGCTCGTAATCGGTCTTGAAGATGAAGCGCATGGGGGGCCTAGACCGTTTCGGTCATACCTTTTTCCGGGCGGTCTCGCCGAAGATGCCCGAGGGCCGGACCATCAGCACGACGAGCAGCACCACGTAGGCGGCGACGTCCTTGAAGCCCTCCGGCAGGTAGTACCCCGCCAGCGCCTCGACCACGCCGATGATCAGGCCGCCGACGATGGCGCCCGGCACGCTGCCGAAGCCGCCCAGCACCGCGGCCGGGAAGGCCTTCAGGCCGATGAAGCCCATGTTGGAATGGATGAAGGTGGCCGGCGCAAGCAGGATGCCGGCGAAGGCGGCCACCCCGGCCGACAGGCCCCAGATCATCATGTTGACGCGCCGCACCGGGATGCCCATGTAGTAGGCGGCAAGCTGGTTCTGCGAGGTGGCCTGCATCGCCACGCCCAACCGGGAGAAGCGGAAGAACAGGTACAGCACCGCGCACAGCGCGGCGGTCATGGCGATCACGCCCAGCTGCTGCACCGGCAGCACCACGCCGCCCACGTTCCAGATCGCCTCGGCAAAAGGGGTCGCGATCTGGTGGGTGTCGGTGCCCCAGCCGGGGATCATGGTGACCACGCCGCGCATCACGTAGCCCACGCCGATGGTGATCATCACCACGGTGAAGGCCGGCTGCCCCAGCACCGGCCGCAGCACGATGCGCTCGATGAGCATGCCCACCACGGCCATCACCGTGATCGCGAACAGGATGGTCGCCCAGTACGGCCAGCCCATCATGACGCTGGCGGTGAGCGCGAAGAACGCGCCCAGCATCATCAGGTCGCCCTGGGCGAAGTTGACCGTCTCGGTGGCCTTGTAGATGAGGACGAACCCCAGCGCGACCAGCGCGTAGACGCAGCCGAGCGAGACGCCCGCCACCAGCAGTTGCAGCAGATCGACCAGAGCTCCTCCTGCGGCGAGAATTGTACAATCGGGCCGTGACGAATCCCGAGGCGCCGGCGGCCCGTGGCGAGGAGTTCCGCGACCAGGAACGGCCGGCGCGGCGTTTGCCGCCCGCGGAGCTGGCGCCGCTGACCACCCTTGCCCCATGGAGGAGCGTCGGCTCGCTTGCCTGGAGCTACGGCGGCCTCGCGCTCGCGATTGGCCTCGCGCTCGCCTTCTGGACCCCGTGGGTGGTGGTGCCCTGCGTCGCCGTCATCGCCTGCTTCCAGCACTCCCTGGCGATCCTCTCGCACGAGGCAACCCATTACCGCCTGTTCGAATGCCGTTTCGCAAATGACCTCGCGGGCCGGGTGAGCGGCATGCTGGTCGGAGTGTCGACATTTTCCTACCGCATCGTGCACCGGCTGCACCACAACCACCTCTACCAGGCCGCGGACCCGGACATCGCGCTGATGGCGGGCTATCCGCGCGGCAAGGCCTACCTGGCCAAGAAGCTGCTCAAGGACCTGGCCGGGCTCACCGCACCGCTCAACTACGCCTACTTCTTCGGCGCCCCCGGCGCCAACCGCGCGACCGGCGTGGCGCAGCGGCCGCTGGACGACACCGCCGCGCGCCTGCGCAACCAGGCGCTGCGCGACCGCTGGGTGGTGGTCGCTTTCCAGGTCCTTGCGCTCGGCCTGGCCGTCGCCACCGGCTGGTGGCTGGAATACCTGGTGCTGTGGGTGCTGCCGCTGGTGACCCTGATGCAGGCGATCCTGCGGTTGCGCGCGGTCATGGAACACGGCGCGGTGTCGGACCTCTCCTCGCCGCTCACCGCGGCGCGCACCAATGTCGAGCTCCCCTGGTGGGGCCGGTTCATCTTCTTCCCCCACCACGTCAACTACCACATCGACCACCACCTCTACCCCGCGGTGCCGCACTACCATCTGCCCAAGCTGCACCAGGCGCTGACGCGCCGGGGCCTGCTGGAGGGCGCCGAGGTGCGGCCGTTCCGGCAAACGCTGGCGCGGGTGTTCGGCCCGCGCGGCAGCGTGCCGATCGTGCGCGTGGCAGATCCTGCTTGACGGGAAGCAGGTGATAGATCCAACCGCAACGCCCGCCGTCAATCTGTCGGTGAAGAATGTTCCCGAGACGCTGGGCTCGTCAGCGAAGAGCTCTCCCATGGGCGGGACTACGGCGGCGTGCGCCTCCTGAATCCGTTCGTGGCATGAAGACCGTCCGCATCGGCGCCGGCCTGGGCTTCTACGGCGATTCCTGGCAGCCGGTAAAGGCCTCCATCGAGCGCGGCGGCGTGCAGTACATCGCCTCCGACCACCTGTCGGAGCTGACCCTCGCCATCCTGCAGAAAGACCGGCAGAAGGATCCTTCGGCGGGCTACGCCCGCGACGGCGTACCGATGCTGGCGGAGCTCTGGCCGCTGGCGGCGAAGCACGGCGTGAAGTTGATCCTCAACGCCGGCGGCCTGAACCCGCAGGGCGCGCGCGAGGCGATCGCGAAGGTCTTCCGCGCCAAAGGCTGGAGGGCACGCATCGCCACTGTCACCGGCGATTCGGTGCTGGAGCGGATCGACGAGCTCCGCACGGCAGGCGAGCCGATGGCCCACATGGACAGCGGCGCGGACATTGCCGGCGTGCGCGAGCGCATGCTGTTCGCCAATGCCTACCTCGGCGCGCAGCCGATCGCCGAGGCGCTCGCCAAGGGCGCGGACATCGTGCTCACCGGGCGGGTCGCGGACGCGGCGCTCACGCTGGGCCCACTTGCGCACGAATTCGGCTGGCGCTGGGACGACTGGGACCGGCTTGCCGCCGGATTGACCCTCGGCCACCTGCTGGAGTGCTCCGGGCAGGGCTCCGGCGGCAACTTCGGCTCCGCTGGCGAATGGGCAAGGATCCCCGACTATGCGCACCTCGGCTACCCGATCGCCGAGGTGTCCACAGACGGGCGCGCGGTGCTCAGCAAGGCCCCGGGCACCGGCGGCCGGGTGTCCTTCGATACCGTTCGCCAGCAACTCCTGTACGAGGTCCACGACCCGCACGCCTATTTCTCCCCCGACGTGGTGCTGGACATGGGGACGCTGAAGTTCGACGACGAGGGCGGCGACCGGGTGCGGGTCTGCGGCGCATCCGGCGCGCCGCGGCCGCCGACGCTGAAGGTGGTCGCCGGCTACCACGACGGCTGGATGGGCACCGGCATGATCGGATTTGCCTGGCCCGAGGCCTACGCCAAGTGCGCCAAGAGCGCCGAGGTCATCCAGACCCTGGTCAGGGAGCGCGGCTGGAAGGTCGAGGACAGCAACATTGAGTACATCGGCTACGACTCCCTGCTGGGCGCGAATGCCGATCCCGCGTACCGCGACCAGTTGAACGAATGTTTCCTGCGCATGACCATCCGCACGCAGGACAAGGCCGTGGCGGAGGCCTTCGGCCGCCTGTTCCCGTGGCTGGGCCTTTCGGGCCCGCCCTACGTCGGCACCATGAAGGCCATCCAGCCGGCGAAGGAGCTGCTGGGCATCTGGCCCACGCTGGTGGCGCGCGAACGCGTGGAATCAAAGGTGAGCATCGAACTGGAGCGGGCGGGATGAAGGTCGGCCTGTGGAGGATCGCGCACGCGCGCTCCGGCGACAAGGCCGACCGCGCCGACATCGGCCTGTTCGCCTACGACGCCGAGACCTACGCGGTGCTCAAGCGGGAAGTGACGCGCGAACGGCTGGCGGCCCATTTCGCGGGCATGGGCATCGGCGCGGTGGAACTCTGGCCGCTGGACAACATCCTGGCGCTCAAGATCGTGCTCAACGCCGCCCTGCAGGGCGGCGCGGCGCGCAGCCTGCGCATGGACAACCTGGGCAAGAACGTCGCCGCGCAGCTGCTGCGGATGGAAATCGAGGCCCCGGCCGGCCTGCCGCGTCTGCGATAATCCGCACCATGAAGCTGGCCACGCTGCGGGACGGTACCCGCGATGGGACGCTGCTCGTCGTCTCGAAGGACCTGAACCGGGCGCTCAAGGCCGACCATGTCTCCCCCACGCTGCAGGCGGCGCTGGACGACTGGACCTATGCCGCACCGCTACTGGCACAACTGTCGGCGGACCTGGACGCGGGCGGGCCGGCGCGCGCCTTCGACTTCGATCCGGCGCAGTGCATGGCGCCGTTGCCGCGCGCGCCGCAGCTCGTTGATGGCTCCGCCTACCTCGTGCACGCCGAACTCATCATGGCCTCCCGCAAGCAGAAACCGCCTGACAATCTCAAGTCGCGGCCCCTCATGTACCAGGGCTGTTCGGCGCCGCTGCTGGGGCCCTGCGAGGACATCGCGGTCGCCAGCGAGGCACAGGACATTGACCTGGAGATGGAGGTCGCTGTGGTCACAGGCGATGTCGCCCTGGGCGCGGACCGCGAGGAGGCGACGAAGGCGATCCGCCTCGTTCTGCTGATGAACGACGTCAGCCTGCGCAAGCTGGTGACGGCGGACCTCGCCGCGGGCTTCGGCTTCCTGCACTCCAAGCCACCGTCGTCCTTTTCCCCCGTGGCGGTGACGCCGGAGGAGCTGGGCGAGGCCTGGGACGGCAAGCGCCTGCGCGGTCCGGTCCGTGCCTTCGTCAACGGCGAGCTGCTGGGCGAGCCCGACGCCGGCGAAGACATGCATTTCGACTTCCCGCACCTGGTGCAGCACGCCGCGAAGACGCGCCCGCTCACCGCAGGCACCATCGTCGGCTCGGGCACCGTCTCCAACCGCGACCGCAAGCGCGGCGCCGGCTGCCTGTTCGAGCGCCGCGCCGAGGAGATCCTGGAAGGCGGCAAGGCGAAGACCCCGTTCCTGAGCTTTGGCGACCGTGTCCGCATCGAGATGCGCAACCCCGGGGGGCGCTCGGTATTCGGCGCCATCGACCAGCGGGTCGTCGAGGCGAAATGAGGGTGCTCTTCGCCGCCCCGGCGCTCGCCTGCGCCGCGCTGCTCTCCTATGGCTATTACCTGCAGTACTTCGACAACCAGGATCCCTGCCCGCTGTGCCTGCTCCAGCGCGGATTCTACCTGCTGGTGCTGGTCGTTTTCGCCGCGGCGGCGGTGCATGGGCCCAAGCGCGCCGGCGGGCTCGGCTATTGTGCTGCAGCAGCGATATTCGCCCTGGGCGGCCTGGGCACCGCGGCGCGGCAGGTCTGGCTGCAGCACCTGCCGCCGGAGCATGTCCCGCCCTGCGGGCCGGACCTGTACTACATGATCGACAACTTCCCGCTGCCCCGGGTAGTCGAAAAACTGTTTTCCGGCTCCGGGCAGTGCGCGGAGGTAACCTGGAGATTCCTCGGGCTGTCCATAGCGGAGTGGTCGCTGGCCTGCTTCCTGGCCCTCGTCCTGTACGCGCTCTGGCTGGCGAGGAGGCAACGCAACTAGGCCACCTCTGAACAGGTGGTCACGATGAAGGCCCCTGATGCGATAGGGTCCTGAGCGCTGCGTTGGGGTCCCCGATTCGGGGCTTTTTGCGCCCCCATCGGGCTCTGAAGCAATGCCCGTTCCGATTCTGGGCGCACTACGCCCCCTGCAGTCGCGACAATCGGTGTCCAACCACGCACAGCTTGGCCAGCGCGCAGCTGACCAAGAGCTCGATCATCCACGGCTCGCTGGAGCCGATGCGGTAGTGCAGCCGCATGCACTTTCGCCCGCGTTCTCAGCGACAGCGCCACGCTCAGAGCTTCGCCGCCAGCTCGGCGCCCTCCAGCATGGCGCGCTTGGCGTCCAGCTCGCCGGCCTCCTTCGCGCCGCCGATCAGGTGCTTCGCCTGCAGGTCACGCTTGGGTTCCTGGCCTGCGCAAACGATGACCGTGTCTGCCGCGATCACCTGTTCCTTGCCCTCGACGGTGATGTGCACGCCGGCCTCGTCGATGCAGCGGTACTCGATGCCCTTTAGCATCTTCACGCCGTTTTTTGCCAGTTCGGCGCGATGCACCCAGCCGGTGGTGCGGCCGAGCGTGTTGCCGAAGGCAGTGGTGGAGCGCTTGAGCATGGTGATGCGGTGCGAGGGCTTTGCCGCCGGCAGGCCCTTCGGATCCAGCCCGCCCGCGTGGGCGAGCGATTGGTCGATGCCCCAATGGCGGGAGAAGGCCTTTGCTTCCAGCGTCGAGCGCGAGTTGCGCTCCAGCAGCCAGACCGCGACGTCGAAACCGATGCCGCCGGCACCGATGATGGCAACGTTCGCGCCGACCGCCGCCTTGCCCGTGAGCACCTCGACGTAGCCGGCCACCTTGGGGTGGTCGATGCCCGGGATCGCAGGCTTGCGCGGGTCGATGCCGGAGGCGAGCACCACCTCGTCGAACGGCGCCAGGTCGGCCTGGGTCGCGTCGTGGTTGAGCAGCACCTTCGCGCCGGCGCGGCGCAGGCGCTCGGCGTAGTAGGCCACCGATTCGGCGAACTCCTGCTTGCCGGGGATCCGGCTGGCGAGGTTGAACTGGCCGCCCAGCTGGCCTGCCTTCTCGAACAGCACCACCTGGTGGCCGCGCTCGGCGGCGACCGCGGCGCAGGACAGGCCGGCGGGGCCGCCGCCCACCACCGCGATGCGCTTGCGCACCGGGGTCTTCGTGTAGACCAGCCTGCTCTCGCGCCCGGCGCGCGGGTTGACCACGCAACTGGCCGGCTGGCCGATGAAGTAGTGGTCGAGGCAGGCCTGGTTGCAGGCGATGCAGATGTTGATGCCGGCACGGTCGCCGGCCTTCGCCTTGTTGGCGAACTCGGCATCCGAGAGCATGGCGCGGGCGAGCGACACCATGTCCGCGTCGCCGCGCGCGAGCAGCGCCTCGGCGATCTCGGGAGCATTGATGCGGTTGGAGGCGACGGTCGGGATCCCCACCGCTTGCCTGATGCGACGCGTAGCCCAGGAGAAGCCTGCGCGCGGCACCGCCTGCGCGATGGTCGGGATGCGCGCCTCGTGCCAGCCGATGCCGGTGTTGAGAAGGCTCGCGCCCGCCTGCTCGATCGCTTTTGCGACGCTGACGGTCTCCTCGCCCGTGAGCCCGCCTTCCACCAGATCGAGCGCCGAGATGCGGTAGACGATGA